>ERZ834433.199-NODE-199-length-78201-cov-39.217631_pt1 | contig 78201 bp, 63 predicted proteins | sample MGYA00519948_ERZ834433 | MGnify/ENA primary metagenome ERZ834433 (study PRJEB31850, sample SAMEA3708752) | human gut metagenome | biome: human gut; feature: human-associated habitat; material: faeces | place: China | collected 2014 ...
AGGTACACCGAATAGTACACCGAAAGAATGCTTTGATATGCTTATTTTTGCTATGTACCAAAAACAAAAAATCCCTGTAAAGTATTAATTTACAGGGATTTTCTTCGTTTTGCAATTCTTTCCAGCGGAGAGACAGGCTCTCGAACCTGCACTATCTCAAAATATCACATAATCGCAAATGTCTATTAATAACCAACTTATTACAATCATAATTAAATCTAAATATTATCGAGTATCGCTCGCTATTTCAATTTTTGGGTGTATATTTGGGTGCAGAAATTCAAATACACCCAGTCATGAACATCAAACGAAACATCATTTTTGCACCTGAAAGCCGCAAAAAGAACGGCGTTCCAATCGTGGAGAACGTACCCATCCGTATGCGTGTCATATACGCAAGCCATCGCATCGAGTTTACAACCGGCTACCGCATTGATATAGCCAAGTGGGATACCGACAAGCAGCGTGTAAAGAACGGATGTACCAATAAATTAAAGCAAAGCGCATCTGAAATCAATGCTGATTTGCTAAGATACTATGCTGAAATTCAAAACGTGTTCAAAGAATTTGAGGTACAGGAAACCATGCCGACCACCCAACAGTTGAAAGAAGCATTCAATCTGCGAATGAAAAATGACAGCGAGGAGCAACAGGAAGATACTAAAATAAGTTTTTGGGAGGTATTTGATGAGTTTGTTAAGGAATGTGGTAATCAGAACAACTGGACAGAATCCACATACGAAAAATTTGCAGCCGTAAAAAATCACCTAAAAGAGTTCAAAGAAGATGTGACTTTTGAGTATTTCGATGAGTTCGGACTAAACGAATATGTAAACTTCTTGCGTGACAAAAAAGACATGAGAAACAGTACCATCAGCAAACAGATGGGATTCCTCAAATGGTTCCTGCGATGGAGTTTCAAGAAAGGATATAATCAAAACATTGCATTTGATACATTCAAGCCGAAATTGAAAACCACCTCAAAGAAGATAATCTTTCTGACATGGGACGAATTGAATAGACTGAAAGACTACCAGATACCCAAAGACAAACAATATTTGGAACGTGTCAGAGATGTTTTCCTGTTCTGTTGTTTCACAAGTCTAAGGTATTCAGATGTCCATAACTTGAAGCGAAGTGATGTCAAATCCGACCACATAGAAGTTACTACCATTAAAACGGCAGACAGCCTGAACATTGAACTGAATAAATACAGCAAAGCCATACTTGAAAAATACAAGGACATTCACTTTGAAAACAACATGGCACTGCCAGTCATCAGCAATCAGAAAATGAATGATTATCTGAAAGAGTTGGGCGAGCTTGCCGAAATCAACGAGCCTGTAAGGGAAACATATTATAAAGGAAATGAGCGTATAGATGAAGTGACACCTAAATACGCACTGTTAAGCACTCACGCCGGACGAAGGACATTCATTTGTAACGCCTTGGCTCTCGGTATCCCAGCACAGGTTGTAATGAAATGGACGGGACATAGCGATTATAAAGCCATGAAACCCTACATTGACATAGCAGATGACATTAAGGCAAATGCAATGAATAAATTCAACCAACTATAAAAACAATCAGCAAGTTTCATGGAATGCCTGCAATTTGGCTTACCTTTGTGACTTTCAATACATACAACAATGAGCAACAACGATAACAATATAGAGAAAAGAAGTTTCGAGGCTTTTGTCAATGCCATCGGGTCAGAAATAGAGCAGGCGCAAGTCCGGCTCATCAGTGCCGCCAATGCGCAGATGCTGTTCCACTATTGGAAGATGGGCAATTATATCCTGTACCACCAGAACCGACAGGGCTGGGGCGGCAAGGTCATCAAGAAACTGGCGCAAGCGATACGGTTCAATTATCCCGAAAAGAAAGGATATTCGGAACGCAACCTTACTTATATGTGCCAATTCGCAAGGTCGTATCCATTGAGCGTACTACGATGTTTTATTGAAACGGATGCAAGGCTGTCGCTTCCAAACATACGGAATGTAACAGATGAAGTCTTGAAATTAAACAACGGGCAATTTACGCAGGAGCTTACTGCGCAAATACAATCAGTTGATTTTCGAGAATTAGAATTTACGCAGGAAGTTCCTGCGCAAATTCAGAATGTGGCAAAAACCGTATCTGCCATTTATAGAACAGACATCGGAGATATAGAAAAACTGTTCCTTGCATCGCCTGTGGCAAGAATTAATTGGGCAAGCCAAATGGTCATGCTCAACAGTTCGCTTCCGTTGGGTGTGGAATACTGGTATATGAAACAATCTGTGGAAATGGGATGGAGCAGCAATGTCCTTAAAATGCAGATTGAAAGCAAATTGTTTGAACGGCAAATCAACAGCCACAAGGTCAATAATTTTACCGCCACGCTTCCTGCACCTCAAAGCGACCTTGCCAACTACCTGTTGAAAGACCCGTATATCTTTGATTTGGCGGGAGCCAAAGAACGTGCGGACGAAAGGGACATAGAGGAACAACTGGTGAAGCACGTCACCCGTTATCTGCTGGAGATGGGCAGCGGATTCGCCTTTGTCGCAAGGCAGAAGCATTTCCAGATTGGTGACAGCGATTTTTATGCCGACTTAATCCTGTATAACATAAAACTTCATGCCTATGTGGTTGTGGAACTGAAAGCTACCCCGTTCAAACCGGAATACGCCGGACAGTTGAACTTCTACATCAATGTGGTGGATGACAAACTGAGGGGAGAGAACGACAACAAGACCATCGGGCTGCTGTTGTGCAAGGGCAAGGATGAGATTGTCGCGCAATATGCACTGACAGGCTATGACCAGCCTATCGGCATCAGCGATTACCAGCTCAGCAAGGCTGTGCCGGAAAGCCTGAAATCGGCATTGCCGAGCATAGAACAGGTGGAAGAAGAACTGACCATGCTTCTTGACAATGAAAAGAACAGACAAAAGTAGAACGCCTATGGCAGACAAGATACAGACGATGATTCCCCGATACGGGGAACTTAACAGAATATACAGGGACTATATAGACAATCGCGTTTTCTCTTTTGACAGGCAAAAATTCATTTCCGATTTCTGTCAGGAATACAATGACATGAAGTCTTTTGAGGCTGCTATCCTTGAACTGGTGCTTGACAGGCAAAAAGAACAATACATCTTGATACTCAACAGCCTGAAAACCGAAATAGAAAAGAGCATACAGGCTTATGAGGTGTGCCCGTTGAGTGATAATGCCGTAGAGCGTGCTTGCTATCGACACATGGAAAGGTATTCCCTTGAAATTGAAGCCCAACTGGATGTAACAAGGAGCCTAAGCAAACCGCTGAATGAAGCCAGCAACAGGTATGATTCCATCGGTTACAGGGAACATACTGCCGAAGAGGAAAAACAGGCTGAAAAAGAATATGAACGCTGCAAGGCTGAATATGACAAGGAAAGAGCCAAACTGAATGAACTCTATGACCAGCAAAAGGCAGCAAGGAAAGAGGCATTCCAATATATGAAGAACCGTTGTGCGGACATGTACCGCCAAAGCTGTCTTTTTCTGGATATATTGAAGAAATACATTCCTGACGGGAACCGACAGGACGAGCCGGACAAGCCAATCAGTCAGCAGGAAACGGCGGATGAACAACAAGAGTATTTCAGCATGAAATTGCTTTCGCTCATTCATGAGGTATGTGTTGGAGAACAGTTCGAGGAAATTTCCGCACCGGATTTCTATGCCAATATGAACCTGCACCCCTGTAACTGCAAGCTGAAAATCAAACCGAGAGAGAAAATACGTGTATGCTATCTGATATTTCTGATGGGCGAGAAACTCTCCAAACTAGGCAGGGAAAAATGGAAAGCCGGGATACTGAAACTGCTGGATATTGATGACAGCTACTACAAGTCCAAGTACAAGGAGCCTGTTTCCGATTTTCCGAGTGACAGCAACCAGAAATTCGCCAAAGAAATGGAGCATATATTCAGATAATCGGTGACATATCCTGATTCTTTACGAAAGTTCCACTTTTACCACTCAAATTAATTTTTGAGTGGTATTTTTATTTACTGATATTCAATAAGATACAACAATATTCGGCTTACACCGTCCCCATCCTTACCACCCATAACCATACCTAATTTTGCATCGTTCGAGAACAGAAATAACAGCCAGTGCGCAGGGCTGATTGTTAAATCAAAAAAGTAGAACCATGCAAAATCTACAAGAGTTACTATCCAAACCCGTCTGGCAGATGACAGGCGAAGAGTTCATAATGTTAAGCAGGCACGCATCCGGTCAGACGGAAGCGCAGCCGCAGCCCGTAACGGACACAAGCAGGAAATATGTGTACGGAATACCCGGCATAGCCAGGCTGTTCGGATGTAGCCTGCCTACCGCCAACCGCATAAAGAAAAGCGGAAAGATAGACAAGGCAATCACCCAGATAGGGCGCAAGATTATCGTGGATGCGGAGCTTGCCCTTGAACTGGCAGGAAAGAAAACTGGTGGACGCAAGTAACAGGAGGAATCGCTATGGACTATATGAAAGACATCCGGGAAATATCGGACGAACAGGCGGTAATCCTCTGGCAAGCCTCACGGCTGAGCCTGTCGGGAAAATACGAGAAAGCGCCCGAAATCCTCAACGTGAAAGGTTCCGTAATCGGTACGTTGGGAAATTTCAGCGCATCCATCGGCAAAGCCAAGAGCAAGAAGACATTCAATGTGTCGGCTATCGTGGCTGCGGCTTTGAAGAACGGCACGGTGCTCAGGTATGTGGCTGAGCTTCCCGAAGCCAAGCGGAAAGTGCTGTATGTCGATACGGAGCAAAGCCCCCACCACTGCCTGAATGTGATGGAACGCATCATGCGCATGGCAGGGCTGCCCGATGACAGGGACAACGAGAACCTTGAGTTCCTTGCCCTGCGGAAATACACGCCGGAGCAGCGCATAAGGATTGTCGAACAGGCAATCTACCATACGCCGAACCTTGGTCTGGTGGTGATAGACGGTATCCGTGACATGGTGTATGACATCAACAGCCCCGGCGAATCGACACGCATCATATCGAAACTGATGCAGTGGACGGACGACAGGCAGATACATATCCACACGATACTCCACCAGAACAAGGGGGATGAGAACGCGAGGGGACATATCGGCACGGAACTGAACAACAAGGCTGAAACCGTGCTGCTCGTTGAAAAGGACAAAAGCAACGGGGACATCAGCAAGGTTTCCGCCATGCACATCCGTGCGATGGACTTCGAGCCGTTTGCCTTCCGCATCAATGACAGGGCATTGCCTGAACTGATAGAGGATTACCAGACAGAAGCCAAAGCACCCGGCAGACCCCAAGGCGAAAGGTTTGATGCCTGCAAGGACATTTCCGAACAACAACACCGGATAGCACTTGAAGCAGCATTTTCGTTGCAGGACGAATATGGATATAAGGAACTGGGCAAAGCATTGAAAGAATCGTATGCCTTAGTGGGTATTCCATTAAGTGACAACAAGCTGGTTAAACTCATCACTGTGCTAAAGAACAAGCGGATGATAGTGCAGGAGAACGGCAGGAAGTACAGGTACGAACCGGATTTCCACTATTGACACACTTCTTCGCAATCACTTCACTTTATTCTCCGGGTCTATATATCAGGATAAAGCGAAGTGATTGTAGGGACACACCCAACCGCTTCACTTTAAGCCGTATCCTATATATACGACAATAAAGTGAAGTGATTATACAGCCAGTAACCTATATGAAAAGGTACTGGCGAAAAGAAAAACAAACGATAACCGATAAAGACAATCATTTATGGATATACAGACAGCAAAACAAATCAGGCTGGAGGAATATCTTCACAGCTTGGGATATAGCCCGGTGAAGCGGCAGGGCATCAATCTCTGGTACAAATCACCGTTCAGGGAAGAAACCGAAGCCTCGTTCAAGGTGAACACCGAGCGGAACCAATGGTATGATTTTGCGCTCGGTAAGGGCGGCAACATCATCGCGCTGGCTTCGCACCTCTATGCAACGGACAGCGTGCCGTACCTTTTGAAACGCATAGAGGAACAGGCACCGCACGTGCGCCCCGTTTCTTTCTCTTTTCGCAAGCAGTCATTTACAGAGCCAAGTTTCCAACAGTTGGAAATCGTGCCGCTTTCTTCTCCTGCCTTGCTCGCTTACTTGCAGGAAAGGGGAATAAATCCGGTACTGGCGAAAAAAGAATGTAAGGAAGCGCGGTTTACGCACAATGGCAAACGGTACTTCGCCATTGCGTTTCCCAACATGTCGGGCGGCTATGAAATCCGCAACCAATATTTCAAGGGCTGTATCGCACCTAAAGCCATTACCCATATACGGCAACAAGAACCGAAAACAACCTGTTTCATCTTTGAAGGGTTTATGGACTATCTTTCCTTTCTGACCCTGCGGCTTGAAAGCTGTCCGCAATACCCTGATTTCGACAGGCAAGACTACATGGTTCTGAACTCTGTTGCCAATGTTTCCAAAGCACTTTATCCGTTGGGAAGCTATGAGCGCATCCACTGTTTTTTTGACAATGACCGTGCAGGAATGGAAGCCCTTCAGCAAATCCGCAAGGAATATGAAAGCACACGGCATATACGGGACGCTTCACAAATCTACTGCGGATGCAAAGACCTGAACGAGTATTTGCAGAAACGCATGGCTGATGGAAAAGAGCAAATGCAATCCGTCAGAAAGAAGAATGATACGCTATCCAAGAAACCGAAAGGCTTCCGGTTATAGCCCACTATAACTACACGCTTCGCTTTCGTAGTTGTGGGCTCTCCCGAGGGGCTTAGGACGCTGCCCTAAGAACCCGGCAAGGGCTTTCAGCCCTGTGCAACCCGACCAAAGAGTGACCCTCTCTTTGGAAACTCCGCTTATGGGTTACACCCCTAAGAACCCCCTGCGGTTATGAGCGGAAAGCAGCAAACAAAATTAGTAATAACCGAATCAAAAATTGAAAAGATGGCAACAAAATCAAGCATACATATCAAGCCTTGCAATGTAGCATCAAGCGAGGCTCATAACCGGAGAACTGCCGAGTATATGCACAACATCGGAAAATCCAAGGTATATGTGGTATCCGAACTCTCTGCGAATAACGAGCAGTGGATAAACCCGGACTTCGGCAATCCCGAATTGCAGGCGCACTATGAGGACATCAAACGGATGGTCAAGGAAAAGACTGGTCGTGCCATGCAGGAAAAAGAGCGTGAGCGCAAAGGGAAGAACGGCAAGATTATCAAAGTGGCAGGATGTTCACCCATACGTGAGGGCGTGTTGCTCGTCAGACCGGACACGACACTGGCAGATGTGCATAAATTTGGCGAGGAGTGCCAAAAACGCTGGGGCATTACACCGCTCCAAATCTTCCTGCACAAAGACGAAGGGCATTGGCTGAACGGACAGCTTGACCCGGAGGACAGGGAGAGTTTCAAGGTAGGCGAAAGGTGGTTCAAGCCGAATTACCATGCGCATATCGTATTCGATTGGATGAACCACGATACAGGCAAAAGCCGCAAACTCAATGACGATGACATGATGCAGATGCAGACCTTGGCATCCGACATCCTTCTGATGGAGCGTGGGCAGTCAAAGTCTGTAACTGGCAAAGAACATCTGGAACGGAACGACTTCATCATTGAAAAACAGAAAGCCGAACTGCAACGCATAGAAGCCATAAAGCGGCATAAGGAACAGCAGGTAAACCTTGCCGAACAGGAACTCAGACAGGTGAAATCGGAGATACGCACGGACAAGCTCAAAAGTGCAGCCACCGATGCTGCTACGGTCATAGCAAGCGGAGTAGGTTCTCTTTTCGGTAGCGGAAAAATGAAAAAACTGGAGCAATCCAATGAAGAATTGCGTCAGGAAATTGCCAAACGGGACAAGGGAATTGATGACCTGAAAGCCCAAATGCAACGTATGCAGGAACAGCACTGCAAGCAGGTGCGTAATCTTCAAGGAATACACAATCAGGAACTTGAAGCCAAAGACAAGGAAATATCACGGCTGAATACCTTGCTTGAAAAAGCCCACAAATGGTTCCCCTTGTTCAAAGAGATGTTAAGAATGGAAAAATTATGCGCTGTTATCGGATTTACCAAAGACATGATAGAAAGCCTCTTGACAAAGAAAGAAGCCATACAATGTAGTGGCAAAATTTATTCTGATGAACACAGACGTAAGTTTGACATCAAAAACGACATTTTCAGAATTGAGAAAAGTTCGGTTGATGATAATAAATTGGTACTGACAATAAACAGGCAGCCAATAAGCGAATGGTTCAAGGAACAATGGAAAAAGTTAAGACGAGGTTTGCGACAGTCAAGGGAGTGAATCAGGTGCTGGAGTACATCGGACGATATGCCTACCGAGTGGTCATCAGCAACTCGCGCATCACCGGCTATGACGCCAAGGAGGGCAAGGCCACCTACGACTACAAGGACTACAAACATGGCGGCTGTCACAAGACGATGGCCATGAGTGCCGTGGATTTCCTCCACCTGTTCTCGCTCCACATACTGCCGCCAGCCTTCGTCCGCATCCGGCATTATGGCTTACTTTCGCCATCCAACCGCGACAGGCTCCGCAAGGTACAGGCACAGCTCGGAGGAACGCCGCTGCCCAAAGAGCGCAGGAAGAAAACCTACGCAGAGGTCTGTGAGCTGCAGGGATGGGAGATTGGTATCTGCCCCCACTGCAAGTGCAGGATGATTGTCGTAGAGACCATCAGCCCCGCAAGGGCACCGCCCCTGTCGGCTTATGTCCGTACAGCATCCGTATAGCCCTTCACCCCGCAGTCCGTCAAAGCATGATTCTTGGCGGACGGCCACCACAGTGCCCATACGTGACTGTATCAGTGTTTCAAAGAACGATTCGGCTGTCTTGCCAGCCTCATATTACTATCGCGGACGGATTTTCGCCACCGGCTCCGCTGATTTCTTCCTTTTCTGACGATACATGACCTAGGTCCAAACCAAGGTTAATCCCCATAGATTCATGCCCGCCTGCCGTACAACAAGTTCTTCATATGGCCGTGAGGCCACACGAAGAACTCTTTAGTTAAATTTCAAGAAAATTTGTTTTTAGGATTTTTACGAACATAGAATTCGCAGAAATATATTAACTTTGCACTCGAAAAATATAAAACGCGATCTTTGAAAGTCTGTAACGGAACTTGACGAAATAAATTTGACTTCCGCCTGGCGTTTAGTTCAGGTGTCCTGAGCGAAAGCTTATGGATATACAATGTTAGAGTTGTAATTGTTTCACTGTTTTAGTCATATTATGTTATATGATGTGATTATAGTATTATGTAGTGTACATATATAAAGAAATAAGTAGTCGGGAAACGTTCAGACTTTCATCTTTCGCTTTAAATTAATTGTAAGATGGAAAAGAGTGTTATCAGAAAGAGAGCGGCAGAGCTGCAGAGCAAAGAAGACTTGCTGCTTCTTCTCAACGAAATCGTCAAGGAAGAGTTGGGAAAGGATGATGCATTCTCTTTTTCAATGCAGCAGCTCACCTACTATTCTAACCCCAATAATGTCCGTGGCCGATATCATCATTTCTCAATCCCAAAGAAATCCGGAGGCAAGAGAAATATAGCAGCCCCTTCAAAAGGGTTGGGACATATATTATATTATGTGAATATACTGCTGAAGGCCGTGTACCAGCCTTCTGATTTCGCAATGGGATTTGTTGAAGGCCGTTGTGTAGTGGATAATGCATTGCGTCATATAGGTCAGAACTATGTGTTCAACACCGACCTCGAAAATTTCTTTCCTAGCATTGAACAACCTCGAGTTTGGAAGCGCTTCCAGTTAAAGCCTTTCAACTTTAAACAGCCGATAGCTAACATATTGGCAGGATTGTGCTGCATCAAGGAGAAAAACGAAGATGGAACGGTGAAGTATGTCGTTCCACAGGGCGCACCAACCTCTCCGCTCATTACTAACGCAATCTGCGACACACTGGATTGCAGACTGAGTGGCCTTGCCCGTCGTTTCAACCTTCATTATTCACGATATGCTGATGACATCACTTTCAGTTCCATGCACAATGTGTATAAAGAAGATGGCGAGTTCCGTACTGAACTGAAGCGCATAATTGAAGGGCAGAACTTCAAGATGAATGAAGCTAAGACGCGTCTTCAAAAGATTGGAGAACGTCAAGAGGTAACTGGTCTGACCGTAAGCAATAAGATCAATACCAGTACTGCTTATGTGGCTGAAATTCGTAATCTCCTCCATATATGGGAGAAGTACGGATATAATGAAGCATACAAGAGATTTTATCCAAAGTACAAAGAAAGCAAAGGACATGTCAAGAAAGGCGAACCATTGCTTGAGAATGTACTTTACGGCAAACTCCAGTATCTGAAAATGGTAAAGGGGTATAAAGACCCCGTTTATGCCGCACTTCAGGCAAGGTACGACAGGTTGACCAGTCCCGTGAACGCTGAAGTGGAGCAGAAATTCGACTATCTTCGTTCCTTCACTCTTGCCGAGTTTGAGGAAATAGTGGATAGCCAGATTAACTATGCCCTTTCAAAAGAAGGCAATCTGTATGGAAAGGTTGTGCTTAACGGAAAGGATATTATCATAAGCATTTCCAATGATGCCAAGTCTCAGCTCGTAAAGAACAAGATTATCACAGATGAAGCTCTGGTAGCAAGTGTAAAACCCACAAAGAGTGCCATTCCAGTAAACTCTAAGCCTGGGCTTTATGTCGTCCTGACAGCCAAGAATGGTAAGGTTCCATTCTGGATGATGACCTATTATGATCCAACCGTGACAGATATTGACTTGAGCGAGGTTCCTGTAGCCGAACTTATCAACATTTGGGAGAAGAACGGCATCGATGCTGCCATTAAAGCATATGAAAATGGTATTCTGCTCAAAGGCGAAGGTGCGAACAAAGCAGCAAAAGGTGCCGAAGGCAAAGGTAAAAAGAAGACACAGAAGGGAGTATCCTTCCCTTCTATGGACGAATTGGTCTCTTTCGATGACGTTGACTTTATAGATGCAGCTGACATCGCTGCTGTCGAAGAAGAGATCAGGTCTGGTAATTTCACTGAAGTTAAACTCAGCTTTTCATTGAATGACGAATCTGATGATTCAAGCTCTGATGAATTGGATTCTATTATTGACGAGGGCTCATTCGACGATTTATAGAGTATGGAAAAATATGATTTCATCAAGTTGATGTTGAAAAGCCGAAATCTGTCAGTAAATGACAAAAAGCGGTTGGTTCTTCTTGCGACCCAGGAGATTGAGAAGAAGGAGAAAATCACCGAAAGAGGGACCGAATCTCCAGATGGTGATAAGTCCATTAACAAGGAACAGCCCCATGCTCCGAAAGATACCGCAGCGTTTCTTTCGCTGTTCAATCATGAAGATGGTTTCAAGTTCTTGACTCATGACTTCGACCCTGACTCAGAAATGGAGTATAGTCAGTTGTTGAAAATTGCGCGCGACACCTTCATGAGTGCTAAAGACAAATATACTATCCCTAAAAGTTTATACGCGTTAATGTTCACTATGCTTTATGGTGGAAAAGATAAAACGTGGATGGACAGCAATGGTAAACGCCAAACGGAAAATTTTGCATGTAATAAGTGGACCCAGTGGGCGAAAGACAATACAAAGATTCATATACTTTCAAACGAATCAATTAAGAAAGTACTAATGGCTTTTCGCAGTACCATACGTATTGTGCAAAGCAGTTCTGAGTCCGACAGCCGGTTAGAGACCATCATTAGACGTCAAGCGAAAAAGCATGCAGATTTGACGATTACAACTGACCATTTGGAAGATGCGGATTTCTACACATATGTTCGTTTTTTAGAAAAAGGCATCACCCTTATATTGGACGACATGTCCAAATACTCAAAAGAATCTCCGAAAATCAAGATTTCTTTTGATAGCTCACGCAACGATGACTACAAGTTGTGCGTGATAAAAATAACCCAATACGGCTCATTTTCTTCTAAGCCACTTGAGGATGTCCTGAACAAATTCAAAGGTGGCGGTGGAGATTTCTACAGTATAAAAAACACCCTCTGCGGCTATTGTAACTGGTCTGTTGAGTCCAAATGGGGAGATGAAGTTAAACGATGGAACATCCTTGATGATTCTGGCAAGGAACCAGTAGAGGATATAGTTTCACCCGATATTCCTGGCTTCACTCATATATTAACCTATTATAGCAAACTGAAATAATGAACAAAATAGTCCTTATAGATGATAACAAATCAAACCAAAGAGAAATCTATGGTGCAGCTTTTGTGGATGATGAGGAATATAATGATTGTCTAATCCATAAAGAAGAACTGAACGAAAACAGTGATTTTTCTTTTCTTGATGATGCTGCATGTGTTTTGCTTCATGATTCGTTGGCGGATTATGTAGATGGGAAGTATGTATCCGGAAGCCGAATGGCAAAAGAGTCCGTTATGGAAAAGATAAAAGCAGACAACATTCCTTATGTCGTTTTTAGTGACGGGCACTCTGTTATCGGTGACTGGTCTCAAACTAATCCCAATGTAGTAAGAAGCATAAAGAAATCAGAATTTTATCGTAATCTGAAGGGATTTCTTGATACTTATCGCGATTCGGGCAATATTGATCTCAGATTTATCGCCTATGGCAACGAATTTGAGAAGAGGGAACTTATTTATTTGCTTCAGCAGATATTTGACGAACTGCATAATTCGAATGACAAAGAGGCATTGACTTTGTCATCGGTAAAAACCGATTTGCTCGAACGTTTCTTTGGAATAATAAACCATGTTTCGAATAGCATAACGTTCGAAAAGTTGTGTGATAGCATCAATGCTGGAAAACTTACTGTCGGCAAGTTTAAGGCGTACATTAATTCTCTGGCTAGTCATGCCATCAAATATACAGCCTTAGTCCCTAAACAGAATATTCTACTACTTGGAAACGAACTTTCTCTGGAGAGGATGTCCGGAATGAGCAATGTCACCTTCAAGACCCTTAACACATTCCAATTAGGTGAGAAAGGCGAAAAAGAGATGTTTGATAATATCTCTTCTTGCATTCCCTCAGATGCCGATGCAATCATAATAGACGTTGATAGCACGAAGACACCTGATGCATGTTTGTCCTATGCATTGGCCATCAGATTGTCTTTACATGAGAAGAAATCGGCAGCTTTGGCTCCAATAATATTTATGTCAAGTCTGACACCCGACATCTTCAAGAATAGTCCATACTCAACCTTGCTCCAAACTAAAGGCATTTCCTTTGAAACGCCTTTATATACCCCCACGGCTGTTGAATTGATTGAACCGTTAACAGCAAAGGATTATCGCCCATACTTTTTGGATTTAATCAAGGTGAAGCCAAACTCCACTGAGGGCCGGCATTCTATTGCAAATCAATGGGGAGCAAATGTTCTCAGTCGCATTGTTCTAGGTGCAGAAACAGACAATGCGCTAATAAAACAAGCTAGACAATCTTTGTATTTCAAGTATGTGCTTGCCCTTACTTTGTCAGAGGATGCTATTCTCTCTTTGTCAATAGGAGAAAGCACATCTGAAGAAACAGAAAGGCTGACGACAATAAACGCAACCGGGAAAAAGATTTTGCTGATTGACGACGAGGCAGACAAAGGATGGAGTGACGTCCTAAAGCAGATGCTTAATGGTTCTTCTTTTAAGACTATTAAAGAACAAGCCGCCGACTTCTCAAGTCTTTCAGAGGAAGCTCAGAATGAAATTAAATCTGGGAATTATGATCTTATATTCTTAGACTTGAGAATGAATGGAGCTCAGGAAGAAGGCAAAGTGAGACCAGCGGATTTTTCAGGAATGAAGATTCTCAAGTCGATAAAGGAGCTAAACAAAGGCACACAAGTTATCATGTTCACTGCATCAAACAAAGCATGGAACATGAAAGCCCTAATGGATGCTGGCGCCGACGGCTACTATATCAAAGAGTCGCCAGAGTTCGCATTTTCCAACAGCTATTCTGTTAGCAATGCCAATGAACTTTCTCAATGTATAACACGATGCTTGAACAATGGCTACCTACGTGATGTATATATCAAAGTAAAGCAAATAAAAGAACTGATTAGTGGATCTTCCCTTTATGGAGAAAGGACAGAGGAAATTCTTTCTAGCATAGACATAGCTTACGATTTATTAGCGAAAAGTGACAATAGAAATGAATATAGAGCATATTCTTATCTGCAATTGTTTTTGGCTATTGAAGAATATGTTAAACTTCCATCTGTCATTGATTCGTCAGACACCGGACTATATCTTTACAATGGAGAGAAGAGATATCGTATTCTGAAAGACAAAGTTGCGACCAAATCAGGTGTGTCATATGATTCAAAGATATCCATGGTCAACGGTCACTACTGCATTAAAAACGATAAGTACACAAATCGTTTTTTTGATACGAACTTCCTTGTCTCTGCTGTGTTGATTTACAAATTCAGCCAAGAAAACTCTGCTGCTATGGGATGGACGAAAATATACAAAGCACGCAATGAGAAGGCTGCACACCCCAAGAGTTCAAACGTTTCAGTTGATGACTTTGATAGAATACTTAATTTCATGTTGTATTTCTTTGATCAGAAAAACAACAAATGGAGAAATCCAAATCAGGCGTTTCCCGATATAAAACTCGAGGATCAGCTGAAAATGTTACAAGATAAATTTAAGTAAAGTATTAGCTATGGCCATCTTTTATCCTACCATAGAAAAGATAAACCAATTCAAAGTTCAGCCTACCGATGGGGAGAGAGCTTTGCTTGGTTTTCTTGAACGTACACTTGACGATTCGTTTGAGGTGTACTTCAATCCATTCCTTAATGGTGACCGTCCAGACGTGCTCATAATGAGGAAGGGCTATGGTGTAATGGTCATCGAGGTCAAAGATTGGAATCTCGACAACTTTCAGCTGAATGAAAAGAGAAAGTGGGTGTACACGCCCAACAACTCCGTTGTCAAATCTCCTATTGACCAAGTCTTAAAATATAAGAACAATCTTTTTGACCTCCATGTTGCTGATTTGCTTCAAGTGAAAATCAAGGATTTCCGCAACTTCAATGTTGTATCATGCGCAGTGTATTTTCACTGTGCCAGTAAGTCATATCTCGAGGATATGCTTGTTGAGCCATACAAGGATGACAAAAAGTATCAGACATTCCTAAAGTACAACATTGACTTCTTAGGACAAGATTCTTTAAATCAGGAAGATTTCAATGTCCTTTTGAAAAAGAGATACCTTGTTGCAGAACGCCCTTCTTGGTTCTTCACAGACAACCTATACGACAACTTCAAGCGATTGCTTTCCCCTCCTCTTCATCTCCGTTCTCAGGGAGTACCCTACAACTATTCCGACAAGCAAAAGGATATAATATACGGAGAATGGAAAAACGGACACCGAGAAGTCCGTTTGGAGCAGCGTGTTAAAGGAGTATTCGGCTCGGGGAAAACTACGGTTTTGGCCGCTCGTGCCGTACAAGCATATAAACGAGCACTAGAGAGGAACAATAATCCGCGAGTGCTCATTTTGACCTTCAACATAACTCTGAAAAACTTTATTCATGACAAAATGAATAAAGTCGATGAGACCTTCCCCATTGAGAACTTCATCATCATCAATTATCACCAGTTCATTAATGCTGAGCTGAACAACCTAAATATCGAGTTTGAGGTTCCTGAAGGATTGGATCCTGAGCATGTACCTGAATATCTAGAGTCTAATTATTATGGCAACATCAAACTCTTTGATGAGCATAAGGATGAAATTTCCAAATATGATGCTGTTCTGATAGATGAGATTCAAGACTATCACCGTGCTTGGATGGACATCGTGAAAAACTATTTCCGTGACCCTCTGGGTGATTATGTCCTGTTTGGCGATGTAAAACAGAATATCTATGGACAAACGATACAGAACAAAGATGTTGTTACAAATGTCCGCGGTGTAAATGAATTGAAATACTGCTATCGCTCAGACTTCAAAGTCCGAGATCTTGCCCAATCATTCCAGAAAAATGTCTTTGGAGAAAAATATGATGTGGACGATTTCTCCGAAAATGGGTCATATTCATTCTTTGGGCAGGAGCAGGAAAAAGAGGGTTACATCAACTATATGTACCTCCAGGACGAGCAGCCGGTAACTGCATTGTATAACATAATCAGAGGGAATATCCTTAACAAGAATTCAAACATCTCACCCAATGACATAACCATTCTTGGCTATACAACAAACTTATTACGTACTTTTGACTTGTACTATAGGTACGCAAGTAGGGAAAGAACAAACTCCATGCTTGAAACTGTTGAGGTCATGTATATGACCCATCTGAATTATATAGGCAAGAACAGTGATAACAACCCAAATGCAGGTTGGTTCAATAACATCTGCGAACATTTTAAGAAGAAGCTTTTCCCAAACAGACAGAAGTTGTATGACAATGACATCATAAAAGTCCGTCAACACGTAGCCATACTGTTTTCTATTTACGATCTATGTACAACCTTCACGGACACGTTTGAACAGCGTTTGGATGAAGAATGTCAGAAGTGTGGAATAAGTCTTGAAGCGTTTAAGGCCTTTAGGAAACATTACTTAGAGACTCTATCTGCCTTCAAGCTGGAGGTATATTCTGATAGCTACAAGAACATTCGTGACAACAAGAAACTGCATTTTTGGATGAACAGCGGTACATTAAAGGTATCGACGATAAATTCTTTCAAAGGATGGGAAAGCGAAGTCGTCTTCCTTATTTTGGAACCAAAATATGAGACTTCCACTTCTTTCAACCTTTCTTTTGACGAACTGCTATATACTGGCCTTACTAGATGTCGCCGTAATCTTGTGATCATCAATTTCGGCAACCAAGAATATGATTCAAAGATGAGACCTTTAATTGAAAAAATCAAATAAAGCAATATATATGCCAGCTAATAAGAATGCAATGACCCGATACAAGATACTTGACGGATTGTTGAGTAGCAGATACCACAATTATTCGCTTGACGACCTCACAGAAGAGGTGAACCGCCAGTTGGCTGAGATGTATCCAGACACAAATGGTGTTGTAAGACGAACAATAGAAAAGGATATTTATTATTTGGAATATGAAGGTCCATTTATGGTGGACATTGAAAGATACACAGTCCAAGGGTACAATAAAGAAAAACAAAGACACTACACCAAACAATGTCTAAGATATGCTAGTCCTTCTTTTTCTATATTTAAAAAGGAAATGACAGATGATGAGGAGTATTTGCTGGGAGAGGCGTTAAATTTATTGGGACAATTCGATGGACTTCCTAATTTTGATGCTCTGGAAGGCTTACGGTTGGGGCTTGCAAATAAAGAAAGAACGAATCCGATAATATCGTTTGTCAAAAATCCTTTGGAAAACTCTAATTTGCTTGGCGAAATATTTACAGCAATATCAAGAAGGCTTGTAATAGAGCTTAAATATCATACATTCGCAACACCTGAGAATGTATTGAAAATCAACCTTCATCCATATCTTCTCAAGGAGTATAATAGAAGGTGGTATGTCTTTGGCGCGGCAGAAGAGGATGGAAAGCTCTTGTCTTTCAGTTTGGACAGAATCAATGGAATGAAACCATTGCCCGCTCATAAGTACCTATCGTATAAAGGAAACATTAATGAAATATTTGAAGATATTATAGGCATAACTCTTTATGAGAACTCTCCGATATATCAGATATATTTTTGGGTCAGTGATTTCTCAAAAGATTATGTTTCAACGAAACCATTACATGAATCACAGAGGGGTTTTAATGATGACAAAGAAGAGGAACTTCGTTTGCAATATCCTATGTTAGAAGGTGGAAGATTCTTTCGGATAGACTGTAAATATAATTATGAGTTGATTCGAGAACTGTCCTCCTTTGGTAAAGAATTGTTGATACTAAGCCCTATTGAAATTCAGGAAAAAGTTCGGCAGAGAGTGACAGATATGGCAAAATGCTATCAAAATCTGACAATGGCATTAGTAAAAAAATAAAGAAAATGACACTATAAATGGTGTGTGGGCTGTATGGCCAATTCTCTAACAGTAGATGACAAGGAAGAGATGGACTTGACTGATGATGAGCGCAGGAATGTTTTGAAAAGAATCTTCGAGCATCTGAAGCCGAACGACCTCAATGGGGTAATACAAATACTGATTGAAAGATTTGGCGATTGTAAGACGGACGATGAACCTTGTGAAACCTGTGGCGATTATGTTGACACCTGTACGTGGGAATTGTAGTATTCAAACAAAAAAACACCCAACTTTACATTTTTGGGTGTAAAATTGGGTGCAAACTTCGTAATTACTTGAAAGTCAAGTGATATTGCGGAGAGACAGGGATTCGAACCCCGGGTGCCTCGCAGCACAACGGTTTTCAAGACCGCCGCAATCGACCACTCTGCCACCTCTCCAAAACTTCTTTTTCAAGAAGTGCTTTTCTCTTAAAGCGGTGCAAAGATAGCGCTTCTTTTTTTAATTCGCAAACAAATCCGGAATAAAATAATTCACATATCCGCAAAAACTAAAAATACGGCATAAAAGGAACTAATAAAATGTTACTAAAATCTTTTCGTCCGACAGCTGTTTTATTTTCGTCCAACAGTTGTCGGACGAAAATAAAACAGCTGTCGGACGAAAGGGAAATTATTGTGGGACGAATAGATTTCAGCATAAATAATAATAGTTGATAAGAGTACAGATATTAATCGGACGGACACGAATCAATACCCGGTGGTACTTCCTACCTAATAATAGCTATTTTATGCTCTTCAACATAAAAATCCTCCATATTATTGTGTAATTACGGAAATTTTTCCGTAATTTTGCGCGCTCTAAAGGATAACATATCTAATCACTTTTATTAAAAGAACATTATGGAATTAAACAAAACCTTTATTGACGGGCTTTGGAGCAAAGAAATCAATGTAAGTGATTTCGTTAGTAAAAACATCACGTCCTACACCGGAGACGCATCTTTCCTGCAAGGACCAACGGAGCGCACCAAGCATATCTGGAACCTCTGTCTGAAAGCACTGGAAGAAGAAAGAGCCAATAACGGTGTCCGTTCATTAGATCATACAACAGTATCTACCATCACTTCCCACAAAGCAGGCTATATAGATAAGGAGAACGAACTTATCGTAGGCTTGCAGACAGATGAACTGCTGAGACGCGCCATCAAACCTTTCGGCGGCATCAATGTAGTGGCAAAAGCATGCCGCGAAAACGGCGTGGAGGTAGACGATAAAGTAAAAGACATCTTTACACACTACCGCAAAACACACAACGACGGCGTATTCGATGTATATACCGAAGAAATCCGTTCGTTCCGTTCATTGGGCTTCCTCACCGGACTTCCCGACAACTATGCACGCGGACGTATCATCGGTGACTACCGCCGTCTGGCATTGTACGGTATCGACCGCCTCATCGAAGCCAAACAGGAAGACTTGCGCCACCTGACCGGTCCTATGACCGAAGCACGCATCCGCCTGCGCGAAGAAGTGGCAGAGCAAATCAAAGCCTTGAAGGACATCAAGACCATGGGCGAATACTACGGCCTCGACCTCAGCCACCCTGCCACATCTGCTCAGGAAGCCGTACAGTGGGTATACATGGCATACCTTGCCGCTGTAAAAGAACAAGACGGTGCCGCCATGTCATTGGGTAATGTATCTTCATTCCTTGACATTTTCATTGAATATGATTTGGCTCACGGTAAGATTGACGAAACTTTTGCACAGGAGCTGATTGACCAGTTCATCATCAAACTGCGCATGGTACGCCACCTGCGTATGCAATCCTACAATGACATCTTCGCCGGAGACCCCACCTGGGTTACCGAAGCTATCGGCGGACGCTTCAACGACGGTCGCGTAAAGGTGACAAAAACCTCTTTCCGCTTCCTGCAAACATTGTACAACCTCGGCCCGTCTCCCGAGCCTAACATGACTGTGCTGTGGAGCCCCGAACTGCCGGAAGGTTTCAAGGAATTCTGTGCCAAAGTATCCGTAGATACCAGCTCTATCCAGTACGAGAACGACAACCTGATGCGCGAGGTACGCAACTGCGACGACTACGGTATCGCCTGCTGCGTATCCTACCAGGCCATCGGTAAGCAAATCCAGTTCTTCGGCGCACGCGCCAACCTTGCCAAAGCATTGCTGCTTGCCATCAACGGCGGACGTTGCGAAAACACCGGAACTGTAATGGTGAAAGGTATCCCCGTGCTGACTCACGATACGCTGAACTTTGAAGAGGTAATGAACAACTACAAGAAAGTGCTGACGGAGATTGCCCGCGTTTACAACGAAGCAATGAACATCATCCACTACATGCACGACAAGTATTATTACGAAAAAGCCCAAATGGCATTCGTAGATACAGACCCGCGCATCAACCTTGCATACGGCGTAGCCGGACTTTCCATTGCCATCGACTCATTGTCTGCCATCAAATACGCCAAAGTAACGGCACGCCGTAACGACATCGGCCTGACGGAAGGTTTCGACATCGAAGGTTCTTTCCCGTGCTTCGGCAACAACGACGACCGTGTAGACCACCTTGGTGTAGACCTGGTGTACTACTTCAGCGAAGAGCTGAAGAAGCTGCCCGTTTACAAGAACGCCCGTCCTACCCTGTCACTGCTGACTATCACATCCAACGTGATGTACGGTAAGAAGACCGGAGCCACTCCCGACGGACGCGCCAAAGGCGTTGCTTTCGCTCCGGGAGCCAACCCGATGCACGGACGCGACAAGAACGGTGCCATCGCCTCTTTGAGTTCCGTAGCCAAACTGCGCTACCGCGACTCACAGGACGGTATCAGCAACACATTCTCCATCGTTCCGAAATCATTGGGTCCCACTGCCGAGGAACGCGTAGAGAATCTGGTTACCATGATGGACGGTTACTTCACCAAAGGTGCACACCACCTCAACGTGAACGTACTGAACCGTGAAATGCTAGAAGACGCCATGGAACATCCGGAGAAATATCCGCAACTCACCATCCGCGTTTCCGGATATGCCGTAAACTTCGTGAAACTGAGCCGCGAACACCAACTGGAAGTTATCAGCCGCAGTTTCCACGAAAGAATGTAATCGGTAAAACGGATACATAACCTTTTAAAGCACGGATTTCACGGATTAAGCAAAAATCCGGAGTAACACCCCTGTAGTCCGTGCTTTCTTTTTTACTACATTCTTTGCTTATAATACACTATTTATGATTAATGTTCATTCATACGAATCAATGGGCACTTTCGATGGTCCGGGGCTGCGGCTTGTCGTATTCCTTCAGGGCTGTCCTTTCCGTTGCCTGTATTGTGCCAACCCCGATACAATAGATGTAAAGGGCGGTACTCCTACTTCTGCCGGTGAAATCCTGCAAATGGCTGTCAGCCAAAAAGCTTTCTTCGGGAAAAAAGGGGGAATTACTTTCTCCGGCGGTGAACCTACCTTGCAGGCAGAGGCATTGATACCACTGTTCAAAGACTTGAAAGCAAACGGCATCCACATCTGTCTTGACACCAATGGCGGAATCTGGAACGACAAAGTTGAGGAATTGTTAAGTCTGACGGACTTGGTATTGCTCGATATCAAAGAATTCAATCCCGAACGCCACCGTACCCTGACCGGACGCAGCAACGAACAAACCCTGCGCACCGCTGCCTGGCTGGAACAACAGGGACATCCGTTTTGGCTGCGCTATGTCCTGGTACCGGGATATAGTGATTTTGAAGAAGACATACGCAACATGGGCGAACAGCTCGGCAAATACCAAAGCATACAACGGGTGGAAATACTTCCCTACCACCGCTTAGGAGTGCATAAATACGAAGCTATGGGCTGGGATTATCAGTTAAAAGAAGTAGTAGAGAATACCCCCGCACAACTGGAACGAGCCGAAAAACTCTTTAAAGAGTACTTTCCCACAGTAGTGGTAAATTGAGAATTGATTCTCAACTCTCAATTTAATCAGTAAGTCAACCGTACTCCACCCTGCAAGGTAAAGTTGCAGGGATTTTCTTTTCGTATAGTCTCAATGTCCGAACCGTCGTCAAAGAAATAAGACACTCCCGGTTCTACATAAATGCCGACTCTGCTACTTATATTATACTGTGCACCCACAGCTCCCATTACAGAGAATTGCAGCGGTTTCACGGTTTCGTTTTTGCTCCCTATTTTTCCGTAAACGCATTTTTCCATGGCGCCGCCGGCAGAAACATACATGATAAAGGACTTCTTATCTACAAAGTTCCAGTTGGCACGCAAAGGAATACCCAAATAATGCAATTTCTGGCTGACCGTTTCCGAACTTCCGGCAAATTTCACATCCGAAGCGAGGTACGTATACGTCAAGCCCGTTTCCACGGAGAAACCCCGTGCAAGCCCTTTACGTACCGAGAAGCCGAAAGACAATGGCTGTTTATGGTCTATGTCCACCACCTGTCCGGAACTCCTCTGCAGATAAGGTATGCCATCTTTAAAGACAAGCTCCTGCCCTTCCGGCACTTCCATTATTCCGTCAGACATTGTGGTGAGGTCTACCCTTCCGCCGGAAACACCGAAGTTCTGTCCGTTTTGAAGCAGTCCGCTTTCACTCATACTGCTTCCCGAAATCAATCCGCCCGTATTTCCTACTGCCAATCCGACCGACCAGCCACGCGACTGCTCCCGCTTCGCTCCGCCAACCGGCAAATGCAATTTGTCTCTGCCTGACGGGCGGCGGCGCTCAATCTTTTCCGTACACTCCTCTTCCCTTCTCTCTTCTTCTGCTGCTTCCTGATTTACCCGTGCCGACTCCGCAGTCGGTTCCTGTGCGTTCCCAGTCTGAACTTCCTGCTCTGCGCCCAAGGATTGGATGACCGTTTCCCGCTCCGTTTCATCTACGGTATTCAGTTGTTGTGCCAGCAAGGAACGCCGGTTCGTATCCGCCGGAGATTCCTGTTTCTGTGCGCGATAGTCGGGTTCTGTTATCTCTGTCCGTACTGAAAGCGTCTGTTGCTCCGGCAGCCTGTCCGGCACGGCAGCCAACGCAGGTGCAGTCATATTCCGCATCTCCTCTCCCACAGGGCTTTGGAGCAACCATACACTCACCGACGACACCGCAACGAGCAGTGCCGCAGCCGCAGCTACAGCCCAGCGGCGGAAAGGTATAATCCGCCGTTTTCCGGCTACCGGAGGCTTCGAAACGGACAAATCCTTCTCAAGCCGTTCCCAGCCGGAAACGGGCAGCGGTTCGGAATAATCGTCCAACCGCTCCTTTATCTTTCGCATCCACAATTCATCTTCCATACGTTTCTCCATTTATGCGTTTCTTTTCATCCACTCCTTCACCTTGGCAGCCAAAGCAGCTTTGGCACGTACCAGTTGTGAAGCCGATGACTTTTCGTTGATACCCAGCAACCGGGCAATCTCCTTATGAGATTTATCTTCAAAAACAAACAGGTTGAATACGGTACGATAACCGGCGGGAAGCTCGCTTATAAACTGCATCAATACCTTTTGAGGAATAGTATCCACCGCCGAAGCATCCGGCTCCTCGTACGTCTCCGGCACATCGTCCAGGGCAGCGGACTGGCTCATCACATCATTCTTCCGCAAATACTGCAATACCGTATTCACCATTACACGTTCCATCCAAGCCCGCAAAGAACCCTCTCCCCGCCACGTGAACTTATCGAAAGAGTCGAAGAGCTTCAGGAAACCGTCATGCATCAAATCCTGTGCAGTTTCCCGGTCACCGGCGTAACGCAAACATACGCCGAGCATCCGCCCCGCATACTGTTCGTACAGTTCTTTGCGGGCAAGGTTGTCGCCTTGCCTGCAACGTTCTGCCAATACCTGTTCTTCCATCCTCTCTTTTAACACGTGTTTACCTTATAAATGCAACGGGCACAAAAATACTGCATCCGGCAGATAGGAAATTTATTCTTTATTTTCTTTAACATTCTTATAAGCAGTATTTGTGCAATCCCGGCATTTTCTGAATACAAAACCTAAAACAGAACCAATAACAAAACCTCTACTTATGAAAAAGTTCAGAACGATATTAGCCGCATTTCTGCTGTTGTTCATCGCCACCCCCGTACTGCAATCCTGCCTGGACGATTGGGATGATGACGAACACCCGTTGCTCGCCATCGGCACAGTGCGAATAATTGACGGAAAAGACTACTACTTCGCACTCGATGAAGGAACCAAAATGTTTCCCGGTGACACTGCCCAAGTGGATAACTATACCTTGGTGGAAGGACAGCGCGCCTTTGTATATTTCAACCTGCTGGATGAAGAAGTAACCGGCTACGATTACAATGCCAAAATCAACCATGTAGAGAATATCCTTACCAAAGACATTTATTTCATGCCTGCCGAAAAGGCCGACAGCATCGGCGACGACCGCATCAACATCAACAATATGTGGATTACGGACAACTACCTGAACATCCAATACCAGCTATACCACAGCAACAGCAATGATAAAAAACATATGCTGAACCTCATAGTCAACGAAGCATCCGACGGCAAGAATGACAAAGAGGGATATATTACGCTGGAATTCCGCCAGAATGCTTACGGTGACGAGCCGCTCATGCCGGGACAAGGGCTTGTCTCTTTCAAACTGGATAAGATAGCAGACCGGATACCCGGAAAAACCGGACTCAATATCCGCGTAAAAAGTCTGCACGACGGCGAATATTATAAAACCATTGACTTTAAAACGGACGAGAACTAAACTATTCTTTGCAATACCCTTTTCAATGTCTTTTTATTTAAAGCGGAGCAGGCTGTTTGCCTTCACTCCGCTTTGTTCTTTTCTACCTTCTGCCACCGGGTTTTTGCTCTATCTTTTTCCTGTGTAATCCCGTGCCTGAAAAGATACATATCAGCCTCTTCCCGTTTTTGGTCCATCTCCCTTTTATCCCTTATTTCCCCTTTTCCAGCGTTAAGTTTCCCGGCTTCGGAAATTATTTCCCGGCAAAACAGTGTGTCCTTCCGTACTTTTGGAAAAAAATCAGAATGATATATATATATGAGAACAAAAGTACCCGTTATCCTATTGTCTGTTCTTGCCCTGCTGTTCCATGCTTGCGGCGGCAAGGATACCCAAGACAAGCAAGAGCTGTCAGTCAGCACTTCCCAAGTTACTGCATTGCCCCAAAACGGCAATAAAGAGTTTCCTTTCATAGCCCGGCCGTTCCGCACCAGCGAACTGTCATTCCGGGTAGGCGGGCCTATCGACCGCTTCGACGTGTATGCCGGTAACCGATACGAACGAGGAAACATCATTGCAGAGATAGACCCGCGCGATTTCCGCATCCGCAAAGAACGCGCCGAAGCCGTTTACCGCCAAAGCAAGGCCGAGTTCGAACGCATAGAGGCGTTATACCGGAAAGAGAACATCTCCGCCAGCACCTACGAAAAGGCAAAAGCCGATTATATCTCCGCCAAAACAGCCTTTGATACCGCCGTATGCGAACTGGAAGATACCCGCCTTACAGCCCCTTTCACCGGATATGTAGGTGAAGTGTACATCGAAAAATTCCAGGATGTCAAGGCAACCCAGCCGGTCGTATCTCTTATCGACATACATCAGCTAAGGATAGAAATATATGTACCGCAGGAAATAGCCTATGCGGCACAGTCGTCGGACAGCATACGGATATGCTTCGACGCCATCCCCGGACAGACCTACCGGGCCAAGATCATAGAGGTGTCCAAAGGCACTACCCGCAACAATCTGTCCTATCTGCTTACAGCCATATTGCCCAATGAAGGTGGTAAACTGCTTGCAGGCATGTCCGGCAAAGCGATTCTGGACACACCGCAGGCAGAGAGTGCCGCCGGTTTCTGCATCTCCCAGGCGGCACTCTGTCACCGGCCTTCCACGGGCGATTATGTATGGGTGGTTAATCCTGCCACATCGCAAATCAGCCGCCGTAAAGTAACAGTAGCCAAATTGCTGCCTGACGGACTGGTACAGATTGCAGACGGACTGCAAATAGGAGAAATCCTCGCAACAAGCGGTCTGCGTTTTCTCTCGGACGGCATGAAAGTAGACATTACCTCTAAAGACAAGTAATTATGAAACTGGTAAAATACTTTTTATCGAAAAAGCCCGTCACAATCCTGCTGTTGGTATTAGTATTGGCAGGCGGATTGCTGGCGTACGTCAAAATGGGCAAGCTAGAAGATGCTCCGTTCACCATTAAACAGGCGCTGGTATTGACTCCCTATCCGGGAGCTTCTCCCTCGGAAGTACAGTCACAAGTTACAGATGTACTGGAAGAGTCCATCCAGGCATTGGGCGAACTCTATTACCTGAAAACGGAGAACCGTGCAGGACTGTCCAAAATCACCGTTTATGTAAAGAAAGAAACCCGTGCCGACGAAATGCAGCAACTTTGGGACAAACTGCGCCGCACAGTAAGCGACGTACAGAGCAAGCTGCCCGAAGGCGCCGGTCCCTCTGTTGTGAATGATGACTTCGGCGATGTGCTGGGCGTTTTTTACGGGCTTACCGGAAGCGGACACAGCTACCGCGAACTTGAAGATGAAGCCAAACTGATAAAGAATGAAATTCTGAAAGTAAAGGATGTTGCCAAAGTAGAGATTTACGGAACACAGACACCTACGATAGACATTTCCGTAAGTCCCTCCGTCATGGCCCGTAGCGGCATCACGATGGCCGACATCGCCCGCGCGTTCGAGGCTCAGAACAAAGTTGTGGATGCCGGCGGCATAGACGTCGGTTCCAACCGCCTGCGTATCGAGTCCACCGGAAATTTCTATTCGCTGGACGACATACGCAACCTTACAATCGTATCGCGCACCGGAGAGCATTTCCGGCTCGCGGACATTACCCGGATTGAAGAAAGCTACCAGACCCCGGCAAGCAACCTGATGCGCATCAACGGACAACCCGCTGTCGGCATCGCCATTTCCACCGTTCCCACCGGAAATGTGGTCGATATGGCAGCCGCCGTCAAGGAATCGCTCCAACAGATGTCGGGCAGCATGCCCGAAGGCTTCGAACTTGTAACCCTGTACGACCAGGGCTACGAATCGGCAGTTGCCAACCAGGGTTTTATCCTCAACCTCATCATATCCGTACTTACCGTAGTGGCAATCCTGCTCTTTTTTATCGGTTTCAAAAACGGATTGCTGATAGGCAGCGGACTGGTATTCTCCATTTTTGCCACCCTGATAGTGATGTTATGCACTGACATCGCACTTCAACGCATGTCATTGGCTGCTATCATCATCGCCATGGGCATGCTGGTGGATAATGCCATTGTGGTGTCCGACTCCGCACTGGTAAACATGCAACGGGGCATGAGAAAGCGAGTTGCCATCATGCGCGCCTGTTCCTCCACTGCCCTGCCGTTGCTGGCGGCAACCGTCATTGCCATATTGACGTTCCTGCCCATTTATTTTTCACCCCACATTACCGGTGAACTGCTTTCCTCGCTGGTAATCGTTATCGGGGTTTCGCTGATGTTCAGCTGGGTGTTCGCACTGACGCAAACTCCGTTCTTCATTCAGGAATTTGTACGCCGTCCCCGGCCGGAAGAGTTGAAAAGCGCCCTGTTCGACGGAAAGTATTACAATATGTTCCGCCGTTCCCTGCACTGGGTCATCAAACATCGCTATGCCACAATAGCCTGCATGGTCTTACTGCTGGTACTCTCTGCATGGAGCTTCAAGTTCATCCCCAAAGTATTCGTACCTGCACTGGACAAGCAATATTTTACCGTAGACGTATGGCTGCCCGAAGGTTCCAACATCGACGAAACCGGGAAGCTGGCGGAAGAAATGGCAGCATATATCCGTACACACGGGGAAGCGGAAATGGTATCTACCTTCATCGGCAGAACCCCACCCCGCTATTATCTGTCGAACGTAGCATTCGGACCTCAGTCCAACTATACACAACTGCTTGTGAAGTGCCATACTTCGGAAGAGTCGCGCCGGCTCAACGCCGCATTGCAGGACTCTATCCGCCTGAAATTTCCCGGACCGCTCATCAAAGTAAACAAATTCGAACTGAGCCCGCTGACGGAAGCCGTTATCGAAGCCCGCTTCCTGGGCCCCGACCCGGCAGTGCTCGATTCGCTCGTAGGGCAGGCCATCGAAATTATGCGCCGCAATCCTAAAGTAGCGGATGCCCGTAACGAATGGGGAAATATGGCATTGATGCTACGCCCCGTCTACGATCCGGTAAAAGCCGGCGAACTGGGCATCACCAAAGCGCAGATGATGCAATCCGTCAAATCCATCAGCGACGGTGTACCAGTAGGCATCTATCGGGATAACGAGAAGAAAGTCCCTGTTCTGCTGAAGTCCGAAGGATACGACATTACGGATGCGGCTTCCCTGGGCAACTTCTCCGTATGGAACGGTGAACGCTCGGCTCCCTTATCGCAAGTGACGGAACGCATTGAAACAACGTGGGAATTTCCGCAGATGCGTACCTATAACCGCCAGCTCAGCATGGCTGCCATGTGCGGCGTAAAACCTGGGCACACCATGGCAGAGGTACACGGGGAAATACGCAGTGAGATAGAGGCAATGCCGCTACCGCCGGGTTATACATTCTTTTGGGATTCGCAGTACAAAGACCAGGGTGAAGCCATGGAAGCGATTGCCAAATACTTCCCGCTGGCATTCCTCATGCTGATTGTAATTCTGGTGGCGCTGTTCGGCAACTTCCGCCAGCCCATCATCATCCTGTGCATACTTCCCCTGTCACTGATAGGTGTCGCCGTAGGAATGCTGCTCACCGGATTCGATTTCGGCTTCTTCCCCATTGCCGGCTGGCTGGGATTGCTGGGTATGATTATCAAAAACGTTATCGTGCTGATAGACGAAATCAACATTCAGCGCCGCGAAGGAGTTCCTGCTTACACAGCCGTAATAGAATCCACCGTTTCGCGTACCCGTCCCGTACTAATGGCGGCCACGACCACCATTCTCGGTATGGTTCCGTTGCTGTTCGATATTGCTTTCGGCGGCATGGCAGCTACAATTATCTTCGGACTGACATTCGCCACTTTGCTGACGCTGTTTGTCACTCCGGCATTATATATCCTGTTTTATCGTATCAAAATCAATAAGTAAGCATGAAGACATTCTATACTTTATTACTTTTTTATTTGTGTGTTCAACCCGTATTTTCCCAGCAGGATTCCCTGCTGGAGAAATATAGGGCAATGGCTCTGGACTATAACCACGACTTGCGTGCGGCAGACAAGAACATAGCTTCCAGCATGGAGCTGATAAAAGCCGCCAAAGCCGATTTAAAGCCCAAGCTGTCGGGAGACGCAAACTTCCAGTACACCGGAAATCCCATCGAACTTACCGTGAACCTGCCCCAAAGCAATCCTCTCACTTTCGAAGGGCGTGACATGAAATACGGCGCATCCCTCTCGTTGATGCAGCCCCTCTACACCGGCGGACGCATCCGCGAATCCATCCGGCTGGCAAAGCACCAACAATCCATGAATGTTCATCAGGCGGAACTGCTCCACTCCTCCGTATGCTACCAGACGGATATGCAATACTGGAATGCCGTAGCCCGCCGGGAACTGATGAACATAGCCACAGACTACCGCAATTCGGTCGCTTCACTGGCGCGCACTATCCGCGAACGCGTTGAGGCGGGACTTGTCGACCCTCAAGACCTGCTCATGGCAGAAGTCAAACTCAATGAAGCCGAATACCAGGTATTGCAGGCACGTAACAGTTTTGAGACCGGACGCATGGCGCTCAACTCCCTGATAGGGATGCCGCTCGAATCCGAGACCGAAGTGCAGGAGTCCATTCCCGTAGTGCTTCCGTCCGACAACCTGTCGGCATCCGACGGAAGCAACCGTCCCGAACTGCTTATGGCGCACGACCAAATAAAAATAGCCGAAAGCCAGGGCAAGCTGACGGACTCCAAATACAAGCCGCAACTGTATGTCGGAATAGACGGCAGCTATTCCTCACCCGGCTATGACTTCAAAACCGACCTCGACCCTAACTATGCCATATACGCCAAATTGTCCGTTCCTATTTTCGAATGGGGCAAACGACGCAACGAAAAACGCTCTTCCGCCTGGAAAGTAGGCATGGCAAACGACTACCTCAATAAAGTGACGGATAACGTAAACCTCGAAATACAAACCTCCCGCACTTCTCTTGCACAAGCCATAAAACAGGTGGACCTCACCGGAAGTTCCCTTGAGAAAGCACGTGAAAACGAACAGAAGGCACTGGAACGTTATGAAGAGGGGAAAATCTCCATCATGGAAGTCATTGAAGCCCAGAACTACCGGCAAGCCTCGCAAATAAACTACGTACAAGCCAAAGTTTCGGCACAAAGCTCCTACTCCGGCCTGATAAAAGCATTGCACAACTATTGAGTTTTCCCAAAACATTATAACTTTGTCCCCCATGAAATGGAATAATCTGATATACGGCATTCTGTTCTCCGGATTAGGAGCGTTCTCCTACTTCCTGCTGGTAGACTACACCAATCTGTCTCCTCATATTGCCGATGCACTCTATTCCCGCGGAGCGTTCATCTATTTTATCCTGGCATTCAATGTGCTGGGATATGCTACCCTCCGCCTCAGTTCATGGATTAATACACAATATGCCGTAAATATGCGTTCACGGTGGAAAATTCCTGTCATCTATCTGGCAGGCATGTCGCTCTTCCTGTTGCTAAACTACGGACTGCTTGTTAGCGCCAAAATACTGGCGGGAGCAGCCAATCCGTTCTCCATTCAGCCAAGAGGATGGTGGATGCTGATTACCATCTGGCTTGTGGAACTTGTTGTCTTGGGATTATTACTGGCAAACCGTTCTACCCAAAAGGCGTTGAGGCTGCAACAACGGGCGGCTGTATTGCAGGCCGAAAACGACACGGCACGCTACACCGCCCTGCAAAACCAGCTCAATCCTCATTTTCTGTTCAACAGCCTCAACACGCTTATAGCTGAAATTGAGTATAACCCCAAAAATGCGGTACACTTCACCAAGCACCTGTCCAGTGTTTACCGTTACGTGCTGCAAAGCCAGGACAAGACACTGGTGACGCTCGGCGAAGAGCTGGAATTTATCCGTTCGTACCTTTTCCTGCACGAGGTCCGTCTGGGCAACTGCCTTACGTGCCAAAACAACGTTCCTGCGGAATATGCGGAAAAGATGCTGCCGCCCCTCACGCTGCAATTATTGGTAGAGAATGTAATCAAACACAATTCCATCACTCCCGGCAAACCTATGGTTATCACTATCCGCATCGAAGATGAGTATCTGTCCGTCAGCAATCCGATACACCCCAAAAAGAGTGTCGCATCATCCGGAATAGGACTGGAAAACCTTGCCAAACGTTGCGAACTGATGTCGGACAAGAAAATCATTATCAAGAACGAAACCGAAAAATTTACTGTAAAAGTCCCTTTGCTATATGAATAAGCCTGCTATTGCCATCATTGAAGACGAGATTCCTGCTGCCCGCCTGCTGCATTCCATGATTGCCCGCTTGCGCCCGGAATGGGACATCACCGTAATTCCCGGCAGTGTGGAAGAAGCTACCGAGTGGTTTGCCACGCATCCCCACCCCGACCTTCTCTTCCTCGACATACAACTTGCCGACGGCAACTCGTTCGACTTTCTGTCGGCAGCTCATCCCTCATCCACCATCATCTTTACCACTGCTTACGACCAGTATGCAGTCCGTGCTTTCACCGTCAACAGCATCGACTATATCCTGAAGCCGATAGATGAGCAGCGTTTGCAGGAAGCCATTGATAAATACGAACACTTGCAGCAGTGCAGCAATCCCCGTCCCGACGACTATCTGGCAACTCTGCTGGATGCCCTGCAATCCAAAGAAAAGCAATACCGCACCCGTTTCCTCATATACCGCGCCGACCGTTTCTGGTCTTTGCAGGTCAGCGATATAGCTTATTTTTATTCGGAGAACAAAATGACCTTTGCCGTTACCCGCAACAATCAGGAACATGTACTCGACCTCTCGTTGAATAAGCTTTCCGAACAACTGGATCCCGACCGCTTCTTCCGTGCCAACAGGCAAATTATCCTGTGCATCGATGCCATAGACCATGCCGAACCCTACTTCAACGGAAAAATATCGGTAACGGTACGTCCGCCGTATAAGAGTAAAATCACAATCAGCGAGGAGAAACTCGCCGCTTTCAAACGCTGGCTTAATTTTTAATTCAAAAGAAAGGCGTATCTTTGCACCCGATTTTACCAAACTACTTTCTATAAGCATGAAAAAAGGACTGCTATACGCTATATTGGCATCTGTGCTATGGGCCATCGTAAACCCGTTCATCAAGCAAGGGCTCAGTTATGATTTTACTCCGATGAATTTTGCCGGGCTGCGTTTCACCAGTGTAGGCGTTCTGCTTTTTGCCTATACCTGGCACAAGGGGATGTGGCAGGAAATCAAGCAGCACCGCAAACTGTTCCTCAATCTGATATTCATTAATATGTTCATGGGTTATACGGCCTTTTATTTCGGAGTGGACTTCGTAAGCGGGGCTATATCATCCATCATCATGGGCATGACGCCACTTATCAATGTACTGCTTGCCCATCTGCTGGCAAGTAACGACAAACTGAACGGTTACAAAATCGTCAGCCTCATCATCAGCCTTGCAGGCCTCTTGCTGATTGTAGGGATGGGCAGCGACGGTGAACCGCTGGACTGGAAAGGCATCACAGGCATCATACTACTGTTGCTCAGCATTATCTTTCAGGGCTATTCCGCCATCTCCGTATCCGAAGAGAAAGGCAAGGTCAACCCTATCTTCCTGAATGCCGTACAGATGTTTTTCGGTGGCGCCCTTATCTACGTCATAGGACTGGGCACGGAAGGTTATCACTCTTTCATCGGCAAGCCTGCCGGATTTTATATCAGCCTGGGCATCCTCGTATTTATTTCCGTCTTTGCATTCAGCTTCTGGTTTATGGCGTTGCAAAGCAAAGGCGCAAAAGTCAGCGACATCAATATGTGCCGCCTTATCAACCCGATTCTCGGAGCTGTATTAAGTTGGATAATGCTTGCAGGAGAATACCCCACATTCAGTACGGTAGCGGGAATGCTGATTATTGTCAGTTCGCTGGTTATTTATTTTAAAGGAGCGGAGATTGTAAAATACATCAGTACAAGGAAATAAACAGAACGGCTAAAGCAGCATGATATGATTTTACTCACACAATCAGAAGAAAGCATCAGGCTCTTTCCAGAACTTCATATCCTTGCGGATAGAATTATGTGAGAAAGCACAGAAAAATGACTATAAAAATGGCATATGAAGTGGTTATGCTCTATCATCTTCATATGCCATCTTATTTTTTAGGGACATTTACTGGATATCCCTAATTATAGTATATTTCATGATGAACTTGATTTATTGAGTCAATTTACTATAGCTGATAAGGTAATACTAAATAAACCAATGATGATCATCGGTGAATCTGGTGATATTGGGCAGTTACAATGGTATGTATTCTATTCTACACTGATTACCCGCTTTGCCCAATCCCCTGCTTGCTTTGCACTTCCATTGCATAGCCGTCCTGCCTGCCATCCGATTTGAGGATATAGCGCCTTGAGCTGTTTCACGCTACCTGTAATAGAACTGCCGCCGGAAGTGGCAAATGGAATGACGGTCTTACCGGAGAAGTCATATTTCTCAAGAAATGTATTGACCGGACGAGGACACAAATCCCACCATATCGGATAACCGAGGAATACTACGTCGTAATCTTTCAGATTGAGTGTCTCCCCACCCAATGCAGGACGTGAATTTTCATCCGCCATTTCTACCGAACTACGGCTTGCTTTGTTATTCCAATTAAGGTCTGCCGAAGTGTAGGCTACAGCCGGAGTAATCCGATACAGCTTACCGTTAACAGCTTGAGCAATGGCACCGGCAATTTTTTCCGTAGTTCCGGTGCAGGAGAAATAGGCCACGAGAATTTTCTTATCGGATTGCATACCGGTATCCGTTGTCTGTTTTTGTGCTTTCGATGAGCAACTGAAAGTTAGTAAACTCATAATTACCAATATAAATTGTTTCATTTTGTTATGATTTGATTTTTTTATTTGTCACGATGGGGTGACCTGAGCATCTCCTTATGCCTATCATACGTTTACGTATATTTGTTGAGACACTCGTTTCCTCAAGAAGAAAGAAGAAATAGACTCGGTCGCAATTACCGCTTATTTGTTTCGAGGTTATCATACTCTTCGTCCGTCACCGGTTCGAGCCATTCATTGAAAGCACTTTCACCGGGAACCTCGAAAGCCAGATGAGCAAACCAACAGTCTGCAGCAGCTCCATGCCAGTGCTTGACGTTTGCCGGAATATGGATAACCGTGCCCGGGAGAATTTCCACGGCAGGTTTCCCCTCTTCCTGATACCAGCCGCGTCCGGCTACGCCAATCAGCATTTGTCCGCCACCACTTTTGGCACGATGGATGTGCCAGTTATTGCGGCAACGAGGTTCAAACGTAACATTGGATATATTCACCTGCTCGCGCGAAATGGGAGCAAGGTAACTGTTGCCGGTGAAATACTTCGCGTATGCAGTGTTCGGTTCGCCGACAGGAAAAATCATTCCGCGCTGGAAAGCGGCTTTAGCATCTTCACCAACGGCATCTTCCGCCCATACGTCTTTTGCCAGATTGAACGCCGCCCATGCTTTCGGCCAACCGGCATAAAAACCGATATGGGTAATGATTTCGGCAATCTCAGTACGGGTAATGCCGTTCTTCTTTGCCGACTGCAGATGAAATACGAGCGAATTGTCTGTAATACCCTGACTGATAAGTGAGGTAACGGTTACTAAACTACGGTCGCGCAGACCAAGCTTGTCGGTGCGACTCCACACTTCTCCGAAAAGAACATCGTCGTTGAGCTCCGCAAATTTAGGGGCGAACTCTCCTAATCGGGTGCGCCCGGCTGTCTGTACTATTTTCTCCTGTGCCATAATATTGAAAGTTAAGATACTGAATACTGAAATTAAAAGAATCCTGTTCATAGTCATTCCATTTACCGTATGAAGTTAGTGATATTTCCGGTTGTTTTCCAATTGCAAAATTACCACGATTACGCAAACCGAGTTGTATATGATTTACGGATATTTATACCCGAATCATTGATTCTGAAATTAGAGAGGTATGCAATTCAACATATCCGAACCGGGAATGACGAGAACAAATAAGGGAAGCAACCATCCTCAACAAAGCGAAAAGAGACGGAATACCATAACAAGAACGTACCTTATTCAGACAGGCTTTTACTTTTTATTCTTCTCAGTATTTTAGGGAACTGCCAGAAAAACAGCAGCGTACAGCAAATGGCAGCCGTAGCATCGGATATGGCTTCTGCCGCATATACACCTGCTACTCCCATAAAATGCGGCAGTATCAACGCCAACGGTATCAGCAGGATTACCTTACGCAGCAATGCTATGAAAATGGATATTCTGGCCTGCCCCAACGCCACGAACATATTCTGACAGGCACGCTGTAAACCGAAAATCGTCATACCGCCCAAGAATACAGGCATCGTCCAGCGAACAGTTTCTATCAGCCTTGCATCGCTCGTAAAGGCGGATGCCACAATCGCAGGGAAGCAAATCATAAACAGCATCAGGACGAGATTGAAAGAAAACATTGTAATCAGCGCAATCCGGAAGCACTCCTTCACACGCTGCTTGTCGCCATGCCCGTAGTTATAGCTTGCCACCGGAACAAACCCCTGCGCAAACCCCGTCAGCGGCACGCTGGCAAACTGCATAGACGTTTGCAGGACGGTAAGCGCACTGACATAGATATCTCCGAATTCTTTCAGACTGCTGTTGAGCACAAACCCCACCAGGCTTTCCGTACTCGCCATGATAAAAGGCGATACGCCGAGCGCCAACATGGAGAGCACGATACTCTTTTCCAGCTTCATATACCGCCTTTCCAAAGGCAGGGAAGCGCGCCGTGAGAAAAGGAAGGACAGCACCCACACCGCACTGCAAGCCTGCGACAGCACCGTAGCCAACGCAGCGCCTTTCACTCCCATATCCAACCAGAATATGAATATAGGATCAAGAATAATATTCAACAAAGCCCCTATCAACACCGAACACATGGCAACCGCAGGGCGCCCCTGTGCATTGATGAAAGCATTCAGTCCGGTAGACACTTCCACAAACAGCGTCCCCAACAGATAAATGGAAAGATAGTCTTCCGCATAGCCCAGCGTATGCTCCGAAGCACCCGTAAAAAGCAGGATAGGCTCCATAAAGGTATAGGCTATGAACGAAGTGAGCAAAGTGAAAAGAATCAACAGAGTAAAGCCATTGCCAAGTATCTTTCCGGCACGGCGACGGTTGCCCTGTCCGAGGGCAATGGCAGCCAACGGAGCACCGCCACCACCCACAATGGCGGAGAAAGAAGAAATCAGCACAACGAGCGAGATGGTCACTCCCACTCCCGCCAGCGCATCGGTTCCGATGCCCGGTATGTGTCCGATGTAAATACGGTCTACAATGCTGTAAAGCAGATTGACAAACTGTGCTGCCACCGCAGGCAGCGCCATCTTGAAAACCAAAGGCAGCATACGCTCCGTGCCCAGGCGTTCTTCGTACTTATTAGTCATGATTGGCAGAGTTTACTCTTATTCTCTTAGATTCTGTTGTTACGGAAAAGTGCTTATTTCCGGCTGACGATTGTACCCGTAGCCTGATTGGTAGGCATTACCAGCACCTCAGCCACTTGTATATGCTCGGGTACGGCAGCGGCAAAGTACACCACTTCGGCAATGTCGTCGCCTGTAAGCGGACGGATGCCCTTGTACACATTATCGGCAGCCGCCTTGTCGCCACGGAAACGCACTATGGAGAAATTCGTCTCCACCAGGCCGGGCTTGATATTGGTTACCCGTACGGGAGTATCCACAAGGTCGATGCGCAAGCCGTCTGACAACGCCTTTACGGCAGCCTTGCTGGCACAATACACACTACCGCCCGGATAGGCATAATCGCCTGCAATGGAACCCATATTGATGACATGGCCGCGTCCGCGTTCCACCATTCCGGGAACCACCAGGCGGGTCATGGCAAGCAATGCTTTGATATTGGTATCAAGCACGATGTCCCATTCGTCCGGATTGCCTTCGTGTTCCTTGTCCACGCCGATTACCAGTCCGGCATTATTAATGAGGATATCTATCGCTTTCCATTCTTCGGGAAGCGAGTCAAGAGCCGCTTTCGCAGCCCCGCGGTCGCGTACGTCGAAAGGCAGCAGACAGACATCCGCGCGATATTCCGTTTCCAGTTCGCGCTTTACGGCAGTCAGTTTCTCTACATTCCGTCCGTTGAGAATCAGGCGGTAACCATTCATGGCAAACTTACGTGCACAGCCCTCTCCTATACCCGAAGAAGCACCTGTGATGAGTACTGTTTTCTTTTCCATTTCTTACGAAGACTTTAATGTTACGGACTGCAAAGTTAGGACTTATTTGCGAGTATCGGTCAATTACCCGCAATTTATAACTCATGACTCTGTTTTGGGTTGTTCGATTTTTCTTTTCCCAAGTATTTCCTTCCATTTCTTTTGCGAGTTCTTTGGAGGCGTTTTATGAGAACAAAGCGAGTGTGTGGCGAATAAAAAGAGGAAACATCCGCCTCCAAAGAACTCGCAAAAGAATGCTGAACAATTTTTAAACAAACTCTAAAGTTTTCAAGAAAATATGTACCTTTGCGCCACTTTTTTTATGCCTGACTATATCAGGCAGAGATTTGTTTAATTAGTTTGGATAAAGTAAGAAACGCTTATGCAAAAGTCCGACTGCATCATCGGTGTAGAGCACGTATCGAAGTTTTTCGGAGACAAAGCCGTACTGAATGATGTGAATTTGTCTGTCCGCAAGGGCGAGTTTGTAACGATATTGGGACCGTCCGGTTGCGGAAAGACGACATTGCTGCGTCTGATTGCAGGCTTCCAGACAGCTTCGGAAGGAGTGATTACCATTGCAGGAAAAGACATCACGCAGACACCACCCCACCGCCGCCCGGTGAATACGGTGTTCCAGAAGTACGCCCTGTTTCCCCACCTCAACGTATTCAATAATATTGCTTTCGGCCTCAAGCTGAAGAAGCTCCCCGCCGCCACTATCGAAAAGAAAGTGAAGCAGGCGCTCCGCATGGTGGGCATGACCGACTATGAAGACCGCGATGTAGACTCCCTTTCCGGCGGACAGCAACAGCGCGTTGCCATAGCCCGTGCCATCGTCAACGAACCCGAAGTGCTGCTCCTCGACGAGCCCCTTGCCGCCCTCGACCTGAAAATGCGCAAGGACATGCAGATGGAACTCAAAGAGATGCACCAGAAGCTGGGCATCACCTTCATATACGTCACCCACGACCAGGAAGAAGCCCTCACCCTGAGCGACACCATCGTCGTGATGAGCGAAGGCAGGATACAGCAAATCGGCACTCCGACAGACATCTACAACGAGCCTATCAACTCTTTCGTAGCCGACTTCATCGGCGAGAGCAACATACTGAACGGTGTCATGGTGCACGACCGGCTCGTCCGCTTCTGCGAACACGAGTTCGACTGCGTGGATACCGGTTTCGGCGACCGTACACAGGTGGACGTCGTAATCCGTCCGGAGGACATCTACATCTTCGAACCCTCGGATGCGGCGCAACTCACGGGAACCGTAACAAGCTCCATCTTCAAAGGCGTGCACTACGAAATGCTGGTACAGACCCGCGAGGGCTACGAGCTGATGGTGCAGGATTACCACTGCTTCGAGGCAGGCCGCGAAGTGGGTCTGCTGGTAAAACCTTTCGACATCCACGTAATGAAGAAAGAACGCACCTGCAACACTTTCGAGGGCAAGCTCCTGGACGAAACGCACGTGGAATTCCTGGGTTGCAGCTTCGAATGCAGTCCGGTGCAAGACATCGGTCCCGAAACGCCTGTAACGGTGGAAGTGGACTTCCAAAACGTCATCCTGGAGGATAACGAAGAAGACGGACGACTGACGGGCGAAGTGAAATTCATCCTCTACAAAGGAAACCATTATCACCTCACCGTGTTTACCGACTGGGACGAGAACATCTTCGTAGACACCAACGACGTTTGGGACGACGGAGACCGCGTGGGCATACGGATAGCGCCCGAAAACATCAGAGTGATAAAACGATAAGATATCATCCCGTCATCTTACCGTCCATAATCCTAATATAATAAAGCAATACTTGATTAAATAGAGTAGCGCTTGATATAAGATATAATAGAGTAATGCTTGATAAGTTATCCCATTTCTTCCTGCGGCGACGCAACTGGACACTGCCCTACGCACTGTTCCTGCTGATATTTGCGATAGTGCCGCTACTGCTGATTGTGCTGTACGCCTTTACGGATGCCGACGGAGCTTTCACCTTTGCCAACTTCCGCAAGTTCATGATGCACCCGGAGGCGATGAACACCTTCATCTACTCCATCGGCATCGCTCTCATCACCACGCTGACCTGCCTGTTACTGGGTTATCCGGCGGCATACATCCTCAGCCAGAAGCAGTTCAACACTTCGCAGACCATGGTGGTGCTGTTCATCCTACCCATGTGGGTGAACATACTGATACGCACACTCGCCACAGTGGCGCTGTTCGACTTTCTGAACCTGCCCTTGGGCGAAGGCGCACTTGTGTTCGGCATGGTCTACAACTTCCTGCCGTTCATGATATACCCCATCTACAACACTCTGCAGAAAATGGACCGCAGCCTCATAGAAGCCGCCCAAGACCTCGGAGCCACCCCCTTGCAGGTATTCGGCAAAGTAATCCTGCCCCTCTCCATGCCGGGCATCATGAGCGGCATCGTAATGGTATTCATGCCTACGGTAAGCACCTTTGCCATAGCCGAACTGCTGACGATGAACAACATCAAACTCTTCGGAACAACCGTGCAGGAGAACATATACAACGGAATGTGGAACTACGGTGCAGCCCTGTCGCTCATCATGCTGTTGCTGATAGGCGTCACCATCCTCTTTACGAACGAAGAGGACGGCGCATCCAATGAAAGCGGAGGTGTGATATGATGACGCGTATTCTTGCCAAAGGGTATCTGTGGCTGCTGCTTGCGCTGCTGTACTCGCCTATCCTTATCATCATGGTATTCTCTTTCACCGAAGCCAAAGTGCTGGGCAACTGGACGGGATTCTCCACCAAGCTGTACAGCTCCCTCTTCACAGGCGGCATGCACCACTCGCTGACGAGCGCCATCTGGAACACCTTTGCCATTGCCATGTTAGCAGCCACCGCCAGTACGGCGTTGGGCAGCATCGCGGCCATCGGTATCTTCAACCTGCGCACACGCACGCGCCGGGTAATGAACTTCGCCAATGCCATTCCGATGATGAATGCGGACATCATTACGGGCGTGTCGCTGTTCCTGCTGTTCGTCAGTTGCGGTATCTCGCAGGGATTCACAACCGTGGTACTGGCACACATCACATTCTGCACCCCTTATGTAGTGCTGAGCGTAATGCCCCGCTTGAAGAAGATGAACCAGAACGTGTACGAAGCCGCCCTCGACCTTGGCGCCACTCCCTTTCAGGCATTGCGCAAGGTAATTCTGCCGGAGATACTTCCGGGCATGATCAGCGGCTTCATCCTTGCCTTCACGCTCTCTATCGACGACTTCGCAGTAACCATATTCACCATTGGAAACGAAGGACTGGAAACGCTCTCCACCTACATCTACGCCGATGCGCGTAAAGGCGGACTGACACCGGAGTTGCGTCCTCTGTCCACCCTTATTTTCATTACGGTGCTGGTGCTGCTGATTGTCATCAACAAGCGTGCGGAACGTGCACGGAAGAAATAAGTCCGCCTGCGTCTCGCAAGATAAGAGTATTCGTCCCGCAGCACGGAGAGATTCATCCCGTAAGCCGAAAAACGAAAGCATAGTCAAGATAAACCTGCTGAATAAAAAATGAAAAGATTAACAGACATATTCCTTCTCCTTTGCCTCGTCCTCGCAGCCGTCTCGTGCAAGGATTCGGGCGAAGAGCGCAGCCACGTACTGAAAGTCTACAACTGGGCCGACTACATCGACGAAGATGTACTGGCCGAATTTCCCGCCTGGTACAAGCAGCAGACGGGCGAGGACATCCGCCTCATCTACCAGGTGTTCGACATCAACGAAATCATGCTCACCAAGATAGAGCGCGGCCACGAGGATTTCGACGTGGTATGCCCCTCGGAGTACATCATCGAGCGGATGCTGAAGAAAGACCTTCTCCTGCCCATCGACCGCAACTTCGGCAAGACCCCGGACTATCTGCCCAACATCTCCCCCTACATCCGCCGGGAACTGAACAAGACCAGCCAGCCGGGACGCACCACTACCGACTATGCCGTACCCTATATGTGGGGCACAGCCGGCATCCTCTACAACCGCAACTTCATCACCCCCGACGAAGCCGGCAGTTGGCACTGTCTTTGGAACCCCAGGAACAAAGGCAAAATCCTGATGAAAGACAGTTACCGCGATGCCTACGGAACCGCCATCATCTACGCCCATGCCCGCCAGCTTGCCGACAGCACCGTCACCGTGGAGCAACTGATGAACGATAACTCTCCCGAAGCCATAGCCCTTGCCGAGAAGTATCTGAAAGCCATGAAGCCCAACATCGCAGGCTGGGAAGCCGACTTCGGCAAGGAGATGATGACCAAGAACAAGACCTGGCTCAACCTCACCTGGAGCGGCGACGCCGTATGGGCCATCGAAGAAGCCCGTGCCGTGGGCGTGGACCTTGCCTACGAAGTGCCGCGCGAAGGCAGCAACATCTGGTACGACGGCTGGGTAATCCCCAAATATGCAGGCAATCCCAAAGCTGCCGCTTACTTCATCAACTACCTCTGCCGGCCCGACATCGCCCTGCGCAATATGGACGCCATAGGCTACGTCAGCGCCGTTGCCACCCCTGAAATCATGGAAGCCAAACGGGACACCGCCATCGCGACACGTTCCGACCTCAGCTATTTCTTCGGTGAAGGTACGGGTGCGGACAGCCTGCAGATAAACCCCGTGCAATATCCCGACAGAAAAGTGGTGGAACGCTGCGCCATGATACGCGACTTCGGCAACCGCACCGAACTCGTACTCGAAATGTGGAGCCGTGTGAAAGGCGACAACCTCAACACGGGCATCGTACTGCTGATATTCTCCGTATTCGGGGTATTGTTCGTCTGGCTGGTATACGGCAAGATACGCAAATATCGGCAGAAACAACGCCGCCACCGAAGACGGAGAAGAAGATGATTAAAAAATCCCGCATATAGGATTTTTAATTTATAATGCTTAATTTTGGCCTTCGATAAATTCAAAATCACAACGCTGGGATTATAATTCATAAATCTTAAATCATAAATCTAAAAATGCTTACTCAAATTATCAACGGACGCATATTCACCCCGCAAGGCTGGCTGAATGAAGGTTCCGTCCTGATGCGCGACGGAAAAATACTCGAAGTGACCAACTGTGACCTCGCCCTCATCGGCGCACGCCTCATCGATGCCAAAGGCATGTATATCGTGCCCGGCTTCGTGTGTATGCACGCGCATGGCGGTGGCGGCCACGACTTCACCGAATGTACCGAAGAAGCGTTTCGCAGCATCATCAATGCACACCTCGGTCATGGCGCTACGAGTTTCTACCCTACCATTTCCTCGTCTCCGTTCGAAAAGCTGCACCAGGCAGCCCAAGTGTGCGAGCAGCTTATGGCAGAGCCCGACAGCCCCGTACTGGGATTGCACATCGAAGGTCCCTATCTCAACAAGAAAATGGCAGGCGAACAGTTTGCCGACCAGGTGAAGGAGATTGACGGACAGGAATACCGCGAGTTGGTGGAAAGCACCCGTTGCATCCGCCGCTGGGACGCCTCTCCCGAACTGCCCGGAGCACTGGAGTTTGCGAGCTACCTGCGCGAAAAAGGCATACTGGCAGCCGTATCGCATACCGAAGCCGAATACGACGGCATCCGTGCCGCCTACGAAGCCGGATTTACCCATGCCGCCCACTTCTACAACGCCATGCCCGGCTTCCACAAACGCCGCGAGTACAAGTACGAAGGCACTGTGGAAAGTGTCTACCTGACCGACGGCATGACCATCGAACTCATTGCCGACGGCATCCACCTGCCGTCCACCATCCTGAAACTGGCATACAAGCTGAAAGGCGTAGAGCACACCTGCCTCGTAACGGACGCCCTCTCCTGCGCCGCCACCGAAGGCAAGGAAATCAACGACCCACGCTACATCATCGAAGACGGTGTGTGCAAGCTTGCCGACCGCTCCTCATTGGCAGGCAGTATCGCCACCATGGACGTGCTGGTGCGTACTATGGTCAAGGCGGGTATCCCGTTGGGCGACGCCCTGCGCATGGCTTCCGAAACCCCGGCACGCATCATGGGCGTGTACGACCGCAAAGGTTCCCTGCAAAAGGACAAGGACGCCGACATCCTCATCATGGACAAGGAACTGAACATACGCGCCGTGTGGCAGGCAGGAAAGCTGGTGCAGGAAAACTTCCTGAATTACAAGTAACGTATAAGTCCGGCCGTTTTCTCTTTATTAAAAGGAAAATTCTCTAAAAAAACTGCAATGGTAAACTTTTTAATGCCAACAAATGTATTATATACATAAATTTGCATTAGTAAAACTTGAACCAATTAAAAAATAAAAGGTATGAAAAAGATGAAAATGACAGCATTTCTGCTGAGCGGCGCCATACTACTGGGTAGTTGCGGTACAATGAACAATACGACGAAAGGCGGCATTATCGGCGGTGGCTCGGGTGCTGCGGCAGGAGCCATTATCGGCGGACTGTTCGGCAAGGGTAAAGGCGCTGCTATCGGTGCGGCAGTAGGCGCAGCGGTAGGTACGGGTGCAGGTGTGGCTATCGGTCATAAGATGGATAAAAAGGCTGCCGAAGCTGCCAAGATTGAAGGCGCACAGGTGGAAATGGTGAAAGATGCCAATAATCTGGATGCCGTCAAGGTGACGTTCGACTCCGGTATTCTGTTTGCTTTCAACTCCTCTACGCTGAGCAACGATGCGAAAGCTTCCTTGCGCGACCTCGCCAAGATTCTGAAGGAAGACACAACTACGGACATCGCCATCATAGGCCATACGGACAAGGTCGGTACGTACGAAGCCAACATGAAGGTGTCCAAGAACCGTGCCTATGCCGTAGAGAATTATCTGCAGGATTGCGGCGTATCTCCCTCTCAGTTCAAGCAAGTGGAAGGTGTGGGCTACAATGAATACGACGAAAGCCTGTCGGCGAGCGAAAATCGCCGTGTGGTAATATTCATGTATGCCAGCGAGCAGATGATTAAGAATGCGGAAGCGGGAAAATAACAATCCGGTTTTCGGACATAAGAACATAAGAACAAAAAGAAAACTCCTCACGTTTGCAACCCAAACGTGAGGAGTTTTCTCTTATATCCCCCGGCATTTTCAAAGAAACTCCAGGGAAACCGGGAGCAAATCCCCGGAGTTATAAAATCAATAGGCGTGTCCTTTTTCATCCTGCATCTCTTCGGCATCTATCTTCTTCCTGTCGATGCTGCGCCATGCGTAGAAAATGTAGGCAAGCACAAAAGGAACCAGGACAGATACGTAGGCCATTACCCGCAACGTAAACTGGCTGGAACAACTGTTTGCCAGCGTAAGCGAACTTTGCAGGTCGGCGGTAGAGGGATAATAGGCAGTATTGTTATAACCAGCCACCAGCAACAGCGCCAATACCGTGAGCACAGTGCCTGCGCCTGCAAACCATATACCCTTGTCGAAAGACGGTTTCCACACTGTGCGGACAATTCCCCAAAGCACGGCAAGCACACCGATAAGGAATACGAGCAGCACCACAGGCATTTCGATAAAGTTTGTCAGATACTTATAGGGTTCCATAAATACCTCTCCGGTTTCCGGATTCACCGCATAGCCTTCGGCAAGCAGCGTACGGATAACGAATGCAAGGAAGAACACCAGAAACAGCCCCGTATTGCCCCACAACGCACGACGGCAACGTTTCACCAAATCCGCATCGCCGATATTGTTAATGAAGTAAAGCGCACCGAGAATACGCGCCAGGAATAACACAGCCAGTCCCAACACTACATTCCACGGATTGAGCAACGCATCCAGCCCGTGCCCCGCATTGGCCCAACTGCTGATAACCGGCATCACCGTATCGGCAATATTACCTTTGTTGATATAGAACTCCGAACCCGTGAAGAACGTTGCCACCGCACCGCCCAGCAGCACCGGCCCTACCACTCCGTTTATCACCAGAAAAGCGCGATACGTCGTCTTGCCCAACAGATTGCCCGCTTTCGACTGAAACTCGTAGCTTACAGCCTGCAACACGAAAGTAAACAAGATAATCATCCACAACCAGTACGCACCGCCGAAGCTCGTACTGTAGAACAACGGGAACGATGCAAAGAACGCACCGCCGAACGTTACGAGCGTAGTAAACGTAAACTCCCACTTGCGCCCCGTAGAGTTTATTATCATCTTGCGCTGCTCTTCCGTCTTGCCCAGACAGAATATCAGCGAGTTACCGCCCTGCACAAACAGCAGGAATACAAGGATGGCTCCCAACAGGGATACTATAAACCACCAATAATGTTGAAGAAATATATAGGTATTCATGTAATGAGTTATGAGTTATAAGTTATGATTGATGAGAAAGTTCTTTTTCCGGTCCTTTCCGTATGGCTTTCAGCATAATGCCTACTTCGGCAATCAGCATAACGGTGAACAGTACAAGGAAAATGAAGAATGTGGTCTGCACGGAGCCGACATCCAGTTTGGAAATGGCGGCACTTGTGGGCAACATATCCTGAATGGCCCACGGCTGACGTCCGCATTCGGCAACCACCCAACCGGCCTGCCCGGCAAAATAGCCCAGCGGAATGGTCAGCATTGCCACCCAATGCATCCAGCGCATCTGCGACAAATCCTTCTTGTAGGCAAGAACGAGAACCACGATGAAGAAGAGGATGAAGTACCCGCCCAGTATCACCATGACACGGAACATATAGAAAGTGAGCGGCACGTTGGGAACCAGTTCGTTCACATCCTTGATATAACCGTAACCGAAATACGCCACATTCTCTTTCAACACTTTGGCAGCCACCTGCGCCTCGGCATCGTTGCCCGCAGCTTTGGCGGCACGATAAGCGGAGAAAGCCCCGATAGCCGTCTTTCCCTTTTCAATCTTCTCCTGAGCGGAGAGCGCGGTTGTACCGTCTTTCAAGGGATAACCGCCTTTCAGCAGGTCGTTGATGCCCGGCACGAAAGCCTTTGAATCGCGCTCGGCAAGCAATGAAAGGAACTTGGGAATCTCCATGCGGAAGAGGAAAGCATCCTTACCGTCATCGGCCGTCTTCTTGTCGGGATTGAGAATGCCGAAAGCCACCAGTCCGGCTCCTTCCTGCCCCTGATAGTAACCCTCCATGGCAGCGAGCTTCATGGGTTGTTTCTGTGCCACCTGATAACCGGAACCGTCTCCCGTCCACGCGGAAAGCACAGCGGCGCACAGTCCTACCCAGGCAGCTATCTTTATGCTTGCCAAAGCAAACTTCTTCTCACGGTTTTTCCACAGATACCAGCAACTCACACCTACCACGAACACCGCAGCCAGCACCCAGCCGGACAGCACGCTGTGGAAGAACTTATTGACTGCCATCGGCGAAGTGGCCACCGCCCAGAAGTCAACCATCTCGTTACGGGCGGTATCGGGATTAAACTCCATACCTACCGGATTCTGCATCCAGGCATTCGCCACCAGAATCCACCAGGCGGAGATAGTAGCACCAAGTCCCGTAAGCCAGGTAGAAGCCAGGTGGAAACGTTTGCTTACCTTGTCCCAACCGAAGAACATCACAGCAATGAACGTGGCTTCCATAAAGAATGCCAGAATACCTTCGATAGCAAGCGGCGCACCGAAGATGTCGCCCACAAACCAACTGTAATTACTCCAGTTCGTACCGAATTCAAACTCCAGAATCAGTCCCGTTGCCACACCTATGGCAAAGTTGATGCCGAAGAGTTTCATCCAGAACTTGGCAGTATGTTTCCAGAACTTGTCACCCGTACGGTAGTACACCGTTTCCATGATGCCCATAATTACCGCCAATCCTAAAGTAAGCGGCACAAAAATCCAGTGATAGATAGCGGTCAAGGCAAATTGCGCTCTCGACCAATCAATCAGAGAAGTGTCAATGTTTTCAAGCATGAGAATAAATATTAAGTATGAAATTAAAGTATAAGGTATAAATAAGGAAAAGGAATACCTCCCTCCTTAATCACTAACCGCTTATCACTATCCCCTATCTTCCCGCCCGCATAATCAGTTCACTGCTAACGTAATCTTCTTTATCGCCTTCTCCGGCAGCTTCATTCAGATAGTTCGGAAAGAAGAAAAGACGAAGAATAAAAAACATGATAAACAATTTGATTGCAATTATCAGCCACAAGGTACGCCCCAATGTCATGCTTCGGAAGCCATCGACATAAAATTGCCAGATACTGGTAACAAGGTTTTTCATAAAGTTCAAATTATAATCATTACAAATATAAAATACTTTTATATAAATAACAAATAAAAAACTGAAAAGTTATAGCCAGCTTGATTTTTGTCCGGTATTCTATAAAGAAGTTCTTTGGGAAGATATCTACTGTCTTTACGGGGTCAAAACTAAAATTCGCTTACTATTGGTTTCTATTAGGCACGGATTTCACGGATTTTCACGATAAAAAAGAATAAAGAAAACCTGTGTTTTCCGTGAAATCCGTACCTAATAGAAATCAGCAAGTGTATTTTGACACCTCATAAAAACAGCAAAGCAAACTCTTAATTATCGGCAGGAAAAAGTAATCCGTCGGCACAATCCCGGCAATGGTCTATTGTTTTTGCCGTTTCAAGAGGCTGCGCATACTTTTGCAATGGTAAAACCATAGAAACAAGGTAATATGATAAATGTAAAAAGATTGACCGTAATATCGCTCTGTGCGGCAAGCACCTGTGTCGGCAACGCAATGCCGCAAACGCAGGAAACCGCTATCGGTACGCAACAGCAGGACAGCACGCAGACGCTTCCCGCACAATGGAACCTGCAAGCCTGCATCGACTATGCTTTGCAGCAAAACATCACGATACGCAAGAACCGTCTCAACGCCAAGAGCGCCGAAGTGGACGTAAAGACCGCCAGGGCAGCCCTCTTCCCCAGCCTCACGGCATCCGTAAGCCAACGTATCGTAAACCGGCCCAACAGCCAGACCAATACGATAATAGACGGCGACAACATCACCAGCAGCCAAAGCAAGACCAGCTACAACGGCAGCTATGGTATCGATGCCAACTGGACGCTTTACAACGGCAGCAAACGGCTGAATACCTTGAAACAGCAGCGGATGAACAACCGCATTGCCGAACTGGGCGTGGCGGAAAGCGAGAACACCATCGAAGAGAGCATTACGCAGATTTACGTACAGATTCTCTATGCAGCCGAAGCCGTCAAGGTAAATGAAGCAACCCTCGACGTCAGCCGGGCGGAATGCGAACGGGCACGCGCCCTGCTTGCAGCGGGAAGCATCGCCAGGAGCGACCTCGCCCAACTGGAAGCGCAGGTCAGCACCGACAAATATCAATTGGTAACGGCACAAGCTACCCTGCAAGATTACAAACTGCAACTGAAACAACTCCTCGAACTGGACGGCGAAAAGGAGATGACGCTTTACATCCCCACACTCGGCGATGAGAATGTGTTGTCGCCGCTGCCCTCAAAGACCGATGTCTACCGCTCCGCCCTCACCCTGCGCCCGGAAATCGAAGCAGGCCGGCTGAATGTCAAAGCCTCGGAACTCGACATCGACATCGCCCGCTCCGGTTACATCCCCACCATCAGCCTCAGTGCAGGCATAGGGAGCACGAACACCAACGGCAACGACTTCACCTTCGGCGAACAAATCAAGCAGAACTGGAACAACTCCTTGGGAGTAACCGTAAGCGTACCCATCTTCAACAACCGGCAGACCAAGAGCGCCGTACAGAAAGCCAAGATACAGAAGCAGAACAGCGAACTGGACTTGCTGGACAATCAGAAAAACCTGTACAAGACCATCGAAGGGTTATGGCTGGATGCCAACAGCGCACAGCAACGCTACGTTGCCGCCATAGAGAAGCTGCGAAGCACACAGACCAGCTACGACCTCATCCAAGAGCAATTCAACCTCGGCATGAAGAATACCGTGGAACTGCTGACCGAGAAAAACAACCTGCTCAACGCGCAACAGGAAACCCTGCAAGCCAAATACATGGCAATACTGAACACGCAACTGCTGAAATTCTACCAGGGAGAACAGATTACGCTTTGACCTATTCAATATAATAACCCCCATACGCAACTATCTCTTGCGGTATAGACCAACGCTACTTAAAACCCAATAATGATATACAGAATATGAACAAGAAAAAGATTATCCTTATCGCCGTAGCCGTTGTGGCGGTAGCCGGCATAAGCATCCGGCTTTTCGGCGGCTCCACGGCCAAACATAAAGTGACCTACGAGACAGCCACCGTAATCAAAGGCGAGATATCGGAATCCATAACCGCCACCGGCACCATCGAACCGGTGACGGAAGTGGAAGTCGGCACGCAGGTAAGCGGCATCATCGACAAGATATATGCCGACTACAATTCCGTAGTTACCAAAGGCCAGCTCATAGCCGAAATGGACCGTGTGACCCTGCAAAGCGAAGTGGCATCCCAACGCGCCGCCTACAACGGTGCGAAAGCCGAATACGAATATCAGCGGAAGAACTACGAACGCAACCGGGGACTGCACGAAAAGCAGCTTATCAGCGATACCGACTACGAGCAGTCCGTCTACAATTACGAGAAAGCGAAAAGCAGCTACGAAAGCAGTCAGGCATCGCTGGCAAAAGCGGAGCGCAACCTGTCGTACGCCACCATCACTTCGCCCATCGACGGCGTGGTCATCAACCGTGCGGTAGAGGAAGGGCAAACGGTGGCATCCGGTTTCGAGACTCCTACCCTGTTCACCATCGCTGCCGACCTGACGCAGATGCAGGTTGTGGCCGACGTGGATGAAGCCGACATAGGCGGCGTGAAAGACGGGCAACGCGTGACGTTTAGCGTAGACGCCTATCCCAATGACACGTTTGAGGGCGTAGTAACACAAATCCGCTTGGGAGAGGACAGCTCTACAAGTTCCGGCAGCAGCGGCACATCCGGTACGGTCGTCACCTACGAAGTTGTCATATCCGCTCCCAACCCCGACCTGAAACTGAAACCGCGCCTGACGGCCAACGTCACGATTTACACACTCGACCGCAAGAATGTGCTTTCCGTTCCGGCACGTGCGCTCCGTTTCACACCCGAAAAGCCGCTTATCGGCGAGAATGACATTGTGAAAGATTGCGAAAGCGAACACAAACTCTGGACACGCGAGGGCAATACATTCATCGCGCATCCGGTAACGGTAGGTATCTCCAACGGTGTGAATACGGAGATTGTAAGCGGCATCGATGAAGGTGCGACAGTAGTGACCGAAGCCACCATAGGGCGCCTGCCGGGCGAAGGCCCAACGGCGGACATGCCGCAGGAACCAAGCGGTGAGAAAAGCCCGTTCATGCCGGGCCCTCCGGGAAGCAAGAAGAAAAACAACGGCCGATGAAACAGCGTACAGAGACTGAGTATAAAAGTACAGTACAAAGTAAACCATACATCATTAATCATGAGCAAAACCGTAATTGAACTTCAAAACATAAAGCGGAACTTCCAGGTGGGAGACGAAACGGTGCATGCACTGCGCGGCGTATCATTCTCTATCGGCGAGGGAGAGTTCGTCACCATCATGGGTACGTCCGGTTCGGGCAAATCAACGCTGTTGAACATACTCGGCTGCCTGGATACGCCCACCGTAGGAGAGTATCTGCTGGACGGCATCTCCGTACGCACCATGAGCAAGTCCCAGCGTGCCGTACTCCGCAACCATAAAATCGGCTTCGTGTTCCAGAACTATAACCTGCTGGCAAAAACCACAGCCGTGGAAAATGTGGAACTGCCGCTGATGTACAACTCGTCCGTATCGGCAGCCGAACGCCGGAAACGCGCCATTGAAGCGCTGAAAGCCGTAGGGCTGGGCGACCGGCTGGAGCACAAGTCCAACCAGATGTCCGGCGGACAGATGCAACGCGTAGCCATCGCCCGTGCATTGGTAAACAACCCTGCCGTAATCCTGGCGGACGAAGCCACCGGTAATCTGGATACCCGTACCTCATTCGAAATCCTGGTGCTCTTCCAGAAACTGCATGCCGAAGGACGCACCATCATTTTCGTAACGCACAATCCGGAAATAGCCCAATACAGCAGCCGCAACATCGTATTGCGCGACGGACAAGTGAAGGACGACAAGCCCAACCGAAACATTCTGAATGCCGCCGAAACACTGGCAGCACTGCCCAAGCAGGAGGATGACTGACGCAGTACGTAAATTACTTTATTGCAGGATGAAAAAAGAAAAACAATATCATAAAACTACAAATCAATGAATGGAACCAACCTTTTCAAAATAGCCTTTCGGGCACTTGCCAACAATAAACTGCGTGCCTTCCTCACGATGTTGGGCATCATCATCGGCGTGGCGTCCGTCATCACGATGCTCGCTATCGGACAGGGTTCAAAAAAAAGCATTCAGGCGCAAATCTCCGAAATGGGCTCGAATATGATAATGATTCATCCGGGAGCGGATATGCGCGGCGGCGTCCGCCAAGACCCCAGCGCCATGCAGACGCTGAAGCTCACCGACTACGAGGCATTGCGCAACGAAACGAACTTCCTAGCTGCCGTCAGCCCCAACGTATCCTCATCGGGACAGCTCATTGCAGGCAATAACAACTACCCCTCATCCGTAAGCGGCGTAGGCACGGACTACCTTGAAATCCGCCAGCTTACGGTGGAGAACGGCACGATGTTTACGGAAACCGACATACAGACTTCCGCCAAAGTATGTGTCATCGGCAAGACAATACAGGATAATCTTTTCCCCAACGGAGAAGACCCCGTAGGACGCATTATCCGCTTCAATCAAGTGCCTTTCCGCGTGACGGGCGTACTGAAAGCCAAAGGATACAACAGCATGGGCATGGACCAGGACGACGTTGTACTTGCCCCCTACACCACCGTAATGAAACGCCTGCTTGCACAGACCTATCTGCAAGGTATCTTCGCATCCGCACTCACCGAGGACATGACGGACAACGCCACCGAAGAAATCACCGGAATTCTGCGCCGGAACCATAAACTGAAGGACAGCGACGACGATGATTTCACCATACGCAGCCAGCAGGAGCTCAGCTCGATGCTGAACACCACCACCGACCTGATGACCACTCTCCTCGCCTGCATCGCCGGCATATCGCTGGTGGTAGGCGGCATCGGCATCATGAACATCATGTATGTATCCGTAACGGAGCGCACCCGCGAAATCGGTCTGCGCATGAGTGTGGGTGCCAGAGGAGTGGACATCCTGTCGCAATTCCTCATCGAGGCCATCCTCATCAGCATTACCGGCGGTCTCATCGGTGTCATCATCGGCTGCGGCGCAAGCTGGATTGTGAAGAGCGCAGCCCATTGGCCTATTTATATACAGGCATGGAGCGTATTCCTCAGCTTTGCCGTCTGTACGGTGACAGGAGTGTTCTTCGGATGGTATCCTGCAAAGAAAGCAGCAGACTTAGACCCGATAGAAGCAATACGATACGAGTGATAATCGCTTATCGCTAAAAAAAACTATCTTTGCATTTGTATGAAACAAATTCTCTACTCACGGTCGCGCATCATCGAAGCCTTGATTCATATCATCGGCTGGGGAATTGTATTTGCTTTTCCTTTCGTGATGATGACACGCAGCGGTTTCACCATTACATGGATGGAATACCTGCGTCATGGCAGCATTGTTCCGCTATCTTTTCTTATCGTATTCTACTGCAATTACTGCTTCCTCATTCCCCGTTATCTGTTCGAGGGGCGCATACGGCAGTATCTCCTGCTGAACATACTGCTGATAGCTTGCGTTACAGCCGGTGTACACTTTTGGCAGGAGTACGCATTCCACACCTACGCAAAAGCCGACGGTGAGGGCCAAAGACACATCGGTCCGCCGAAGTGGATATTCATCATGCGCGATTTCTTTTCCATGATACTTACTGTAGGGTTGAGTGCGGCCATTCGCCTCAGCGGACGTTGGGTGCAGGTGGAAGCCGCCCGCCGCGAAGCCGAAAAAAGTCGCACGGAAGCCGAATTAAAGAATCTCCGCAACCAGCTCAACCCGCATTTCCTGCTCAACACGCTGAACAATATCTACGCACTCATTGCCTTTGATACGGATAAGGCACAAACAGCCGTACAGGAACTGAGCCGTTTATTGCGCCATGTCCTTTACGACAATCAGCAGAACTTCGTAACTTTAGGCAAGGAAATGGATTTCATCAAGAACTACATCGCCTTGATGCGCATCCGTCTCTCGTCCAACGTCACTGTTGAAACGCGTTTCGATATTCGTCCCGACAGCCCTACGGAGATTGCCCCGCTGATATTCATCTCCCTCATAGAGAATGCTTTCAAACATGGCATCTCTCCCACCGAGCCCAGCCATATCCGTATATATTTCAGCGAGAATGTGCATGAAGTACGTTGCGAAATCACCAACAGCTACCACCCCAAGAGCGAAGCCGACAAAAGCGGCAGCGGCATCGGACTGGAACAAGTAGGCAAGCGTCTGGAACTGACCTATCCCGGCCGGTACGAATGGAAGCACGGCATAAGTGAGGACGGAAAAGAATATAAATCGGTTTTAACAATCAATTACTGACAACATGAATCTGAAGTGCGCAATCGTAGATGACGAACCGCTGGCCCTGAACCTTTTGGAGAGCTACGTCAACAAAACCCCGTTTCTGGAGCTTACCGGCAAATACTCCAGTGCAGTGCAAGCGATGAGCGACCTGCCGGACAAACGTGTCGACCTTCTTTTTCTCGATATCCAAATGCCCGAACTCAACGGCCTGGAATTCTCCAGAATGGTAGATACACATACCCGTATCGTTTTCACCACCGCTTTCGACCAATATGCCATAGACGGGTATAGGGTCAACGCCCTCGATTATCTGCTGAAACCCATCTCGTATGCAGACTTTCTGCAAGCCGCCAATAAAGCAGTGAAGTGGTTCGAACTGCTGCAACAGCCCCAAGAGGAAATTGAAAGCATCTTCGTAAAAAGTGATTACAAACTGATACAAGTGGAGCTCAAAAATATTCTTTACATCGAAGGCTTGAAAGATTATATCAAAATCTATGAGGAGAACTCTCCCAAACCCATTCTCTCGCTCATGAGCATGAAGTCCATAGAAGAACTTCTGCCTGCTTCACGCTTCATACGCGTGCATCGTTCCTATATCGTCCAAAAAGACAAAATACGTATCATCGACCGTGGACGTATTGTCTTTGGCAAGAACTATATCCCCGTCAGTGACAGTTATAAACAAATATTCCAAGATTTTCTTAATAAAAGGAGTTAAAAATACCCTTATAGGTTTATATTTTATTGAAATCGGGCTATTTCTAATAATATCCTATTGCATATTAAAAGATGTTTTTTTACCTTTGCCGCGAACAGATAGGAGTTGTGAAACTCCCCCAATAGAATAGTTTAGTTAAGTCTAGTTTAGTTTTTGTGTAAAGCACTTCCTCCGTAAGCGAACGTTGGAAGTGCTTTTATTATAGACCTATTAAATACTAATTTTATGAATATCAACTTCTTCCGATTAATCGTCTGTCCATTTGATAACTTGAATTACAAGACGTCCTATCCACACTTGCAGCTGATGCTCTATCACCCCATATAGCTGGGCTGTACTCCGAACCAATACCACAGCCAAAGCATAATTCCACCCAACCAGACGAAAGCCACATCAATATAATATAACCTCAATATCCTACTGATCAACACACCCAAAAGTTCGCCACAAAGTACATAAGCAGCAACCATGGTAACCATTTGTTCGTTAGCTATTTTTATTAAAACCAAAGTTCCTATAACAGGAATAAGAGATGTGCAATCTATAATGAATTGTTGTCTGTCGCTCATATAAACAATGTTTGTAATTGAAGTACAAATATAAACATTATTTACATGAAATCGTCCTATATTACGGAAACACATAACGAAACTGAGAAGAATTATCATTACAATTATAAAAAAAGAAGAAAAAAAGATATTTTTAGCGGTTAACGTATCCGTATTTCAACCCTTTCGCTCTTTCATTGTTATAATAATAAACAGTAATTATATGGATTCCCAATTCTCGGACATACGAAAAGAATATAAGAAAGGCAAGCTCACCCGGAATACTATCTCGGAGAATCCCTTCGAGCAATTCGCCCGCTGGCTCAACGACGCCCTGCATTGCGGCGAGAACGAACCGACCGCCATGATTGTAGCCACCGTCTCACCGGACGGACGGCCCTCTACCCGCACCGTACTGCTGAAAGGCGTAGAAAATGGTAAACTCATCTTCTTCACCAACTACGAAAGCCGTAAGGGACGGCAACTCACAGCCAATCCCTACATCTCCCTCTCTTTCGTTTGGCATAAGCTGGAAAGACAAGTACATATTGAAGGGAAAGCAGAGAAATGCACTCCTCAAGAATCGGACGCTTACTTCTCCACCCGACCCTACAAAAGCCGGATCGGCGCAAGAATATCCCCCCAAAGTCACGTCATCAGCAGCCGGATGGAAATAATCCGCGCTTTTGTAAAGGAAGCTGCCAGGCTGACCGGACAGACCGTACCACGTCCCGACAACTGGGGCGGTTTTGCCGTCACCCCCACCCGCTTCGAATTCTGGCAGGGACGGGAAAGCAGGCTGCACGACCGTTTCCAATATACTCTCCACGAAGAAAAGTCCGCTTCCGGCCTATCGTGTCCAAACTCCGAAAAATGGGAGATAAACCGCCTTGCACCCTAAACCGGACTGTCAAAGTATTATATCCTATGAATAAAGCTTAAAATGAGAAACAAAGTCATAATGCTGCTGTTAGAGGGGAAAACTTTAATAGAAAATAATTATGAATTACGGAATCAGTGTTCTCTTTCGCACCATCCCTCTGCTGATGGCCCTGTTTTGTTTTGGTTACGGAGCTTTTGTACTTGATATGGGAACGGACCCGGCAAAAAACGTTGCCGGTCCGGTAGTAATGTCATTAGGAATGATTTGCATTGCCTTGTTTGCAACAGCGGCTACCATTATCCGGCAGATTATTCACACATACAATACGGTTGTCCGGTACGCTCTGCCCGTGCTTGGCTATCTGGCTGCCCTACTGACTTTCATCTGCGGCTGGGAATATATCAGCGAAGCTGCCACCGCCAGTCATTTCGTAGCCGGACATGTAATCTGCGGCGTAGCTTTCATCACTGCCTGTGTGGCAACGACCGCCACTTCTTCCACCCGGTTCACCCTTATACCTGCCAATTCCCAAACGACGGAAAACAATGTGCTCCCACAAGCCTTTAACGGCACACAAGGTAAGCTTCTTATAGTTGTTGCGGCATTGCTGGCACTTGCCACTTGGATATGGACATTCCTTCTGCTTGCAAAAAGCGATGTGCACAACGCCTATTATGTAGCAGGGCATGTCATGGCAGGAATAGCCTGCATCTGTACAAGCCTCGTGGCATTGGTGGCAACTATCGTACGCCAAATACGTAACAGTTACTCGCATGCAGAACGTAAATGGTGGCCTGTAATGGTACTTGCCATGGGAACACTCAGCATCCTTTGGGGGCTACTGATACTGAAAAACCCGAACCCTGCCGAATCTTCCATAGGGTATATAATGATAGGCCTGGGATTGGTTTGCTACAGTATTTCAAGCAAAGTCATACTCCTGGCAGCAATATGGCGCAACACTTTCAAACTAGCAAACCGAATTCCCTTGATACCCGTATTTACCGCACTGCTCTGTCTGTTCCTGTCTGCTTTCCTTTTTGAAATGGCAAGCATACACGAAGTCTACTTTGTACCGGCACGTGTACTGGCAGGATTGGGCGGTATCTGCTTCACACTCTTCTCCATCGTAAGCATACTGGAAAGCGGAACCTCAAAAAGGTAACCGCTTATCCGTCAATTTCTATGTCGGTAAAGATGTCCACATCCGCGGCATGATGCGCCACGTAGGCAGCCGGACCGGTATCGCCCGATTTCAGAATGTCATAAACAACTTCCGTCTTGTTCTTACCCGTTATCAAGAATATAAGCTTTCTGGCACTGAACAGCAGACATCCCGTCATGGCAATACGCGGCTGCCCGTTATAAGGATTTATGCTCTTTTCATACGGATGAAAAGAAGAGAGCAGATACTCCTGACCGGGAAAAATGGAAGAAGTATGTCCGTCATCACCTGCTCCCAACAGCACTATGTCAAAGGTAGGGAAACCCCGGCGCAAAGGAACCGTACTGGAAACCAAATCCGAATAACGTTTCGCCTCTTGCGCCGGACTACGGCAATCACCATGAATGGGGTATACATATTCATCGGGCATGCCTACCTCTTGCAGCAGCAAACGCAGCATAGTACCGTAATTACTGTCCGAGTCGCTGACGGATACGCAACGTTCGTCCACCCAGAAAATCCGCATCCGCATCCAAGGAGTCTCTTCTCTGAACTCATGCGCCCAAATGTCAAACATAAGGGAAGGAGTCGTTCCTCCACTGAAAGCAAGGTAAAAAATCCGCTCCGGCTCCCGGTTCATCATATCGATTATATACCGGATAAGAGCACGTGCAGTCGAGGTTGCAGCAGGATATACATAACTTTTCATAATTCACAATATTCATCAGTATTCGTCAAATTCTTACACGGGTTAGTCCATTCGGCCCCATGTTCGCGCATCATAGCTTCACTTTCCAAAGGTCCCCACGTTCCCACGGGATAACCGTAAAGCGGTGCATCCGGATGTTCCTGCCAATACTTCAGCACAGGATTGAAAAAACGCCATGACGCATCTACGGCATCGCTACGGGTAAAGAGTGTCTGGTCTCCCTGTATACAGTCTTCAATCAGACGGGCATACGCGTCTCCGGCGGGCAGACCGCCCAAATCGGAATAACTGAAGTCCATCATCACCTGTTTCACATCAAACCCCGGTCCCGGAACTTTCATTCCGAACTTCAGCACAATACCCTCATTGGGCTGCAAACGCAGAATCAGTTTGTTGGCACGCGGGCAGTGGCCGCCTTCACAACGGAACATCTGATGAGGTGTCTCGCGGAAGTGTACCACGATTTCGGTCACCTTGGTCGGCATCTGTTTTCCGGTACGGATATAGAAAGGAACGCCGCTCCACCGCCAGTTGTCAATGCCTATTTTCATGGCAATATAAGTTTCGGTACGGGAATCGGAAGCTACGTTCTTCTCTTCACGATAACCGGGCTTGGTCGCAGACGCGGTATATTGCCCACGGACAATGTGCTCGTTCAGGTCTTCTTCTGTCAAGGGAGAGAGAGATTCATATACTTTTACCACCTCGTTGCGGAAATTATCGGCATTGAAAACTGCCGGCGGTTCCATCGCGGTAAGCGCTACCAACTGAATGAGGTGATTCTGTACCATATCACGCAATGCTCCGGTTCCTTCATAAAACCCTCCACGCTGTTCGATACCCAAATTCTCTACTGCGGTAATCTCTACATAGTCAATGTAATTACGGTTCCAAAGCGGCTCGAAGATGCCATTGGCAAAACGAAAAGCCAGAATGTTCTGCGCAGTCTCTTTACCCAGGAAATGGTCTATACGGTAAATCTGATGCTCCTCGAATACGGAAGCATAGATACGGTTCAGTTCACGGGCAGATTCCAAATCATAACCGAAAGGCTTCTCGACGATGATACGCGTATGAGGACGGTTCAGGCGGGCAGTCTTAAGATGAAGAGGAATCACACCATACAGCGACGGCGGTGTTGCCAGATAGTACAACATGCCATCCGGCTCCTGCTCACCCGTCAGTTCCCGGAGACGGGCATCCAGATTTCCATAATCGGCAGCCTCGGCCGGATTAAGCGAAAGATAGTACAGATGATTGCAAAAATCAGTCATACGTCCGCCGGCATGTTCTTCCGAAGCCACAAAACGTTCCATTTCCGTCCGTATATAAGTACGGTAGGTATCATCCCGGTATCCGGTACGTCCGATGCCTAAAACAGCAAAACCTTCCGGCAGGCGGTTATCCTTGTACAGATTATATAATGCCGGTATTAACTTGCGCTTTGTCAGGTCACCGGAAGCGCCGAAAATTATCATCACAAATTTACTCATAGCTTTATGTTTGTAGGGGAATTTCAGTAATCTTCACACTAAAGAAAGACTACACGTTATAGGTTCCCGACTTCGTTTCTCCGCCGTGTCCTGTCCAGTTTTCATGGAAGAACTGCCCACGCAGTCCGTCCACACGCTCAAAGGTGTGCGCTCCGAAATAATCGCGCTGTGCCTGAATCATATTCGCCGGTAAGTTGGCGGAGACGAGTGAATAAAAATAATTCAATGCCGATGAAAATGCAGGAACCGGAAGTTCCTCTTTCATAGCCTGTGCCACCAGATGTTTCCAGCCAGAGAGCAGTTGTTTCATCTCATTGCTGAAATAAGGAGTAAGAAGAAGATGCTGCGGTTTCTCATTCCTCTCGAAAGATGCTGCAATATCATTGAGGAAGATACTGCGGATTATGCAACCGCCACGCCACATACGGGCAATGGAAGCCAAATCGAGGTTCCATCCGAAAGAGTCCGAAGCACGTTGCAATACAGCAAAGCCTTGAGCATAAGACACCAGTTTGGATGCATAAAGCGCCGAATAAATATCTCCTACCATTTCGGATTTGTTGTATACCACCTCCGTGCGCCGGCAGGTAAAATGCCCGGCAGCCGACTTCCGCAGTTCTTTCTGAGCCGACAAGCTGCGTTCAAAAACAGCCGTAGCAATCAGCCCCAACGGCATACCAAGCTCCATAGCATTGATTACCGACCATTTGCCTGTACCTTTTTGTCCGGCTGTATCCAGTATTTTATCTATCAGATAACCGCCCGACTTATCTTTATGCTGCAAGATATTAGCAGTAATTTCAATAAGATAGCTACGCAATTTGCCCTCATTCCATTGCGAAAAGACCGAAGACATTTCTCCGTTATCCAGCTTCAGCAGGTTCTTCATCACCCAATAGGCTTCGGAAATAAGCTGCATATCGCCATATTCGATGCCATTATGAATCATCTTGACAAAATGTCCCGAACCGGCCGGTCCCACCCACTGGCAGCAAGGCGTGCCGTCGGATGCTTTGGCAGCAATACTCTGCAAAACAGGCTTCACTTCTTCCCAGGCGCTTACCGAACCGCCCGGCATGATAGAAGCTCCATTCAATGCACCCTCTTCACCGCCGGAAACACCTGCTCCCACAAAACGGAAGCCTCTCGCTTCGGCCAATGCCACACGGCGATTGGTATCTTCATAATTGGAATTGCCGCCGTCTATCAATATATCTCCCGGAGAGAGCAACGGGAAAAGCTGCTCCATCAGTTCGTCTACCGCACTACCGGCACGAACCATCATCATTATCTTGCGCGGAACGGCTACAGACTCCACAAAACGAGCTATATCCGTATATCCTTCAATACTTTTACCCTGTGCGCGTCCGTTTATAAAACGTTCTACCACACCTTCTTCAATCCCCGGAACCGTACGGTTATAAACCGAAACCCGCCAGCCCTTGTCCGCCATATTCAATGCAAGATTCTCGCCCATCACGGCCAGCCCTATCAGTCCAATGTCTGTTTTATTTAAATTCTCCATATACTTGTATAATTTATCTTTGTTATTAAAACAAAAAATAACGTCTGTTTGTTCGTATCAAATTTGAAATTAATTCATTTTTTCATAAAGGATTGACACAGAAAAACGATGTCATATCCGCTTTCCAGCAATCATCCGGACGCAACTCTCGGTATAAAGCAAAAATAATCTCAAAATCATTTACCGCATTGGCTTTGTTGTCTCACAATAAATTACGATTTTTGCAGGACGAAATATGCAACAATCAAAAAAAGTATAATACCAGAAACAATGAAAAAAGCTCTAATCTCCGGAATAACCGGACAGGACGGTTCGTTCCTCGCAGAATTCCTGTTGCAAAAAGGATATGAAGTACACGGCATATTGCGCCGCTCATCTTCGTTCAATACCGGACGCATCGAGCACTTGTATTTCGATGAGTGGGTGCGCGACATGAAGCAGAAGCGAACTATCAACCTGCATTATGGAGATATGACGGACAGCAGTTCGCTGATACGCATTATCCAGCAGGTGCAACCGGACGAGATATACAACCTTGCTGCACAGAGCCACGTAAAGGTCTCGTTCGATGTACCCGAATATACCGCCGAAACAGATGCTATAGGTACGCTGCGCATGCTCGAAGCTGTACGCATTCTCGGTCTGGAAAAGAAAACCAGGATATATCAGGCATCTACCTCGGAACTGTTCGGCAAGGTGCAGGAAGTGCCGCAGAAGGAGACGACTCCGTTCTACCCGCGCAGTCCCTACGGCGTAGCCAAGCAATACGGTTTCTGGATTACAAAGAACTACCGCGAAAGCTACGGAATGTTCGCCGTAAACGGCATTCTCTTCAACCACGAAAGCGAGCGCCGCGGCGAAACCTTCGTTACCCGCAAGATTACGCTGGCTGCCGCCCGCATTGCACAAGGATTCCAGGACAAACTGTATTTGGGCAATCTGGATGCACGCCGCGACTGGGGATATGCCAAAGACTATGTGGAATGTATGTGGCTTATCCTGCAACACGATACGCCGGAAGACTTTGTGATTGCTACCGGAGAGATGCACACCGTACGCGAATTTGCCACACTTGCCTTTAAGGAAACCGGCATAGAACTGCGCTGGGAAGGCGAAGGCGTGAACGAGAAGGGTATTGACAGCCAAACCGGTAAGGTACTGGTAGAGGTGGATCCCAAATATTTCCGTCCTTCCGAAGTGGAACAGTTGCTGGGAGACCCTACCAAAGCCAAAACGTTACTGGGCTGGAATCCGCAGCAGACAAGCTTTGAGGAGTTGGTACACATCATGGCGGAACATGACATGAAGTTTGTACGGAAACTGCATTTGAGAAGCAAAGAAGACTGAAACAGATAATTTAATTTTTCAGACAGAAGAACAAAAGAACATATATATGAGAAAATAAAAGAGTATAAACCGAATATGTTCTTTTGTTCTTCTGTCTGAAACCAATCCATTTTATAACAATGTTACACAAGAACGCAAAAATATACATCGCAGGGCATCGCGGACTGGTAGGCTCTGCTATCTGGAAAAACCTGCAAGAGAAAGGCTATACCAATCTCGTGGGCAGAACCCACAAAGAACTCGACCTGCTGGACGGTGTTGCCGTCCGCCGTTTCTTCGATGAGGAACAGCCGGAATACGTATTCCTTGCCGCTGCTTTCGTGGGCGGTATCATGGCAAACAGCATCTACCGTGCCGATTTCATTTACAAGAATCTCCAGATACAGCAGAATGTCATAGGCGAAAGTTTCCGCCACAATGTCAAGAAACTGCTCTTTCTGGGCAGCACCTGTATCTATCCGCGTGATGCCGAACAGCCGATGAAAGAAGACGTACTCCTCACCTCACCCCTGGAGTACACCAACGAACCGTACGCCATTGCCAAAATTGCCGGATTGAAAATGTGCGAAAGCTTCAACCTGCAATACGGCACGAACTACATTGCCGTCATGCCCACCAACCTCTACGGTCCCAACGACAACTTCGACCTGGAACGCAGCCACGTACTTCCTGCCATGATTCGCAAGATACACCTGGCCCACTGCCTGCAACAAGGCGACTGGGATGCCGTACGCCGTGACATGAACCTGCGTCCGGTAGAGGGAATCAATGGCAGCAACAGCAACGGAGAGATACTGAACATACTTTCCAAATACGGCATCAGCGAAGAAGAAGTCCGGCTTTGGGGTACGGGAACGCCGCTGCGCGAATTCCTCTGGAGCGAGGAAATGGCGGATGCCAGCGTATTCGTCATGGAGCACGTAGACTTCAAAGACACCTGCCAACCCGGAGACAAGGACATCCGCAACTGCCACATCAACATCGGCACAGGTAAGGAAATTACTATCCGCCGGCTTGCCGAACTGATTGTCAACGTTGTGGGTTATCGCGGAAAGCTGACCTTCGACACTTCCAAACCCGATGGGACCATGCGCAAACTCACCGACCCGAGTAAGCTGCACGCATTGGGCTGGCATCATAAAATAGACATCGAAGAAGGTGTAGAGCGGATGTACCGCTGGTATCTGGATAACAATAAATAGGCTCAAAGGGGGAATTTGCATAAAATGCTTTTTCCCCCTAAAAGTTTGTATTCTCTACATAAACCCTTATATTTGCACAATTTTCAACTAAATGTGCAATATATAATGGAACAAAGTTTTATCGCCTATATAGAGAATAGTATAAAGGAAAACTGGGACCTGGATGCCCTGACCGATTATAAGGGAGCCACCCTGCAATACAAGGATGTAGCCCGCAAAATAGAAAAACTGCATATCATCTTTGAAGCGAGCGGCATCAGAAAAGGCGATAAAATCGCCGTCTGCGGACGTAACAGTTCGCATTGGGGAGTCACTTTCCTCGCTACCCTGACGTATGGTGCGGTCATCGTGCCCATTCTTCACGAATTCAAGGCGGACAATGTGCATAACATCGTCAACCACTCCGAGGCCAAGCTTCTTTTTGTAGGCGACCAGGTGTGGGAAAATCTCAACGAAAGCGCCATGCCGTTGCTCGAAGGTATCTTCATGATGACGGACTTCACCTTACTGGTATCACGCAACGAACGGGTTACCTACGCCCGCGATCACCTCAACGAGATATTCGGCAAGAAATTTCCCAAGAACTTCCGTAAGGAACACATCGACTATCACAAAGACCAACCCGAAGAGCTGGCGGTCATTAACTATACTTCCGGTACTACCAGTTACTCGAAAGGCGTAATGCTCCCCTATCGCAGCCTGTGGTCCAACACCCGATTCGCTTTCGAAGTACTGCCGCTGAAAGCCGGCGACAAACTGGTATGCATGCTGCCGATGGCTCATATGTACGGATTGGCATTCGAATTCCTGTATGAGTTCTCCGTAGGTTGCCACATCTACTACCTCACCCGTATGCCAAGTCCGAAGATTATCTTCCAGGCATTCGCCGACATAAAGCCGAACCTCATCGTAGCCGTACCGCTCATTATCGAAAAGATTATCAAGAAGAGTGTATTGCCCAAGCTGGAAACGCCTACCATGAAACTGTTGCTGAAAGTACCTATCATTAACGACAAGATAAAAGCCACCGTACGCGAGCAAATGGTACAGGCATTCGGCGGCAATTTTGCCACAGTCATTGTCGGCGGTGCGGCATTCAACCAGGAGGTGGAACAGTTCCTGCGCATGATAGACTTCCCCTATACCGTAGGTTACGGTATGACAGAATGCAGTCCTATCATCTGTTACGAAGACTGGACGCGCTTCAAACCCGGTTCCTGCGGAAAAGCCGCTCCGCGCATGGAAGTGAAGATTCTCTCTCCCGATCCGGAGAATATCCCCGGCGAGATTGTCTGCCGCGGTCCCAACGTCATGCTGGGCTACTACAAGAATGAAGAGGCTACCGCCGAAGTTGTGGACAAAGACGGTTGGCTGCACACCGGCGACCTTGCCCTGATGGATGCCGAAGGCAATGTCACCATCAAAGGACGCAGCAAGAATATGCTCCTCGGTCCAAACGGGCAGAACATCTACCCCGAAGAAATAGAAGACAAGCTGAACAACCTGCCGTACGTAGCTGAAAGCATCATCGTACAGCAGAACGAAAAGCTCGTGGGACTGGTATATCCCGACTTTGACGATGCCTTTGCCCACGGCCTCAACAACGACGATATAGAACGTGTCATGGAAGAGAATCGTGTGGCTCTGAATGCAGAACTGCCTGCTTACAGCCAGATTTCCAAAATGAAGATATATCCCGAAGAATTTGAAAAGACACCCAAAAAATCTATCAAACGCTTCCTGTATCAGGAAGCAAAAGGATGATAAAATAGTGATTAGCGGTTAGTGATTAGTAAGCTATGCAGCATATTGCGCTAATTATTTACCGCTATTTTTAATGTTAATCCCTAACCGCTAACCACTAATCTCTAACCCTAACCCCTCTTTTCCCGATGAAAAACGAATTGTTATTATCTGCTGCGCTGCTTCCGTTATGTGGAATGGCAGGAGAAGTACACACAAGGCCGTCAAATGAAACGGCTCCTGTTACGGACAAGCGTCCGAACATTATTTTATTCTTGGTGGATGATATGGGTTGGCAGGACACATCCCTGCCTTTCTGGACACAACGCACCCGCTACAACGACACGTACCATACACCCAATATGGAACGTCTGGCAAAGCAGGGCAAGATGTTCACGCAAGCCTATGCCTGTAGCATCAGTTCGCCTACGCGCGTCAGCCTTTTTACGGGTATGAACGCTGCGCGTCACCGGGTGACAAGCTGGACGTTACGCAAGAATACCACCCACGAACAGCCGGACTCCGTTATGATATACCCCGAATGGAATGTCAACGGTATCTGTCAGGAACCGGGTGTGGAACGCACCACGCAAGTCACCTCGCTGGCACAAGTGCTCAAGGACAACGGTTACCACACCATTCATTGCGGAAAAGCCCACTTCGGAGCTAATGACACGCCCGGAGCCGATCCGCTGAAAATGGGCTTCGATGTGAACATAGCCGGCCATGCGGCAGGCTCTCCCGCCAGCTACTACGGCATGCAGAACTTCGGAAACAAACCCGGCGGAAAAAGCCCGCTGGCTGCCGTACCCGGACTGGAAAAATATCATGGCAAAGACGTATTCCTCTCCGAAGCCCTTACCATAGAAGCCGAGAAAGCTTTGGACAACGCCCGGACAACGGACAAGCCTTTCTTCCTCTACATGGCCCATTATGCCATCCATACGCCTATCCAGCCCGACATGCGTTTCTACCAAAAATATCTGGACAAAGGACTTCCCCCGATAGAAGCAGCGTATGCCACCCTGATTGAAGGCATGGACAAAAGCCTCGGCGACCTGATGGACTATCTGGACAAAAACAACCTCACCGACAACACTGTACTGCTCTTCATGTCCGATAATGGCGGACTGGCTGCACACACCCGTGCAGGAGAGCTGCACAGGCAGAACTATCCGCTCAACAGCGGAAAAGGTTCCGCCTACGAAGGCGGAGTGCGCGAACCGATGATTGTACGCTGGCCCGGCGTAGTAGCGGCAGAAACCAAATGCGACCATTATCTGATGATAGAAGATTTCTTCCCCACTATTCTCGAAATAGCCGGTGTGGAGCACTACAATACGGTACAGAAACGCGACGGCATCAGCTTCCTGCCCCTGCTTACGGGCAAAGGTAAAATGCCCGCCCGTGACATCTACTGGCATTACCCGCACAGTTGGGGCCCTTCCGGTCCGGGTATAGGCGCCACCTGCTCCATCCGTTCCGGAGAATGGAAACTGGTGTACTACTTCGACAGCGGCAAGCACGAATTGTTCAATATCCCTGCCGACATCAGCGAAAAGCATGACGTAGCCGCCGAGAACCCCAAACTTGTAAAGAAACTATCAAAAAAGCTGAGCAACTATCTGCGGTCGGTGGATGCGCAGCGTCCTGTATTACGTGCCACCAACCGACTGGCGCCCTGGCCCGATGAAACATTATAAAGAATTATGAAACGTATATTTCCACTGATCTGTCTGTCCCTGCTATTGGCAGGGACAGGCTATGCCCGGACAGGCAGGCAACAGTCTGCCCATAAAGAAAAAACCGGTATCAACCTTTCCCTTTGGAAGAATCTTTCCACACAGCGTACGGATACGGTCGGAAGCACATTCTTCAATCTCGGTATCTTCTCGGCGATGAACCGTTTGAACGGCTTGGGAGTAAATGTTTTGGGAGCTGTTACGGGCAGAGACATGAACGGAGTTCAAATCTCCGGTATATCCAATATGGTGGGTGGAAGTATGCGGGGCGTACAGGTAGCGGGCATCACCAATATCAACGGCAATAACCTCAGCGGTCTGTCCGTTTCCGGTCTTGTGGGCATCACGGGTAATCACGCATGGGGAATGGTCTTCTCCGGCCTTGCCAATATCACGGGCGATAACAGCAACGGAATGATTGTAGGCGGCTTGCTGAATATTACAGGCGAAAAGACTGCCGGCGTACAGCTTTCAGGACTCGCCAATATATCGGGCGGCAATTTTTCCGGTGTCACCATATCCGGCCTGCTGAATGTGGTGGGCGATGATATGAAAGGGCTCCAGATTTCCGGTTTGGGCAATATCACAGGCGGTACGTCTGCCGGCGTGCAGCTCTCTCCCCTGAATGTAGCCGTCCGTGCCAAAGGCCTTCAGATAGGTTTGATAAACTACTACAAGGAGAAGCTGGACGGTTTCCAACTGGGACTGGTCAATGCCAACCCGGACACCAAAGTACAGATGATGTTTTTCGGCGGCAACACCACGAAACTGAACCTTGCAGCCCGCTTCAAGAACAAACTGTTCTATACCATCCTCGGCGGCGGTACGCATTTCCTCGGCTTCAGCGATAAGTTCTCCGGTGCGCTTTTCTACCGTGCCGGACTGGAATTGCCCGTCTGCAAGCAACTGTTCATCAGCGGCGATTTGGGATACCAGCACGTAGAAACCTTCAAGAATAAAGACTATGGCTTCCCTGCCCGCCTCTATTCTCTCCAAACCCGTATCAACCTCGAATACCGTCTGACGGCAAAATTAGGAGTATTCGTTACGGGCGGTTACGGCTGGGACAGATACTACAACAGAAATGCCAACTTCGACAAGGGAGCCATTGTAGAAGGCGGTGTGGTGTTATTCAAATACTAATCCGGCACTATTGGCAAGAACACTTGTCATGTGTTTTTTCAGACAATGCAAGCACTCGTAGCCCACAGCCATATCAGAAAATCTCCTTTTCTTTGATAAATCCCGTTCTATATGCCACCAGCAACTTCTTCAAATCCTGAATCTGCGTCACGAGCTGCTTGCCCTTATCGGTATCCTTCACCATCATACGCTGCGAGTTGAATTCTATGACGAAAGTTGTGGACTTGATATCCTGTCCCTCTTCAATCGCTTTCTGACGGCTCTGGAACGGGTCATGCTGCACCAACTGCATGCCGTGCGAGTGATATACCAGCGTATAGCCCGCAATACCCGTTTCGGGCTGATAGGCTTTGGAGAAACCGCCGTCAATTACCAGTAACTTTCCATCAGCCTTTATGGGGCGCTCGCCTTTAATCGTCTTCACCGGCACATGTCCGTTGATGATATGCGAATGAGGTCCCGGCTCCACCCCGAACTCTGCCAGGATATTGTCGCAAATATCCGCACGGTTGCGAAGCGTGTAGTAATAACCTTTATTCTCTTTATGCAATGCCTTGTCGGCTATGAAGTAACGCTCGAAAGTAGCCATCTTATCCTTGTCGAAAGAGGGCGCATCCGGGCCGCACCACATATACCACATATAATCCAACGCAAAATTCTTCTCCTCCGAACCATCTTCGTCAAAGTAGGCGGTACGGATAAGCTGGTCGGTCTTTTGCAGCAGTTTATGTCCCCAGTACTCTTTCTTGCCGATACGTACATGTTTGAAACTTCCGTCCTCATTCAGGGGCACGGATGCGTGATAAAGCAGGTTGCTGTTGCACACCAGATACATGCCGCCGTATGTAAAGAGGCAACGCATATGCTTCTTCAGTTTCTCGCTGTTCATGAACGAAGCATGAATCTTTTCAACCAGCTCCCTTTCTTCATCCGTCAGGCGATACGGGTCGGCAGGGTCAATAGTCGGGAAATTGGCATCGCGCAGTTCGTATTCTTTGCCTTCGTACACAAATACACCCCGTTCAAAGTCAATCTTGTGCAGCAGTTTCCGGTTGTCCATATCAAACTCCGGACGCCGGTTTATAATCTCCGCTTCCAGTTTGAACTGAATTATCGTAATCGCCTTGTGCATCTGCGTAATCAGCCGCAGTGTCTTTTCGTTGTAATTGGCATCGGCAAAGTTCATCTTCGGAGCAAAGATAGTGCAAGGATCATCCGCATAGGTATCCATTGCGAAGGTAGCCAGCGGCAGCAGGTTGATGCCGTAACCGTCTTCCAGTGTCGCCAGGTTGGCATAGCGCATGGACATACGGATAACGTTCGCTATGCAGGCGTCATTGCCCGATGCGGCACCCATCCACAGTATATCATGGTTGCCCCACTGAATGTCGAAATTATGGTAGTCGCAAAGCGTATCCATGATGATATGTGCGCCCGGACCGCGGTCGTAAATATCTCCCACTATGTGCAGCGAGTCGATTGTAAGCCGTTGGATAAGCTTACACATGGCAATGATAAAGTCATCCGCACGCTTGGTCGAGATAATCGTACTGATAATGACGTTGATATACGCATGCTTGTTAGGCTCTACGCTGGACTCGTGCAGCAACTCCTGAATGATATAGGAAAACTCCGCCGGCAAGGCTTTACGCACTTTCGAGCGTGTGTATTTGGAAGATACGTTCTGGCAGACTTTCACCAGTTGGTTCAGGGTGATGAGATACCAGTCGTCCAGATCCGTTTCCTGTTCCTTTATCAACTGCAACTTCTCTTCCGGATAATAAATCAGCGTACAGATTTCCTTCTTTTCGCTTTCGCGCAGCGTATGCCCGAAGATTTCATTCACCTTCCGCTTTACCGCACCCGAAGCATTCTTCAATACATGCTGAAAAGCCTCATACTCTCCATGAATATCCGTAAGGAAGTGTTCCGTACCTTTAGGCAGATTCAGAATAGCTTCCAGATTGATAATTTCCGTACTGGCATCGGCGATGGTAGGAAAACTGCGCGACAACAGTTGCAAATAGCGTAAGTCGTTTACTATACTTTCCGGAGTAATAGTTCCCATGATACGATTTATGATTTTAGATTTATGATATATATTCAATTATCAGCAATTAAGCCCTCTCTGTTATTTCTCAATTTTCAATTCTCAGCTCTCAATTCAACAGGAACATCAGCAGCACCTGCGCTATGATTACCCGCAGGAACATACACATCGGATACACCGTTGCATAAGCCACCGACGGATTATCGCCCGGAATGGTGTCGTTGGCATAATTCAACGCCATCGGGTTGGCCATGCTTCCGCACAGCATACCTGCCATGGAGCCGAAGTCCACCTTCATCCATTTAAAGGCAACCACTCCCACTATCAGCACCGGAACAACGGTCAGCACGAACCCTGCGGCAATCCACAGCAGGCCTTCCGGACGGAACACCGTATCGAAGAAATGCGCTCCGGCATCCAGTCCCAGACAAGCCAGGTAGAGCGACAGTCCCAATGCACGGAGCATCAGGTTGGCGCTTCGTGTGGTATAGGTTATCATGTGCATTCTCGGTCCGAACGTACCAATCAGGATACCTACGATAATCGGTCCGCCGGCAAGTCCCAGCTTCACCGGAGCACTGATGCCCGGCAGGGAAATGGGAATCGCACCCAAAGCCAGCCCCAGGATGATACCGATAAACACCGCTACCAGATTCGGTTCTTTCAGGCTCTTGATGGCATTTCCCAACACTTTTTCCACATTCTGGATGGCGGCAGCCTCACCTACCACTGTCAGACGGTCGCCCAACTGCAAGGTTAGTTCCGCGGTGGCAAGCAACTGCACGCCGCTACGGTACACACGGCTGATGTTGATGCCGTAATGATTGCGCAGGTGCAGCGAGCCCAGTTTCTTTCCGTTCAGTTCGGGACGTGTCACCACGATACGCTGCGAGATGAGCTGGCTGTCTATGGCATTCCAGTCTATATCCTCTTTGTTCCAGTCGGTATGTTCCTGTTCACCGAACAGTACGGTCAGTGCCGGAGCATACTTTTCCGAAGTCACCACCAGCAAGCGGTCTCCTTCCCTGATTATCTTCTCGGAAGTGGGGATGCTTACGTTGCCGTCCCGCCACAGACGGGAGATTACGAACTTCGGATAATTCAAGCCGCCTATCTCCTTGATGCTTTTATCGAAGATGGCCGGATTGTGTACTTGAAACGCCGCAATGTAAGTTTTGTTCGCATCGTCCTTCTCTTTCAACTCCAGATCTTCCTTACGCGCCAATGCCTTGCGTATTATCAGCACGGCAAAAATAACGCCCACTACCCCCAGCGGATATGCCACGGCACATCCCAAAGCCGGCGTACTGGCTTCCAGCCCCATTTGCTTCAATGTCTGCTGTGCCGCACCCAGCGCCGGCGTATTGGTGGTAGCGCCGCAGAGGATGCCCACCATGTCCGGCAACGAAATATTCAGGGTATAACTGCCCAATACGGTCATCAGCGTACCGAGGAGCACTACTCCCAGCGCCAGCATATTCAACTGTACCCCGCCCTTGCGGAAAGAGCTGAAAAAGCCCGGCCCCACCTGCAGTCCCAGTGCATACACAAAAATTATCAGTCCGAAACTTTCCGCATAGTTCAGCATCTGCGGGTCGATGGACAGTCCGAAATGTCCGGCAAGAATACCGGCAAAGAAAACAAACGTCACGCCGAGGGAAATACCGCAAATATGTATTTTCCCCAACCCTAATCCGATAGCGGAAATCAGCGAGAGCACCACCACCGCCTGCAATGCGGAGTGTTCGACAAACAAACTATATAGCCATTCCAAAGTGTTACGGTTTTATCTACATTTAGAAGTGCAAAGATAGGAAGTTCCGCGAAGCCTAAAAAAAGAAATGCAGGAAATTCACGCAAAGCTCCTCATTTCCCGCCTTTCACTTGTGCAAAACATCTTTTATCACTACATTCACGGCATGAAACGCCTTATCATACCTATTATATGTATGCTCTTGTCGCTGGCGGGATGCCATGAACGTAAACCGCTCCCCAGCCTTGAGTTCGCGGACAGCCTGCTGACCGATGCCGGCGATAAATCCGGAGCTTTGCGCATCTTCCTGCAAATCGAAGAGCAGCTGCAAAGCCGGCAAGACCCTTACAATAAAGGGCTTCTCTACGAACGCATCGGCAGTATATACTACGGACAGATGAACTACGTCCGCGCCTACCACTACTTCAAGCAGGCCAGAGAAAATTTTCAAGTATCCGACAGTCTTCGTAAGGAAACGGAAGCCACGCTTGATATGGCAGCCTCATCCTACCGCCAGAAAGATTTGGAACGTGCCATCAGGCTGTATTCCGCCGCCCTCGACCTTGCCGACGAACAGGCAGACGAACGTCTTGCCGGAGCAGCCCTCAGCAACCTTGCCTCCCTCTATGTAAAATCGGGCAGAAAACAAATCCCCCAGGACCTGCTGCTACGCATCGAACAGTCGGCACGCAAGGCATCCCGCTACAGCGCACACACCATGATAGACGTCCAGCTTCTCAAACACCGTACGGACAGCGCGCGCCACTACCTGCAACTGGCAGAGGCGCAAGACAATGACGTGCTCGACCTGGCCGAACTGCAATACACAGCCTACCGGATAGAGGCCCTCTCCGGAAACTTCCGGAAAGCGACCGACCATATACACCGCTATATCTACCTCACGGACTCCCTCACCCGCTCCACCATGCAGGTATCCGCCGGTATAACGGAGAAAGAGTATTTCCAGGAACAATCCGCCTTTGCCGAATACCGGATGAAGAACCGCATCTTCTGGGAAACCACCGTTATCTGCGGCATATTCATCCTCGCCGGAATAGCCGTTTATATCATCCGCCAGCGCCTGCGCATCCAGCGCGAACGCAACGACCGCTACCTGCTGCTGGCGGAAGAGGCCCGTGCCGAATACCGGGCGCTCACCCGGCAACTGGAAGGACGGCAGAACACGGAAAAACGGCTGAAAAGCCTGGTTGCTTCCCGCTTCGACATCCTCGACAAACTCGGAAAAACCTATTACGAACGCGAGAATACATCATCGCAACAGGCAGCCATGTTTCAGGAAGTAAAACGGATAATCACCGACTTCTCGGAAAACAGTGAAATGCTCCGGGAACTCGAACAAATGGCAGATACCTGCCATGACAACGTCATGCAGAAACTCCGGCAGGACTTTCCGGCAATGAAAGAAAATGACATCCGCCTGCTCTGCTACATCTTCACCGGATTCTCCCCGCAGGTAATCAGCTTGTTCACGAAAGAGAGCGTGGCAAACATATATGCCCGAAAATCCCGGTTGAAGTCGCGCATCAAAACTGCCGGAACACCCCATACCGATCTGTTCTTATCCCTTTTCGGATAGATGTCAGAGCCGTGTTAGAAAAAGGCAAAGCCTCATTTCATAATACACTGTAAAACAGTAGTATAAAAACGTACCTGTTAGATTTACGCATTCAAATCGTAACTCCCGGAAGAGCCGTATTCACTATCTTTGCAACCGGAACAACGATTAAAAATGTGTAAGAATATGAAGAATAAGATTATTTTTTTAGTATGTGCGGTCTTCCTGACGGTAGCATGCGAAAAGGAACAGCACACAGGAAAAGAAAGCCGTGTAAGCGTAACCGTTTATGACGAAAACGGAAAAGCGATGCCCGGCATTCCCGTAAAGATGTATGACGAAAAAGACTACAAGGCATTCGAGCAAGATAACCTCACGCCTCCCACTGCCGGCGCAACCGCCAATGCGCAGGGTATCGCCCTATTCACGCTGCCCGGCGAAGTATGGTTCTCCGGACAATCGCAGCGCTTCCTGACATTTGTCGTACAGGAAGGCGGCGGTCCGGACAACTACCGTATATGGTCCGTTGGGAAAACGATAGATGCCGGAAAAGACATACAGCTTGAAATCCGCCTGACTTCCGCCCTCGCCCCCGGAGAAGAGCAGCCGGAAGACAAAGGAACACTCATCGGGCTGTCCATTGCACAGCCGCCTCATAAAATAGCATATACTTTGGGAGAACCACTCAATTTGGACGGACTCCTGCTGACCGGCGTATATAGTAATGGCAAAGAATATCCCGTCACTGTAACTCCGGAACAAGTCAGCGGCTTTTCTTCCGATGCTCCGGCAGACCGGCTGGTACTGACCATCGGCATAGAAGACCGTCAGGCAAGCTTCACCATCAGCATTGCTCCCATCCGCGTACAGGAAGGCGTACTGACAGAAATATATAAAGGATACAGCGAAATCACCCTTCCCCCACACGTAACAGCCATTGCACCGGAAGCCTTTATGCAGAACAGGCAAATCACCAGAGTCGTGATGAACGAGGGACTGACCTCTATCGGCGAAATGGCCTTCTTCAACTCCGGCATACAGGAAATCGTATTTCCGTCCACCTTGCAGCAGCTTGCGCCGGATTTGTTCTACTACTGCGACCGGCTGAAACGGGTCGACCTCTCGCACACCCAAATCACCCGGATTCCCGAAAGCGCTTTCGCATGCTCCGGAGTAGAAGAAGTATTACTGCCGTCTGCACTCACAGCCATCGGAACACAAGCATTCATGATGACGGAACATCTGAAATCCGCAGTAATCCCCCAAAGCGTCACACATATCGGTATGGAAGCATTCCGGGGAAGCGGCATCACCACCGTACAACTTCCCAACAGCATCTCCACCATAGAAGCACGTGCCTTCTACCTATGCCCCAACCTGACGGAAGTATCCGCATACGGTCCTGCCTCAAGCAACCATCCGGATGCCGTAATCAAAGAGCACTGCTTTGTAGGCTGCCCCAACCTTGCCCGCTTTGAAATTCCTCAAAGCATAAGCATCCTGGGGCAAGGCCTGATAACCGGCAACCAAAAGGTACATACACTGACCATTCCCGCCCGCGTCACCCGCATCGATTTTTCCGCTTTCGACAATACCGGCATAAAAGAGGTCATTGTGGAAGCCCTCACACCGCCTGCCACTTCCGAAGGCGAATGGTACGGATTTCCGGAAACCATAACAAGCATTTCCGTACCCGCACAAGCCGTCGAAGCCTACAAAACGGCCGAAGGCTGGAAAAAATTCGCGGATAAAATCAAGGCACGCTCCTAAGCAAACCCGAGCCCGGCATTAGACTCTCTCTTTAACATTATAAGAGGTCGTGCAAAATGCACTTGATTTTTTTCAGGCACGGAAATACAAATTACACGGAAAACACGGATTTTCTTTATTCTTCTTCCGTGAATTCCGTGAAATCCGTGTAATCCGTGCCCGAAAATATACGCTGCTCCCTTAGAATCTGTATGCAGCTCCTATATTGATAACCCCCTGGTCGAAATCGCTTACCAGCTGGTATCTGAACTCAAAATTCATCGCCCAGTTACGAGGCAGTGCAAATTCCGCTCCCGCTCCCAGATTTACACCGAACCGGCATTCGTTATGATTGCCGTTATCGTCGATATGCACATGGCCTTCGTCCATATCAATATCAAAGTCGTGCATGTCGAACATCCAGTTGGACAATGTCAAACCGAACAACGGATAAAGCTTAACGCTCTTGGCCACCGGAAACAGATAGTGAAAATTCACGTTCAAATCCAGCATGCTTACATTGTCATTCTCGAAGAAATAGTTGAAAGACGGCTCTATACGGATAGGATTGGTAATATTGTACTGATACTTGATACCCAACCCGATACTTTCGATTTCCGTTCCGTAACTCAGGCCAAAACCTATCGCCTGTTTTCCTTTCTGTGCATGGGCACTACCCAACAGCACAAAAAGCAATCCGAATAAAGTTAATACTTTTTTCATACGTTCATTTTTTATTAATTTATTTAAGTTAGAGTGTAATATTCGGCAAAATTAATGTTTTAATTCTATTTAGGAAATAATACGCATTATATATTTCATACGCCACAACCGCCCGGATTTTGATTATCTTTGCATGCTGAATATACACCTATTTTATAATATTATTTTATTTATTGCGAAAAAGAAATGAATTTACTTTTATTGAACACTCCCGCCACCGGTGGGAAACTCGAACAGGCATTGGAAAAACTGATAGATTTTGGAATGGATGCCGGCAAGGACATATTAATCGCCATTTTAATCTATGTAATCGGACGTTTCATCATCAGGCAGATAAGCGCGTTGGTAGCCAGAATACTCGAAAAGCGGAAGATTGAAACCAGCGTGCAGACCTTCCTGAAGAGCCTGATAAAGATTCTGCTGAATATGATTCTTGCCTTTGCCATCATCGGCAAACTCGGTGTGGAAACCACCAGCTTTGCGGCGCTGCTTGCATCCGCAGGTGTGGCTGTGGGTATGGCGCTTTCCGGAAACCTGTCTAACTTTGCCGGCGGACTGATTATACTGATTTTCAAGCCGTTCAAGGTAGGCGACTACATAGACGGACCGGGAGTAAGCGGCACGATAAAGGAAATACAGATTTTCCACACCATACTGTCCACCCTCGACAACCGTATGATTTATGTGCCCAACGGAAGCCTCAGCGGCAATGCCGTCACCAATTACAGCAAGCAGGACAAGCGCCGTGTCGAATGGGTGTTCGGCGTAGAGTACGGCGAGGATGTGAAGCGAGTAAGAGCCGTGCTGCAACGCATCATCAATGCAGACAGCCGCATATTGGACACCCCCGCTCCTCTCATCGTCTTAGGTTCACTGAGCGCAAGCAGCGTCGATATCACGGTACGCGTATGGGTAAAAAGCGCCGACTACTGGAGTGTACTGTACGATATCAACGAAATCGTCTACCAGACATTCAATGAAGAAGGTATCGGATTCCCGTTCCCGCAACTCACCGTACACCAGTCGAAAGAGTAAAAAAACAGAGGATGTTCCCCAAACACTGCGTTCTGCCGCAATCGGGAAACATCCTCTTTAAATATCCTCTTCAAATATCACCGGCCCGGTTCAGGCCAGGCACCGGCTCATTCCTTTCCGCCGGCAACTATCTTCCATGCCCCGGCACTCAGCACCGCACCGATAAACGGGCCTACAATGAAAATCCACAACTGGCTCAAAGCCTCTCCACCCTGAAAGAGCGCAGGGCCTATACTGCGAGCCGGATTAACCGAAGTACCGGTATAACGGATGCAGGCCAAATGTACAAGTACCAAAGAGAGACCTATGGCAAGTCCGGCAAAATTACCGGCGCCCTTCTTGGCATCGGTAGTGCCCAATACCACCAGTACAAACACAAATGTAAACACAATCTCGGCCAGTAGGGCGCCCGTTACGGAAACTCCTTCCTGGCAGGCATTGGCGCCTGTTCCGCTCACACCCGAATTGGAAGTCAGCACCCAAAGAACGGCAGAACCTAAAATAGCTCCTATTACCTGAAACAGCATATACATACCGGCATCCTTTCCGCTCATACGACCGGAAAGCAGGCAACCGAGCGTTATCGCCGGATTAATGTGGCAGCCCGAAACGCCACCGATAGTATAGGCCATAGCCACCACCGACAATCCGAAAGCAAGCGCCGTACCTATTACCGTGGCCGCCAGATTAGGGTCGGCCGATGTGCACGACAGACTGACTGCCGTGCCGCAGCCCATAAGAACGAGAACCATGGTTCCCAGCATTTCTGCAATGTACTTTTTCATAACATCAATTTATTAGATTAAACTTAAGGCATCCCGATATACCTTATATATAAGGCAACATAACCGGATACCAACGGTACAAATATAAAATTTAAGCAGCATTTATTCACGCTTTTTGTAGGAATTCATAAAAGAAAAAGCTCCAAAAACCATTGATTTTCAGAGCTTTTCTGGGTCAGCGGATTTCCCTGGTTGGCAAGCTTTCTTTTAAGCGTATAGCCTAGCCAGTCTGAACATGAAGAATT
>ERZ834433.221-NODE-221-length-73111-cov-11.108903_pt1 | contig 73111 bp, 58 predicted proteins | sample MGYA00519948_ERZ834433 | MGnify/ENA primary metagenome ERZ834433 (study PRJEB31850, sample SAMEA3708752) | human gut metagenome | biome: human gut; feature: human-associated habitat; material: faeces | place: China | collected 2014 ...
CGAGCAAATGGATGAAAAGCCGGAGGACTACTCACAAGAAGATGATGCAGGGCTTAATTTGATTGATTTCTATGTTCTTCCGCATTTTCTTACAGCACCATTTAAGAAAGTTACCGAGAAAATAATAACTGAGTTTTCGGATTTGAATCTATGCCCAATTAACAATCGTCAGGGAATTGTAATTGATGGTGAAGGTTCAAAGGTTATTTGCAAAGAGTAATTTAAAATTCCAGTTTGCTGCACTCGTTCCTAGCAGGGTTTGAGGCAGGCACGCCCCAACAAGAAGCCGTCCCAAAGGGGCAAGAATGGGGACTGCGGACGATTTCTTGGACCGTTACGCGGCCCTTCCCAGCGCGGAGCGGAACTCGGCCGGCGTGCGGCCGCCGAGCGCATCGCTGCGCCTCTCCGTATTGTATCGGCCGATCCAGCCCCCGAGTTCCTCGATGAAGCGGGCGGGGGTCCAGTCCGACCAGTCCCTGCCGTGCCAGAACTCCTTCTTGAGCAGGCCGAAGAAGCCCTCCATCGCCGCGTTGTCCGGGCTGCAGCCCTTGGCGGACTGGATTGGCTACGCTGATGTGGACAGTTCCGGGAGAGGCGCAAGAGACGGGAAGGCCGTGTGCGCGTTCCTGCGCGAGGGCCGTGGGGAGGGGCTGCCTGGGTACGGCGCCTGTCAACTCGGTCTACGTCTTTGATGACCGGGTCGTACTCAATATCAACTTCACGGATGATGCCAAAACGGTCACCCGTGAGGAAGTGTTGGGTTCGAGTGCTGTGGACAATGTTCCAGCATGCTGGGATCGAACTCGCTAGCCGGAATCACACGGTACCCGTGACGCAGCAGCAGATCGACAAAAACACCATTGCCCGCGGTGAGCGTACCGCTAAAGGTGCCATCGTAGACGTGACCCGTACCGCACGAGGGGCTGCGGTCCTGCAAAATGCACGCAACGATCTCGGACGGGCCGCCCGCCTGCTCGCACATATCGAGCGCGCGCTGAGCACCCTGGCGAAACTCGCGATCGACCGAGATGCCCTCGCAGGTACAAACCTCGCCATTCACAATCTCGGACGGCTTGCGCGGTGTGGGCAAGCCGCCAAAAACCTCGGGGCACACCAACAGGACCTCGGTCCCTGTGCGTTCGCAGGCCTCGACCAACGCGCGATGGTAATTGTCGAGCCCGTTATATTTGCAGCTCTCTCCCATCAAGCAGGCACTCACCACGATCTTCATACATATCCCTCCCAAACAAAACGCCCCATTTGAGATAGAAACTCAAATGGGGCGTTCGACGTTGTGCAACCAGCCTTACTGCTGCTTTGGCATCAGCGGATTCTCGCGCGTGAGGAGATTCATGAACTCCTCGCCCGTGATCGTCTCCTTCTTGTACAGATAACGAGCCAGCTCATGGAGCTTAAACTTGTTCTCCTTGAGGATCTGCAGGGCGCGGTCATGTGCGTCCTCGATCAGCTTGGCGACGATCGCGTCGACGCGCTCGGCCGTACCGGGGGCACAGGTGAGCGACGTGTCCTGGTTGAGGTAGGCATTCTGAACGGTACCGAGCGCCATCATGCCAAACTCTTCCGACATACCAAAGCGCGTCACCATGTTGCGGGCGAGCTTGGTGGCCTGCTCGATATCATTGGCCGCGCCAGTCGTCATCTCACCAAAGATGAGCTCCTCGGCAGCACGTCCGCCGCAGTAGACAGCGAGCTTGTCGAGCACCTCCTGGCGCGTGGTCAAGAAGCGCTCGTCCTCCTCGACCTGCATGGTGTAGCCCAGAGCACCGCTCGTACGCGGCACGATGGTGATCTTCGTAACCGGCGCAGAACCCTTCTGGCGGGCGGCAACGATGGCATGGCCGATCTCGTGATAGGACACGACCTGTTTCTCGTGATCGGACAGCACCGTGGACTTACGCTGCTGGCCGGCGATGACGACCTCCACCGACTCCTCAAAGTCATCCTGCGTGGCGCGCTTGCGACCCTCGCGGACAGCGCGCAGGGCGCCCTCGTTGATGATGTTGGCCAGGTCGGCACCCGAGGCGCCAGGCGTGGCGCGGGCGATCGCGGTCAGGTCGATCGGCGGCTGCGTCTTCACGCTCTTGGCGTGCAGTTCAAGGATATTCTTGCGACCGGTCAGGTCGGGCAGCTCAACGGGGATGCGGCGGTCGAAGCGGCCGGGGCGCAGCAGGGCCGGATCAAGGCTGTCGGGACGGTTGGTCGCAGCGAGGACGACGATACCCTTGTGGTTATCGAATCCATCCATCTCGGTCAGCAGCTGATTGAGCGTCTGCTCGCGCTCGTCGTTGCCACTAAAGCCGCCGCCATCGCGCTTCTTGCCGATGGTATCGATCTCGTCGATAAAGACGATGCACGGGGCCTTTTCCTTGGCCTGCTTAAACAGGTCGCGAACCTTAGCGGCGCCGCGGCCGACAAACATCTCAACAAACTCAGAACCAGAAATACTAAAGAACGGCACGCCCGCCTCGCCGGCCACAGCCTTGGCGAGCAGGGTTTTACCGGTACCCGGAGGGCCGACAAGGAGAGCGCCGCGTGGCAGTTTGGCGCCGATCTCCTCGTAGCGCTGCGGCTTCTCCAGAAAGTCGACGACCTCCTTGAGGGACTCCTTAGCCTCTTCCTGGCCGGCGACATCCTTAAAGGTCACGCCCACGTCCTTGGAGGCGATCACGCGCGCGCCGGACTTGCCCAGTCCGCCGCCGCCAAAACCACCGCCGCCAAAGTTCATCGACGGACCGTCATCACCCATGGCCTTCTTCATGCGGCGGTTGAGCCACCAGCCAATCAGGAAGAAAATCACCATGGGAAGAATGAGGGTGAGCAGGTAGTAGGTCATCAGGCCCGAGTTCTTATCGGGAACGACCGACTCAAGCGAAGCACCGGACTCAAGCACGCGATCGGTAAAGCCCGCGTCATTCGGCACACCGGTCGTCTTGTAGGCGATATTCTCGTCCTCGCCCTTCTTGGTGTAATAAATCGTGTAATCGTCCGTGTTGTACTCGACCTTGTCGACGCTCTTCTTATCGAGCGCTTTGACAAACGTCGAGTAATCGGTCTTCGTAATCTGCTGCGTGTGACCGATGTTGGGGAACAGAACGGTCGAGAGCACGAGGTAGACGACGAAGGCGATGAGCACGTAGAGGATCATATTCCGTCTACGTTTATTGTCATCCATCTCCATCTGCTTGAACTCCATCTACTGGGGTTGATAATTTTTTCTAGAATACCCAACCCGGACGGCGATAAACCGACGCCGGGCACGAAAGGACAGAGAAGGCATCACTGGGAGTCGGCAAGGTTCAAATCTATACGGGCGACGGCAAGGGCAAGACGACGGCTGCGCTGGGGCTTGCGCTGCGCGCCACGGGCTATGGACTTAACGTACTCATGCTTCAGTTTGCCAAGAAGCTGCACTGCGCCGAGCATGATGCGGCGCCCCGTTTAGGTCTGCGCATCGTACAAGCCGACCGCGACACGCCCGAAGCCTGTGCCGCACAGATCATGGAGCTGGCGCGCGAGCAGATTAGCCAGGTCGACGTGCTGATCTTGGATGAGCTGGGAGAAGCCATGCGCCGAGGCTTTGTGACGCGCGAAGATGTCGAAGCGTTGATCGCAATGAAACCGACCACCACAGAGCTCGTGCTCACCGGCCGCGGCTTGCTGCCACTGGCCGATCTCGCGGACCTAGTAACCGAAATGCGCCCCGTCAAACACTACTTCGACGAAGGCCTCCTAGCCCGCCAAGGCATCGAATACTAAATGATCCGAAGGGGACGGAGGAAAACGGATCATTTTGCCTTATCGCCAGGTCAATGATCCGTTTTCCTCCGTCCCCTTCGGATCATTAGGCGGTGGCGCGGCCGAGCCAGTTGCCGCTGTGGTGGTAGATGGTAAACATCGTGGCCGTGATTAGCCAAGTTACGGGGTAAACCAGCAGCAGGTGCTCAAGCGACGGATCGAACGGCATAATCGCAAACACCCAGATCACCCTGAGCACGACGGTGCCAAAAATCGTGAGCATCATAGGCTGGAAGCTCACGCCAGCGCCGCGGATGGAGCCGGACGCGTTTTCGATAATCGAGAAGATCGCGTAGAACGGCGCGATGAAATGAAGAATCGTCGTGGTGTAGGCCGAAATCGAAGCATCGTCGACAAACAGACGCGACAACGGACCCGAGAACACCAGTAGCACGGCAGACAGGCCACCAATGAGCATAAACGACAGCACAAGCGACGTATGGTAGCCCTTGCGCATGCGCTCGTAGTTGCGCGCGCCAAAGTTCTGTGCCGAGAACGTGGTGATCGAAACGCCAAGCGCCTCGGTAACCATCCAGACAATGCCATCCAAACGGCCCGAAAGACCCCACGCCGTGGTGACATCGGCACCAAACGAGTTGACCGACACCTGAATCAAAACGTTGGAAATCGAATACGCAGCAGACTGAAAGCCAAGCGGCAGACCACACGAGATCATGCTCTTACAAATGCCAGGATCAATGCAGAGTTTGGACAGTGAAAGCCGCCACGCACCCGGAGCGTGCATCATACGAATCACGATCATCGTGGCGTTGGAGCAAATGGTCAGCGCCACCGCGATGCCGCAGCCCAGAGCCTCCATATGAAGCACGGCAACGAAGATGACATCCAGCACCGCATTAACAAGGCAGCCGGAAGCAATGATCACAGCAGGACCGCGTGTGTCGCCCACGGCGCGCAGCAGCGCCGTTCCCATATTGAGCAGCAGCGCCGCAACCATGGCGGCAAAATAGCAACGAGCATAGGCCACGCCCTCGGCCAATAGTTCATGCGGCGTGTTCATAAGTACCAGCATGGGCTCAACGAACACTATGCCAAGAATCGAGAAAACGATACCGCCCACCAGCGCGAGCGTCATGGCCGTATGGACCGAACGACTCAATCGCTCATCATCGTGCTGACCAAAAAACTGACCGGTAATGACCGCGCAGCCAGCGCCAACGCCAACGCAAAAGCCAATGCAGAGCTCGGTGAGCACCATCGTGGCTTGAATGCCACCCAGCGCGAGCTTGCCGCCAAACTGGCCGACGATATACGTACCAATAAGCGTGTAAGCCTGCTGAAAAAACGAGCTAAAGAAGATAGGGACGCACAGCGACAGCAGCTGTTGCCAAATGACACCCTGCGTTACATCGATAGCCGTAGATTTCTTAGCCACACGCCCTCCCCACCAGCGTACGTCAAACAACAAAACGGCAATTTAAGACCAAAGCCAATACCAGCTTAGCACCGACCGACGTCGGCCGAAACGCCCCGAACCAGAGCCCGGTGCTAACTATCTGCCTAGTGATACAGCCCCGGCTGGTAGTGGTACTCGTTGCTCACATGCGGGCACAGCTGCCAAAAGGCAACAGCGCTTGCCGCGGCCACGTTGAGTGAATCGACCCCATGTGCCATCGGAATACGCACGGCGCGGTCGCAGCCTGCAATGGTCTTGGCGCCCAAGCCAGCACCCTCGGTGCCCATAAAGATTGCCAGGCGGTCAATCTCCTGGAGCGCGGGATCGTCCAGCGACACCGAATCATCCGTCAACGCCATAGCGGCACACGAAAAGCCGGCATCGTGTAGCGCCGCCAGCCCATCATGCGGCCATACGCGCGCTTCGCTGCCAATGCGTGTCCAGGGCACCTGGAACACCGTGCCCATGCTCACGCGGGCCGAACGACGATACAGCGGATCACAACACGTAGGACTGACCAAAATGCCGTCGACGTTGAGCGCGGCCGCCGAGCGGAATATTGCGCCCACATTGGTATGGTCGACAATGCCCTCGAGCACGCACACGCGCACCGGGCGCTCCCCCGCCGCCTCGACGACGCCGCCCAAGAACTCATCAACCGGAATCTGTCGCGGGCGACGAAATGCCGCGAGCGCACCGCGCGTCACATTGAAGCCCGTCAGCTGCTCCATGAGCTCCATGGAGGCAACGAACACAGGAACCGGACCCGCGCCCTCGCGCACAACCAGGCGCTCAAACAGCGGCATCATCTGGTCGAGCCAGCGCTCACCCAACAGAAAACTCACCGGCCCGTATCCGGCGCGAACCGCGCGCTCGATAACCTTAGCGCTCTCGGCGATAAAGATGCCCTTTTGCGGCTCCAGCACGCAGCGCAGCTCGCGCTCGGTCAGTCGCACGTAGGCATCGAGCCGCTCGTCCTCGAGCGAATCGATTCGCAGCACCTCAACGGCATCAGTCATAGCAGCCCGAACCCTTCCAATAGCAGCATCTATATACAACGAGGCGACGCCAGGCGTCGCCCCTCAATCATTCCAACCCGATAATACCGTGGCAAAAGGTGATTTAAGCACTAACGCGACGATACGTCACGAACTCATAATCGAGGCCTTCGTCACCCTCGCCCGCGGCAATCGTGGCAACCCCTTCGCGCCGCGCAACTTCCCACGCGGGATCGGCGTCCAAGTCGGGAAAGTACGTGTCCACGGGATGGACGCAGTGGTTATGCGTGACCTCGGCCTCCACGCAGTACGGCAAAAACTGCCGATAGACATCGCCGCCGCCGATCACCCAGGCAACGGGCTCATCGGCAACCGCGGCGAGCGCCTCGCCGATACTATGCACCACGTCGACTCCCTCGGGCGTAAAATCCTCGTCGCGCGTGAGCACGATATTGCGACGATTCTTGAGCGGACGTCCACCGGGAAAACTCAGCAGCGTCTTGCGTCCCATGATGACCGGACAGCCCTTGGTACACGCCACAAAATGGCGCATGTCGGCGCGATTGGACACGACCATATCGCCCTCGCAGCCAATGCCCCAGTCGTCACACACGGCGACGATGGCAGAAAGCTTACACGTCATACCTGCCACCTATACCGCAATGGGGATGCTCTTGACCTGCGGGCCGTGCTCGTAGCCCTCGACGATCAGGTCGTCGGTCGTAAACGCGTAGAAATCGTGCACATCAGGGTTAAGCGTTACCTTGGGCGCCGCAAACTGCGGACGCTCGATAAGTTCGCGGACGATGTCGACATGGCGGTCGTAAATGTGGGCATCGGCAATCACATGCAGCAGCTCGCCGGGAATCATATCGACCGACTGCGCGACCATCATCAGCAAGATGGCGTACTGGCACACGTTCCAGTTATTCGCGGCCAAAATGTCCTGGCTGCGCTGGTTGAGAATCATGTTGAGCGTCGGTTTGTCATCCTGCGGTCGCTGTGTCACGTTATACGTCACGCTGTAGGCGCACGGATACAAGTGCATCTCGGAAAGGTCGCTAAACACGTACGTGTTGGTCATGATGCGGCGACTGTACGGCGTATGCTCAAGGTCGTACAACACACGGTCCATCTGGTCAAAGTCGCCCTCGGTATAATGGCTCTTCTGGCCAATCTGATACCCGTAGGCCTTGCCGATGGAGCCGGTCTCGTCGGCCCACTCGTCCCAAATATGGCTGTTGAGGTCATGCACGTTATTGGACTTCTTTTGATAGATCCATAGGATCTCATCCATGGCAGATTTGAGGGCCGTACGACGCAAGGTAAGCGCGGGAAACTCCTCGCGCAGGTCGTAGCGCGCCGTAACGCCAAAGTTTTTAATGGTATAGGCAGGGGTGCCATCCTCCCACACCGGACGGACCTTTTGGCCCTCGGTGGTGGTGCCATGGTCCAGAATATCGCGGCACATGGTTACAAACTGTTGATCAGCCTTGCTCATTGACCCTCCTGTCAGTCGCCTATAAGCAATTTTTATTGTAGCCCAGGCGCACGCGGCCCCACAGCCCAAACATAAGCCCTCATTTTCTGACATATGCCAGAAATTCCTTGCACAAATCCGCACGTTCGCTATTCTATTGTTGACATATGTCAGATTTGGAGCACGTATGGCAGGAAGACGCGAAAAATTACGCCGTGTTGGGATCATCCCCGAATATCGCGGCTTTACCCCCGACGGCCTTGCCAGCGGAGACGCCATCGAGATGACGGTCGATGAGCTCGAAGTACTGCGCCTGTGCGACCTGGAAGGCCTCAATCAGGAGGCCGTCGCCCAGCAAATGGGCATCGCCCGCGCCACCGTGGCGGCCATCTGCAGCCGCGCACATCGCAAGGTGGCAAACGCTCTGGTCAACGGGCGGGCGCTCGTCATCGAGGGCGGCAATATCGCGTACTCCCCCATCACCGCAACGACGGCCGCATGGCCAGCAAAGGAGGTCTACACCATGAGGGTGGCAACCACGTACGACAACGGCAACATCTTTATGCACTTTGGCCGCAGCGAGCAGTTCAAGATCTACGACATTCAGGATGGCAAGGTACTCAACGAGCAGGTCGTGGGCACCGACGGCACCGGCCACGGTGCCCTTGCGGGCCTGCTCGCCAACGGTGGCGTGGACACGCTCATCTGCGGCGGCATCGGCGGTGGCGCCATCAACGCGCTTGCCCAAGCCGGCATCACGGTGTACGCAGGAGCTCAGGGCAGCTGCGACGCTTGTGTCGAGGCCCTTATCGCCGGAACGCTCGCACAGAACGGCGAGGCCACGTGCGGCTGCCACGGCCATGACCACGCCCACGAACATGGCGAGTCCTGCAGCTGCCACGGCCATCACGAGCACGAGGGCCACGAGGGCTGCGGCTGCCACTAACGGCACGGCACCGCGAGCTCGGGGCGCGACGCTGAACGCAGCCCAACTATCAAAGCCAACAACAGAGGCCACCCGGTAGCTTCCGAGTGGCCTTTGCCATATCAAGCTGGAATTACAGCCCTATTTCTTATTGCGCATCTGCGCTTCCATCTGGCGCAGCAGGTCCATATCGGACTTAGGACCACCCGTTCCCAGGCCGCCCATGCCGCCCAAGCCCATGGCATCCAGACCGGGAATATTGGGCATGCGCATCTTCTTGCCCTTCTTGCCCTTTTTGCCCTTCTTGCCGCCGGCCTGTGCCTGATTGGCCATCGTGCGCATGCGGCCCATCATCTTGTTCATCTCGCCCCACTGCTTCATAAGGCTATTGACCTCGGTGGGGGTCACACCGGCGCCCTTGGCGATACGCGCGCGACGCTGGCCGTTGATGATGGAGGGACGCAGACGCTCCTCCTTGGTCATCGACATGATGATGGCCTCGTTCTTGTCGAAGATGCCCTCGTCCAGGTTACCGCCCATCTGGTTGAGCGCGCGCTGGCCACCGGGGAGCATGCCCAGGATACCCTTCATGCCGCCCATCTTTTTGACGGCTTTCATCTGGTCGAGCATGTCGTTCATGGTAAAGCCCTCGCGCAGCATGCGCTCGGCAGCCTCGAGCTGTTCGGCATCGGCGGCCTCCTGGGCCTTCTCGATGATGCCGACAACGTCGCCCATGCCCAAGATTCGCTTGGCCATGCGATCGGGATAGAACGGCTCAAGCGAATCGGGTTTCTCGCCCATGCTCACAAACTTGATGGGCTTGCCGGTCACCTGACGCACCGAAAGCGCGCCACCGCCACGGGCGTCACCGTCGAGCTTGGAGATAATCACACCATCAAAGTCGGTGCGCTCGGCAAACGTCGAGACCACGTTGACGATATCCTGGCCGGTCATGGCGTCGACGACCATCAGCACCTGGTCGGGCTTGACGGCCTTCTTGATGTCGACGGCCTCCTGCATCATCTGCTCGTCGATCTGAAGACGTCCGGCGGTATCGACGATGACCACGTCACGCAGGTGGTCGACGGCCTCCTGGATGGCGCCCTTGGCGATGTCGACCGGGTGCTCGCCGTCACCGCGGAAGACCGGCACGCCGATCTCGCCGCCGAGCGTGGCAAGCTGGTCGGCAGCAGCGGGACGGTAGACGTCGCACGCGGCGAGCAGCGGCGAGCGGCCCTGCTTCTTGAGCAGGTGGGCAAGCTTTACGGCAGCCGTGGTCTTACCGGAGCCCTGCAGGCCCACGAGCATGATGACATTAGGAATGCGGTTACTAAAAACGAGCTTGCTCTCGGTGGAGCCGAGCATCTCGGTGAGCTCGTCGAGCACGATCTTGACGACGTTTTGCGCCGGCGACAGCGACTCCATGACCTCGGCGGTCATGCAGCGCTCCTTAGTCTTAGCAACGAACTCCTTGACGACCTTAAAGTTAACGTCGGCCTCGAGCAGCGCCATGCGAATGTCGCGCATGGCCGAGGTGATATCGGCCTCGGTCAGCTTACCCTTGCCGCGCAGGCGGTCAAATGTGTCGTTGAGGCGATCGCTCAGGGAATCAAACACTGGTTACTCCTTAGTTGGACTCGCCCACCAGGGCGCGGCAGAAATCTTTGGCGTTAAACTCCTGCAGGTCATCGACCTGCTCGCCCACGCCGATGCGCAGGATCGGGAGCTTGAGCTTCTCGGCCACGGCCATGGCGATACCGCCCTTAGCCGTGCCGTCGAGCTTGGTCATGATAATACCGTCCAGGCCCAGCGCCTCGTTAAACTCGAGCGCCTGGTTCAGACCGTTCTGACCAGTGGCGGCATCGATCACAAGCACGACCGAAACCGGCATGGGGCCGGCGGCCATATTGGCGGCGCGCTTACGCGTCACGTTGACCACCTTGGCGAGCTCGCGCATGAGCTCGGGGCTCGTATGCAGACGACCGGCGGTGTCGATAAGCACCAGGTCGCTGCCGCGCCTGTCGGCCTCGTCGAGCACGTCGTAACAAACGCTCGCCGGGTCGGAGCCGCGGTCGCGCTTGATGACGGGAACACCGGCGCGCTGACCCCACACATCGAGCTGCTCGATGGCGGCGGCGCGGAAGGTATCGGCCGAACCGATCACGACATTCTTGCCGCGGGAAGCCATGGCGCTCGCAATCTTGCCGACCGTCGTGGTCTTGCCGGCACCGTTGATGCCCACAAACAGCACGCAGCTCGGCGTATCGGAGAACGGATCGCGCTCGATGGGCACAAAGTGCTGCTCAAGCTGCTCGGCCAGAGCGCGACGAAGCTGCGGTGCGGTCTTGAGGTTCTTCTTGGCTGCGGCATCGCGCAGGTCATCGGAGACCTGAATAGCGACCTCGGCACCCATGTCACCCATAACGAGGGTGTCCTCAAGGTCCTCCCAAAAGTCCTCGTCGACCTCGCCGCCAAAGTAGAAGACCTCGTTGAGGGCCTCGCGGCTGCGCTCAAGTCCGCGCGAGAGAGCGTCAAAGAATCCCATTATGCATTCACGACCTTTCCGGTTTCGCGATCGAGTTTTTGCGAGACGACGCGGCTGACGCCGTCGGCTTGCATCGAGACGCCATAGAGAACGTCAGCGTCCTCCATAGTACGGCGCTGATGCGAAATGACCAAGAGCTGTGTATCGGAACGCAGCACATCGAGGGCTCCGATGAGCTTGGACAGGTTGGCGTCATCAAGCGCCGCCTCGACCTCGTCCAGCACATAGAACGGCACCGTGCGCGTGCGGTACACGGCAAAGAGCAGGGCGAGCGCCGTCAGACTCTTCTCGCCACCCGACATGAGCATCATCTTGGTAATGCGCTTGCCGCGCGGCTGCGCCACAACCTCAATGCCCGTCTCGGCAGGATGCTCGGGATCGGTCATCTCAAGATGAGCCTGGCCACCCGGGAACAGCATGGCGAAGATCTCGCGGAAGTTCGCGTCGACCTTCTCAAACGTCACCAGAAACGCCTTGCGCATCTTGCGATCAATGGCCACCGTGATCTTGGTGAGCGCCTTGCGCGCGCTCTCCAGATCAGCCAGCTGCTCCTCGATGTAGTCGGCGCGGCGCTTGAGCTGCTCGTACTCCTCCATGGCAACCTGGTTCACGGGGCCCAGATTGTTGATCTGGCGCACAAGCTGGTTGAGCTCGCGCTCGGCGGCATCGCTATCGGTGGGCGCCGGCAGCATGAGCGCTTCCTCGAGCACCGTGGTACCGTCGGCGGTAATGGCCTTGATGGCCGCCTCTACCTGCACCTCGAGCTTGCCGCGCGCAACCTTGAACTCATTTTGCATCGCCGTGGCGGCATCAACCCGCTCCTTGGCACGGGAGACCCCGGCCTTGGCATCCTCGATGGTCTTCTTGAGCGAAGCGGAGTCCGCCTCTTCCAGAGAGGCCTGGTCACGCAGGCGCGCTGCCCAATCCGATGCGCGTTCCAACAGGGCAGAATAGCGTTCGTGCATGGGGTCGACGCGCAGGCGCAGCAGCTCGAGCGAGCGCGAAGCCTGGCGTGTTCCGCGGATACGACGGTCGATGCCCTCAAGACGATGCTCAAGGTCGGGCACGCGGCCCTTCAGCGAACGCAGGCGCTCGCTCGTCTGGGCCAGGCGCACCTTGGCATCGGCGAGCTTACCGGCGGCCTCGGAATCGTCACGGCGAACGCGATCGAGCTCATCGTTGGCCTCGGCAATCTGGAGACCCAGGTCGCTTGCCTGTGCACGCGCCTCGTCACGCGAACGGGTGAGCTCGTCAACGCGCGGGCGCGCAGCGCGAACGGCCTCGGAGGCCTGCTCGCGGCGCTTGGAGATGCGCACGCGCTCGACCTCGGCATTGTTGACGCTTTGCTCCAAGCGGCCGATCTCGGAGAGCAGCGAGCGGCGCTCGCCCTCAAGACGGGCGATCTCACCGGCGGCATCGCCCTCGGCGGCACGTGCCTCCTCGACGGCGGCGTTGGCCTCAACGACTTGGTCCGAAGCATGCTCAAAGATGGCAGCCAGATCGGGTTCCAGGCCCTCGAGCTCACGGATGCGGCGCTTGCGCTCCAAGGCACCCGAAGCCTCGCCGGCATCGAGCCCCACGCGCACCAGACCACCACAGCTCACGCGGGCGCCATCGGGAGTCACGTAGGTCACACCGTCAACGACAGGGGCAGCCAACGCGGCAGCCAAGTCATCGACCACGTAATAGCCGCCGAGAAGGGCCTCGACAACCGGGCCATAACCGGAGCGCACGGACAGACGATCGACCAGACGCGTACCGGCAGCGCCCTCGGCGGCAGCAGAGCCACTCACGCCGCGCGCCATCAGCAGCGCCTCGCCCGAAGCCTTCTTTTGGTCCAAAGCCGCACGACCGGCGCGCTCAAGCGTAGCGGCATCATCAAACAAAAGAGCATCGATATCGCCGGCAAGTAGTTGCTCAACCAGGCCCTCAAGCTCACGAGGGGCGTCGAGCACGTCGCCCAGACGGCCTGAGACATCGTCGCCCAGCGCGCCCACCAGACGGCTCACCAGCGGCGAGCTGTCTGCCATGCGGGCATCGAGCTTCTTTTGGCTGGCAAGCTCCGAGCGCACCTCGGACAGCTTGTTGCGCGCCTCGCTCTCACGATTACGCAAGTCCTTCAGGGCTGCACGGGCGACCTCGGTGGCCTCGCGCGCATCGTTCTGGGCCTGACGAGCCGCCTCAAGGGCACTCTCAAGCTCCTCAGCACGGTCGCGACGGCTATCAAGCGATGCTGTAACCTCCTCGAGCTGTTCATCAATCTGCTCCAGGCGCGAGGCGTACATGTTGTCCTCGACCTCGGCGTTGCTCAGCGAGTCCTTCACCTTGGCGAGTTCGAGCGCCGCGTTATCGGCCACACGCTGCACATCGCGTTGCTCACGCGTAAGCTGCGAAATCTGATTGTCGAGCGCCACGCGCCGCTCGTGGAGCTCAGCGGCGGCAGGACCAGCGGCGTCAACGTCCTCCTGGGCCTGCATGTGCGCGCCGGTCACTTCCTCAAGCTGCGCACGTGCATCCTCGAGCTCCTCGACCACGCGACGACGCTGATGCTCGGAGCTCGAGATCTGGCCGCGCATGTCGGACAGGCGCGACACCATATTGTGGCCCTTTTCCTCGAGCAGGCGCATATCGGAGTTAATGCGACCGACCACGTCTTGCATATGGCGGCGCTGCTCGCCCAGATCGCCCACAAACAGGCCCTTTTCCTCGAGCATGACCTGGAACTTCTCGAGCTCGCGTTCCTTTTCGCCCAAGCGGTACTGCGCAAGCTCAAGCTCGGCAGCACCCTCCTTGGAGCGGCTCTCCAAGTCGTTCCACTGCGACTGCAGCGAACGAAGCTCGTCGACGGCCAGCATCTGCGTAAGCTCGTTCGCGCGCGAGGACAGCTCTTTGTACTTGCGCGCGCGATCGACCTGACGCTCCAGCGGCCGCAGCTGACGGGCGATCTCCTTATTGATGTCGCGGGCACGGGTCAAGTGCTCGTCCATCGAATTAATCTTTTTGAGCGCACGCTCCTTGCGGCGCTTGTGCTTGGAGATGCCGGCGGCCTCCTCGATGAGGGCACGGCGCTCCTCGGGGCGGCTCTGCAAAATGGCGTCGAGCTTGCCCTGGCTGATGATGGAATGCGTATCCTTGCCCAAGCCCGAATCGTGCAGGATGTCCTGAATGTCCATCAGGCGGCACGGACTCGAGTTGATGAGGTACTCGCTTTCGCCCGAGCGATACATACGACGGGTGATGGCGACCTCGTCAAAGTCGACGGGCAGCATATGGTCCGAGTTATCGAGCACCAGCGTGACCTCGGCGACACCCACCGGCTTGCGCGCTGACGAGCCCGAGAAGATGACATCCTCCATGGCCTGGCCGCGCAGCTGCTTGGCGCTCTGCTCGCCCAGGACCCACAGAATCGAGTCAGAGATGTTCGATTTTCCCGAGCCGTTGGGACCGACGATGACGGTCAGGCCCGGCTCAAACGTCATATGGGCGCGGTCGGCAAACGACTTGAACCCTTTGAGCGTGAGGGACTTGAGATACACGGTTCCTCGCTTAAACAGGCTTCTTGTTGAGAATCACGCCGTTGGTGGTGTAGCCCATGCGGTCAAGTGCCTCGAGTGCAGCGGCTCCCTCGGCTTCCTTCTTTGAGGAGCCGGAGCCGCGACCCTGGCGAATACCATCGATCAACACCACGGCGGTAAAGGTGGGCGCATGCGCCGGGCCCTCGGAGCCAACAAGCTTATACGCGGGAGGCTCATGGCCGTCTGCCTGCACGCACTCCTGCAAGAACGACTTGGGGTTCGCAGGATGCTCGGCACGCTCAGAGGCCAAATGGGGCTTAAGCGTACGGTGGATAAACTCCGCCGCCGCATCCCAGCCAGCATCCAGATACAGCGCGCCCACGAGCGACTCATAGACGTTCTCGAGCGCCGAGTGCAGGCCACGCGCACCGGTACCGGTCTCGGAGGCACCAAAGATGATGATGTCGTCGATACCCAGCTCGTGCGACACCTCGGACAGCGTAGCGCCCGAGACAAGCGACACCTTCAGGCGCGTGAGCTTGCCCTCGTCAAACTCCGGATAGGACTCAAACAGGGAGCGTGCGACCACAGCGCCCAAAATGGAATCGCCCAAGAATTCAAGGCGCTCATAGCTGGCAGAAACCGGCTGGCCCTCGACTGCCGAGGGATGCGTAAGCGCCGCGCGCAGCAGCACCTTATTATTGAACTCGTGGCCCAGGATTTCCTGGGCACGCGTAAGTCGTTCAGACAAAGCCAAGACCTAGGCCTCCCTGGCGTTTTCGATCGCGTCGACGGCGTCGGCGACAGAGTTGAGCGAGAGCAGAGTCTCGTCATCGATCTCGAGGTTGAACTCGTCCTCGATAGCCGTAACCAGCTGCAGGCGCTCGAGCGAGTTGGCATCGAGATCGTCAAAGGTGGTCTCATCGCTAATTTCGGCAACATCGACGCCCAGAACGTCAGCAGCGACCTCGGCGATCTTGTCGAAGATTTCGGAGCGGTCCATAGCGCTTCCTCTCATAGTGAATGAATACCAAAAGAATGGTACCGCCCGGGCGGTACCAAGACACGGTTCTGATTCTACCCCACGAAGCAGGCCGCGAGGCACATAACAGCGCTCTAACTCGCTCTTACAAAACGATGCCGTCCATGGAGTTGGCGACGTTCTCGACCAGCCCCGCGCGCACGGCTTCGGCCGCCGCGAGCGTACCGTTTTTAACAGCCTCGACCGAGGTGGCGCCATGGCCGATTAGGACCACGCCACGCAGGCCCAAAAGAATCGCACCGCCCTTGGCATCACCAGAGAGCTTGGCCTTAATCTCGCGCATCTGCTTTTTGATGAGCAGCGCGGCGATCTTGGTGCCGAGCGAGGCCATAAAGGCACCCTTGAGTTCCTGCAGCAAAAACTTGGCAGCGCCCTCGGTGGCCTTGAGCGCAATATTGCCCGACATGCCATCGGCAACGACGACATCGAAATTGCCCGAGGTGAGGTCGGTGCCTTCGCAGTTGCCCACAAAGCCGGGAACGGCGGCTTTCATGGCCGGGAAGCAGGCCTTGGTAAAGTTGGAACCCTTCTCGTCCTCGGTGCCATTGGCAAGCAGGCCCACGCGGGGATGCTCGATGCCCAGGACGACGCGGGCATAGGCGCTACCCATCTGGGCAAAACGCACCATGTCATCGACCTCGACATCGGGGTTGGCGCCCATATCGCACAGCACCGTCAGACCGCCGGCGCGATTGGGCAGCGCATTGGTCAGACAGGGACGCACCGGCTGCTTCTTGCCTTCGGCCATATATCTAAACGGCGTCACATAGGCGGTGGCGGCAGCGGTCATGGCACCGGTCGAGCCGGCGGAGAAGAACGCGTCCGCGTTGCCCTTTTTGATGGCGCGGCAGGCAAGCACGATCGACGATTTACGCTTGGTCATCACGGCGCGAATGGGATCGTCATCCATGGCGATAACGTCGGGTGCCTCAAGAGCCTCAACACGTGCATGGGAAGCAGCAAAGGGATTGACGATTTCAGCGGGGCCAGCTGCCAAGACCTCGATATCGGGATCGGCGGCAAGCGCAGCCTCGATACCATCGAGAACAACCTGAGGTTTCTCGTCTCCGCCCACAATGTCTACACAAACGCGAACGTTACTCATATACATGCTCCTTATACAAAAATGGCCGACTCATTGAGCCGGCCATTGTGGTTCCATTTGGAACGGCATCGCATCCAGAGTATACCGTTACTCGGTAACGATAACCTCGCGGTCCTTGTAGAAACCGCAGCTGGGGCACACGTGATGCGGAAGCTTGACAGCGCCGCAACGGGGGCACGTGGACTGAGCCGCAGCCGAGATCTTCATGTTGGCGGAACGACGGGTGTGAGTGCGGATACGACCCTGCTTTTGTTTAGGTACGGGCATAGTGACCTTCCTTATGAACTATCCAGTGTGGCGATTACGCGCAAGTAGCGATACTACCACAGTTTTACTCATCGAGCTTGAGATTCTTCAATGCTGCAAATGGATTTTCCGTGGCAGCGGCCCATTCTGCCTCTGCCTGGGTGGCGCAATCGCATTGCTCGACGTTGAGATTGCAACCGCAAGTGGGACACAGACCGCGGCAATCGGGCTTGCAGAGCACCACAAACGGCGTGTCCATGACAACGGCATCGTTGATGGGCTCACCCAGATCGACGATGCGGTCCTCACCCAGGAGCTCGTAGCCGTCCTCGTAGGCCTCGGGATCCTCGGGCTCCTCAAAGAGGTAGAACTCCTCGATCTCGCCGGCGATATCAAACGAAGCGGGCTCCAGGCAACGGTCGCACTCGCCGGTGGCGTGCGCGCGGACCATGCCCGTGAGCAAGACACCGGTACCGGCATTGGTAAAGACAACGTCGTAGTCGATGCCGTCCTGTAGCTGGTACTCCTTCTCGCCCACCGTATAGGTGGCGACATCGACCTTGCCGGTCAGCGGATACGAATCTCCGGGAAACTCGAGCTGTTCGGAAAGATCGACGGTAACGCTCGGGAACTCAGCCATTACCACTGACCATTCTGTTGGGCGGCACCCTCGTTGAGCTGCTGACGGCAACGGGTAACGGTGCCGGTCAGGCTCTTGAGATTCTCCTCCAGGTGCGTAAAGACCTGCTCTGCGTAGTCCTCGGCAGCATAACGCGTCTCGCGCTCGTACTGCTGGGCACGATCGCGGATGTCGTCGGCCTGCTGCTGTGCCAAGCGGACGATCTCCTGCTCACCGGCAATGGTGAGGGCCTGCTGCTGAGCGTCGGCGATGATGGAATCGGCCTGAGCGGCGGCGGAAGCCATAAGCTCCTCGCGCTCCTTAAGGATACGGCGGGACTTCTGCCACTCCTCGGGATAGCTCATGCGGATCTCGTCGAGGATGTTGAAGAACACGTCGGCGTCGATGACCTTGAACTGAGCGTTCTTGCCGAAAGGCGGCTTGGCTTCCTCGATCAGACCTTCGAGCTCATCGACCAAGCTGACGATCCTATCGCCAGGAAAATTCTCGCCCGGCATCCGGTCTCCTTTCATAGGTAACATATCATCGTGCTAGTTTACCACATGCCACCAGGCAATAAAAAACGTCACGAAAAGCGATGTCTGAGCGCTTCGACCACGTTGGGCGGGACAAACGTCGATACATCGCTGCCGAGTGAGGCGATCTGACGAACGACCGAGCTCGAGATATAGCCGTACTGCGGCGCACTCATGACAAAGATGGACTCCAGCTCGTTATCCAAGCGATAGTTGAGATCTGCCTGCTGCAGCTCGTACTCAAAGTCGGTCATGGCGCGCAGGCCCTTGACCACGGCCCCCGCCCCCTGCTCGCGAGCGAAGTCGACCAAGAGGCCGGTAAAGGGCAGGACCTCGACGCCGTCGATATCACCGAGCGCCTCGCGGGCCAGCGCCACGCGCTCATCGAGCATAAACGTGGTACCCACACCGTTTTTACCCTGCGACTCGGCAACAGCGACGATCACGCTGGGAAAGATGCGGCGGGCGCGGCGGATGACGTCGATATGGCCAAACGTGATGGGATCGAAGGTGCCCGGGACGATCACGCGGTTGATGGTGTCATTCATGGGCGTCCTCCTGAAACGTCGTGGCATCGTTGTTGTTAGCATCGGTGCCGGCGTTATCGCCCTCACCATCGTCATCGCCGACCCAACGAAGCAGGTCGACCGAGGTAATGCCGTAGTGCTTCTCGCGCACAATCTCAAAGCCTGCCGGATGCGCGCCCGCATCGGCGGCGGCATGCTCAAACAGGGCATAAGCGCCAGATGCAAGCAGACCCTGCTGAGCCAGGTTCGGCAGCAGTTCCTCGACCGGCTCGGCACCAAAAGCATAGGGCGGGTCGAGCAGGACCAGATCAAACGGGCCGCCCGGCACACGACCGCGCGAGGCGCTCGCCAGCATGTCGCCCGTTACCACGCGCCAACGCGCACGGTCACGGCAGAGCGACTCGATATTCTTGGTAATGAGCCGCGCGGCATTCCGATCGATCTCGAACGTCGTGAGTGAGCGGGCACCACGTGAGAGCATCTCTAACCCTAAGGCACCGGAGCCGCCAAAGGCGTCCAGCACGCGGACCTCATCCAGATCGAAGTCGAATGCCGACATGACCATAGATGCGCATGCCTCGCGCACGCGATCGGTCGTGGGGCGGGTGACATCGCGACCACGGGGCTCCTCGATCTTACGACCGCGCCATTCGCCGCCGATGATTCTCATCCTCCGCTGACCTCCTTAAAAATGTGTCGATATCGCATGGCGACCGCATCGCGCAGGGGGCGCGTCGCCACGGAGTCAAGGTTGCAAGCATACCGCAAGAGCTCGACCGCGTCCAAATGGGCCCACTCGATCAGCTCCTCGTCGGCATCCAGGTCGACAAAGCGCAGGGTCACTCCGCCATGCTGGCGGTACCCCAGGATTTCGCCCTCGTGGCGCAGACGCAGGTCCATCTGGGCGAGCGTAAAGCCATCCGAGGTCTTCTCGAGCGATTGCAGGCGATCTTGTGCTGCCGAAGCGCCGCCGTTGCCCTTGGAGTGCGTCATGACCAGACACGTGCCCGACACGCTGCCACGGCCCACGCGACCGCGCAGCTGGTGCAGAGCAGCCAAACCAAAGCGCTCCCCGTTCTCGATGACCATGACGGTGGCGTTAGGCACGTCGACGCCCACCTCGACCACCGTAGTCGAGACGAGCACGTCAATCTCGCCACGCTTAAAGGCATCGATAACCTGGTCCTTCTCCCCCGCTGGCATGCGGCCGTGAAGGCGCTCGATGGCAAGACCCGGCAACGCCAGACGCAGGCGATCGAGCTCGGTCGCCGTATCGTGCAGCGGCACGGGGACCGTCACGCGGCCCTCGTCGTCGCGGGCGATACCGGGCACGTCCTCCAGATCATCGGCCGAGTCACTCGGCTCCACGAGCGGGCAAATCACGTAGGCCTGCTGACCCTTTTCATGCGCCTCGCGGATGGCGCCATAGGCAAGGTCGCGACTCGACTCGGTAAGCACGCGTGTCGTCACGCCAGCGCCAGGGACGGGCCGATGGCGGATGATACTCGTGTCCAGATCGCCGTAGACCGAAAGCGCCAGCGTACGCGGGATGGGCGTTGCCGTCATAACGAGCAGATCGGCACCGGGGCCCTTCGCGCGCAAGGCATTGCGTTGGCCGACGCCAAACCGGTGCTGCTCATCGATGACTACGAGCGACAAATACTTAAACGCCACGTTATCCGAAAGGACCGCGTGGGTTCCAAAGAGGACGTCGAGCTCTCCCGATTCCAGCTGTGCATGGATGCGCTCGCGCTCTGCGGCCGGCGTGGCACCCGTCAGAAGCGCCCAAGACATGCCGGCCTGCGAGAGCAGAGGGCCGGTCTTATCGGCATATTGACGCGCCAGCACGCCCGTGGGCGCCATAACGCAGGCCTGTGTGCCGCTATCGGCAGCCACAGCCAGCGCGCAGGCGGCAACGGCGGTCTTACCGGTACCGACATCGCCCAGCAGCAGGCGGTTCATCACGCGCCCGCCATCGCACATATCGCGCAGGATGTCTTGGAACGCGGCCTCCTGCTCGTCGCTCAGCGAAAACGGCAGGGCCTGCTTGAGCGCGGCCAGGTGCTCGCCCGCGGCGTGGGCGTAGGGAGCGACTTCGACCAAGACACCGTCGTTGCGCAGGCGCAGCGCCAGCTGCAGGTAGAGGCACTCCTCGTAGGCAAGCCGTGCGCGCGCGATTTCGCGCTCAGCCATGCTCGAGGGAAAGTGGATCGATCGAAGGGCACGGGCATGGCTCATCAGGCGACGTTTAACGCGTAAGCGTGCCGGAATGGGATCAAAGGGATTGCCGACGGCCTCGAGCGCGCCACTTACGATACGGCGCATCCATGCCTGACTCACGCCGTCACTCACGTAATGGACCGGCAGGATAGTGCCCGCGGCGCGCCCTTCCTCAAGCTTTTCAAAGTGCGGCGAGGCCATCTGCTTAAAGCCGTAGGCAAACTCGACCTTACCCATTACGGCTAGGCGGTCGCCCTGCTTAAGCTGCTGGGCAATCCAGGGCTGGCGGAAAAAGGCGACCTGCAGCACGCCCGTCTCGTCAACGAGTGAGACCTCGGTCACCTGCATGCGCGGACGCGGCTGCTTTTGGACGATACGATCGACCGTGGCGATGATGGTACACACGGTACCGATGGGCGCCATCTCGATGGACCAGGAGCGCGTAAAGTCCAGGTATCGATGAGGGATATGGAGAAGGAGGTCCCCCACCGTCCGAATTCCCAGACGGCGAAGGGCCTCCTCACGTTTACCCGAAACATATTTGAGTCGCGCGATATCCTCGTCGAGCGCATTGCTCTGGGCAAAGCGCTCCGAGACGCGCGGCACGGAGCACAGTTCGGACATGGGCAGTTGCCTACTCGATCGAGAAGATCACGGGATAGAGCGGCTGCTCGCCACGATGGGCGTCGATCTCCAGATCGGGCTGAGCCTCCTCGATAGCGTCGACGATCTCCTGGAAGGCCTCATCGGACAGTTCCTCGCCGGCCAGAATCGTCAGCGCGTCGCCCTCCTCTTCCTCCTGCATACGGTTGATGCAATCGAGCGTGACCTGCTTCACGTCGGAGCCGACCACGTCGATGGAGCCGGCAATGATGCCCATGACGTCACCGGAGTGAATTGGCGAACCGTCGGAGGCACTGGAGTCGCGCACGGCGCGGGTGACCTCGCCATCGCGGACCTCGCTGATGGCGTCGACCATAGCGGCGACGGCATCCTCGAGCTCGGAATCGGGCAGGACCGCGAACAGCGCGGAGAAGGCCTGCGGAACGGTCTTGGTGGGAACGACGGCGACCTTCTTGTCGGTGCAGGCAGAGGCAGCGGCCTCGGCGGCCATGCGGATGTTGCCGTTGTTGGGCAGAATGATGACCGAGGTCGCGTTGACCTGGTCGACGGCGCCCAGCAGGTCTGCAGTCGAGGGATTCATGGTCTGGCCACCGGACACGATCACGTCAACGCCGAGGGACTTGAGGATGTCTGCCTCGCCGGAACCGGCGGCAACGGCGACAAAGCCCAGGGCCTTCGCGGGCTCGGCGGCCTTCTCCTGGTCCTCGTGGATCTTGGCGGTACGGTCGTGGGCCTCCATCTCCATGTTGTGGATAAAGACCTCGTAGATCTGGCCAAGCTGCAGCATGTGCTCGAGCACCAGGTTCGGGGTGTTGGAGTGCACGTGGATCTTGTAGTCGGGATATGCGCCCACGAGCAGCTCACAGTCGCCCATGGAACCCAGGAACTTAAGGCACTCGTCCTCGTCAAACGGGGCGTCGGCCTTAAAGAGGAACTCGTTGCAGTAGCGGAACTCCGAGCCCTCCCAATCGTCGTTGGCCTCGATCTCAACGCGGCCAAGAGCGGCATCGCGTGCAGAGCCAGCGGAATCGAACGTAGCGGAGAAATCCTCGACAACGGTGCTGCGACCAAGTGCTGCAGCCACAAAGTTCTCCAAGAAGATGGCAAAGCCGAAGGCGCCGGAGTCGACCACGCCGTTCTCTTTGAGGACGGGCAGCAGGTCGGGCGTGCGAGCGACGGACTGGTAGGCCTCGACGACGATGGCATCGAGCGCGTCCTCGGCCGAGAACTTCTTCTTTTCGCACTCGTCGGCCTTGGTCGAGACATCGCGCAGCACCGTGAGAATCGTGCCCTCGATGGGCTTACGGACGGCCTGGAAGGCGACCTTGACGGCGCGGCGGAAGGCGAAGGCGATGTTGGCGGACGTAATGGGCTCGTCGGCGGAGACAAGGCCCTCGGCCACACCGCGCAGGATCTGCGAGGTAATGACGCCGGAGTTACCGCGGGCGCCCATCAGGGAGCCGTGGGTGATGGCGCCGGCAATGGCCTTCATGTCGGCATCGGCGGGAAGGGCGGAGAGCTCCTTGGTCACCGAGGCGAGCGTGAGCGACATGTTGGTGCCGGTGTCGCCGTCGGGTACGGGGAAGACGTTGAGCTTATTGATCTCCTCGGCCTTGTCAGAAACGGCAGCCGCAGCGATCGGAAAACAGGTGCGAATGGTCTTTGCAATCATGGGTATTTGAATCTCCGTTTTCGGATGCTAGTTCAGACGGCTCTTGAGCGCGTCGATATGGATGCCGATCTTAAGGCTGGCGGGATCGATTTGGGCAATCTCCTGCAGGGTAAAGGCAACGGAGCTCGAAAGGTTGTGGCAGACGGACTTCATGTTGACGCCGTTCTCGAGCACGACGTGAAGATCGACCGTAAGGCCGTTCTCGTCGGCGGAGACAAGCACGCCCTTGCGGAGGCGCTGACCGGCAAGCAGGCGCACGCTCTCGGCGCCTTGGAGCTGCTCAGCCATACCGACGACGCCATAGCACGTCATCGCGGCATAACCGGCAATATCGGCAATAACGTCGTTCGAGACGCTCAGGCTGCCGTTAATGGTCTCAGACACAAGAATCTCCTTATCTGGTGCTCGCGGCACCATGTCGTGGGAGCAATCATTGCAATATTCTACAACGACCGCGCCATGTTGAGGTGGTGGGTCGCGGGATTACATCCTCGACACGAAATGTTGATATGGCAACGTTCGAGTCAAGTGGTCGCGGCATGAAAAAACCCGCCGCATAAGCGACGGGTTTTACAACCTGGCTCCCCGGGTAGGACTCGAACCTACAACAGCGCGGTTAACAGCCGCGTGCTCTACCATTGAGCTACCGAGGAATAGGTGCGTGCTCTCAAGCAACGAAGTTTATTATACGGACGAATCAGCTCAGGGCAAGAACTTTTTTAAGAATTTTTCCGACCTAGTCATTGGGGACGTCCCCAATGACCACATGAAAGCGCCCCCAAGCGGATGTGCTTGAGGGCGCTTCTTGCTTGCGAGGTTATGACTCGATGTAGTCCTTCAGCTTGCTGCTGCGGCTCGGGTGGCGGAGCTTGGCCAAGGTCTTGGACTCGATCTGGCGGATACGCTCGCGCGTGACGCCAAACTCGCGGCCGACTTCCTCGAGCGTGCGGGGATGCCCGTCGACAAGGCCAAAGCGCAGCTCGATAACCTTGCGCTCACGATCGGCAAGCGAGTCGAGCACCTGAGTGAGCTGCTCCTGCAGCATGGAGAAGCTGGCGGCATCGGGCGGAACGATAGCCTGGGAGTCCTCGATAAAGTCGCCCAGCTGGGAATCCTCTTCCTCGCCGATGGGGGTCTCGAGCGACACGGGCTCCTGCGAGATCTTCTGGATCTCGCGGACGCGGTCGGCGCTCATGTCCATCTCGGCACCGATCTCCTCGGGGGTCGGGTCGCGACCCAGGTCCTGAAGGAGCTGGCGCTGCACGCGGACGAGCTTGTTGATAGTCTCAACCATATGCACGGGAATACGGATGGTACGGGCCTGATCGGCAATGGCGCGCGTAATGGCCTGACGGATCCACCACGTGGCGTACGTGGAGAACTTAAAGCCCTTCTGGTAGTCGAACTTCTCGACGGCGCGGATCAGACCGAGGTTGCCCTCCTGGATCAGGTCAAGGAACAGCATGCCGCGGCCGACATAGCGTTTGGCGATGGAGACGACCAGACGCAGGTTTGCGCTGATGAGTGCCTGCTTGGCTTCGAGGCCCACGTTCTCAATGCGCGTAAGACGACGCATCTCGGCACGCGTGAGCTCGAGCTCGCCGGCATCGGCAGCCTCGAGCTTCTCGGTGGCCTCGAGACCGGCCTCGATCTTCATGGCCAAATCGACCTCTTCGGAGGCGGTCAGCAGGTCGACCTTGCCGATCTCCTTGAGGTACATACGAACCGGATCGCCGGTCAGCATCACCGTGGAGGCATCGATGCCACGCACGCGGGAGCGTGAACGGGACGTGCGCACGGTGCGCTTCTTCTTGCTCTTGGAAGAACCCATCTCGGCATCGGCCTGACGGGCCATCTTGAGCTCGTGATCGTCGAGCGAGCCGGAATCGTGCTCGTCGTCGTCATCGAAATCGTCGGTATCGGTATCGTTATCGTCATCGTCGACGTCCATGGGGGCGTCGTCGTTACCGCTCGCGGAGATAATCTGGATGCCGCTGTTGCGCAGCGCGGAATACACCGCGGTGAGCTGCTCGTCAGAAACATCGATATCCTTCAGGGCGACCTGAATCTCGTCCTCGGTTACCGAAGTCCTGTTTGAGCCGTTGCCCATGAGCTTTGCAACGTAGGATTCCAGCCCAGTACCCGTGCTCTCAGTCTTTTTTGGCACAGATTCTCCCTTCATAGTCCACAGGACTCAATACTTTAGCACACACATTGACATCTATACCCAAAAAGAGGACTGGATATAGGCGAGAATACGCTGGTTGACCACAACATCTAGGTTTGTTCGGTGCCCGCGGCCTCCAGACCGATCAAACGGAACGGGTCCGCCACGCCGCCGATAGACTTTTGCAGCTCGCGTTGACGCTGCGAATCCTGCGCGGCCTGCACGGTCAACGCGCGACGGGCCTCATCATCGAGCGAACGGTCCTGGCGCAGCTTGGCCTGTGCGGCACGCATGCGGCGCTTGATGGTGTAGAGCTCGAGCGTATCGAGCATGAACACGATGTTCGTCTCGGTGGGGTGCTTGCTCGTCGCGGAGATGCGCCCGGCACTCACAAGCGTTGCCGCCTCGGGACAGACCGAGCGCGCCGCATCCATGCAGGCTGCAGGATCGGTTCCCGGCGGCGTTGCCAGAACGGCCCATGCGATGGACTCGTGACGTGGGTCAACCCACTCGATAGAGCAGATGCGGTCGGCATACGTGCGGAACAGGTCGGGGTAGCTCGTGAGCATCGTCAACAGCTCGCGCTCCCCTGCCAAGGACTTGCGCTCAAGATCAGTAAGAACCATCGGCGCCGCCGCAGCCGGAGCGCCCGAACCATCAGTCACAGGCACAGCACCCATACCATCAGGCACATCGATCGGCGGCAGGTCGTCGACGACCTCCACGGGCGCGGCACCGTAGGCATCGAGCGGGACGTAGTCATACGGCTCTTCTTCGACCGGCGCGGACACCGGCGGCGTCGCGCCCGATGCCCAAGCACCGCGAGATGCCCCCTGCGAACCAGACGTCCGACCGCCCGCGCTACCAGAGCGCTCGGCTTGCGCCCGCTGGCGTTCATAGTTCTGCTCACGACGTCGTTCCGCATCTTCGCGCTTGGCGACATCGCGAAACACGCGACCCGAACTCGCGCGAACCGTCTCCAGATCCAAACCCAGCAGATCGGCAATCTGGATAAAGTATGTGTCGATCATATAGCTATCGCGCAGCGGATAGATAAGCGTCAGCGCATCTTCCAGCGCCTTGGCACGACCGCCCGGCGTGGTGATGTCACTCGACTCCTGCAGCGAACGGTAGACAAAGTCCATGAGCGGCTCGGCAGCGTCGATGCGCGCCTGAAGCTCCTGTCCACCATGCGCCGTGATGAACTCCATGGGGTCGTTGCCGTCGGGCAGCACCACGCAGCGCAGGTCCATCGAATCCTGCTCGATAAATTGAATCGCGCGACGGGCGGCCTTCTGGCCCGCGGCATCGCCATCGAACATATACACGATACGCTTGGCAAAGCGGGTGAGCGTCTTGACGTGATGCTCCGTGAGCGCGGTGCCCAGCGTGGCGACAACGTTTTTGATCCCCGCCTCCCAGCAGGCGATACAATCGGTATAGCCCTCCACCACGATGGCCGTATCCTGCGCGACGATAAACTCCTTGGCCCAGTTAAAGCCATAGAGGTTTCGCTTTTTATGGAACACGCTCGTCTCGGCGGTGTTGAGGTACTTGGGTTGGCCGTCACCCATGATGCGCCCGCCAAAGGCAATGTTGTGACCCTGCTCGTCAAAGATGGGAAACATCACGCGGTCGTAGAAGCGGTCGGCAAGCTGCCCGCGCCCGCGGCTCACGGCAACGTTGGCGTCGATCATCTCCTGCGGGGTAAAACCCGCCTGGGACAGGTGCGACACCAGCGCGTTGCGGCCCGGTGCAAAGCCCAGGCAGTAGCGGCGGCAGACGTCGCCACCCATACCACGGCTGGCAAAGTACTCGCGTGGACGGCCGTCCTTACCGCGCATAAGCATGGTGTGGTAGAACTGGGCGGTCTCGGCACACAGATCGTAGATGCGGGCACGCTTGGTACCGCGCTCGCGACGATCTCCGGTGTCATGCAGCTCAATACCCGCACGATCGGCCAAATAGCGGATTGACTCGGGAAAGCTCAGGTTTTCGCGCTTCATGATATAGGTGAAGACGTCGCCGCCTTCGCCGCAGCCAAAGCAGTGCCAGACCTGCGTAGCGGGGATAATGTGGAAAGAAGGCGTCTTTTCGCCATGGAAGGGGCAGCAACCCCAAAACTCATGGCCGCGGGGCTTGAGCTCAACCGTTTCCTGCACGATGGCAACTAAGTCGGACGCAGCGCGTACCTGGTCTTTTTCCTCATCGCTAATCACGGATACTCACCCCCTGCTCGCCCAAGTTGTGACGAATATCCTCGATATTACCCTCGACGGTCGAGATCAACTCATCCAGCGATTCGAACACACGCGAGGGACGCAGCCAGCGCGTAAACGCCAGCGAAACGGAAGCGCCGTACAGGTCGCCCGTATAACCAATTAAGTTAGCCTCGAGATGCGATGAAGCGGCATCGTCGGCATACGTCGGCGGCAGGCCGACATTAACGGCAGCGGGCCACGCGATGTCATCGACGAGCACCAGACCCTCATACACACCATCGGCAGGCACCTGAATGCCGTCGGGAACCTGCAGGTTTGCCGTGGGAAAGCCCATGTCAGAACCCTCGTGACGGCCACGAATAACACCGCCACGCAGCATATACGGGCGGCCGAGCAACTCAGCAGCAAGCTCCACATGGCCCTGTCCCAGCTCATGACGAATGCGGGTGGCGCAAATGGCCTCACCGCCCTCGCAAAGCAGGTCGTGACCATACACGTCAACGCCGCGCTCGGAACCCCAAGAGCGCATCTCGGCAACACCAGAAGCACCGCCACGACCCAGCCTAAAGTCGCTGCCAACGCGAATCGAACGAATGTCGACCAGACGCGACACCAGCGAGAGAAAAGCAACATGGTCGAGTGCCGCAACCTCAGGCGTAAAGGGAACGGCCACCACCGCATCGACCCCGGTCTGAGCCAAGGCATGTAGACGGTCGGCCGTCGTCATCAATTTTTGAGCGGGCGAAGGACTCACCACAACGTCCGGATCGGGATCGAAAGTGACCACGACCGCCTTGCAATCATGGGCGCGCGCATCGCTAACAAGCGCCGCAATGAGCTCCTGGTGTCCACGGTGAACGCCGTCGAACACGCCGATGGCAATCGATGCGGCACCCAGGTGCTCACACTTATCAAACGCATCGGCAGTAACGATGTGAGCCACGTCCGACTCGCCCGCGAAAAAAATACGCGCGAGCTCGTGAGCGGACAACATCATCGAACACCGCCGATTGCCTGCGGAAACACGTGCTCCATGACAAAGCGGCCACCCTCGATGCGGGCGAGCGCCTTGAGTCCCCCATCGAGCACCAACGCAAAAGGCGACTTCGAGGTATCGAAATCGGCAAGCGCACGCTCAACGGGAATGCGTCGACCGCAGAGCAGATCGTCGGCAAGATTGCCCGGCAAGTCAACACGCGTGGCGCCCAGGGCCGCAATGGGATCCAGGGCAAAGCCGGGCGCGGACTCGGGAGAAAGCTCCTCGACCGCATGACAGGCGCCAATGGAAACAACACCGGAGGCCGTGCGGCGCAGCGCGGAAATGTGCGCGGCGCTCTCGCAGGCGCGGCCCAAGTCGCGAGCGAGCGCACGGATATAGGTGCCCTTGCTCACCGAGAACGCCACGGTCCACACACACGTATCACCTTCGCCGCCCACGGCGATCAGGTCGGCGGCATAGACCTCGACGGGGCGCGGAGGTAGGTCCACCGCATTGCCCTCACGAGCAGACTTGTAGGCGCGAACGCCATTGACCGAGATAGCCGAAAACGCCGGCGGCACCTGCATCTGCGGACCCAGCATAGCGGCCAGGCGCTCACGGGCATAGGCAGGATCGCGGAGCTCGTTGGCAACAGCCACCGTGCGGACCGCCTCGCCCTCCGCATCATCGGTATTGGTCTCGGCGCCAAACGAGATGTCGGCGACATAGCTTTTGGTATCGAGCGTGAGCATGCCCAGCAGACGGGTGGCCTGGCCCACACCCACCACCATGACACCCGATGCCATGGGGTCGAGCGTGCCGGCATGGCCGACGCGCCGCTCATGGAGGGCGCGCCGGCATTGCGAAACCACATCGTGGGACGTGCAGCCCACCGGCTTATCGACGGCGAGCAGCATATTCAGTTGAGAAGGCGTACGACGAGCCATGTACCATCCAAAAAGTTAAAGCTCGACGGTCACCGAAGCGGGATCCTCCCCTACCAGTTCGGCCAGCATGGGAAGTGCCACGGTGAGCGTCTCGAGAATCGTTCCGTTGTTGGAGAAACCGGCGGCAGCAGGATGTCCGCCTCCGCCAAAGGCAGCAGCGATCTCGGACACGTTGAGGTCACCCTTGGAGCGCAGGTTGCCGCGCACCTTGGTATCGCCCTCAATGCCCTTCAGGAACAGGCAGACCTCGACGCCCATCACCGAGCGCACCACGTCAACCAGACCGTCGCACTCATCCGAGGTGACACCGCACGCCTCAAGGTCACTCTGGTACGCGTAGCTATACGCGACGCGCCCGTGGGCCACCGTCTTAATGCGGCCCATAACGATGGACTTGAGGTGCAAAAACTCAACGCGCATGCTCTGGTAGACCTCGAGTGCCACACGCGCCGGATCGGCACCGTGGGCAACCAGACGCGAGGCTGCATGGAACGCGGCGGCGTCGGCGTTTTGGTACTGAAAACGGCCGGTATCGGTAACCAAGCCACACAGCAGGCAGGTTGCAACGCCATCACGTGCGACAATGCCGCAATTGTCCAAGAAGCGGTCGATGATCATGGCGCAGGCTGCAGCTTCGACGCGCCTCAGGCTGAGCTCGGCAAACTCCTCGCGCGCCGGATGGTGATCGAAGCACACCACATGCTTGGAGCGACGAAGCACCTCGGCGGAATTATTGAGACGCTCTACGACCGGTACGTCCACCGAGATGAACAGGTCAGGATTGCCGGTGTACGCAGATGCCGGCACCAGGCGATCGGAGCCTTCCATAAAGCGGTAGATACGCGGAACCGGGTCATCGTCTGCCAACAGCAGCGCAATGTCCTTGTTGGGGAAAAACTTCATGAGCGAAAGGCCCAGACCCAACACGGAGCCCAAGGCATCGCCATCGGGAGAAGTATGTCCCGAAATCGCAATGGAGGACGCACCCTCGATGAGCTCGAGGATGCGTCGCTGAATATCTGCAGACTCGCACGAGGCGAGGTCGGCGGAATTAGTCATCTAAAGCTGCCTCCTGGGCGGCATCCGCTATCGGATAGCCGTCCTCGTCCTTTTCGATCGCAAGCGTGGCGGGAACGTTTTCCAGCGCACGCGTGATGCGCTCGGCCTCATCGGTCGAGCGATCGATGCGAAAATCGAGCTCGGGCGTAACACGCCAATCGAGCGAGCGAGCCAACAGGCTGCGAATACGGCCCTTAGCGCTTGCGAGCGCCTCCATGACCTCGTCGTAGCGGCTCGCATCGCACGACACGAACACACGCGCGAACGAACGGTCCACCGCGACCTCGACCGCGGTCAAAGTAACCAGGTCGAGACGCGGATCGGAAACCTCAAAGAGCAGGATATAACCGAGCTTCTCGCGAAGCTGCTCGCCCAGACGGCGGGTTGCCTGCGTTTGCTTCATAGAGCTACCCCCTACTCGGTACGGGCAACCTGGTCGATGCGGTAACCCTCGATCTGGTCGCCGGGCTTGATGTCCTGGAAGTTCTCCAGGCCAATGCCGCCCTCGGAACCGCTCTTGAGGCTCTTGGCCTCGTCCTTGTAGTGGCGCATCGAGGCGATCTTGCCGTTGAAGACCACGATGCCGTCGCGCACCAGACGCACGGAATCGGTCGCGGCGATCTCGCCCTCTTCGACACGGACACCGGCGGCGATACCGACTTTGGGCACCTTGAAGGTGTCCAGGACGGTCGCGGTACCCGTGGAGACCTCGACCTCGGTGGGCTTGAGCATGCCGATACGGGCAGCGTCGAGTTCCTCGAGGCACTTGTAGATGACGTCGTAGCAACGGATCTCGACGCCCTCGCGCTCGGCAGCGGAGCGGGCCTTACCGTCGGGACGGACACCAAAGCCGATGATGATGGCGTTGGAGGCGTCGGCCAGAACGACGTCGGTCTCGTTGATGGCACCAACGGCGGAGTGGATCGTGTTGATGCGAACCTCGGACTGATCCATCTTGTCGAGCGAGTCCTGAAGGGCCTCGATGGAACCCTGGACGTCGGCCTTGATGATCAGGTTGAGCTCCTTGACCTCGGCGTCGGCAATGGTCTCGAAGAGGTTCTCGAGCGTGACGTGCTTGACGCGGCTCTGCTCCTCGATACGGGCCTTGAGCGAACGCTCGTCGGCAAGGGCGCGAGCCTCGCGCTCGTCCTCGAACACACGGAACTCGTCACCGGCGTTGGGCACGGACTGCAGGCCCAGGATCTCAACGGCGTCGGAGGGACCGGCCTCGGTGACGGCGCGGCCCTTGGGGTCGAGCATGGCGCGGACGCGGCCGTAGGTGAGGCCGGCGACCAGCGTATCGCCCACGTGCAGGGTACCGCGGGTCACGAGCACAGTAGCGACCGAGCCGCGGCCCTTGTCGAGCTTGGCCTCGAGGACGTTGCCGGAGGCAAAGGTGTCCGGGTTGGCCTTGAGCTCGAGCACATCTGCCTGGAGCAGCACGGTCTCGAGCAGATCGTCGATACCGATCTTCTGCTTGGCCGAGATGTTGACGAACATGTTCTGTCCGCCCCACTCCTCGGGGATGACGCCGTACTCGGTGAGCTCCTGACGCACACGGTCGGGGTTGGCGCCGGGCTTATCGATCTTGTTGACGGCGACAACGATGGGTACGCCGGCGGCCTTGGCGTGGTTGATCGACTCGACCGTCTGGGGCATGACACCGTCGTCGGCAGCCACGATCAGAATGACGATGTCGGTCACCTTGGCGCCACGGGCACGCATAGCCGTAAAGGTGGCGTGACCGGGGGTATCGATGAAGGTGATCTTGCGGTCGTTGATCATGACCTGCGAAGCACCGATGGCCTGCGTAATGCCGCCCGCCTCGCCGGCAGCAACGCCGGTGTGACGGATGGCGTCGAGGAGGCTCGTCTTGCCGTGGTCGACGTGGCCCATGACGGTGACGACCGGTGCGCGCGGCTTAAGGTCGGCGGGATCGTCGTAGAACGAGAAGGTGTTCTCCTCCTCGGGGGTGATGATCTTGATCTGACGACCCAAGTCGTCGGCAACGAGCTCGACGAGGTCGTCGGACATGGACTGCGTCATGGTGAGCGGCGTACCCAGCAGGAACAGGCGCTTGATGATGTCGTTGGCCGGAACGTCGAGCGCCTCGGCGAGCTCCTGGACGGTAACGCCCTGGGAAACCTTGATGGCGTCGAGCTCCTCGGGGTTCACGCCCTGGGCCAATGCCTCCTCAATCTTGCGCTCCTCCTGAGCCTTGGCAGCCTCGCGCTCGCGCTTCTCCTTGCGCTTCTTGCGGCGACCGGTGGACTCACGAGAGGCCTCCTCGACGGCAGCGCGGGCCTCCTCGAGGACCTTCTCGCGGCTGTACTCCTCGGCCTCGCGAGCCATGCGGCTGTAGTGGTCCTCTTCGTTGTTGTGACCGCCCTTGCGCTTCTTGCCCTTGCCCTGCTTATCGGGGTTGGGGAAGTCCATGCCGGCAGCGACGTTGTTGCTGGCGTTGGTGCGATGGCTGTGCGGACGGCTCTCGGAGGCGTTGCGCTCGGAGTTGTTGTCGGAAGCGTTGCGATCGTTACGACGGCCACCGCGGCGGTCGTTGTTGCCGCCACGACGGTTACCGCGCTCGGCGGCGCGCTCGGCCTTGGCCTTGTCCTCGGCGTCCTTCTTCTCCTTGAGCACGGTCTCCTGTGCGGCGATCTGGTCGAGCAGCGAACGGAAGCGCGAACCGGAGTCGGAAGCGGGAATGGCGCGGCGCTGGGCCTCGCGGGCAGCCTCCTCCTTCTCGCGGGCAAGGCGCTCCTGCTCGGCCTTCTTCTTGGCCTCGGCCTCGGCGCGGGCAGCCTCCTCGGCAGCCTGGGCTGCGGCAAACTGCCGGCGCTCCTCCTCGCGGGCCTTCTCGGCGGCGATGCGCTCGCGCTCGGACTCGGCAGCGCGTGCGGCCTCCTCGGCGGCAGCTGCCTGCTCCTCGGCCTGCTTGGCGGCCTCGACTTCCTGAGCGCGGGCCTCGATCACCGAGGCGAGCTGCTTGCGGACCATGGCGACATAAGCGTCCTCCAAGGTGGAGGAAGCGGACTTAGCGGGAATCTTCATATCGGCGAGATGACCCATCAGTTCCTTGGAGGTCATGCCGAACTCTTTGGCCAGGGTGGACACACGGACTTTTGCCATATGACTTCACCTACCCTTTCTGGCACCTTGGGTGCCTAGAGACTGAACGAGCGTGGGAGATGCGCCGGGACCTGCCCGGCGCGACCGCGCGCTAGATCAGGTCCTCCGCATCATCGAAGGCGTCGGTGTCGTGGACACCGCAGAAACGGGAGCCGGGACGGGCCTGGTTGCGGCACTGGATGCCGTCCTCGGACACGTACTCGCAGCGGCGGACGTCCTCGTCCTCCTCGTCACCGATCAGGTCGGCGGCGGGCTCCTCGTGAACGGGAACGTTCTTGAGGATGTCGGCGGCAAGCGTCTCGGACTTAATGTCGATGTGCCAGCCGGTCAGGCGCGCGGCCAGGCGGGCGTTCTGGCCCTCCTTGCCGATGGCAAGGGACAGCTGGTCGTCGGGCACGATGACGCCGGCGTAGGCCTTCTCCTCGTCGATGAGGACGCGGGTGACCTTGGCAGGCGACAGGGCGTTGGCGACGTAGACGGCAGGATCGGCATCCCACAGGATGACGTCGACGCGCTCGCCACGGAGCTCGCCCACGACAGCGCGAACACGGCTGCCCTTGGGGCCGACGCAGGCACCCACGGGATCCAGACGGTCGTCGAGCGAGTGGACAGCGACCTTGGAACGCTGGCCGGGCTCGCGGGCGATCGACTTGATCTGGACGGTGCCCTCATAGATCTCGGGCACCTCCTGCTCAAACAGACGACGCATGAGCTCGGGGTGGGTACGGGAGATGACAATCGGCGGACGGCTGTGCTCGCCACGAACCGGCTGCAGGTTGGAGTTGGGGTCGCGAACGTCAATGATCACGGCCTTGATATGCTGGTTGTGCAGGTAGCGCTCGCCCATCGGACGCTCGTTGCGCTCGTTCTCGTAACGGCGCTGATCGAAGTGCGGAAGCTCGGCCTCGACGCCTTCGCGAATCTTGACGATCGTGAAGTCCGGCGTGGACTGCAGCACGGTACCGCTGATGAGGTCACCGATGCGGCCGGAGAACTCCTCGTAGATCTGCTCACGGGCGGAGTTACGCACGATAGCGTTGATCTCGGCCTTGGCGTGCTGGGCGGCGATGCGGCTCGTGTTCTTGGGGGTAACGTCGATCTCCTCGAACTCGGTGAAGTTGCCCTCCTCGTCCATGGAATCGTCGATCGGCTCCAGGCGGTAGACGTAGATCTTGCCGGTGGTGCGGTCGATGGTCACCTTGGCGCCCCACTCAAGATGCAGGATCTCGGCATAGCTCTTGGCGAGCGACTGCTCCAGGCGGTCGATCAGGTAGAGCTGGTCGATGTGCTTCTCCTGGCAAAGCTCCATCAGGGCGGACATCATGTCGGATGCTGCCATCTTACTTTCCTTCCTTCGCGGGCTTGAAGTCGTAGGTGGGCTTCAACTTGCACTTTTTAACATCAGAGAAATCGAGGGTGACGGACTCGCCGTCCTCGAGCTCGAGGGTCACGTCGGTCTCGGTCGCAGCGGCAATCTTGCCGGCGTACTTGCGACGGCCCTCAGTGGCGGTGGAGGTGAGCTCACAGTTCTCGCCCACAAAGCGGGCAAAGTCGCACGGGCGGCGCAGCGGGCGCGCCATGCCCGGGCTCGACACCTCAAGCGTATAGCTCGAAGAGATAGGGTCGAGCTCCTCAATCACATCGCCGACCCACTTGGTGTTGGCCGTGACGTCGTTGAGAGACAGGCTCTGACCCTCGGCACCCTCGATACGCACGCGCACGCAGGGGGCCTTGGTGGCGCCCACGAGCTCGACGTCGACGATGTCGACATCGTGCTGGGGAGCGACGGCCTCGAGCGCGTCGATGATCGCCTGCTCGGTCTTGGTCTTGACCATTGCGGCACCTCCATCCATACAAAAAAGAAGCGGGGCCGAAACCCCACTTCTTTCAATTACAACTTCATTTGCAAGCAAACTATACCAATAGCTGCGGAAACGCGCAAGCACAGTACGAATCTGCAGGTCAGCGTGCGCACAGGTTCTCCACAAGAATGGGACAATTGACCGAGGAACCCCATGCGGCGCGCCCTCAACAGTCCCAAAACGGGCCATGCGTCCCAGCGTGCCGACCGAATCGGGCCCTATGGGCATTCCATCCCTGGGCGCACATCGGCCAGACTAGAGCCGGGAGGCATTCTGTAGCGAGAAAGCCTGCCGCACGCATTGACCGCACAACCTTCCAGCATCTCTACGGCAAGGAGGATCCATGGAACGCCTAGGCACCCTCTGCGCGACCGCGCTCGTCGTCGCTGCCTGCTCGTTCGCTCTGACGGGCTGCAACAACATCGATGGCAAAACCGGAACATGCGAACCGGATCGTGGCAGCACCAAAGCCATCGAGAAAACCGAACCCCCGGTAAGCTTCGACAAAATAGACGAAGACATCGACGATCCCCAGGGCCTAGGTCCCGACCCCCAAGAACAGTTCCCCATCGACCTTGAGGCAGACGAAAACGTCCATGTTACCTGCGTGGGCAAGGACACCGACGGCTACGGAGACGCCGCGCTCGTCTTTACGGTGACCAACAATACCGGTGTCGACATGATGTTTGGCGACGCGGACTCCTATGCCTACGTCAGCGGTAAGGTCTGCGACGTGCGCATGCGCCAGCAGGTCGCAGCGGGCGAGGAAACGCGCGCCATGCTCACCTTTGTGGGCACCTTCGACGACCCCGACTTTGATGTGAACAACGACCTCAACGACATCTACCTCAACATTTGGATGTTCGAAGAGGCAACGGGCAACGTTTACTTTAGGGACCTAGTACACATCCCGTAGAAGACGGTGCGACGCACTGACTAAGCAGGGCATACAACACAAAACGAGGGACGACCCAACCGGACCGTCCCTCGTTTATTGCATGCCAGCTTTACACGCAGCGCTTACTTGACCACCAGGTTGACCAGCTTGCCGGGCACGCAGATGGCCTTGACGACCGTCTTGCCCTCGGTCCACTTGGCGACAGCGACCTCGGCGGCAGCCTGCATCTCCTCGTTGGAGGCATCGCGGGCTACGTCGATGCGGCCACGAACCTTGCCGAGCACCTGCACGACAATCTGCACCGTGTCCTCGATGGACTCGGCCAGGTCGAACTCGGGCCAGGCGGCGGTATAGGCGTTGCCCTCGCAGCCGAGTGCCTCATGCCACAGCTCATCGGCCCAGAACGGGCAGATGGGGGCAAGGACGCTCACGATGTCCTTAGCCACGCCGTAGCACAGGGCCTTGTCGCGCGCGGCACCCTCGGTGGCGTTGAGGTAGGCGCTCGCCGCGTTGACGAGTTCCATGACGGCCGAGATGGCGGTGTTGAACTGGCCGCGATCGAAGTCCTCGGTGCACTTGGCGATGGTCCGGTGACGCTCGCGATAGAGCTTCATCGCAACCTCGTCGAGCGCGGACTTGTCGAAGGCCACGTTGGCGTCGCCGGACTGGACGAGCTGCCACACGATACGCCAGGCGCGCTTGATGAAGCGGTTGGCGCCCTCAACGGCCTTGGGATCCCAGTCGAAGTCCTTCTCGGGCGGGGCGATAAACAGGATCGCCAGACGCATGGTGTCGGCGCCGTAGGGCTCGATGACCGAGCTCGGGGGCACGACGTTGCCCTTGGACTTGGACATGGTGTCGCCGTTCTCGTCCTTGACCATGCCCTGGCACAGCAGGTTGGTGAAGGGCTCGTCCACACTCAGCAGGCCCAGGTCGCGCAGTGCCTTGGTAAAGAAGCGGCTGTAGAGCAGGTGCAGGATGGCGTGCTCGATGCCGCCGATGTAGTTATCGACGGGCATCCAACGGTCGGCGGCTTCGCGGGAGAAGGGCAGCTCGGTGTTGTGCGGGTCGGTATAGCGCAGGTAATACCAGCTGGAGCAGGTAAAGGTGTCCATGGTATCGGTCTCGCGCTTGGCCGGGCGGCCGCAGACCGGGCAGGTGGTCTCGTAGAAGTCCTTGCACTCGGCAAGCGTCTCGCCGGCACCCAGGTCCAGGTTCTCGGGCAGCGTCACCGGCAGCTGATCCTCGGGCACGGGCACGATGCCGCAGTGCTCGCAGTGGATGGCCGGGATGGGGTTGCCCCAATAGCGCTGGCGGCTGATGAGCCAGTCGCGCAGGCGGAACTCGACCTTGCGACGACCGCAGCCCATGGCCTCGAGGTCGGCCACGATGGCAGACTCGCCCTCGGAGTGCTTACCGCCGCGCATGCCGGTGTACTTGCCCGACTGGACCAGCGTGCCCTCGGCAGCGTGGGCGCATTCCCAGTCGACAGTCTCGGCATGGAAGGTATCGATGGTCTCGCCGCTGGCCTCGACGGCAGCGCGATCATCGTCGTCCAGGATGATCGGCACGATCGGCAGATCATACTTGCGGGCAAACTCAAAGTCGCGCTGGTCGCCGCAGGGAACGGCCATGACGGCGCCGGTGCCGTAATCGGCCACGACGTAGTCGGCAACCCACACGGGGACCTTTTCGCCGTTAACGGGGTTCACCACGTAGCGGCCGGTAAAGGCACCGTGCTTCTCGAGAGTGCCCTGGGCACGCTCGACGGCAGAAATGTGCTTGGAGTCCTCAACGATCTTGGTGACGGCCGCCTCGTACTCCGTGCCCTCGACGAGCTCGTGCAGACGGGCGTACTCGGGAGCCAGGACAAAGAAGGAGACGCCAAAAAGGGTATCGGCGCGCGTGGTGAAGACGGTGATCTTGCCCTCGTCGCCCTCGATGGGCTCGCCATCGGCGTCGCACAGGGTAAAGTCGACCTCGGCACCCTCGGAGCGGCCGATCCAATTGGCCTGCATCTGCTTGACGCGCTCGGGCCAGCCAGGGAGCTTCTCAAGGTCATCGAGCAGCTCCTGGGAGTACTCGGTGATCTTGTAGTACCACTGCTCAAGGTCGCGCTTCTCGGGCTCGGTGCCGCAACGCCAGCACTTGCCCTCGGTCACCTGCTCGTTAGCCAAAACGGTCTTGCAGGTGGGGCACCAGTTAACCGGATTCTTCTTACGATAGACCAGGCCCTTTTCCCACATCTTCTCAAAGATCCACTGGCCCCAGCGATAGTAGTCGGGGCTGCAGGTCTTAACGGTGCGATCCAGGTCGTAGGAGAAGCCCATGCGCCTCATCGTGGCGAGCGCCTGGTCCATGTTCTTATACGTCCAGGCGGCAGCCTGCGTGTTGTGCTTGATGGCGGCGTTCTCAGCGGGCAGGCCAAAGGCGTCAAAGCCGATGGGGTGCAGCACGTCAAAGCCGCGCATGCGGGCCTGACGGGCCATGGCATCGCCGATGGTGTAGTTGCGCGCGTGGCCCATGTGTAGGTCGCCCGACGGATACGGGAACATCTCGAGCACATACTTCTTGGGCTTGGTGGCGTCGGTGTCGACGGCAAAGAGGTTCTCGTCGTCCCACGCCTTCATCCACCGGGACTCAATGGCCTGCGCGTCGTAGGCGGGGATCTCATCCTTATGATCTGTGCAATCGCACATATCAGCTCCTTTGTTAGCTGGGTTGGGGCGGGGCGTTCTTACCTTTACTCGCTGCTGCGGACAGTCCTGCTCGCACGAAGAGCACATTAAGTGCTCTTCGGCTCGTGCGGAACTTGCAGCGAGCAAAGATAAGAACGCCCCGCCACATCGTTAACTCGACTGATGATAGCAAATACAACAAGCGAGATGCCTGCGACTTGCAGGCATCTCGCTTTATCTAAATAACGTGGTTGAGGCTCAACCTTTATGTGCAGGTCTTATCTTATCGATACGTTACGCTCTGTTGGGAGTCCTTGACTACGACGTCGTGGGCTCCGCCTTCGACGATCGAGGTCGAGCTTACCAGGGTCAGGCGTGCCTTTTCCTGGAGCTCGGGGATCGAGAGGGCACCGCAGTTGCACATCGTGGACTTGACCTTATAGAGCGTGCCGCCCACGCCGTCCTTGAGGGAGCCGGCGTAGGGAACGTAGGAGTCAACGCCCTCGACAAAGCTGAGCTTCGCGGCGCCGCCCAGGTCGTAGCGCTGCCAGTTACGGGCACGCGCAGAACCCTCGCCCCAGTACTCCTTCATGTACTGGCCGTTGACGTTGACGCGCTCGGTCGGGCTCTCGTCAAAGCGGGCGAAGTAGCGGCCCAGCATCATAAAGTCGGCACCCATGGCAAGGGCGAGCGTCATGTGGTAGTCGTAGACAATGCCGCCGTCGGAGCACACGGGCACGTAGACGCCGGTCTCCTCATAGTACTCGTCACGGGCGCGGCAGACGTCGATCAGCGCGGTGGCCTGGCCACGGCCGATACCCTTGGTCTCACGGGTGATGCAGATGGAGCCGCCACCGATACCGACCTTGATGAAGTCGGCACCGCAGTCGGCCAGGAAGCGGAAGCCCTCGGCGTCGACGACGTTACCGGCACCGACCTTGACGTCCTCGCCGTAGTTGGCGCGGATCCACTCGATGGTGCGCTTCTGCCACTCGCTGAAGCCCTCGGAAGAGTCGATGCATAGGACGTCGGCACCGGCCTCGATGAGCAGCGGCACGCGCTCGGCATAGTCGCGGGTGTTGATACCGGCGCCGACCATGTAGCGCTTATCGCCGTCGAGCAGCTCGTTGGGGTTGGTCTTGTGGCTGTCGTAGTCCTTGCGGAAGACGATGCCCATGAGGTGATCGTTGTCGTCGACAATGGGCAGAGCGTTGAGCTTGTTGTCCCAGATGACGTCGTTTGCAACCTTGAGGCTGATGTTCTTGTCGCCCACGATGAGCTGCTCGCGCGGGGTCATGAACTCGGCGACCTTCTTCTGGTGGTCATCGCGGCTGGGGCGATAGTCACGGCTGGTAACGATACCCAGGAGCTTGCCCTTGGGGGTGCCGTCGTCGGTAACCGGCATGGTGGAGTGGCCGGTCTTCTCCTTGAGCTCGATGACCTGCTCCATGGTCATGTCGGGGGTCAGTGTGGAATCGGACTGAACGAAGCCAGCCTTGTGATCCTTAACGGCCTTGACCATAGCGGCCTCGGACTCGGGGGTCTGGGAACCGTAAATGAAGGACAGGCCACCCTCGGTAGCGAGCGCGACACCCATGTCGACGCCCGAGACGGACTGCATGATGGCGGAAACCATGGGGATGTTCAGGGTGATTGCCGGCTTCTCACCGCGCTTGAAACGGGTTAGCGGCGTCTTAAGAGAGACGTTGTTGGGGATGCACTGCGAGGACGAGTAACCAGGAACCAGCAGATACTCCGAAAACGTGTGGGACTCACCGGGAAAGAACGTAGCCATGTTTCTCCTTTTTCCATGCGACCGGTCGGCTGCAGGCCTCGTAGGACCCAGCCCAACCTTGGGCGCCCAATACTGGGGAAGTATCTTAACGCACTTTGACTGCTACAATGCATGATTTAAGAAGAGCACACGAGGGTTTGACGCAGGCTTTGCGTTTGCCCAGCAAACACTTTAGCGGAAAGACGTGGAGCACATGGAGTACAAGACGACGGCAAAGTTGGTCATTCAAGCGTGCGACAAGGATCTGCCGGGTGTGTTTGGCCATGGCTGCGTCTTGCTGCTGCAGGGTATTGCCCGCGACCACTCGCTCAACCGTGCCGCCAAGAGCATGGGCATGGCGTATTCCAAGGCTTGGCGCATTGTGAACGAGGCTGAAGGGCAGCTAGACTGCAAGCTCATCGAGCGCGACGGCGCCCGCGGATCATCGCTCACCCCCGCCGGCAAGCGCGCCATCGAAGTCTACGAAACCCTGCAGGCAGAAATCAACGACGTCATAGCAACCCGCGCCGACGCCCTCATCGCCAGCATCAAAGAGTAGCTAATTTGGGACGGGGCTTTTTAGCCGCACAATCTCTTCTCATAAGTTGCGGTGAAATAGGGACTGTTTATGCGGTTAAAGCCGTAAATCAATCCATATTTCACCGCAACTTATTGAGTCGAGGATGATTTAGCTAGTTGCGGAGGGCGTTGTCTAGGGTGGACGCTACGACCAGGGGGTCGTCGGTGCCGGCGAAGAGGCGGATGGTGCTCCCCTGCTTGCCGCGTGGGGCCGAAAGGCGCGTTGTTGGGCCGCCGGCAGGCGATGTGCGGAATTCGTCCGGCAGCATGCTGAAGAATTCGCCCGCAATGTAGCCCATCAGGTCAAACTCTACTGCCGGGCCAAAACCGTGCTCCAGGATGCCAGTCGCGATGGCATGGTCGGGATGCGAGGTCAGCCCGGGATAACGCACGTTGCGCACCATCTCATTGGCAGCCAAATACTCGGCCAGCGCACGTGCACGGTCGAAGTGTTCCTGCATGCGGGTGTCGAGTGTGTCGAGCTCGTGCTCTAGAACCTCAGCCTCATCGGAGGACAAGTCGAGCGCAGCCAATCCGCAGCCCTCAAGCAGGACATGCGCGCGCTCGGCAGCGGCATCCACGCGATGGCGCTTGAGCTGTGAGCGTGCCACCGAAGCGGCAACGAGCTTGCGCGGAGCCTTGCCGGCGCACGCGCGATCGAGCGCCTCGAGCGACAGCGCAGCACCCAGCCGCAGTGGATCGCAGCCAAAAGCCGACGCCACCGTGTTGTCCACAACCAGCAGCGCGTGCGACTCACGAGACGCGCGGCCCAGAGCGCGAAGGTCGGGCACACGCAGACCAAACCCGCCGATGGAGTTGACGAACCACCACAGGTGCGGCCCCTCGGCATCAAACGAAGCATCAAAGCCCTCGGACGCAGCAGCAAACGCCGCAGCCGCGGGCTCCCCCACCAGCGCAACATCGCAGCCATCAAAGCCGCAGGCAAACACATCGGCAAAGTCGTCCGCAAAGGCCACCAAGCGATCGCCGGGCCGCACAATCCCCAGCATCGACAGCGCCGCCGGCACATGCGAGGCCGAGACAAGACGCGCCTCACGCGCACCGGCCCTCAAAGCCCAAGCCTCTTCTAGCTGCTGTACATCCACACGGCACCGTCCCTTCAAAACAAAAACCCACGATGCGGGTGTTTCCCGCATCGTGGGCAACGGCTGCAGTATAGCGCCGATATGCGGCGAATCGCTAGATGTTGAGCGCGTGGTAGGTCACGCTCGCGCCGACGGCGTCAACGGTCACGCCATAGGCCTCGGGATAGATGCGCGTCGAAAACACGAGCGCGCCATCGTTTACAAACACCTCAACCGAAGAAGCGTCGCCGACGATGCGTACGTTTCGAACCTCGTCGACCGGTTCCCAACGCACCGCGCGACCGCAGCCGGCCGCCGTACGGGCCTCGTCGGTAAAGCGCATCTCAAAGCGCGCGGGCAGTTCACCCTCGGCGGGCACAAACGCCAGCTTCAGCTCGCCATCAACGGTCGCACTAAAAGCGCCGTCGACACCGGCAACAATAACGTCAAAGCAGGTATCGCCGGCAACCTCCAACGAGCCCTCCCCCACACGCACCGAGGCATAATGGTGCTCGATCTCGCGCGCCGGCTGCTGCAGTACCACGCCGCCAGCACCGACCGTAAGCTCACGCGGCACCGTCATGCAGTGCTGCCAGCCGCACGCCACGGTGGGGTCGTTGCCATAGGTCGGCTCATCGGGCATGCCCATCCAGCCGATTAGAATATGGCGACCGTCCTCGGCCGTGAACTCCTGCGGCGCATAGAAGTCAAAACCTGCGTCCCACAGGCGGAACTCGCCCAGATCATAAGCGTCCTTGCCAGCCGTAATGTCACCCGTAACGGGCATGTAGCCCGCTGCATACACATTGCCGCGGTCCCAACGACCGCTCTCGAGCCCTTGGGGAGAGAAGGACAGCCACTTCGCCGGTGCACCGCCTTTCGCATCGAGCTCGATATAGCTGGGGCACTCCCACATAAAGCCAAAGCGCTCGGGCGTAGACACGCGATTCTCGAGCTCCCAACTAAGCATGTCAGCCGAGCCGTACACCAAGATCTCGCCCACATCGCGACCGGCACCCTCGCCATGCATGGCGCAAAAACGGCTCTCGACATGCGGACCGTCGACGCGACGACGCGCGCCCAGCACCATGTGATAACGCCCGTCCACGTCACGCCACACCTTGGGGTCGCGCACATGGCAGGTCAAATCCTCGGGATAATCCTCGGAAGTCAGCACCACACGCTTGGCGCCGAACGCCTGGCCGTCGGTGCTCTCCACATAGACGGTATCGGCTCGTCGACCGGTATTGACGTAATCGTACGTGCCGTCCGCATCGGAAAGCTTAACGTTGCCCGTATAAAGTACGCGAATGCGACCGTCTTCGGCAAGCGCGGAGCCCGAATACACACCGTGACAATCGAACGACTCGTCGGGCAGCAGCGGGGCGCCAACGTAATCCCACGTCATAAGGTCGCGACTCGTCGCATGGCCCCAGACCTTAACGCCACCCTCGACATCAAAGGGCGCATATTGAAAATAAGCGTGGAACACGCCGCCCGCTTGGCAAAGACCGTTGGGGTCGTTGAGCCAACCCGCCGGCGGCATAATATGGAAGTGTTGGCCATACGCGCCATGACCACACTCAGAGGCGGCAGCATCAACCGCGGCAACCAACTTTGCAAGGTCGCGACCAAGTGCATTAGACATATCAAAGTCCTAACGGATCGAAAGTAACAAGGCACCAGAGATCGGCACCGGATACGGGAAACGCCCGCGAGCATACAACCCGCGGGCATCCCCTCAATCAAAAGCTCTTACGCCTGCTCGAGAGCCTTGGGCTCATCCTTGTACAGGACAAACGAGACGGCAAAGGAAACCAGCGCGGCAACCGCAAACATGATCGCATACTGCACGGGCTGGGCCAGGCACAGCAGGATACCGAAGATACCGGTAACGCCCGTGCCGGAGGCAGCCAGCGAAGTAAGCGCGCAGACCAGGGCACCGCAACCACCGCCGATGCTGCCGGCGATGAAGGGCTTAAAGAAGCGCAGGTTCACACCAAAGATGGCAGGCTCGGTAATACCCATGAAGGCGGACAGGGCCGAAGGAAGCGCCAGGCCCTTGATCTTGGCATCGCGGGTCTTAAAGGCAACGGCGAGTGCGGCACCACCCTGGGCGATGTTAGCGGCACTGGCGATGGGCAGCCAATAGGTTACGCCGTACTGGGCGAGCTGACCCAGGTCGATGGCGGTGTACATCTGGTGGATACCGGTAACGACCGTGGGGGCATAGAACAGGCCGACGATAAAGGAACCGATACCAAAGGGCAGGGTGAGCAGGGCCTGAATCAGACCGAGGATGGCGTTCTCGGCCCACACGAAGATGGGACCGACGGCAACGAAGGTCACGAGCACGGTAACGAACACCGAGACGAGCGGGGTCACAAAGAGGTCGAACATCTCGGGGACAACCTTGTGGAGAAGCTTCTCGAGGAAGGCGAGTATGGCGCAGGCGATAACGATGGGGATAACGTGGCCCTGATAACCGACCCACTCAAAGCCGTACACGCCGGGAATGACGGTGACCATGGTCTGCACGCCCTCGGAGGCAACCGTGTAGGCGCTCTGCAGCGAGGAGTTGATGAACGCACCTCCGACGACGGCGCCCAAATACGGGTTAGCGCCAAAGGCCTTAGCCGCGGAGTAGCCGATCAGGATCTGCAGAATGCCAAAGGACGTGCCCGAGACCAGGTCGGCGATCTTGTAGATAAAGTTATTGGTGTCGAGCGCGATAAAACCGTTGGAGGCCATAAAGTTGAGCGCGCTCATGATTCCCAGCAGCAGGCCCGAAGCCACGATGGCGGGGATGATGGGGACAAAAACGTCGCCGAGCACCTTAATGGCACGCATAAAGATGTTCTGCTGCTGTGCCGCGGCCTCCTTAACCTCGGCTTTGGTGGCAGCCTCGACGCCGCTAAGCGCGATGAACTCTTCGTAGACCTTGTTGACGGTGCCAGTGCCAAAAATAATCTGGAGCTGGCCTTGGGCCTCAAAGACGCCCTTGGCGCCGTCGATATTCTCGATGGCCTCCTTGTCAACCTTGGCGTTATCGGCAATCACCAGGCGCAGACGCGTGGCGCAGTGTGCGGCCGAAACAACGTTGTCGGCGCCACCGACGTTGTCGAGCACCTCTTGGGCTGATTTGCGGTAGTCCATGACTTCCCTTTCCTCCAACGGGCGCATCTGCACCCGGCCATCTTTGACACTTACACTGTAATCGTTTTCAGTTATATATAGCTGTAATCGTTTTCATTAGCGGTAAACGGTAGATATTTGACGGTGAAAGGTGGTTTTGAGCCAAAAACAGGGAATCAAAGGCCGGCAGACATGCCCAAAGCCTAGACATTCATCAGCTGATGTCCGAGCTTGAGCGTCTTGAGGCCGCTCTCCCCCTCCACGCCATCGAGCGTGTTGAGCAACATATTGGTCGCCTCGACGCCACTGGTCAGGTAACCGTAATGCACGGTGGGAATGCCGCCCGTCAGCGCGCGCAAAAATGCGTTGTCGCCAAAACCGCTCACGCGACGCACGCCCTCGCCCATGCCGCGCGCCTCGTCAAGAGCGCGCAGGGCGCCGGCCGCCATAGTGTCGGTCGCGCACGCGATAAACGAAACATCCGGCACTTCGCCCAGCAGCTCGCGCGACGCACGATAGCCGGAATCGAGGGTAAAGGACCCGCAGCGAATCAAATCGGGATCGAGCACAACGCCCGCGGCGCCCAGACCAGCTTCAAAACCACGACGACGGTCGTAACCGGCGGCACGGTCTTCCTCGGTAACACCGATATAGGCAATCTTGCCCTCAACATGCGTCGCAAGCGCCTGGCCCAGCTCAAAGGCAGCCTCGTAATCGTCATGGTAGACGCAAGCCGCGCCCTCGACGTTTTGGCCGATCAGCACAATGGGTACACGGCAAGACGCAATGGCCGCACGGTGCTCATCGGTAATCATGGTTGCCACGAGCACGATGCCATCGACCGGGTGGTTCTGGAACAAGTCGAGATACTCGAGCTCGCGCTCGGCCACGTTGTCAGTATTCGCGAGCAGCATCTGGTACCCGCGGCGACCGAGCACCTGACCGATACCCGCAGTAATGCGGCTCACGGATTCCGAGTTGATCTTGGGCACGATGACGCCGATGAGCTTGGTGGAGCCGGTGCGCAGCGCGCGGGCCTGGTTGGACCGCACGTATCCGGTCAGCTCAATCGCCTGCTTAATGCGCTCGGCCTTGTCCGCCGAGATATATCCACCGTTGAGGTAGCGCGAGACGGCGGCGCTCGAAACGCCCGCTAGCTCGGCCACATCTTTCATCTTTACCACGAGCACCCCTTTATCTTGCAATCGTTTGCACCATCATACCCAGCCCAAGTCGGCATAATAAATCAATTTAAACCGAACCAAATATGCCCATCCTGGTCGAGCATACGCCAGCGAACGGGCAGCTGCCGTGGCGAGGTGCCACAAAAGAGGAGCGACGCGTACTTTATGTACGCGAGCGACGGTTTGAGCGGCAGATCGCCCGGCAGATGCCCGCGCAGCGTCGAGCGGTCCGGCGTTCGTTAGAACGCCGGAACCAAACTAGCCGTGATATTCGCCGTTGTACTGGATGAGCGTCAGGTCCTCAACGCCGTCGAGCGCGCGAATCGCATCGGCGTAGGGCATGTCAACGCCGTCCGAGAACACCTCGACGGCCATCTCGACCTTGTCACCGCGCATCGTCTTAGATTTGACGGTGAACTTGGTACGCCCAAACGCGCGCACGATATCGTCGCCGGTGGTCTGGCCCGTGTAGTGGATGACCATCATGTACACACGCGCCTTGTCCTGGTGGCTCGCAAAGCCGGCGATCATCACCACGATCACCGCTGCCGTGAGCCCCACGAGCGCATACATGCCGGCGCCGGCCGTAATACCCGTCGTAATGGCCCAAAACAGATACAGCAGGTCGAGCGGGTCCTTGACCGCCGTACGGTAACGAACGATGGACAGAGCACCGACCATACCGAGCGAGATGACCACGTTCGTCGAGATCGCGAGCGTAACCATGCAGGTAAGCACGCACATGCCCACAAGCGTCACGGCAAAACTGCGCGAATACACCACGCCGGTAAAAAAGCGCTTGTACACGTAATAGATCAGGATGCCCATGGCGAGCGCCACGAGCAGCGACAGGCCGATCTTGGCAGGGTCGACCTGGCCAAACGCCTCCAAGACGGAGTTCTTAAAAAAGTCCCTGGTGCTCATGGTCTAAATATCCCCTCGGTTCTCAAAATCCGATTCCCAGTAATTAAATCCGCGCAGGTAGGCGGTCTTTTCGTAACACAGGCAGTACTTGGAGACCGCCGTGAGCTCGGCCGCGCCCGGCGGCACCATATCGCGCACCAGCTGCGGGCAAAACTCCGTAAACTTGACCTCCATCACCAGCTTGCCGGGCTCCAGGACCGGCAGCGCGGGCAGCGTCGCGTCAAAGATGTCGAAGCTTCCCACCGAGGCACGCACGTTGCTATCAAAGGTAATGCGCACGGTGCCCTCGTCCATCACCCACGGCTCGCGCTCGTAGTCCACGATGGTCCGCGGGCGCATCATGTTGCAGATGCACTCGATGTAGAACTCGCGACAGAGGGGATAGGGGCTCCTCAGCAAAAAGTCGTAGTCTCCGGCCAGAATCTGTTCAAACTCGCCGCGCGTGAGCGGCGCGTCCTCCTTGTAGATCCAGCTACCGTACTTCTTTTTACGCTCGAGCTTAATCACCTTGTCGCTGCCGTTATAGATGCGCACGCGATACTTTTTGCGCATAAGAATGCCGGCGTCTTTTTCTTCGTAGGCCGAGTTGCAGTAGTCGTCAAAGTACAGGCTGCGAATGGTATAGCCGCCCGCCTGCGCATGCTTGTCTAGCTTGAAAACCGGCGCCATGCGGCAGGCCAGCGCGGCGTGCTCACCCTCGTTAATGAGATATTTGAGCTCGTGGCGGTAACGCTCCTGCGTGGCACGCACAGGCGGAGCCGCCAAGCGCTCAAGCAGCGCGCTAGCCTTCCTCATACGTGTCCTCCACGACCTTACCGCCGTCTTGCACGTAAAAACACTTCATGCCGTAGTGCTTGCCGTCGTCGGTCACATAGTAGTCAAACGCATCTTGCGTATAGCCGTCTGAGTTGGTGGCGCGCACGCGCACAAAATACTGGCCGGCATCGGGCGCATCGCAGGTCACTTCGGGCAGCAGCACGTCCTCGGCCTTAAAAAGCACGTCGCTGATGGCGTAGTCGCGCGCAAGCTCCACGGTGTAGCGAATGTCGCGCGCCTCAAAGTCATAGGACGCATCCCAGTTAATGCGCAACTTACCGTTATCGATCTGCGGCACGCCAATGTAGAACGGCATTGGCTTCTTATAGCTCTCGCGGAAGCTCTGGTAGTTCTCCTCGATCTCGGACGGAATCGCTGCGGCAATCTGCTCGTATTCGTCCTTGGTCACGGGCAGATTCTCCAGGTCGGGCGCAGTAAAGACGAGCGGCTCCGTCACCTCGCGATAATGCTCGATCATCTTGCTCAGACGCTCTTTGGTCATGTACGAGCGCAGATCCTTCACGGCGCTATCGAGTTCGCTGCGGAACGACTTGCTGCGCAACGCGCGGTTAAACAGCACGTTGCCCCAGTAGTTGCTCACGCCGCGCTCCCAGCTCGCGTAGTCCGAAAACCCCTTAAGAGAAAGCTCCAGCTTGCGCAGCATGCCGTCGTTATCCCAATCAAGGATGTACCAGACCTTGGAGTTAAGCGGACTGTACAGATAGCAGTTACGGTTCTGCGTATCGCAATTGCCCGTCAAGATTTGAAACGCCATCCAATAGACCAGGTTCTCGGTATCGAAGTGGGTGTCGAGCACATCGTCGATCTTTTGCGTATCGTCGTTGAGCGCATCGAGCATCTCGATTAACTTGGTATGGTCCGAGTCGCCCTTAATCTCGAGCATGCCCTCAAACGCCGTCTGGTTATAGTCAGGGTCATCCGTCAGCTTGATGGTGTCTTCGAAGCGATGGAAATCGAAGCTGTTCACCTTATACAGATGTCCGCTCTTATCCAGACCGTGGGCCTTGAGCGCCGTCTTGTTGAGCTGCTCCACCTGCGTAAACAGACCGTAGTCCTCAAAGGTATCGTTGGACTTTTCGGTCTGGTCGCACACCCATAAGTGCACAAACTGCGTGCGCAAGCCCATCATCTGGGGAATCCCACGGATGAGGTCATAGGCCATCTTGTTGCGAAAACGCATACCCTCGCCCATGTGCTTGTTAAGCGCAATCGCGCGCTGATGGCGCCAGGTACCCTTGCCCTTTTTGAGCTCTACCTTGTAATTCTTTTGCGAGTTCATGCTCGACGTCTGGCCGCGCACCTGCACGGTAGCATTGGGCGCTTCCTCGCCATAGCCGACCTCGCCGGCCACCGGGCCGTCTTCGTCACCCGCCTGCAGCAGGCCCATAACCTGATAGCGCGTCACGCCCATGTCGGCATAGTCGTAGACCGAGTACGTATTGATCTCGGCCCAGCTATGGTCGGTATTCTCGGAGCTGTTGCCGCGAGAGACCGTCAGGTACATGGTCACAATGCCCGAGTCGTCGTAGACCTCATACAGCTCATCCTTGTCGCGAAGATGCTTGGTCTTGCTAGACGCATCGGCCTTGTTAATCTTGTCCTGTTTTTTGACCTTTTTGGTCGAGGTTTCGTCCTGCGAAGAGCAGCCCGAAAGCAGCAATGCGCCGGCAGCCGCCTCAATCAAACGGCGACGCGATATCATCCTATCGGTCATCAGGACCTCCCCAACGATTGCGATACACGCGAACCACCATGCGCTCAAACGCACCATGCGGCTCGCCCTCTAAACGCAGCTCCTCGTAGCGCTGTTCGGCACGGTCGAGCAAGCGGCCCAGCTGTGTAAAGCGACCTGTTTTGTCGGTCGCCACAATGGGCTGTTGACTCAGGATACGATACGGCAAGTTGGCAGTATAGGTATCGAGCCGCAGCAGTGCCACGATAAAAAACACCGCCGCGCCGAGCAAAAAGCCAAAGCCATAAAACTGCTGCGGAAAGAACAGCGAGACGATGGTCGCCAGCCCTGCCACGCCCGCGAACAGCCCGGAAGCAAGCACGGCGCCCTTGTAGTCGGTAAAGTACAGCAAGATGAGCATCACCGTATTGCCCACGGCATACAGGCCATAACCCACGCATAACGTGCGAAAATACCCGTGCATCAGGTTGTTGAAGCCCAGTGGCAAGGCCGAGAGCACCGTGGTCTCGAGCGAAATGACCACTGCCGTCACAAACAGCTGCTTGAGCGCACAAAACCGCAGCTCCCGGTTGAGCGTGGCGAGCATTTCCTCCTCGGCCACCACGATGTCGCCCACCACGCCGCCGTCATTAAACAGGCTGTAGTAGTCGCGGTAGCGCGGATAGAAGTTGACCTCGACCGACACCACAAAGTTGACGGTCGTGACCAGAATAGTCAAAAACGCAAGCAGCGCCGGCACATCATGATAGGGCGCACCGTAAAAAAGGCCTTTGACCTGCACGCCAATGGGCCCTGCCCAGATAATCACCAGGTGCGCAAAGAGCCCCAGGTTGGTAAACAAGCCCGTGAGCGCCAGCGGCATAAACTGATCGAGCCACTGCAAAAAAAGCCAGGGGCTGCGATCGCTCTGAGGAAAATACCGGTACAGCAGCACCACGTCCCAGGCCAGCATCACACCGTAGCCCAGGGCGATTGACGCCAGCAGGCCCTCGACCGGCGGCAGCCCCAACGCCAGCGCGGCCAGGGCGCACAGGCACGCCACGCCAATGGCGGCAGCAAAGCTGCACAGGAGGCCACGGTAATCCTTAATAGCAGTGAGATAGCTCATGCCGTTCCAGTTGACGATCATAATGTTGAACAGCCACAGGCACAGCAGCCCCTGCAGCAGCGTGGCGCCCGAGAACAGCAAAAAGATGCCGTAAAGCACCGTGCCCGCAACCAACATGATGGCGTTGGAGCCCCAAAACGAGGGCAAGACCTCCTCTTCGCGCTCGGCAAAGAGCATGTCGGCCAAAAAACGCGTGACCGGCATAGAGATAAAGCTCGTGAGCGTAAGCGACGCCAGCAGCGTATAGGTCACCATGCACACCAGCAAATCCTGGTTGGCACGTCCCACACCCCGCAGACCGCACAGCACCAAGATACCCACCTGGAGCAGCACGCCCAGCAGCATGGGGCCCGTGCACACAATGCCGGCGTAGCCATAGGCGCGCATCGTGGCAAACAGACCTTTGCGCCTAAACAGGCGCTTGAGCTCAAAACCAATTCCGGCCACCGGCTACTCCCCCTCTCTGGGCAGGTCAAACGCACGCGCCGTCTCGTCGTACAGCGCGCGATAGTTGGCGAGCATCTGCTCGTGCAAAAAGTACGTGGCGACGCGACGCTGACCGCGCTCCCCCATCTCGATACGGCGGGCACGGCTCGCGCACATGCGCTCCATGGCATCGGCCAAGCCCTTGCGATACATAGGCGGCGTCACAAATCCTGCCACGCCAAAGTCGTCACCCGGAGCGCCTTCGAGCAGCTCGCGGCAGCAGCCCACCTCGGTCGTCACGCAGGGACGACGCGCTGCAAGCGACTCCAGCACGCTCAACGGCTGACCCTCGGAGATGCTCGTCAAAATGGTAAAGTCGAGCTTTTCCATGTATTCGACCACGTTGACGCGGCCGGTAAAGATCAAGTCACGCACGCCCAATGTCTCCACCAGCACATGACACTCGGCGCCGTACTCCTCATCGTCCACGCCGCCCATAATATGCAGGCGCACCTTGGGCAGGCGCTCGTGCAGCTCAAAGAAGGCATAGATCATGGTCTTAACGTCCTTGATGGGCGCCAGACGCACCACCGCGCCAATGTCCACCCAGCCGTCATCGGGCTTTAAGGGAATGTCCTTAAAGCGGTCGAATTGAATGCCGTTGGGGATGACCAGGCATTTGTCTGCATCGCAGCCCATATCGATCTGTGTCTTGCGAGCGTTGTGGAATAGGCTCGTCACGCGGAAGGCGCGGGCGTAGATCACCTCCGAAAGCAGGTAGAAAAAGCGGATCCAGCGGTCCTTAAACGACGGCACAACCCAGTCGGCGCGAATGATCTCTTCCTCGCGCTCACGGGTATAGATGCCGTGTTCGGTTAGCAGCAACGGCGCATGGTGAACGCTTGAGCCCAGGCAGGCGAGCAGGCCACCGTAGCCGGTCGAGATGGCGTGGTATACATCGGCCACCGGCACCTCGCTGCCCAACAGGTAGAGCACGGGCAGCAGCATGGAGCGCATGGTGTGGAATGCGTCGGCAAAGGGCGTGTAGGGGTACTCGGCCAGGCACACGTCGCGAAAGATGTCCATAAACGTGCGACTCTGCAAAAACGAGAGCGGATGCACGCGGCGGCGCTGGAAGATATCGAACAATACGTCCCAGTCCGGATTGGAGAGCGACACCAGGCGGCGTAGCGCCTCGCGCTCGCGGTCATTAAAGCTGGCTTCGTGCTGCTCACCCGAAAGCCGCAGGGCATCGTCCAGGAACACCTCGTGCACCTCGACCACGTTTTTGGGCAGCTCGTAGACAAACTTGCCGCGGTCCTCGGCATGTGCGCCAATCACCCACAGCACAAACTCGTGCTCGGGCATGGCCTGGATATAGCCATGCATCCAGGTGGACACGCCGCCGTGCACGTAGGGGTAGCAACCCTCGAGTACCAAGCAGATCCTCATTTGTCGCCACCCTCCTTGCGCGCAATGGTCACCGTCTTGTCCGTGGCTTTAACCAGATACAGATCGCCCGTCAGATGCGTCATCTCGCCACCCGTGATCGTCCCCGGCACTCCGCTGTTGGCACGGAACATAAGCCACGCCTCGTCGTGGAAGTTGCCCAAGCTGAGCGTCCAGGCATCCGCGCTTGTATCCACGCTCACCGTCACGGACGAAAAGCGCTGGATAGCACCGGAGCATTCCGAGCCGGTCTGGCGACGCAGGTCGGGCGCGGACGTGGTCAGCCAGTCCAGGTAGTCGGTCAGACCGCCCTTGTAGACCTTCCAGCCCTCTTTGGCGCCGCGGTCGGGGTCCAACAGGTCGTCCGGATGCATAAAGTGCGTGCTCACGTAGTGCATGTTGAGCTCGGACACGGCGGCCAAGCGCATGTAGGGATTGTCGACCATGCTGCCCGAGACAATGCGCGGCTGCTCCACGATGCCATCGCTCGCCACGCCAAACTCCTGCACGTACGGCAGGTCGGTGCCGTCCTCAAAATACGTACTGGCGATGGTCTTAATGCGCGGAACGTCGGTGCCGATAAGCTTGCGCACACGGGCCGAAAGGATATTTGACGGCGGCACGTAAACCGAGCCGTGCGCGTTGGGCAACACCTCATCTTGGAAGGCGATAAGCTCGTTGAGCGATGCGACGAGCGTTTCCTTGTTCTTCCAGGTCTTGTAGTCATACAGCGTGCCGTAATCGGTATCCCAGAGCGCCAGAGGCTGATGGTTGTAGCCGTGAAAGCCCAGCTCTCCGCCCATCTGCAGCAGCATGCCGCCAAAGTAGCGAAACTGCGTGGTATCGGCCTGGCGCGCAGGCTCGGTCTGGTTGACCGCGTCCTCGTAGTTTTCGATCATCACGCCGGTATAGCGAATGCCGTATTTTTGCGCGAGCTTTTGCAGATCGGGCCACCAGACCTTGGTGTAAAAATCCGCAATGGAAAGGCCGTAGTCACGCTTGATATAAGTACCATCGCCCGAGGGCACGGGGCTAGGAAAGTCGTCCAAATAGAACACGGCGCTGTTGATGACCGGATAGGCCGTGGCATCACCCAGCAAGCTTATGGCCGAAGCATAGAACCCACGCATGACCTTGTCGTAGATGCCAATGTTGCACACCACGGTGTGACCACTGCCGCAATCGTTAGACCAAATGAGCGGCGTGCCCGCGTCACCGGTCTTTGCCCATACGTGCGCCGTTTCGCGCAATGAAACCGAGAGCGAAGAATCGAAGGGATCCGAGAACTCGTAGCGCTCTCCTCCGCCCAACATAAAGTCATCGCTCGGAACGATACTTTCGGCTGTCGCATAGTCATATCCGGCCGATTCGATACCAAGCTTGGAAGCAATAGCCTGCAGGTAGTTCGAGTTATCTGGAGTCATGCCCAGCATAAGCGAACCGCCAGCACTCACCCAACTCATAATGTCGGTCAGATGCGTACCCAGTCCGTCAAGCGAGGGCATAAGCACAATCACGCGATCAAACGACGTGAGCGATGGGATCGCGTCCGCACCGTCGGTGGCAATATCAACATCGCGGTGCGCGATCTTCATGTCGAGCAGGATCTGGTCGAACTGCTCCTTTACGTCCTCGACGCCAGCTTGATCGGAATCGGTAATGACCAGGCACGTGGGCTTTTGGCCAAAGATTGCCGAGGAGGCCGGCACCGCATCGTTGGCGGCCAGCATCCCCAGCTTATGCTGGCCCGCACTGTACTGCACGCCGGCACGCTCCACCAGCAGCACGGCGGCCATGACGATAAAAACAGCCCACACTACGAGCAGCCCCATCCAACGAAAGCGGCCTGCACGGTCGCGGATATGTTGCACCACGCTCATCTGGCCTCCTCCCCGTCGCGCCAAAACGCCAACTTTTCGCGGTTGTCGGCGCTCAAATACACATGTTGGTTGTCGATCGCGTCGATCACGCGGTGGACCTCGTCACCGTCGCGGCGCATCACGGCCAGGCGCAGGCAAAGCATCCAAACCTCCTGCTCCTCGGGCACGTCGAGCACCAGCTGGTCGGTCACGGCCTGTGCCTCGTCGATCTGTCCGACATCGGCCAGCGCCGTCGCGTATCGAATGCGCAGCTCAAGGGTATCCTCGCGCTCACAGCGACACGCAAGCAGGAGCGCGTACTGTTGGCGCTGAATCTGAGCCACGCGCCCCTCAGCCAAGCCCGAACCCAAGTATTCACCAAGAAAATCGCAGTATTCGTTGAGGTTTTGAGCGCTCGGGTCCGTCTTAAAGGCACGCTCCAGCTGCTGCAGTTTAAGGTCGGACTCCTTGGAGATCTGCGCCACCGCCGTCGCGGCATAGTGCGCCACCTCAACGTCGTCGTTAAGCTTAGCCGCCTGCAGCTGCGCCAGGTACGCGTCGGGCTCCTCGGTGAGCATGGAGAGCATTAGGCGGCGCCGGTCTGCCGGGTCGTTGACGATGAGCGCCTCCTCGAGCGGAATCACGCCTGCATCGGATTCACGGTCGTGCACCAAGATGCTGCGGTGCAGGTCGTCGTTGAAGCGCAGCGACTCCAACGCAGACTCTTTCAGCCCCTCGCCAAACAACGCGCTGCGGACCGATAGCAGAACCACCAGCAACGGGCCCCACAGCGGCACCAGCACTATCACAGCCAGCATGTGCCCGCGCACCGGCAGCAGGCCCAGCTTCATGAGCGTCCACAGCATCAGGCAAACCAGCGCATGAATCAGCAGCAAGACGGCAGCAACGACAAGCGAGATCAAGCGGCACCCCCTCACCGTCACCGGTGTAAGAGATGTGCTGCAGCAGCTCCACGATGCCCTCGCCGTCGACGGGCTCCACCGCAATCTGCTTTGCGCTCAGGCGCTCGCGGATAATGGGAAGATCGCACGCCTTTGCCTGGCGCATAAGCAGGTAGAGCACGTTGCCGTCGACCAAGCCCGCCGCGTCGCTCTCACGGATTGCTGACCCAATTGCGCCCACCAGCTCGCCGACAGGCTCCATGCCCGGTACCACGCGTAGGAGCAAAAAACTCCCCATCTTGCTATCTGCCAGCGCCTGCTCCGCCGCGAGCTCTTGGCCAAAAGCTGCCTGCTTGAGCACGCAAGTGCCGTCAACGCAGCGTTTATCCTGCGCCACCGCCTCATAGTCAAAGGCACGGCCCAGCGCGCTTTCGACCAGCCCGCACAAGATGCGGAACAGGTTTTGATAATAGAGGGTCATTTGGTTTTCGGCCGCACGACGCACAAAGATCAACACGGCGGGTGCCCCGTCGCGCTCGATCGTGTATCCAAACATGGGAAGCCCCGGCGTCAGCTCGCGGTTCACCCACAGGTTCGAACGACCCCCGTCGCCCAAAAGAGGTGCAAGCTGCTCAAGCGTGAGCGAGCGTGCGGCATCTTCGGCAATCGCGGGACTTGCCGCCACCAGGCGTGCAAATGCCCCGCCCGAAACATGGTAGATCGCCACCGAATCGTTCTCGAGAATCTCGCCCAGAAGCTCGCAGCACTTGCGATAGATGTCGCGTGGGTTGAGCACGTCGAGCTCCTGCGTCACGGCAAAGATCTTGCCAAAGCTGTCGTGGCGACCCACGATCTGGCGCCTGTACGCGCGCTTGTCCTCGATCGCGTCGTGGTAGAGCTGCGTAAGGAACGTATTGCGGTTGCGCACGAGCTCGTTTTGATCGCACTCCGCCCTAATGGCTTCGCTGTTGCGCAGCTGAACATAGCCACACACGGCGCCCACCACAAAGTACGCAATAAACGGCAGCCAGTTGGACGGTTCGTAGAACAGGCCCTGGAAGGTATAGCCGTACTGAGTAAAGTAGCTCGCGGCCAAACCAACCGACGCCAGCAGCGCCGCAACCAGGCCAAAGTCCAAGCCATACAGCGTGCCGATCAGTACCACGTAGAGCAGGCGATAATCGAGCACGTTGAGCTGGGCCGATTGTGAGAACAGATGCTCCAGCACCTCGAACAGAACCCAGGCGGCTGCCGTCTCCAGGCATTTAATAGGCAGCGTGCGCATTTGGATGCGGTCGATGGCGGCGCGCAAGGGGCTGACCTTCTTTGCGCGGCCAGCATCCCAACGCGCTTGAACGGTCGAAAGATCGCGCAGCAAGTCGTAGCGCTGAAACCAGCCATAGCGCACGCGAGCGACGTCGCTGGCGGGCAGGGTGTAGCCGGCAGAATCGCCATAGGCAACGGCAAGGCCGGGGAACAGCGCCTGAAGAGCCTCGCCCACTTCACCCGCCGTGTGATGGAAGGCATCGGCAACGTCGAGCGTCTCAAAAGAGACATCCCAGCTATCAAAGATACGGCGCACCAGCACCGCAAGCTCCTCGGCACACAGCAGGGGAAACGCTGCATCCCGCGCGCCCTGCAGAGCGACCGATCCGGTTGAGCAAGCGTCGAACAGCGGCACCAAAAACGGGTCCTCCAGCGCGGCAGACGCGGTATACAGGAACGGCACGCGCAGGATCTTGGTCTGAACGCCCTCGCGAGCAGCGTAGTAGCGGCACAGGTCGTTGGCTGCGCACGCGATAATGCCCTTGCCCGTTCGCCTCGCGGCATCGGCGGCACCCTCGGCACCTGCGGGACCTGCTATATACAACAGCTGGATCCGGCGACCCATGCACGCGCGAATGACCGAACGCAGAAGCTCGATATCGCCCACGCTATCGATATGCGGGGTAAGGTAATTAGAAAGGTAGACCACGCGGTCGAACTCATAGGCCTGCTCCAAGTGCTGGAGCAGCTCTTTCCACGAGGCATGGGGCGACAACTCATCGCGGCGCGTGTCCTGCGCGGCTACGACCTGCACGTGGTCCCCGGGGAACGCCTTGGCACAAAAGTCATCGTCAACATATGCGGTATTGCCAACAACCAGCACCTCCATGGCGTGTCCCTCCCCTAAAATCCACTTTAGTCATAGTCAAACATGCGTATTTTACGCTGTCAACGCGAGCTAGAGCGCCTTTAAGGCTGTTTTAAGAACTTTTTAGAAGCCCAGAGGTCGAAAGCGAACTCGCAAAACGAAACAGGTCCAATCCAATGCAGAATATATGTGTAACACAATCGGTTACATGATATGATGAACACGAACAATATGATGTAACGCGATTGGTTACAGGAATGAAAATACGCTACGCCAACAAAAGGCTCGAGGAAATATGTACCGACGAAAAGAAGTGCAGGAAATTTAGGTCCGACATCGTAAGGGGTGTAAAGCTCCGACACAACGCATTAGAGACAGCCAGCTCGATGGAGGATCTAAAGAATCTAGACCCATGCGGAAGATGGCATCAGCTTTGCGGTGATAGAGAGGGTCAATGGGCGGGGAAACTAAACAAGAATTATCGAATTATTGTCGAGCCAATTAACGGATATATGAAAGTAACTAAGGTCGAAAAAACAACGGACGAAGAATCCTCAGTAAAAGTTCTATCAATTGAAGACTATCACTAGGCACATAAAGGAAGCAGAACAATGGGAACCAACTATGCGGTTGCACCTGGCATGTATTTACAAGAATGGCTAGATGACGAGCAGATGACGCAGCAGGCCCTTGCCGACCGACTTGGCATCTCCCGCAAAACGGTTAACGGGATACTAAAGGGTACGCAGCCCATCTCGCAAGACACCGCCATTAAGCTTGAAAGAGTCACCTCTATTCCCCGGGATAGCTGGATTCGCTTCGAAGCAAAGTATCGAGAAGATCTTGCTAGGCTCGAAGATGAGCTAAAAATGGCAAGCTCCGCCGACATCGTCACCCCGCCGTTAGGAAAGTTTCTTCGCGACAAAGGGCTTACTACCGCCACCAAAAGAAACCCCGGCAAGCTCGTATCTGATTTTTTGAATGTTGTTGGTTACGGCAGCATAGATGCTTATGCGAAAGGCGTCGATTGCGTCTTCTCCTCCATTGCGACGTTAAAAGAGGCAGGTAAACCCGTTGACCCCGCAAGCATGATGGCTTGGATTTCGCTAGGTGAAAGCGCCGAAACGCCAACAACCAATGGGGCTAAAGCATACAACGAGGTATCGCTCAGAGCCTCTTTGAGCTCATTAAGACAACGCGCGGCAACAACAGACGATATGACCTTAACGGACATTACGCACCAACTGGAGCAATGCGGCGTCACGCTCCAGTTCATTTCTGCGCCAGATCAATTTCCGCTACATGGAATAACGCGTTGGACCAAAGACGGAAACCCCGTAATACAGATGACAGGTAGGCGCAAAAAAGACGGTTTTATCATTTGGACACTGTTCCACGAAATCGGGCACATTCTAAATGACGGGAACGTAGGAATCACTCTTAGCTACATTGACGAAAAGCAAAGTTCAAAGAGCGAATCCGAGAAGCGCGCCAACGCCTTTGCGAGAGAGGTTCTTATGGGACCAGAGGGTCTCTCGCCCTATCATGACTGCAAGACCTCGACGACAATCCAACGCATTGCTCAAGGCAGAGGAGTCTGTCCGGGAGTCGTGGTGAACCTGATGCACCGAAAGAGGATGCTCGACTACAGCTGGTGCAATGACCTCCTTAAAGACATGACAATTCCTTTTAAGATCTAAAACAAACGACCGGCCAGACCCCTTTTTTGAGCATCTGCGACCTGCCGTTTTGTTGCAAAAAAAGGGGTTTTGCTCAGAGGTTTCCCATTTTCCCCGCACTTCCGAAATGATGGCGGCGTCAGCGACAACATCCAGCAATCGCGAACGTAATGAGATATCCATCCAAATAAAAATAGGGGATGCCCTCCGTTGGGAAGGAACCCCCTTGCAAAACGATGGCCCTCAGCGGACCATCGTTTTTTTAAGCATACCTCAACTGCTACACACCTCACCGCAAGGGCATCGACATGTCTGCGAGCCGAGCTCTAGCCGTGTAACATGCGTCAGTAAAGTTACATGCGAGCAAAAACCCACGGGTAATTTTGCCTTTTCCCAATTGAAATGTAACTTTTGGTAGGCCGAATCTTACATCCAAACAAAAAGAGGGCCGACGCATCAACCCTCTTCAGGCGTCACCCGAAGGCTTCCCCCGCAATTGACTTTATTCTTGTCGATATCCTATGTTTGTCTACGGGCCCGACCACCAGCGATGACCCGGTTACTCAAACAAGCTTCCGTCCGACGTCTTTTGCAGCAGTTCGACAAAACCAATCTGGTTTAACACGTGCTTAATCGCATACGTCTCAACATATCTCATAAGAAGGTCAGTGAGTTCCTTAATGAACCGTTTGAACTCATTCTCGGTCAGATAGCGCTCAAGCATCCAAACCATTCGAATATAGTTGACGTTTTTGCGCCCACCAACCTTGGCGCAATAAAGCCTCTCATCATGGGCGCAAACATTACGGAATTTAACGAGGGCCTCAATCGAAACCCTCGCGTCATCCACACTGAAAAACCCGAGCTTGTGTGATCCGGTCCTACCCGTCGAGTCCACAATCATTTTGCAAACCGCAGACTTATCCTTGGGCTTCATTAAGTTATAGAAATGTTCGATATTCCCAAAAGTCAGGTCGTTCACCAGCACCCAAATGGGCACCGCGCCATATGAATTTCGGTAATGAGCGATGAAATCTGATTTGCTATTAGATACCCTACGACTCAAAACCGACGTAAGGCCAGCAATCTCTTGCGCGAAATAGGCCCCATTTTTCCCGGCGCTAGCAAATTCATTTTCATCGCAATAATTTGACTGGAGAAGATACGCTTCGGGAGCTCGGTGGGCATTCGAAAAAGCATAGGCGACCGCAGTCTTGATTTTAGCCTCAGCCAAAATCAAATATCGAAACGTAAGAGACCTTAGCTCTCTATCAAAAGTGAACAGAGTATATAAATCCGAAAACGATATGCCCTCAAGATACCGATCTTCGCCAGACTCTCTACTCTTGCCAGTATCGAGAAATGGATCCTTATAACCATTGACAATTGAGTAGTAGCCCTCACGCATCAGAGTGGGACCAGTATCCTCATCGACATCCAAACCGCGAGATTCAAGAAGTCGAACTTGCTCATCGATAGTCAAAAAGGGCTTATCAGACATACCAACTCCTTAAATGAAGAGAGACGGCCATCCATAAGAACAGCCGTCTCTCCGCAGGACGTAGGCCCGTAGGTTGACTACGTCAATACCGCTATATTTACTTTATCCCCTGGACTCCAAGGGGTCAATTCAAATTAGGAGAGCAGAAATCCTTCATGAACCTGTTCCGACTGCGGCTCGATCACTAAGATGTCCTGCGGAGCAATCGAACCTTCAATAGCCCCATCAACCTCAAGCGAGAGCTGATCCGCATCGGAAAAACCGTCAAGCGCCTTTACAAACTTTGACATAATTGGATCCTGAGCATAAGGCTAGATACGATTAAAGGCAAATTTCACCCTGATCGGTATTCCCATTTCCGTCAGCCTCTCACCCGCACCAGGCCCTAAACCGCCCTCCACCGACCACCTAAACGTTTCCCCACCCAAAGTCGCTGAATATTTCGAATAACGGTTGCTCATAGACTCAAGCAGATAGAAACATACATGGTTGCTCCGACGAGGATGTTCGTCTAAATAATGCTTCGCTCTCCGAAGAACGGCATCAGTCCCGTTTGAATCTAACCCAACGGTATCGTATAAACAGCGAAACCGATCAATCGTCTCAGTTTTAGAATATGCTTTGAGTCCCCCGTGCCTTATCTCTTCTTCCGAGAGTACCCTAGTCGCGTGCCAACCCGTTATTTTTTCCCTATTGAAAAGCTCCATGAGTGCGGCTCGACCCCTTCCATCCGAACCTCACAGCTTTCGATAGTCAGAGTGCAATCGCATTAAATCGATACGGGTATCGAGATCGTACATATTTCAAGCCCTTCTTTAACGCCACTAGACGAGTAGGATATTTCAGCACCTCAAAGAGACAAAGAGGGAAGGGCTCAGAACTAGGGCCCTCAAACCACTTCGCCCTCATTTGAACCAATCTCCCCAGCTTTTCGCCGCTCAAACTCCGCTTCCGAACGCTCATTTACGATTCTACGGCCTTCTTCGAGCAGGGTAGACATAGCAGGTGCCGGATTGGGACGTGAACTCAACTCGAGCGCCGCCTCAAAAACAAAACCGAAGCACCATTCAGCAGCGTCATCGCCCAATTCAACAGACTCCTGGGTTTCGGCGAGCCAATAACACTCAGCGCGTCCACCTACGAAGTGAAACACATTGGGCGTAAGGCGCTTAAACACCATGTAGGAATCCATATCCAGCCCCAGAGAAAGCACACGAAGGGCCTCATCCATAGCCTCGGCTGTTTTCACCGTTTTGTCTACGTGATTCTGAAAGTCCTTAAATCCGTGGTCGCCAGTTGCCCAGGGAAACGACGTGTCAAATCGCCCGAACTTGCTAAACGAAAAAGGAGAGGAATCAGCCCCCATAGACCGAGCATCCCAATACTCATTTAGAAGTTCATCAAATGCGAGTGCGGACTCTTCGACAGATGCGGTGCGTTTAAGCTCCTCAAGATGAACCCTAGCTTTCCTCAGATGTTCGCGAACTCCCTCATAGGTAATAAAACCAAATAGTCCCTCAACAGCCCGGTCGGTTCCAAAGGCGCATGCAATAGATTCGGCAACGAACGCCTCAGCATCTGCAACAACGCGCTCAACATCAAACGTCGACGGAAAAGAGCCCCTGTGCTTAATTGCGACTCTACAGTCATTAAGACGCCTCATTGACTCCTTATATGGCAGCTCAATTCCGCGTTTAGCAAACGCTTCCCAAAAGGCCATGAATTTATACTTGTTCGGATCGAGGTCGAGTGTCTGAGAAATAACGATTAGCACCATTTCTACCGCGTCCTGCGCAGAAAGCACAGCCGCGGCATTTAGCGGAGAAGGAAGCCGTGCGTCTTCTTGCGCCCTCATAATAAGATGTTGAGCAAAAGCCAGACGCCTGGCATCTGCTTCGGTTAATTCCAGCTTTGACTTTGCCACTTAGCCACACTCCTATAATTGAGCTATCGACCATTCAATTAATTTTTGACCATATCTTGAATTGTGAGTCTATGTTAATTACCCGTGCGGACACGATCCATACGCATAGAAATAGTTAGAGAGCCCCTTTATGACAGGGTGACCTCACGAATTCCTCTGGGGATTCCGCCCATGCATCGCGCATACTCAAGATAAGCGTGAACCGAAACGCCAAGGCGAACGCACCTCAGCCCGCCCCCTCCTCAACATTCCCCAGAAAGTTCGCTGATGTTGACTGGTGTTCCCGTAAAATAAACCCAACAAAATATGTGCGGAGTGCTGGCCTGGAGCTGCCTTCGGACCCTATTGGCTGCTCACCGAGAGGCTCCGCTATGAAACGACCCCTTTACTACCTGCTCTGCGCGATCGCGTGCACGTCCATGGCCAGCGCGACGATGCCCGTGGCAGCCATCGCGGAAGCCATCCAGCCTCGAACAACAGCCGAGCAGCAGACGCAAGCCGACGCCACGAACAGCGACACAGCCAAAGCTGAAGACGACAGCAACACAAATGCGGCAGCAGATACCGTAGAGAACGGCACCACAACGTCCACCGGCACCAGCGCCGTCAACACGGAAAGCGCCGACGGCACCGCCGCCGCAACCGCCGCAACCACCACCCCCGCCCCATCCCTTAGCGCCAAAGCCACCCCCACGCCCGAGGCGACCTCCGCCACGTCACAAACCGGCTACGCCCACTCCGCCACGGCAACCCAAAACGGCGTCACCTTCACCGTCTCGTGGAACGACACCCCCGCGGGCACCGCGACGACCTTCCACGTAACCCAAACCAACGGCTCGTCCCAGGCCAAGACGCGCATGGACGTGCCCACCTATTGGGACGGCGGCAGCCAGGAAAGCGTCTGCGACCCGTCGCGCCCGACATGGGCCAGCTACTACAGCCTGGGCACCGCGGGCCACGACTTTACCTTTGACTTCACGGCATCGGGCACCTACCGCATCTACTTCTACTTTATGGACAACAACAGAAACGACCCCCAAAACGACAAGGGGATCTACTACCTGCGCACCACGGCGGAGGTGACCGTAAACGCCGCCGCCCGTCCGAGCGTCACGCAGATCGTCAACGACGCCGTGGCCCAGTGCAGGCAGCAGACAAACGGCTCGGAATACAAAATGCGCTGTGGCTCCACGACTGGACGCTCGACCAGCTGGAGTACGACCACAGCCTCAACTGGTGCTCGGCCGAAAGCGGCCTCACGCGCCACCAGGGCACCTGCGAGAGCTACCAGCGCATCTACTCCAAGCTCCTTGACGCCGCGGGCATCGCCAACGGCCGCATCACCGGCAACGGCCACACCTGGAACGCCGTAAAGATCGACAGCAAATGGTGCCAGATGGACCTAACCTGGGACGACACCAGCGACAATTGGTACGGAGACCTGGACCAGCGCCATCTGTACTTTGGCCTGACCGACGAGCTCATGGCAATCGCCCACTCCGATCACACGGCAAACTACCAAAAGGCCGACTACACCTACCGCTCGACCGACCTCTCCAACAATTACTTTGTGCGAAATGGCAAGGCCGATGAATGGGCCGAGAAATATGCTGACCGCATTCAGCAACACCTGGATGCCAAAGAAGAGAGCTTTTCCATCGATGCCGATAATCAGTCGTTCCCGCCGAGTATTTCGGGGATTCAGAATGGGATTGTTGCGTATGCGATGAATCAAAGGGAGTGGAAGACCGATGGTGCCAAAGTTGAACCTACGGCGGCATCTAACGTTGCTAAAGAATCGAACAGCAGATGGAGCGCTAAGTACGACTTCACAGCAAGCTATGAGACCACGTACATCATAACAACCATGCCGAAGGACTGTGAAGTATACAACGGAGCCCAAGCCGAATTCACCGTAACGGCACCAAGCGCGGCATCGTTCCAATGGCAATGCTCCGACAACGGAGGTTCGAGTTGGTACAACACGAGTATAGGCGGCGAAACTTCCAGGCAGGAAACCCTAAAGTTTGCATCCAATGCCCAGCTCGCGAAGAGGCTCTACCGCTGCCTAGTCTCGTTCCCGAACAGCAACACCCTCGTAAGCAAGCCCGCACGTCTGGTCCTTGCGGCCCGCTACGCCATCAGCTCCCAGCCCGAAGACTGCACAGCGACCGCAGGGTCAACAGCGTTCTTCGCCATCGAAGCGGAGCAGGCCACCTCGTTCCAGTAGCAATGCTCAGACAACGAGGGTGAATCATGGTACAACACGGGGGTCGGAGGCGCGACTTCAACGCAGACGAGGATCGAATTTATTGCGAGTGCGGATTTGGCAAAGCGCCACTACCGCTGTGTGGTGGTCTTCCCTGATGGGACCAGCTCAGCCTCAGGCTCTGCCCATCTAAAACTGAGTAGCTGCCAAATAACGGCGCAGCCGCAAGACACGACCGCGGCGACAGACTCCGAAGTCTCTTTTGCTGTGCAAGCCAAAGGCGCTATCTCATTCCAGTGGCAATGCTCCGATAATAATGGGAAAAACTGGTACGGCACTGGAATCGGCAATGCCGCATCAAGGCAACCTACGTTGCGGTTCACCGCCAACGCCGTGCTTGCGAAACGCCTCTACAGATGTGTTGTCACCTTCCAAGACAGAACCACAGCCGCGACCCAAAACGCCAAGCTCACGTTGATACCGAATAAGGGTAGAATCACCGCACAGCCGCAAAAATGCATCACGAGAGTAGGATATGAAGCCGCGTTCTCGGTCGATGCCGAGAACGCGGCTTCATATCAATGGCAATGTTCTGACAACGGAGGCAGGACCTGGTACAACACCGCAATCGGAGGCGTCACCTCGAAAAGCAGCACCCTAAGTTTCACTGCAACCGAAGGCTTGACAAAGAGGCTATTCCGATGCTTAGTCTACCTCGAAGACGGTTCGACGCAAGCCTCCGAGGCAGCCAAGCTGCTTCTGCGGTAAAGGCGATCTCATACTTTGAAGCGCCCGCAAAGCCGCTACCGGATATCACAGACCCCACGGCCACCGGAGACGTACAAAGTGTCACCAACCACCATGTCGCCCATGGGGCTGGCCAACATCACAGCGAATTCCGCGATCTCCTCGGGCATGGCGAACCTGCCAAGTCTGTTGTCCTCAGCAGAGATGCTGTCACCCTCCTCGACGCCAAGAAGAGGAGTCGCCGTGCTGCCGGGCGCAATCGCGTTGACTACAATGCCATGAGGAACGAGGGCGGAAGCCATGCCCTCAGTGATGCCCTTCAGACCCCACTTCGATACGCGGTAGGGAGACCATGCGGGCTCGTTGCCAGCCGAGGATGAGACGATAAGGATATGCCCATTGCTGACCTTATCGGAAATCATGTGCTTTGCAACAGACTGCACCATGAAGTAGACGCCGCGCAGGTTGATGTCCAAGATGCGATCGTATTCCTCAACTGAAAAATCGAGAAACCCGCCCATGGAGACGTCCTCGGTGTGAACGCCGGCAGAATTGACTAGGATATCGATGGGGCCGTAGAATGCCACCGCCTCGTCGATGACTTTCGAAAAGGTCTCTGGCTCGGCAAGGTCGACAACAACCCCGGCGCACTTCTCGCCAAGCTCTAACACCACCTTGTCGACCTTCGCGCGCCTAGTGCCGGCGATGACAACATTCGCGCCGTTCTTCAGGAACGCCTTGGCGACCGCCTTGCCGATTCCACCTGAGCCTCCCACTACGAGGGCAGTCTTCCCCTTGAGCAGGCATTCATCGCCGACGGTCTGCATCACAGGCTGTATATTCTTGGCTTTGAGAGCGACGATGCCCTGCTTGATTGCGTGCTTTAGATTCGCCATGCACCTACTCCTCGACATCCATGAACTTGCCTTTATCAGCCTCGAGCCCCTTCCGGTTTCGATCTATGACCAGCTTCGCGTAAAGCACGGGTGCCATGCCGCAGCATGCGATCTTTACCTTCTCGGAACGGCCGACTTCGCTGTTCTTGAACACGGACAGCCAGTTCTTCCTAACGTACGCTGCACATTCTTTCGCGAGTTTGCCTTCGGAGTCCATTTCATCCGCACCTATTATCTGAGTGAGTAGGAACTCGTAGTTTCGCCAGATATGCCAATCGCATGCGTGGCGAACCATCGGAGTGTCCAGAGTCAGGTTCTCTTTAATGAATTTAATATTTCCGAGGGCATTCTTGCCATTTTGAACGTTGTAGTTGGTAAGACCGCTCCCCAAGTTATTCAAACGGTAGTTGTAGACCTTACGTCTACCAACGCCCACATGATTAGAGTGCTGTGCAACCTCGGTAGCAAAGTACAGACCCTCGCCGAACCAAGGAACGGAAAACGAAATATTGTTGTCGACAACTACAGAACGTTTGTACAACTTATTCCAAGGCCCCAGCCGCATAAAGGGATAGATGATGGCAGAGGTGGCGCGCTCTGCCGACCAGGTCTCCCGGACGTCCTCAACAATCTGCTCCCTATCACGCGTTGTAAAGAGATTCACCGAGTAGGACATGTCGGAGCCAGTGCTCTCAGCCAAGTCGACCAAATATTCAACGCAATCGGGCTCCAGCCAGTCGTCACCGTCCACGATCATGAGATAGTCACCCGTCGCGACACCAAGTCCCGCATTCCTAGCGGAGCAAGTGCCGCCATTAGGCTTGTGAATAACAATAGCCCTAGGGTCACGTGCAGCATAGTCATCACAGATGCGACCACTGTCATCGGGAGAACCATCGTCAACGAGAATAATCTGGAGATTCTTGTGGGTTTGAACCTCAAAGGAATGAAGAAGCTTCGGCAGAAATTGTTCAGATTTGTAAACAGCGACGATGATGGAAACAGATGGCTGACTCAAAATAGGACCTTCCATTCATTATTCTAGCGAGCAAGACGGGCGGAGAACTCGCCAACGGTGTCACAAAGGAACTCCGAGGAGGACTCACGGTTGACGGCAAGCGACTCATTGACGCCCGCCCAATCAAAATCGTTGAGGCAAAGCTCTTCTGGCTGAAGCTCCGTGCTTATGCGGGAATCCAACCCGTAGCGAGAAAGAATTGCCTTGTTACGCTCCGCATACTGCTCAGGCAGAATATCGACAAAGGGCGTATTGAACAGCAACGAAAAAGCAGTCCCGTGGAATGAGTCCGTGAGCACGCAGGTGGCATTGTCAAACAGCCAAAGGAATTCGTGAAGCGAAGGGTAGAACAAATTCTTCCCCATCGTCTTACGAAGCGACGGACGAATGCTAACGACCTCGAGGCCGAGTGACTTGCATGCGGCAGCAGAATAGCGGTCGAATGCATCGCTTGGATGCAGGTTGTAGATCAGGCAATACTTCCCATTCACCCCGCGGGGCGCACGAGGCTCAACACGATCAAACCAGGCCTCCTTTGAGAGCAGGTGCACGGGGTCGACAACGGTTTGCGCCTCAAGTCCCATTTCCTCAAGAGTTTTCTGCCCACTTTCCTCGCGCACTGAAAGCCTATCAAAGCGCGCAAACGCTTTGGCGGCACGTTCGCGTTCGCGTGGATCGAGGCCATTTTTACCAAAGGAGGAAGAGAAGGAGAACTTGTAGGCATCGTCTGATGCGCCCTCCAAAAGGTAGGCACCCTCGATGTTTCCATCGGACATGATATTCCACACTTGGTCGCCTCCCACACAAAGGACAGGATACTCTGCAAGAAGCTTACCGAGCTCTTCTGAGTCGGTAACCCTACGGCTCTGCCTCAGCAAATCACTCCTCATCGCCTCGAACTTACGGGCACCAATCGCTTTTGGAATCGCACGAATCGGACCGAGCGCGCCAGAGGTCCTCATGGCATCTGCTAAAGGAAAGTCCCGGGGGATGCGGTAGTCAACATACTCAGCATTGATACCCATTGAGGCGAACGCATCCTGAAGGGCATATGCTTGCAGAATGGAACCGTAGTTCGGCACTGCATGGCGTGACAATATACCGACGCACTTTTTCATTTCTTATTCCTTACCTTTCGCAATCGGCGGTAACGCTTCGAGATGGAAACAAGTATCCGCGCGCGAGCCAAATGCGACTCACACACATAATTGCCTCAGTAAGGCAGCGGATAAAGCAAATAGTCTGCATGCTCGCAACCCCCATCGCAGACACGGTCAAGAGCGAAACGATGCAAAAAACAGCAGACCCCACTGTGGTATAGGTAACCTCAGCGACTTTGCCAGAGGCACCAAGAATCGGCCAGCCGACCATCGTTGCATAAAAGGAAAACAGGAGTACGGGTGAAGCCCAGGCGATAACCCAGGAACCTGATAGATAGTCCTTGCCACCGAGCACGAGCATAACTACATCGGAAAGCGCTGCGAAAGCGATGGTGCCAATGAGCAGGACGGGTATTGAGACAAGAAGCAGCTTCCTTGCAAAACCGTAGTCACCCCCCTTGACCATATGTGGGTACAGACTGTTCACAATTGGCGAATAAAGGGACTGGATGGCATTAATTGCAGTCACAGCAAGGGACCAGTAGGAAATCATGGCCTTGTTGGTAATCACGATTCCAATCAAGAGCGTAGTGAAACCGGAAAAAACGACGGAGGCCATGTTCGAGAAACAATAGAGCGCGGAAACCTTCAGCTCTGAAAGCGCCTCGCATAGGGGCACGAATGTAATGGTGGTACCGAACATTCGCTTGGCGGAAATGAAAGACCAGGCAAGGGCAATAACGCTCGAAAGGATGTCGAGAATAGGAATCCACAGAATGTCATCGATAGAATGGACAACGATGAACGTCAAGGCAGTAGAGACACCCTTCGAGACAAAATAGCGAGTCGTCAATGGACCCATGTTTTCATGTCCCTGGAAAAGAAAGTCCGGAGCAAGTGCCTTACCGAATACAGCAACAAATGCAAACATGGTATATAGCATGTTCGAATGAGTAATGGGGATAAACCAGGCAACAACAACAACGACAGCGCCGGTCACTACACCAAGCAACAGGCGAGCCTCTGTCACAGCACCAATAGCCCGGTTCTCCTCTTCGACAGTCTCGGATTTTGCTATGCATTTAGTACCGGAAAGGTTGAAGCCAAAATCGACGAAAGTCTGGGCGAAAGTCATGAACGACACAACATACGCGTAGATCGCATAACCCTCCGGCAGAAGCACACGTGTCAGATAAGGCAGCGTAATGAGGGGAAAAATGTACTTAACAATCTGCAGTCCGTACTGCCAAACGACATTGCTGTAGAAACGTTTGTGTTGAGAACTCAAAGTGAAATCTCCAGACGATATAAGCTAGATAAGTTAATGGGAAAAGACGCACATATAAGGAACAACATGGCTGAAGTTCAAAATGCCATATAGATAGATAAAAACGATAATGACAAACATCGCATATAAGCTTTTTACAATGAGAATCGATGGACAAGTACCGCGATCGCACGAACAAAAAAGCCTTGGAATCGCAATGATACAGATCGACGTGAAGTAGACAGCAATCCTAGAAAACAGCATTACGTATTTAGACAAGACGCACACGACAACTCCAACCATCAAAAGGTTGAACAGGAATATGGTGTGCCTGTCTAACGTTATTGAGCTAACATTTTTAACCCAGAAAAATATTGCAAGACCAATCGAACAAATCAATAAATCGGCAACGTCTATGTTGCCGCTCGATAAAAACTGATTAGACAGATGTTCAACGCTTGCGTATCTTGCAATCTGCGGTGAAACTGCAATTCCAAAAGATAGAAGCGCGGAAGAGATGGCTCCGCCGAAAACAATGGCGCACACAAACGTGAAAAAGGATTTCAAGCTATCCGGACGCCACCCCCTCAATACAATCAAAGGAATGAAGAGCAGAGCCGTAGAGTGAAATAACGATGCCGCCAAAACAGCTATACAAAATTTAGTTGTATCACCTCGAGTAGCAAAAGGAAGAGCATTCAACAGAATTGACGCGGCAAGTGCCTGCCTAATCCCATTGGATGAGAAAAAGAGAAAACCTCCGAACAAAAATATGTAGACACCCCAAATTGGTCCTAAAGATTGACTATAAATAGCTCTATAAACTAAAAAGACCGTAAGAAAGGAGGTAACGAAAAACATGCTGTGGTAATCAAGGCCGAATAAAATGAGCAATCTACAAAGAGTCACAAATCCCAACTCAAAACGACTGGCAAACCCAGCCTGTATTTCGTTGTAGCCTTTGACATAAATATCGTAGTAATCTGTTCCGAAACCTTCTCTTATACCAAAAGCAATAGCAACAGTTAATCCACTTAAGACAAAAAAACCCAGTCTCGGCTGTTTTAGGGTTCGTCTTTGCTTTAAATCGCATACCGAAAGAAAGGCAAAAAAAACTGAGACGAAAAAAAGGCAACTGTAAAATATCATTTGCCGATAACCTTTCCGGTCAATTTGCCATAAAAGCTGTATGCGAAGCTGTGCAGGGCAGGAGAGACCGCGAACAGAAGGCAGCGAAGGCGCCAAGTCCTGTCAACAAGCGTACTAGCTGCAACGGTCCAACACTGCTTTCTGGCTTTAAAAATAAATGCCTTTGCTGACTCTATGTCAGAGCATTTGGACAAATCGAGCCTTGAAGCTATGCGAAGCGAACAGAAGGCCTCAAAACATGCAAAGGCGTCAAAAAACTCAGGCTTTTCCCGCACAACCCGCCTAACGACATCAAGAGAGGCAGACATTCCGTCGAGCTGGGCATCACCATAACTCTTGATTGTGGTAATAGACCCTTCACGCGCCAGATAACCATATAGCTCAGCATCAAATATGCATGCTTTATCAATCGTCGAAAAAACAGTAGCCTCTACACCAAAATCTTCAAATAGCTGACCATCGGGAAATACCAAAAGCGGCAGAAGCTTCTTTGCATATAACTTTGCGCACGCAGAACCGGACTCACCATCAAGCAGCAGCAAGCTTTCAAGCAAACGGTCACCAGAAACAACCTCAACGGGGCCGAGCTGTCCACCCTTAAAATCTTCGGTACATGAAATTTTTTTATACTTGCAAGTAACAAGAGAAACATCGTTCTCAAGGGCGATCTCGACAAGAAGCTCAATCGTTCTTATATCAAGAACGTCGTCGCCGTCTACAAACATTATGTATTCACCGGTGCAGTGTTTAACGCCGAAATTACGCGCCGAGGAGAGCCCACCGTTTATCTTATGGAGAATTTTAACGCGCGAGTCAGCCTCGACAACGCTTTCGATTAACTCAACTGTGTCATCAGTTGAGCCATCATCCACAATGATAATCTCTAGGTTAGCATATGTCTGCACCAGCAGCGATCTTATGCACGAGCAGGCATAAGAACCCAAATTATACATGGGTACGATTACGCTCACGCATGGGCAATCAGATTCAGAAGCCAGATATCTCATAGAGTTAGATAGAACCTTTCGAAGAAATAGCGTCCAGGTACTCCCCAAGCTCTTCCTCCCAGTCGGGCATGTGGAAGCCCGCGGCCTCGAGCTTCGAGAGGTCGAGCGCGGAGTGGACCGGGCGCGGGGCGATGGGGTCCGAGGCGTTCGCGTAGTAGTCGGCGGTGCTGACCGGCACGACCCTCTCCCCGTTGCCGTTGGCGGCCTCGAAGACGGCGCGGGCGATGTCCGCCCAGGACTTCACGGCGCCGGAGCCGGTGCAGTCGTAGGTGCCGTAGGGGGCGTGCGTGCCCAGCA
>ERZ834433.226-NODE-226-length-72496-cov-5.550296_pt1 | contig 72496 bp, 73 predicted proteins | sample MGYA00519948_ERZ834433 | MGnify/ENA primary metagenome ERZ834433 (study PRJEB31850, sample SAMEA3708752) | human gut metagenome | biome: human gut; feature: human-associated habitat; material: faeces | place: China | collected 2014 ...
GCTGCCCCAGTCCGACTTGAACGGACGACACCCTGATTAACAGTCAGGTGCTCTAGCGTAGTGTATCAGGTTAAGGCAAAGTATCCGTCAAAATAATTTGTTGATACGATATATTCCAATGCGGTTCTTTCGGCAAAGGAGTCCTGAAGGCCAATTTGCGACACTTCCCTGCTTTGCAAATATCCCTGCAGGCCAACGATATGAGGTTAATGTTTGACCAGCCAACGAAGCTATGGAAATCCGCCTTTTTATAAGGGTAACAATACGCTTATTGCGGCGCTGCCTTTATAATATTTTACCAAGGGACTCAGCTATGCTTAGATAAGGATAAAAATAAGGGCTGGTGCGTGCACCAGCCCTCTAAAAACAGTGACCTGTTTTTGTTCATCCTTAATAGGATACCTCAATTCCAATCGGGATGTCAATGGATTTTTCAACCACAAATATAGACTCATAACTCCTGGCCTGATGGAAACCAATCATTAATCACAGTTTTCATAAAGTGATAGGCAGATGATATGCACTCATTTGATTCGAAATAGTTGCTATGCCGTTTCATACGAATGTCGAATAAATCGTGCAATTCCTTTGTGAAATGCTCTGCTGTGCGGGGCGAAGATACAATTTTCTTGTATACATACAGCATTGCGACAAAATCATGAATCACCGGATTGGCCAGCTTTTTTTCGCGGGATGTTGTCTTTGGTCCGTTGGGAATTTGACTCACAGCGCGGCTGATGGAATAGGAGGAGTGAATCTTACGCGTATAGGGCAACCTTAAACTATTTAATAAGCAGTTGTTATGGGCAGCTGCATTCCGGAGGCACCTTACGGCATAAAGGCATTGAATGAGCCCTTTATTGTGATTCCCATACTCCCTATCATACAAGGTATAGAGCCGCACAAAGTCACCAAAGGAGAGGACTTCAATCAAATTCCAAATCGCATAATTTTCACTTTCCAGCTTTTCCACAAGATCCTTGCACATGGAATTCTTCGATTTTTCACTGATGGAATTTTTTACGCTGGAATTTTCAGAAAAGAACTTTTCGACAATTTGATAGCCATCCTCAACCGGATTTGAACTTACATCTCGAATCAGTTGTACTTTTAGGAAATGTTCAATATCTAAAGTTGCGTGTAAAATAAGCCTTCGCAAGCGCATATCTAAGGTTGAAAGCTCCATGAGATAAGAAAAGTCCAAATTATAATAATGCCCGGTCTTTGGATGAGCAATGTAATTTTTATCGAACGCTTTAACCTTAAAGAAGTATGTGCTTTCCTGCAAAAAACGCACGGCATCTTTTTCAGAACAGTGGTCAAAGGTAATCCCTTTGTTTTTCATATACGCCACTTGATCCTCTATTGTTAATTTTGGGCGATTTGCCATTTGGACTCCCTTCATTGCACTTTTACGACTACTAGGAAACCTCTGAATAAATCGTGCCCTGAGGGCTTGGCGCATATCACGCCGTCTATCGCACGCCATCCGCCGTGCCGCACACCAGATTTAATCAGAGCCTCCCTAGCTCTTTATTTTTAATTATAACTCAAAAAGCGACAAAATCAAGTTGATTATACCGTGCCAGAAAGTCGAAGGCTAGCGCCAAGCTCTCGTAAGGGAAGCCGCTCGCCTTTTTCTTTACTTCATTTTTTTGGGGGGGGGTGATGCCTTTGCTTGCCGTATAAAACGATTTTATGTTTTTCGCCATACAATCAAGCCAAAAAGGAGAATGCCATGAAACAAAAACACATCATTGCCCTATGCGCTGTCACAACGATTGCCGTTTTGGGCGCAGTGGCCGGGACGGGGGCTTACCTGACGCACCAGACGCCGCAAACCGTCAACACGTTCGCGGTCGGTCAGCTGGAGGCAGAACTGACCGAGCCAGAGTGGGACAAGCTGCCGGATGAAGCGAAGGTGCTGTACCCCGGCAAGACGGTAGCCAAAGACCCCACGGCCTGCAACGCGGCGGAAAGCACGACCGCAGCCTATATGTACCTGCAAGTCGAGATTCCCCGCGCCAGCGTGAGAACTTATACGATTGCAGAAACCGCCAAAGCAGACGGAAGCGACGAAACAAATCAGGAGCCGACCAGCGGGGCGGGCGTTCTGGACAATGGCGGCGAACCGCACACGGTCGATCTGGTCAGTTTTCAGCCCAACGACGGCTGGAGCCTGCTGGAAGAAACTGAAACGGAGGAAACCCACACATTCATCTATGCGTATGAATCCGCCATTGCGCCCGGCGCACAGACGCCGCCGCTGTTTGACTGCGTGACCTATGCGAACGTGGTGGAGGGCGATTTGCCGCAGGGCACGGCGGTAGATATTATTTGCCGCTTGACCGCCATCCAAAGCGACTATGTGGCCGACGCCAACACCCCGCAGGATGTGTGGGCCGCCGTCATGGGAAAGGAGGTTGCTGAATCTTGAGCAAAGCAAAAAAGAATATCTTGTTCGCCGCGCTTGCGGCGCTGGCCCTGACAGTTTGTCTGGTCGGCGTCACAGGCGCTTATTTTATTGCCCAAGCATCGCGCACCAACACCCTCACGGTCGGTGAGGTGACATTTGACCCGAAAGAGGACATTCAGAACCCGGATGTTCCGGTGCAGCCGGGCAATTCGTTCATGAAGCGCCCGTATGTGGTGAACACCGGCAACCTTCCGCTGCGTCTTCGCGCCCGCGTGATTTTCTCAGATAGCGCGGCACAGGATGCCTGTACCCTCAACTACAACACCGAAAACTGGCGCTACGACGAAACGGAGGATTTCTGGTATTACGCCAAAACTTTGCAGCCGGGAGAAGATTGCCGCAATGACGCGCTGTTCGATACTGTGACATACAGCGAGAGCGCGGACGCTACGGCGCTGAATCATTACACCCTCAGCGTCTACTTTGAAGCGGTTCAGGAGGGCGGAACGTGGTGAAAAAACCGATGAAAGCGGCAGGGCCGCTGATCTTTGCCGCCGCGATTGCTGCCGCCGTGCTGATTTCCGTCAGCGGTATCCGCTGTTACGCCGTGCTGACAGGCTCCATGGAGCCTGTATTGCCCGTGGGCAGCTTGCTTGTCGTTGTGCCGATGTCGTTTGACGAACTGAAAGTCGGGCAGGACATTACCTACAAGACAGCGGGCGGCACGGTAACGCACAGAATCGTCGCCATCGACCAGGCGGCTCGGACGGTCACGACGCAGGGACTGACAAACAACGTGGCAGATACACCTGTCACGGCGGAGAACATCGTTGGGAGGGTGCAGTTGTGCCTGCCCTGGATGGGATATCCGGTCAAAATTCTGAATGACACAAAAAGGAGTTTTGCATGAGAAAAGCGAAAGAAAAGAACAAACCGCTGCTGTCTTTGGCGGCAGCAGGGCTGGCCGCTTTGCTGTTGTTCGGTATGGCGACTGCCGTGCTGGCACAAGGAACGCAGGGAAAATTTGTTGCTGACGAGTGGAGCGGCATCGCTGAAGCGGATATTGCGGAAGGTGACAGCACAAAGGATCAGGCGGAAAACCAAGCATCAACTACCCCGACACCAACGCCTGTATCGACACAGGATGAAAGCACGGCGCTTTCCGACGCAACGCCGGAAAGTGCCGAATCAAGCGAACTGACGGAAAATAAAGAAACCGACAGCGATTCCAACGCGGAAATTCCCGCTGAAGTAAGCGCCTTTTCCAATGATCTCGCCGTTGAGGAAGTCTCTCTCTACGACGCATCCGGTACCTCCGCCCAAGATGCCATCACAAGCTGGACAGAGCTGAAATCCGCTGTCGCCTCTGCCGCAAATGGCGCTACGATCTATCTTTCCGGCGAGATCACCATCCCACTGGACGAGGTGCTGTCCGTCAGCAAAAATCTGCGTCTGGTCGGCACCGGGAGTGCCCAATACACCAACACCGTCGGCGTGGGCAGTGAAACCGTTGCGCAGGGCTACACCTACACCCAAAACGCCAGCCTGCGGATGGGCGACGCCAGCGGTGTACAGACCGACCATGACAACGTTATGATTTATATTTCCGGCGGCACGACGCTGGAAATTGAGAACGTCTTCCTCAATGGCAATAACAACTGCGAGAACGTCGTTTACACCGAAGGCACAGACAGCAAAATCAGCCTGCAAAACTGTACCGTGGGTTACGGAAACGACAACGGTATTCTGCTGAACCCCGGCCAGGCCGAGATCAATGGCTCGCTGGTGTTCAACAATGGCGAATATGCGGGCGACGGAACCGCGCTGTATCGCTTTGAGAACGGTTCGGCTGTTCTTTCCGGCAATGTGCGCTCACAGGGCCTTGGCGGCGGTGGGCTGACCTGTGCCGCCGGTTCCCATGTGCAGGCAGCGGCCAGCTCTTTTGTGTGGAACAAAACCTCCGGCTTTGACATCCCCGAAGCCGACAGCTCCGCCAGCGCGGAAAACTGCTTCTTCTGGGGCAACGGCTGGACGGGCGCAAATGTGCGCTCGAACAGCGTTATGACCCTGACCGGCTGCCAGGTGGAGAACAACGGCTACAACACCGCCAATCTCCTGACGACAGACGGGGACACCGCTTCCAACACCTTCCCCGGCTTGGACGTACAAGGCGCAGGCACGATGAAAATCAGCCATTGCGGTATTTTGAACAATGCGGGCAACGGCGTGCAGTGCTACCCTGACAGCAAGACTTATTTGTACGGCTGGAACCATATCTACGCAAACGGGATCAACGGCGTTTACACCCAGGGGCAACTGTGGATCGGCAAGGCCGCGGATTCCGCGAACGGCGACGAAACGACCGCCGTGTACAATAACGCCGCGGACGGCGTCCACACGGACGGCGGCACTGTGCAGGGCGATCACCTGAACTGCTACGGCAACAGCTATTCCGGCATCAGCGCGATGAAAAATGAATCGCTGGACCAGACGGCAACGCTTGAACTGACCGCGCCGGTCACATCGCACGAAAACGGCCACAGCGGGCTGTACCTGAAAGGTGGAACCAAGGCAACGGTATCCGGCGGCAGTTTTACCGAAAACGGCGCGGAACACGCGGAAATCTACGCGGGAAGCGGAACAGACACGACACTCAAGGACGGCGTCGAAGTGAAAACTTCCGCCGACAAAACCCTGCAAAATTCCGGCCTGCGCATCGCGGTGATGCTGGACGGCGTCGATGTGTTCCGCACCGATTCAACATTGCAGATTCCCGCCGGTGACAGCATCCATCTGAAACAGGATGCGGACGTTGTCACCTGGAACGGCGGAACACGGGAACAGCTTGGCGTGACCTGCGAGAACCCGTGGCTGGGGCGGACGATCATCCAGTCGGACACGGCGGTGCTGGATTGGGAAAATAGCCGGGAATCCAACAACGCCCAGACGGCGGAGCAGCACCCGGAGAACGGAATTGACACCAACGTATACTATACCGCTATTGAGGACGCCTATTTCGGCATGAAAAACTCCGACGCGCATGATGTTTGGTTGTCCTACAAATCGAATTATCGCTATTATTACAATCACGACGCTGCGGCGGGCACCGCGCTGACCGTGGACGGCATCGACAGCGGGGAACTGCTGGGCACAGTGCGCAAGTTCTACGGCATCACGGCGGATGTGACGGCACCGACCGATGTGGACGATACCGCGCCCTACTACATTTGTTCAGCGAATGCCGGGCACAGCGCCGCCGTGCAGACCCACTGCTTTGCGGATTGGCTGCTGGACGCCAAAACCTACGCGGACGGCGTGACGACACTGCAAGGCGGCGCAGCCTTGCAGGATATTACGATAAACGACGACGGCGGCAGCATTTTGGGCAGCTATGGCAACCACAAAACCGTAACAGCGGAGCCTGCCGTTCTTTCGTATTATGCGGGCTGGCAGGCTGCCATGACCTACGATCTGGACGGCGGAACGCTGAACGGCGCGCAGAACGGCTTTTCCGAAACCAAGCACAACGGCCAGGGTTACACCGTGCAGGCCGAACCGCAGAAGGAGGGCTACCGCTTCCTTGGCTGGAAGGCCACGCAGAGTTGGAACGGCGAAACCGCCCTGACAGACGGTCTGCTGGCTGCGGGAACTTCCTACGCCAACGACTATGACACGACCTTTACCGCACAGTGGAAGAGGATCAATTTTACCCTGAAGGCCATTGCGGTGAACGGGACGCCGGACATTGGGCAGGCGGTATCCGACAACATAACGAGCGAAAGCGACGGGACGACCCAGACCAAAACGGAAAGCGAAGTACCTTTGGGAGAGAGCCGAGCAGTGACATATGCCCCGCTGGCAAGCGGCAATTACCTTTTGAGTGGCATCTATCTGGACGAGGATGCCGAAAAAATGCAGAACAATCTGGCGAAAAAATACCCGCAGAATATTGAGTTTGCGGACATCGACGCTGACCACACCGTCAAGGCGGTGTATGTGCCGGTAGACGCGCCGACCAAGACCGTGACGGATGAAGCGGGAAACGACCTGAATGGCGGCACGGTGCGGACCGGGGATACGCTGGTGTACACCGTGACGTGCTGCAATCCGGCCGACGTGGCAAAGACCGTGACGATCACCGATGCAATCCCCGAAGGAACCGAGTTGGTGGAAAATTCCATCACGGAGAACGGCGCGGAAAACAACGGAAAGATTGTATGGACGCTGGAAATTCCCACGCAGTCGGAAGCAAGAGTTTCCTTCACGGTGCGGGTGCAATCGGTTGTCATGGGCAACTCCGTGAGCAACAGGGCGTCGGTGCAGTACCGCGAGGATAAAATTACTCTGCCGACCGATGAAGTGACAACGAACGTCGAGCCGGGCAAGATCACCGTGACCAAGAAGCTGCCCGCATCCGATCTGCTGGCCGCGCACGGCGCGCCGGTGTTTACGTTCACGCTGACGGACGCCAAGGGCCGGGTGCAGCGGCAGAGTGTGCAGCTTTCGCTCGATGCCGAGCCGGACGAGAACGGCGATGTCTGCGCCAGTGTGACCTTCACGGGGCTTTCGGGCGGCGTTTACACCGTCATCGAGAGCCAGACCGCCTGCCATGCACTGGTGCAGTTTGAGGATGCCGAGAACGGCACGGCGAAAGCCGACTGTGCGGTGCTGGAACTGACCGGCTGCCGCGCATCGGCCAGCGTGACGGCGCGGAATGTGCGCCAAAGCTGGGCGGAGGACCGCGACTGCGCGCTGATCGTGAATGAAATTACCCCGAAGCAGGATAATTCATAAAGAATGGGAGGACGATAATTTGAAAAAACAGGTAAAAATCGGGCTTGGCGCGGCAGCACTGGCCCTGGCGGCGGCGCTGTGCGCGGGCGGAACGCTGGCGGGCTGGCGCACGTCAAGCACCGTGACCAACCACATTTCCACTGCCACAGTGCAGGGCATCGTCGAGGAAAAATACGAGCAGGGGCAGACGATCACGCCGGGGCAGACGGTCGAAAAGTGCGTCTGGGTGAAAAATACCGGCACAGCCAGCTCCCTTGTGCGGGCCAAAGTGGTGATTGATTGGGATGACGAAACAGCGGCAGACATGGACGCCACCGATTGCGTGTTCCCCGCCTATAACACCGCCGACTGGACGCAGGGCGAGGACGGCTACTGGTACTACAACGACATTGTGGAACCGAACCAATGCAGTACGGCGCTGTTTGAATCTTTCACGGTTTCCCCGAATCTGACAAACGAGTTGGCGGGCCGCACCGGGCACATTGGGGTGACGATGGAGCTGTTGCAGGCCAGCGGCGACAGCCCCACGCTGTGGGGACGCACCTGGTCGGCCTACCGCCGTACACCGGACGCAGTGGCGGCCAAGACGCAGACGGCGCATATTCGCTTTACCTACGATGAGAATGGTGGGCTGATCGAATACCCGGACGGGCAGCTGTTTTTGGATTTCCAGAATCTTTGCCCCGGTGAGACCCGCAGCCAGTTGGTTGCCATCGACTATACAGCCCGCAACGATTCCGATGCCGCGTGTTCGCTGTGGCTTCGCGCCGCATTGGCGGACAACAACAAACTGGGTGCAGAAACTGAGGAAAAAATCTGGAAGCTGCTCAAACAATATGCTGTGATTACGGTGACTGGCCCGGACAACGAAACCCTATACAGCGGCCCCGTGTGGGGCAATCTGGACACCGACACCAACACCATGCGCAATGATTTGCCGCTGGGACGTTACAGCGGAACCGGCACGGCCCACCTGAACCTGACGCTGACGCTTGACCAGAATATGCCGGAGGAATTGCAGGGGTTGCTCGGCTATGTGGACTGGACGCTGACCGCCGCGCAGGAAAGCGCGCCCACGGTGCTGGTCAGATACTTCCCGCAGACGGGCATCCCGGAAAGGTGATCGGGAAGGTGAGCAGATGCAAAGCAAAAGGAAGAACGTAGACAAGCGGAAAATTTTCCTTTGGTGTGCGGCGGCAGGCATTGTCCTGTGCGCCGTTTTGTTTTGCCTTTGGCACAACCGCACAGCGCTGGCAGAACAGCGTGTGGAAAGGGCGCTGTCCGTCACGGTGTCCCAGCCGGAGCCGCGTCTGGCGCAGGAGGACAACACGGAAACCGGCGCGTGGATCACCGTGCCCGGCACCAACATCGATGCCCCGGTGCAGCAGGCGTCCGACAACGACTATTACCTGCGCCGCGACACCGCGGGCAATGCCGATGTCCACGGCTGCGTTTTTGCCGACTATGCGTGTGATTTGAACAGCACCAGCCTTTCCCGCAACCTTGTGCTCTACGGCCACACCTTCGAGGACGGCTATGAGGGCGGGTTCAAGGCGCTGCACAATTACGAGCAGGACAGCTTTGCCGAAGAACATCCTTACATTTATCTCTCGCTGCCCGACGCTGCCCTGACCTACCGCGTTGTCAGCGCCGGGGTGTGCAGTGCGGCGGATGACCGGGACTGCATCGAGCCGAACCCGGATGATGCGGCCTTCGCGCAGATTCTGGCAAAGGCAGCCGCGCGCAATACGCTGGACAACGGGGAAACGCTGAACCTGACCGACCACATTCTGACCCTCTCCACCTGCACCGGCGAATCCGACACACGCTATTTGGTGGTAGCCAAACTGGTGGATGCGGTGAAAAAATAAAAAGGAAGAGAGTGGATAAGGAAGCAAATTTGCTTTGCGCGGGCGGGCCGCCCTGATTTTGAAAAGGCGAAACGCCACGGGAGAAGTGTACCCATTTTTAGGGCCAGGTTTTGCACTCCGCTGCCGGTATTGCCGATGGCCGGGTGCTTGGCCTCTTTCCCCCTCTCACACTCTCCCCCTAACTCTTACTTACCGGCTGGGAGGAAAGTTTCACTGCAAGGCCGTCGATTTCTTCCCAGCCGGTTTTTGTATAGGAGCCTTTCCACCGCAAAAGCATTGCAAAAAAGACATCTCAACAACGAAAGAGAGGCAAAACATGATCATCGGAATCGACCACGGATACTACGCCATCAAGACGCGGCATTGTTCCTTCCCAGCCGGTCTGACCTGCTACGGCAGCCACGAGCCGTACACGCGGCAGAGTGTGCTGGAGGTGGACGGACAGTTTTACGTCTGCGGCACGGGGCGCCAGCCGGTGCGCTGCGACAAGACCGAGAACGACACCTACTACCTGCTGACGCTCGCGGCGTTGGCACAGGAAATCAAAATGCGCGGCGCACCAAACGAGAGTTCGGTTAAAATTGCAGCAGGGCTACCGCTGACAAGCTTTGGCCGGGACAAGCCAAAATTTCGGCAATACCTGCTCCGCTCCCAGCCGGTCCTGTTCCGATTCGAGGGCACAGAATACAAGATCGCCGTTGAGGATGTGGCACTGTTCCCGCAGGGCTACGCCGCGCTGCTGACAGACCCCGACCTGCTGCTGGATGAGCCGTCCTTGCTGCTCATGGACATCGGCGGATGGACGGTGGATCTCATGCGGATCGACAACGCCCGCCCCGTGGCGGAGACCGCGCACAGCCTGGAATTCGGCATGATCCGCTGCATCGATGCTGTGCGTGAGCAGGTGCGGCGCGAAACAGGGCTTTCCCTGACCGACGCGCAGATTGAGCAGATGCTGGCGGGCGGGCCTTGCGCCCTGGGCGATTCTGTGCGTGAGATCGTGCGGCAGCAAGGCCGCGCCTACACCGAACGGCTGTTCGCGTTGGTGACCGAAGCGGGATTTGACCTGCGCGCCCTGCCCACGGTCATGCTGGGCGGCGGCGCGGGGATCGTGCAGCGCCACGTCGGCCCCAAAGACGGCCTGTGCCGCGCGATGTTCCTGCCGGATGACAAGGTGAACGCGGTCGGATTCGAGCGCGCGTTGGCGCAGCTTTCGGGCCGTGTGAGCGAGGGGTGAACCGGCCGCCGCGGCCGCAATTCGTATTCCGCCCCAATCTGCGCTGCGAAGATGACCGCCGCGCGTGGCAGCTTTTGCAGGCCGCCCCGGACGGAAACCGCAAGGCGCTCATCGTCCGCGCCCTGCTGCAAAGCGAGCAGGAACACCGGCTGGAGGAAACGGTGCGCAGGGCCGTTCGGGAGGAACTGGAAAAAGCGCAAATCGCTTTTGCCGCCCCGCCACCGCAAGACGGCAAAGGAATCCCAAAGGCGGCGTTGGATTTTTTAGCAACATTGTAATCAAAATCGAGGGGAGTGGTTCCCATGCAGTAATCAAGCGGGCTCAAACCAGGCTGTGCGGATTGTTGCTTCTGCTTGCATTCAGATGCAATTCGCAATGAAATATCGTTGGTTCTGGTGATAGCTTTGCCGCTTGCTTTGCGGTATGCTTTGGTTGCTTCCCAAAAGCGTACCTGCACACTGAAAGGAGTCAACATGAGCAAACTGACCGTCACCCTGCCGGATGACCTGCACCAGCAGATCAGGCTGGAACTGGAACGACAGGGCATCACCACCGCGCAATTCATTGAACTGGCCGTACACAACTTTTTTGAGCAGCAGAAAGAAGGCGTCCACATGGCAACACGAACCATGGCATTTCAGGTATCCGAGGAACTGTTCCAGCGCATCAAGGAATATCTCGCCCGCTTCGAGCAGGTCTATCACCGCAAGCTGACGCAAAAGGAATTTGTTGTCAGCCTGATCGAAAGCGCGCTGGCCGACGCCGACGAAGAATTCGAGGCAGCCTTGGCTGCGCAGCGATCCGACGAAAGCAACGCGTTGGGCGATGAGGCGGAGCCAGACAAGAGCATGGTAAATGCGGAAATCACTGAAAACGCCGAACGCACCGAAGCATCCGAGGAAGTTCCACCAAGCGAGGATAGCGCTGATCCGGACGCATAGAACCGAATCATACATTTAGTCTGTACAGTTGACATTTAACGACCGTGCAGGCTTTTTCTTCTTTTTTTTTGGGGGGGGGTGATATTAAAACCATTCGCTATTTAGATATGTTCGCCGGCATTGGAGGCTTCCGCGAGGGGCTGACCCGTGCCGGCGATTTTGTCTGCGTGGGACACTGCGAGATCGACAAACACGCCGACCGCAGCTACCGCGCCCTGTTTGACATGGAGGGAGAGTGGTTCCTTGACGATATCCGAAAAGCAGACCCCGCCGACCTGCCCGACTTCGACCTGCTCTGCGGCGGATTTCCTTGCCAGAGCTTCAGCATTGCCGGAAGCCGCGGCGGATTCGACGACCCAAGGGGCACCTTGTTCTTTGAGCTTGCCCGACTGGCTGAAGCCCGGCACCCTAAGTACTGGCTGGCTGAAAATGTTCCCGGCCTGCTCGACCATGACGGCGGGCGGACATTTGCGGCCATCCTGCGCGAAATGGAAAAGCTGGGGTATTTTGTCGAATGGCAGGTTCTTAACAGCGCAGATTTCGGTGTACCGCAGGCAAGAAAGCGCGTGTACCTTATCGGATATCTTGATGAACGATGTCGAGGAAAAATATTTCCTTTCACCGAGGGAGCAGGCGCTCCTGCTGTACAGCCCCGGCCAGCCGAAGCCGCCGCGCAGATCAAATGCGCGACCAAAAAAGGCTACCAGACCGCCCGCGTCGGCGACAGCATCGACCTGAGCTACGCCACATCCAACACCCGCCGCGGGCGTGTGGGGCACGGCATCGCGCACACGCTGACGGCCTGCGGCAAACAAGGCACACTGTGCTTTGTAGACCTGAACGCTGACCCGAAGCTCACGGAAAATGCCCGCTGCCTGACAACACGCCAGGACAATGGGATTCACCGCCACAAGGGCGAAGTCTCCGGCGTTTTGCAGGGCGGCCGCATCCGCCGCCTGACGCCGCGCGAGTGTCTGCGTTTGCAGGGCTGGGCAGATGACCGCATCGATAAAATACTCGTTGTTTCGTCCGAAATGCAAGCCTACCGGCAGGCCGGCAACGGCGTGACTGTGAATGTGGTCGAGGCGATCGGCAAACGGCTGGCGGCGATAGACGCAGAGCTGTGCGGCGGATAAATGGCGCTGGATTTTCGGGATCAGTATTTCGGCTGTGAGATCGAGATGACCGGCCTGACCCGACAACAGGCGGCACGGACGCTGGCGGAGCTGTTCGGTACAAGCATAACACACTACGGCGGCACCTATGATGGTTACCGCGTGACCGACCGCGAGGGCAAAGACTGGAAAATCGTTTCGGATGGGAGCATCCATGCCTTTCGCCGAAGCAATGGCCGGCAGGTTCCCGCTGGGCGAGAGTACAGGGTCGAGATGAACTCCCCCAAGCTCGAATACGCCGAGATGGAAAAGCTGCAGGAGGTCGTGCGCGCTTTGCGCCATGCAAGTGCTTTTGTCAATGACTCCTGCGGGATGCACGTTCATATTGATGCAGCCAGGCACACACCGAAAAGCCTGAAGAACCTGCTGTCGATCATGTACTCGAAAGAGGACATTCTGTTTGCGGCGCTGAAGGTGGATGAAAGCCGAACCCGGCGCTGGTGCAGACGCGTGGAAGAACCTGTGCTGCAGACGATCCGCAAGCTGCCGAAGGACGCAAGCATGGAGATGCTGAAAAGCCGCTGGTATCAGGGGAATGACGGCAGCAACGATCACTACGACTTATCGCGGTACCATGCCGTCAATCTGCATTCGGTGTTCTACCACGGCACGGTCGAGTTTCGGCTGTTCAACGCTACGCTGCACGCGGGCGAAGTCAAGGCCAACATCGTGCTGGCGATGGCAATCTCGGCGCAGGCGATCAACCAACAGAAAACGCTGGCGCACAAAACGCCGGTCGGCGATAACCCTGCCTTTACGTTCCGCACGTTTTTGCTACGCTTGGGGTTGATCGGCCCGGAGTACAAAAATGTGCGGGAGCATTTGCTGAAAAATCTGCCCGGCGACCGCGCGTGGCGGTATGACAAAGCGCAGTATCCCTGCAACCAACGCCATCGGGACGATGGCGCAAGATAGATTGGAGATGAACGGTTGAACGAGAAAACTTTATATTTTGCCTATGGCAGCAATTTGAATCTGGATCAGATGGCCCGCCGTTGCCCGGATGCAGAGCCGGTGGGGCGTGTGCGGCTGGACGGGTATCGGTTGGCATTCCGCCGCACGGGCGGCGGGTACCTGACGATTTTGCCCGACAAGGGCAACCATGTGGACGGCCTGCTGTGGAAAGTCAGCGCACAGGACGAGCAAGCGCTCAACCATTACGAAGGCTTTCCGCATTTTTATGCCCGGCGCACGGTCGATGTGCAAGGCAAAGGCGTGGGCCATCAGGCAATGGTGTACGTCATGAATGCGCCGTATAAGGACGAGCCAGAACGCCCAAGCCGCTATTACTGGAATACCGTGCTGGAGGGCTGCCGCCAGAACGGGATTCCTATGCAGCCTATGTTGGAAGCATGGCGCGAGGCTGCGCAGGCGTGCCGGCCGCAGAAGCATCGGGATACATTTGAAAGTCCTGATCGTTGAACCGGGGCAATATCCCCGCGAGGCCGACATGGAGCCGACCCTTGAAGCCAAGCAGAAAATTGTCGGCGGGTTGATCGATGTTGCCTACCCATTCCCGGATGACAACGTCTGCGTTGTTCTGAACGACGAAGGCAAGCTGATGGGCCTTCCGCTGAACCGTGCGCTCGGCGATTATGACATCATCGCCGGGACGTTCTTTGTGTGCGGCTATAACGAAGAGAACTTCGTCGGCCTGACGCCGGAGCAGTTCACCCGTTACGAGAAATTCTACCACGACCCACAGCTGTTCCACCGGACGCCCTTTGGCATTTTGGTAGAGCACTGCACGACGGAACGCTATGCTGCCGCGATGGATGCCGTTTCAAGACCCCGGCGTCCGCCCAGTCGACAGGCCCCCGAAAGATGAATGATCTCAATTCCACCAAGGCCCGCAGCCCTCTCGGCTGCGGGCCGCTTTTTATTTCTACATTATAAAAGGAGAGAATCTGCCATGAAAAAGTTTTATACCGCCGAATCCGTTACCGAGGGCCACCCCGACAAACTGTGCGACCTTATTGCCGATAACGTCCTAGACGCCTGCCTTGCCGTTGACCCCGCCGCCCGTGTCGCGTGCGAGGCGCTGGCCACCCGCGGGCATATCGTGGTCGCGGGCGAGATCAGCACGACTGTGCAGCCGGATGTGTTCAACATCACGCGGGATGTTGTGCGCGGCGTCGGGTATGACCCGAAAGCGTTTCAGATCGACTGCTGGCTGCACGCGCAAAGTCCCGACATCGCGGGCGCGGTCAATGTACCTCTGGACGACACCGACCCGGACGCACTCGGCGCGGGCGATCAGGGCATTGTGGTCGGCTACGCCTGCAAGGAAACGCCGCAGTTCATGCCGCTGCCTGTGGTGCTGGCGCATCGCCTGACCAGCTTGCTGACACTGGCCCGCATGACCGACACCATCCACGGCATCGGCCCCGACGGCAAGGCACAGGTCACGGTCGAGTATGCCGTGAATGAACCGGAGCATGAGGATGCGCCGCTGCGCGTTTCGACCGTGGTTTTGTCCGTCCAGCACGCCGCCAACAAAAATCCGGACGAGCTGGCGCAGGAATTGACCGAGCAGGTCATTGCACCCGCACTGCGCGGGCAGCCCGTGAATGATACGCTGGAAATCCTCATCAACCCCAGCGGCAGCTTTGTGCTGGGCGGGCCGGAGGCCGACACCGGCCTGACCGGCCGCAAGCTGGCGGTAGACGCCTACGGCCCATTTGCCCCGCACGGCGGCGGGGCGCTCTCCGGAAAAGACCCGACCAAGGTGGACCGCAGCGGCGCATACATGGCGCGGTACATTGCAAAAAATCTGGTGGCGGCAGGCATCGCCGAGCGCTGCCAGGTCACGCTGGCCTATGCCATCGGCATGGCAGAGCCGGTCATGGTCGAGGTGGACACGTTCGGCACCTGCCCTCTGTGCGCCGATGATTGCCTTGCCAAAGCTGTGCGGCAGGTCTTTGACCTGACCCCTGCGGGTATAATCGAAACGCTCGACCTGCAAAATCCGTTCTACGCCCGCACGGCGGTCGGTGGGCACTTTGGCCGCGAGGACTTCCCGTGGGAGCGTGTGGACAAGGTCGGCTTGCTGCTGAACGCGATTTTGTGATATGAACGGCGTCACAAAAGAGCAGATCGCCGCTGCCAAGCGCATGACGGCGATAGAATTTCTGCGCCGCTACCGACCGAACGACCTTGTGAAAAGCAGCGCCCGCGGCGAGTTTGAGCTGCGCAGCCACGACAGCTTCAAGATCAACGGCGAAAGCAGCGTCTGGCACTGGAAAAGCCGCGGCATCGGCGGCAAGTCGGCGCTGGATTATCTGATTTATGTCGAGGGTGTTCGGTTTGTCGAAGCCGTGAAACTGCTGTGTGAGGAAAATCCGGACTATATCGCCCCCGCGCACAAAAGCATAGAAGGAGAGCGTCTACCCTTTGCCCTGCCTGCCGCTGCACCGAACAATGACCGCGTTGTGCAGTATTTGTTGGGTCGCGGCGTCTCGATTCCCGTAATCAATTACTGCATTGAACAGGGCATTCTGTACGAGAGCGTGCCCTATCACAACTGTGTGTTTGTCGGCAAAGATGAGCAAGGACAGCCAAAATATGCCGCCCTGCGCGGAACGTACCAGTACGGAAGGCCGTTCAAGGCCGAAGCGCCGGGCAGCGATAAGAGGTACGGCTTTTGTATTCCTCCAACCGCCGAAAGCGATACTGTGGCCGTGTTTGAAGCCGCCATTGACGCGATGGCTGAGATGACACTGGCGGGCAGTGCCGCCGATAAATATCGCCTGTCGCTGGGCGGCATTTATGTGCCGGAGCAAAGCCATACCATAAAGCCGCCGGCTGCGCTGGAAGAATTTCTGCGCCGGCACCCGCACGTTGTCCGCATGGAACTGTGCCTGGACAACGACCCGCCAGGACGCACGGCGACCGCCGCGCTGGCCGAGCATTATGGCAAGCAATATGCCCTTACCATCCGTTTGCCGCAACCAGACGGTGCAGACTACGGTGACCTGGCGCAGATGGCCATGCGGCAAAAGGCGTTAAAGCGAGAGCGGGCAGAAATTGCCCGGTGAAAGGAGAAAAAGTGTCGAAAAAAAGCAAACAAAATACGCACCCTAAAATGGAGTTGTTCGGTCACGATGGCAACATCTTTGCCATCCTTGGCCGTGCCTCGCGGTTGCTGCGCGAAAACGGGCAGCGCGACCAGTCCAAAGAAATGTGTGAGCGGGTCTACGGCTGCCACAGCTATGATGACGCGCTCTTTATCATCTCCGAGTATGTGGAAACTGAATTGTCCGATCCTGACCATATGGCTGCACGGGAAAAAACACCAAAACCAAAAGAACGAGGTGATGCCCGATGAACATAGCGAACAAAACAAGAAAGAAGGAATGCGATTGACGAATACTGAAAACGATCTTTTTTCGTCCGGCTTTGTCCTGCCCGAACACCGCGGCGGTGACGGCTGGACGATCTTACACGGCGATGCGTTGGACATTATCCCGCATTTCCAGCCCGGCGCGTTCGACGCGGTCATCACCGACCCGCCCTATGCGGGCGGCGGGGCAAAGCCGAGCGAGAAAACCCGCACGACCAACCAGAAGTACAGCAGTATGAGCGCTGACAAGGCCCTGCCCGATTTTGACGGGGACCAGAAAGACCAACTGAGCTGGATGCTGTGGACTGCCGTCTGGATGAGCAAAGTCCGCGCCGCCTGCAAGCCCGGTGCGCCGATCTGCGTGTTCATCGACTGGCGGCAGCTGCCGGCGCTCGCCTGCGCCATGCAGTGGGCGGGCTGGATCTGGCGCGGCGTGGCCGTGTGGGATAAGATGACGAGCCGTCCGCAGAAAGGTCGCTACCGCCAGCAGGCCGAATTCATGGTTTGGGGCTCCAACGGCCCGATGCCCTTGCAGCGCAAGGTCGGCTGCCTGCCCGGTGTGTTCCGGCACGCAAATCCTGCCAACCGCATCCATGTGACCGAGAAGCCGCTGCCGCTTATGCGCGAGGTAGTCCAAATCTGCGAGCAGGGCGGGCGCATCCTTGACCCATTTGCGGGGGCAGGCACGACGGTGCTGGCCGCTGTGCAGGAGGGCTGCGAGGCCGTCGGCATTGAAGTGACGAACGCCTACTACGAATTGGGCACGGAGCGATTGAAAAATGCCTTGCAGCCCACCGAAACCGCAGAGTGAATCCAAGTCGGATTCACATGACAGAAAAATGCGTAGGGGTGGAATCCAATGTGGATTCCACCCCGGCAATTTAATTTTAAGAAAGGATTTTTGACTATGAAACGACCTTGGGCTTTTATCTGTGCCGCCGAGGGCACCTCTTCCGCGCACCTGCGCCGTTATTGCCGCACCGTGTTCGAGTGCGGGTACGTTCCCGTCTGCCCGCGTTTGCAGGACGGGCAGTTTGTGGCGCTCGACGATCCCGACGAGCGCCATATTTACAACGATATTGTGCGTGACAAGCTGCTGCGCTGCCCAGTGCTGGTGGTGTGCGGTCGCGACAGCGACGCGACTGTCAACGCACAGCTCGGCTTGGCGAAAAAATACAGCCGAGTTTGTACAACCCTGGATGGGATCATTAAGGCTGCGGCCAGAGGCGAATCGCTTGTCAGCTGAGTTAAGTACATCGTCCCAGCCCGTGAACGGTTTTGCAAGCATAGCGTTTGGATATCCAAACGCACATTTTGGGGCGGTGCCCCAAACCCCGTTGCGTACCGATGGAGGTGAGCAAAGGTGAGTGAAACATTGTTTGCCGCTTTTACCGAAAATCCCCGAAGCCTGTCGCAACTGCGCAGAGGTGCCGGATCGTATGTCCTGGCACCATGTCAGATCAAAGAGGTGCTGGAATTGCCCGATACTGACTACACGGCTTTGGCAGATGATTTTAGGGCCGACTACACCTTTATGCGGGATCATGCGGCGGCTATGTCCATTGTACCGGGAGATCGTATGGATTGCCTGCTGATCACGACCGAAGCACGGAATCAAGGTATTCTGATGTCACAGTTTAGAGGGAACCGATACATCAAGTACATTGCCGATTTGCCGAAGTTAGGACTGGATTTGGCCGGGGTTCCCGTCTGCCGCGAAGCGTTGGTCAAGCTACCCCGGCAGCCAAAGAAAGCAAAACGACTGGGCAAAAATCAAGAGCGGTGATCCCATGCGCAAGCGCGGCCATGTGATTCCTCTGCGGCTGACAGATCAAGAGCTGGCGCATCTGAACCGCTGCGCCGCGGCCAGCGGCCTGCCGCGCGAGGAATATCTGCGCAGCCTCATCATGGGCAAGACGATCACGCCGCGCCCCTGCACCCATCATGCCGACCTGCTGCGCAAGGTAGCGGGGTTATGCAACAATGCCAATCAGCTGGCCCGCCGCGCCAACAGCACCGGCATGGCCGGTCCGGAGAGCGTGGAAGAGATGGCACGCATTGCGCGGGTGGTGTGGGAAGAAGTGCGAGAAAATTGGTAAGCATGAAGGGGCCTGCTGCAAAATTCGGCCAAGAGTACGGCGGGTTATTGAAAAATTCACAACTTTACGGTATAATGCAAATACAATAGAGGGCGGGGGGTGAACATCATGCCTGATGAAGCACTGGACGCGGCGCTGTCGATTGGGGAATACAGTTCCCGATCCGATGCAGCCTGCAAAGAGGCCCTGGCCTGCAAGGAAGTGCTGGTTCGGATCTTGCAAGGGTGTGTGCCGGAATATCGGAACTGCACCGAGGAAGAGATTGCCGCCTGCATTGAGGGACAACCGCTTGTCGGGGAATTGCCCGTAGACCGTGACCTGACCAATCCACACCGTACCGAAAAGATCAAGGGCAACAACACGGAGGACAAAACGGTATCGGAGGGTACGGTTCTGTATGACATCCAGTTTGATGCGCTGCTCCCCCACACGAAGGATCGCGCCCGCCTGATCATCAACCTGGAAGCGCAGGCAGATTTTACCCCCACCGACAAAAAGCATGGGACGTATCATCTGGTGACACGCGGCGTATACTATTGCGCCAGAATGATTTCCGCACAGAAAGGCATTGAGTTCACCGGCTCCCAGTACGAAAATATTGCCAAAGTATATTCGATTTGGATCTGTATGTCGCCGAGCGAAGAGTGGCGCGGTGCGGTCAATTCGTACAGCCTGGCGGAAACGAACCTGTGCGGCGAGCAGCACGAGGACAAGGGAAATTACGATAAGCTGTGCGTGATCCTGCTCTGCCTTGGGGAAAACAGCAAGATCAGAGAAAGTGAACTGATTGCTTTTTTGAACACGCTGCTTTCTGATAAGCTGAGCAAAAACGAAAAGAGTACACAGCTTGAAGAGCAATTCGGATTTCAAGCCAGCGAAAGGCTGGAAGGGAGGCTAAACGAAATGTGCAATTACAGCAAATTTGTGGCAGACCGCGGCGAGGAGCGCGGCATGGCCAAGGGCATGGCTCAGGGTGAAGAAAAGGCAACTATTGGACTGATTCAAAGCCTGATGCAGAACACTCATGTCACTGCCGATAAGGCAATGGAAATGCTTGGCATTTCGCCTGCCGACCGCGCCAAGTACAAGGCGCAGCTGGTCCAGTAACTTTTGAACCGGCGGGGTTGTGTAAACCGGCCTGTGCCTTGGGACAATTCTTCGCCAACAAGCAATATTTCTACCAAACAGTCGAGAGTAAATCTCCCGGCTGTTTTTTATATTACAGCAAAGGTGGCGGCAGCATATGGCCTACACATCCGTGATTCCCGTCTATCGGTTGGACAACGCAGTACGGTACGCACAGGACAAGCAAAAGACCACACGGCAGCACGGGATGCCGCTGGCCGAAACCGTGGACTACGCCCTGAACCGTGAGAAAACCGAAACAGACGGCTTTGAATCTGGGCTTGGGTGTACCACGCAGTCAGCCTATGAGGATATGCGGGCAAACGCTGTGCGCTGGCACAAGACGGACGGCGTGCAGGGGTACCATCTGGTACAGAGCTTTGCCGAGGGCGAGGTCACGCCGGAGCTGGCACACAAGATCGGGCTGGAACTGGCCGAGCGGGTGCTGGGCGGGCGGTACCAGGCCATCGTCACCACACACCTGAACACGAGCCATTATCACAATCATATCGTGTGGAGCAGCGTGGCGATGAACAGCGGCAGAAAATATCACAGCAATGCCAAAAGCTATGCGCTGGAGATCCGCGCCGTGTCGGACGAACTGTGCGTGAAGTACGGCTTGTCGATCATCCAAACCGAACGCGCCGCGCAGGTATCAAAGCCCTACGCCGAATGGCTGGCCGAGAAAAACGGTCAGCCGACCTGGCGCACGGTGATCCGGCAGGATGTGGATGCCGCGCTGGCCGAAGCGCTGACGTGGCGGCAGTTTATACGAGAACTGGAAAGCAAGGGCTACGAGCTGAATTTTAACCACAAATATCCCACGCTGCGCCCACCCGGAAAGACACGGCCTGTGCGGTTTAAAACGCTTGGCAGGCAGTATACCTCAGAAGCGCTGCAAATACGCATTTTGTACCCCGACGCAAGGTGGCACTTTTTACAGGAACAGCCGCCCGTTGCAAAGCACGCCCGATTGCGCAAAAGCTATGGCAAGGCCCGCAGGCTCACCGGCTTGCGGGCCTTGTACTATCGCTATCTGTACGAGCTGGGTGCGCTGCCGCATAAGCCCCGCCGCCCCAGCTATGCTGTACGGCAGGACATCCGTAATCTTGACCGAAGGATCAGGCAGATGGAGTTTCTGTCGGCAAACAGCATTGATTCGATAGAGCAACTGCAAGCAAAGCAAATCGCACTGGAAAACAAAATTGCCGAGCTGCAAACTGAGCGCCAACGGCTGTACCGTACCGCACCCAACTCCCCGGAAATTCCGGCAATCACCGCTGCCCTCAAGCCGCTGCGCCGTGACCTTAAGCTGTGCAAGGAGATTGCCGCCCATTCCGCTGAAATGCGTCAGCGCCTTGCGGATGCAGAACGCGAACGCCAGCAGGAACCGCAAACAAAACCGCAGCAAAACCAAACGAAAACAAATCAAAAAGCACGTTAAAGATTACAAGAAATGGAGTGATGATATGTTCAATAGCAATCGAGATCGTTACCATGCCGAATATGCCCGCAGGCACTACCCGGTGGGCACCAAGATCCGCCTTCTTGCCATGAACGACCCGTATGACCCCGTGCCGCCCGGCACCATTGGTACCGTCACCTGCGTGGATGACGCTGGACAGCTCCACATGGACTGGCAGAACGGCCGCACGCTGGCGCTTGTGCCGGGCGTGGATTCGTTCGAGGTGCTGGAGCGCCCCGCGCCTGCTAAATCGGGCAAAAATAGGGGCGCTGCCAGATGAACTACGGCGCAGAACCCGCGGACCAGGTCGTCCGCTACACATTGGAGGGAACTGAGTTTGCCTTAAAAATCTCCGGAACGGCGGCAAAGAATTTTGCTGTATTTGCGCTGGCCGTACTGCGCGACCAGAAGAAAACGCACGGAAAAACCAAGCTTGTTCGTCTGCTGCGCGAGGGCAAACCGCTGAAATTCTTCAGCGTGCCGACCGACCAGATGCGGGATTTTGCCAAGGCCGCAAAATCGCATGGGCTTTTGTATGTGCCCATCCGTGACCGTTCTGACCCCGATAACATCGAGATCGCCGTCTGGGCCGAGGACGCCGCCAAGGTCAATCGTGTCATTGACAAGCTGCAGCTTGATGTGGTGGATACCGGCGAAGCCGAGCTGGTAGCGGACGTGCAAAAGGGCCAAAGTCAACCCGTGCCCGAAAAAGAAACCATAGAGACTGAGCACGGCGCGGTCAGCTTTGCGGTCGGCGAGAGCGAGGAACAGTTCAACATGGATTTTACCCCAGCCCCGAAGCAATCGGATTTGGAAACAACAGCTTTGGGGAGAAAGAATCCGTCCGAGCCTTCCTCGCCCAACAAAGGGCCTTTGCCCGATACGCCCTCCCCGCGCGCCGACAAAATCAGGGCTAACGGTCAGCGCCCCAGCGTGCGCAGGGAGCTTGGTGACATTCGCGTTTTCCTGCGTCAGCGCGACGATGCCCGCGCACAGCTCCCCAGGATGCCGGTTAAGATCAAGCGTATGGAGCGAACCAGATAAAGGCTGTTCGTTCAAATATTTTCCGTTTGTTTTCAAATCCGGGATAGCAACGCGGCAGAGGTTGTGATATGGTTGAGCCGAGATCAAGCAGAAACGAGGTGTAAACTTCATGCTTCAACGTCGAAATATAAAACTCGACCGTGCCAACAAAAGCATCCTGCTGCGGGCACTGGGCAATGTCTACTACGCACAGAAAGCCACGGGCTCAGACTGCACCGCAACCGGCGCGCTAGTGCTGCGCATCCACGCCCTGCCGCCAAAAGGCGGCAGACTGGCGCTGGATATGGACGAATATCGGCTGGCAAGGAATGCCCTCAACCAGCTGCGCACCCGGCGCATCGCCGAGGGAGGCTATACCGACGCCGTGGATGATGCGCTGTGCCGGTTTCTGTAAGCAACTATTCCTCATGGTGAAATTTCCACAGCCTCTTGCTTTTCACAAGAATTATGATGAAATAAGGATAAGAAAGCGAGAGGTGAGCAATATGATCCAAATCCGTCCTGTGTCCGATTTGCGAAATAAGTATCCCGAAGTCGAACGGCTTGTGACCCAACAGCAGCAACCGGTTTTCTTGACCAAAAATGGTTATGGCAGCATGGTCGTGATGAGCATTGAACAATATACGGCGCTGATCGACGGCGCGGACGCCAAACTCGATGAAGCGGATGCCGCAGCCAAGAGCGATCCTGTTCGGCTGAGCCATGAGGAAGTTTTCGGGAATGTGAGGGCCCAGTTCCGTGGAAGAAAATAGGGAAGCTCTGATTCAATCTGGTGCACAGTACAGCGGCTAGCGCGCGTCAGCCGCTAAGAGAAAAGCGCAGACAATACTGGATGTATTGTCGAGCATTTTCTCAACGCGGATGATGTGCGATAGACGGTGTGATGTGTGCCAAGCCCGAAGGGCGGGATTGATTCAGAGGTTCCCTAAGTATCAACTGCGCTACACGCGACTGTTTGAGCAGGATTTGATGCGTGCGGCGCAGTATATCGACCAAGTGCTGGACAACCCTACCGCTGCGCAGAAGCTGGTGGATGATACCGAAAAGGCGATTCTGGAGCGCCTGAATTTTGCAGAGAGCTTTGAACCGTATCCATCCACGAAACAGCGCGAATATCCGTACTATCGCATTTACGTCCACAATTGCACGGTGTTCTATGTGGTGATCGATGGCGTGATGGAAGTGCGTCGGTTCTTGTACAGCGCGCAGGATATTCCTCGAATGCTATAAAACGACAAATAAACCCTATGCCCTGTGCGGTATCTGCCGCGCAGGGCATTTTATGTTTCAGGAGGTGGAAAGCTGAAAAGAAACTATCCTTGGTGGTTCTGCCTGCTGCCCCTGCCGTTGGTCTGGTGGGCGGCGGTGGCTGTGGCCAGCCACTGGCAGACAGGCGGCTTAAACTCGGTGCTGGCCGCACTGAACGCCGCGCTGGCCGCGCCTTTTGCTTTGCGATGGACAGAGCACAGCGCACGGTTCTTGCTGCTTTTTACGCTGACTTATGCAGTTGCCGCAGTCGTGCTTGTCTCCGACAAGTGCAACACACGCCCCGGCGCGGAGCATGGCTCCGCCTGCTGGGGCGATGTGTCCGCGCTGAATCGAAAATATAGAGACAAGCACGGCACCAACCTGCTGCTGACCAAGCACTTCCAAATCGGCGTGGACGGCTACAAGCATAAGCATAACACCAACGTGCTGGTCATCGGCGGCAGTGGTGCTGGCAAGACCCGCACCTATGCCGTGCCGAATGTGCTGCAGGCGGGCTGCTCCATGGTCATCACAGACCCGAAAGCCGAGATCCTGCGAAAGACAGGCGCGTTCTTGCTTGCCCAAGGTTATGAGGTGCGTGTGTTTGACCTGATCGACCCGTCCGCCTCGTTCTGCTACAACCCGTTCTGCTATGTGCAGAGCGATAAGGACGTTTTGCAGCTTATTGCTGACCTCATCCAGAACACCACGCCGCCGAACGCGCATGAAAACGACCCGTTTTGGTCGAAGGCCGAAACCGCTCTGCTGCAGGCACTTATGCTCTACCTGATCCACGAAGCGCCCGCCGACGAGCAAAACTTCGCCATGGTCATGGAGATGATCGCAGCCGCCGAGGTGCGTGAGGATGACGCCGACTACCAATCACCGTTGGACATTTTGTTTGAACGCCTGGAAATGCGCGAGCCGGACAGCATTGCCTGCAAACAGTACCGTATTTTCAAGCAGGCAGCGGGCAAGACGGCGCGTTCGATTCTGGTCAGCGTTGGCGTTCGGCTGGCGGCATTCAATCTGCCGCAGATCGCACGGCTGACTATGGCCGACGAACTGCATCTGGAAGAACTCGGAGAACGCAAGATTGCGCTGTTCTGCTGCATCCCTGATTCGGACAAATCGCTCAACTATCTGGTCGGCATGATTTACAGCCAGCTCATTCAGACGCTCTACCGTCAGGCTGACCGCGTCCACAGGGGACGGCTGCCCGTGCCGGTGCATCTGCTGATCGACGAATTCCCGAACATTTCTCTGCCCAAGGACAGTTTTTTGTCTGCGCTGGCGACCATGCGTTCGCGCGGTATTTTCTGCTCGATCATCGCGCAGAACATGGCGCAGCTCAAGGCCATGTACAAAAACGACTGGGAGTCGCTGGTCGGTCTGTGCGACGAATTTTTGTACTTGGGCGGCAACGAGCAGGGCACGCACAAGTATGTTTCGGAGCTGATCGGCAAGGAAACGATCTCGATCGCGTCCTACAACCGAAGCCGCGGCCGCAACGGCAGCTACAGCGTGAACCGGCAGACAAGCGGACGCGAACTGCTCAAGCCGGATGAGGTGCGGCTGCTGGGGGATGACAAGGCAATTTTGTTTGTGCGCGGGGAGCGCCCGATTCTGGATGACAAATACGATCTGCTGCGGCACCCGAACATCCGCTTCACCGAGGACGGCGGTGCATCGCCGTATGATTACACCGCCGCTGCCGGAGCCGCGAACGACCTGCCCGGTCAGCCGGAGCAATATGAACTGCTGGACATGGATGATTTTGAGGATAAGCCAAAAGTGTCCGCCCAACAGAATTTACAAACAAATTTGATTTACAGAAACCGGAGGTAAATGCCAATGCTTTGCAAAAAGAATGAAAAAAATTGCATCAATGCCACCCGCCGCGCACCCAATCGTGCGCGGCATTTCTTTTGCCTATACGCCGCCCTCGTCTGCGGCGTTTGTTTTGCCCTGCCTGCTTTTGCAGACGGCGACCCGCTGACGGTCGTGAACAACCTGTCAACCTTTATCTTTTCCCTGATCCGCGCCATCGGGCTGATTTTGCTCGGCTGGGGCATTGTGCAGGTTGGTCTTTCTCTGCAAAGCCACGACCCCAGCCAGCGCAGTCAGGGATTTCTCACGCTTGCGGGCGGGCTGGTCATTACGTTTGCAAAAGAAATCTTGGACTTGATCATGGGCACGGGGGCATAAAATCGCGCCAACGCATTGTAAAACCAAAACCAAGGGGGTGATGCCATGTGGGCGATAGCTGGATCGTAGACAACCTCAACGCCGCCCTCAACACCTGGAACGGCAAACTGGCCGAGATCTGGCAGCTGTTGACCGAAAGCCCACAGACCTTTCGCGGCGGGCAGGTGTGGTCGGTCATGGTCGGTATCCACGGCGCGCTGCAGGCCATCGGGTACGGGCTGCTCGTGCTGTTTTTCGCCATCGGTGTGGTAAAGACCTGCGGCAGCTTTGTGGAAGTGAAACGCCCCGAACACGCTCTCAAGCTGTTTATCCGCTTCGCGCTGGCCAAGGCCGCTGTGACCTATGGGCTGGAGCTCATGCAGGCAGTGTTTTCCATCGTGCAGGGCACGGTGTCCACGGTAATTACGCAGTCGGGAACATCGGGCATGAACAGCACCACGCTGCCGCAGGAGCTGGTGGACGCCATCAATGATGTGGGCTTCTGGGATTCGATCCCGCTGTGGGCCGTCACACTGATCGGCGGGCTGCTCATTACGGTTTTGTCTTTCGTTATGATCCTGACCGTCTACGGCCGGATGTTCAGCTTGTGGATGTATGCGGCCATCGCACCGATCCCACTAGCCGCCTTTGCGGGCGAACCGACAGCCAACGTCGGCAAAAACTTCATCCGCAGCTATGCCGGGGTGTGCTTGCAGGGCTTGGTGATCGCGCTGTCGTGCGTGATCTTTTCGGCGCTGGCCGCCAGTCCGCCGAGCGTGGATACCTCCGCATCGGTCGTGACTGCCGTCTGGACCTATGTGGCCGAGCTGACGTTCAACCTGTTGGTGTTGGTCGGTGCGATCAAGGGCTGCGACAGGATCGTAAAAGAAATTATGGGATTGTGAGGTGCCGTTATGGAGATCAAAATACCAAAAGAAGTCCGCGAATACCACGAAACGATTTTCTTTGGGCTGAACACGCGGCAGTTTGTCTGCTCCCTGTTAGCAGTGGGTGTAGCTGTTGCGGTGTACTTTCTGCTGCAGCCGATGTTGGACACGGAAGAAATCGGCTGGGTGTGTATTTTGGCCGCCGCACCGTTTGCCGTCTGCGGATTTTTTACCTACCACGGCATGACGCCGGAGCAACTGCTGTGGGCATGGTGCAAATCAGAACTGCTGTGCCCCAAACGGCTGGTGTTCCGCTCGGATAGTTACTATTACGCCGCCATGCAGCCCGCCATACAGGCAGGGCTGCATCAAAAGCGAAAGCGAGGGAAACGCATGAAGCAAGATAAAAAACAGGAGCGCCGCGCATGATTAAAACGCTTGCCAAGGCACAGCAGCAGGAGCGCGTGAAGTTTCGCGTGCCGCGCTCGGTGCAGGACGCCATTCCCATCCGCCGTATCTGGTCGGATGGGATTTTTTTGTGCGGAAATCAATATTCAAAGACGTGGTCGTTTACCGACATCAACTATGCCATTGCAGGCAAGGACGACAAAACAGCGATGTTCCTGGATTACTCCGAGCTGCTCAACGCTTTGGACTCCGGCGCATCAGCCAAAATCACGCTGTGCAATCGCCGCGTCAACAAGGCGGAGTTTGAGCGCTCGGTGCTGTTGCCGATGAAAGGCGATACCTTGGACGAATACCGCCGCGAGTTTAATGAAATGCTGCTCGCACAGACGGCGGGCAGCAACAGCATTGTGCGGGAACGCTACCTGACCGTGAGCGTGGTGAAGCGCAGCATTGATGAGGCTCGCGCTTATTTTGCGCGGGTCGGCACCGATCTCGTCACGCATTTTGCCGCGCTGTCCTCGGTGGCAGCAGAACTGCCCGTGAACGACCGCCTGCGCATTTTCCGTGACTTTTTCAAAGTCGGGCAGGAACCAGCTTTTGAGTTTAACATTGCGGAAAATGCCAAGCGCGGGCAGCATTTCAAGGACTGGCTCTGCCCCGACAGCATGGAATTTGCCGCCGACCATTTCAAAATCGACGGCCGATTTGGGCGTGTGCTCTATTTGCAGGATTTCGCCAGTTATCTGAAAGACAGCTTTGTGTCAGAGCTATGCGACCTTGACCGCGACCTGATGCTGTCCATCGACATCCTGCCCGTGCCGACCGACGAGGCCGCCCGTCAGCTGCAAAATACGCTGCTGGGTGTGGAAACGAACGCCGCCAACTGGCAGCGCCGCCAGAACGCCAACAACAACTTTTCCGCCGCGATCCCATATGACATGGAACTGCAGCGCAAGGAAACCAAAGAAATGCTGGACGATTTGACCACCCGCGACCAGCGCATGATGTTTGGCCTTGTCACGCTGGTGCATCTGGCCGACAGCAAGCGCCAACTCGACAGCGACACCGAAACGCTGCTCTCGGTCGGGCGCAAGCATCTGTGTCAGCTTTCTACGCTGCGCTGGCAGCAGCGCGACGGGCTGGACACCGTGCTGCCCTACGGTGTGCGGCGCATCCAAGCGCTGCGCACACTGACGACCGAAAGCACCGCCGTGCTGATTCCGTTCCGCGCGCAGGAGATCATGCAGGCGGGCGGCATTTACTACGGGCAGAACGCTGTGAGCAAAAACCGAATCGTGGCGGATCGGCGGCTTCTGCTCAACGGCAATTCGTTCCGCTTGGGTGTTTCCGGTTCCGGCAAGTCCATGTCTGCAAAAGAGGAAATCGTGCAGATCGCGCTGGCGACCGAGGATGATATTCTCATCCTTGATCCCGAAAGTGAGTTCGGTCACCTGACCCGTGCCCTCGGCGGCGAAGTCATTCAAATCTCCGCCGCATCCGACACGCACATCAACGCGCTGGATATGGACAAGGAGTACGGCGACGACCGCAACCCGATCATTGCGAAAAGCGAGTTTGTGCTTTCGCTGTTTGAGCAGCTGGCGGGCAGCCTGACCGCCGCCGAAAAGTCGATTTTGGGTCGCTGCACGGAACTTTTGTACAAGCCCTACCTTGACCGCGGCTGCACCGGCACACCCCCGACGCTGAAAGACTTTTACCGCCTGCTGAAAATGCAGCCGGAGACCGAGGCGCAGGGGTTGGCGCTTTCGAGCGAACTGTTTATCACGGGCACACTCAACACCTTTGCGCGGCACACCAACGTGAATACCAGGGCGCGAATCATCGACTATGACATCCGAGAGCTGGGCGAACAGCTGATGCCCCTGGGAATGTTGGTAACGCTGGATGCCATCTACAACCGCGTCATCCAGAACTGGAAAGCCGGCCGGCGCACCTGGATCGTCTGCGATGAGTTTTACCTGCTGTTCCGTTACGAGTACAGCTCCAACTTTTTCTACAAACTCTGGAAGCGTATCCGCAAATATAACGGTCTGATCACCGGCCTGACGCAGAACGTGGATGAGCTGCTGCGCTCCGATACGGCGCGGCTGATGCTGGCAAACTCGGAATTTCTCATCATGCTGAACCAGAGCGCGACCGACCGCGGGGAGTTGGCAAAGCTGCTGAACATCTCGGACACGCAGTTGGGGTACATCACGAACGTACCGGCCGGCTGCGGTCTGATCCGCTGCGCAGGCAATCTTGTGCCGTTCACGAACAGCTTCCCGACCGACACCAAGCTCTACCGCCTGATGACGACCAAGCCGGATGAGCGGCTGAAAGAATAACCTATGCCTTGCAGGAACAGAAGCCCGCCCACACAAAAGACGGCTGTGCGTTTCGCACAGCCGCCAAATTTATATAATGGCCGAAGCCTTATGGGTTGTCTGGCCTTGGCCGGGCGATTGCCCTCACATGGCCGAAGGCGCAGTAGGTGTTGCGGGCGCTGCCCGCCTTTTGATTACATCTATAGGATACACCGCGCTTGTGTCAAAGGCATAAAAGCAATTTGAACAAACGCACAACATTTTTTGAATCTTTTGTGACGGTGGTGAAAATGGAAGATATAAGGACAAAATCAGAAAACACTACCCCGCGCCAGCGGGCGGCAGCGCAGATACCGAAAGAGGCCATGCGCCAGCTGTGGCTGCGAAGCAAAGAAAAAGGTCGAACTGAAATAGAGAGTACAGCCGACGGGCAGCAGGGAGGACAATATTCCGAAGCCAATCAAACTGGCGAAAAAGTTTCCGACGCTTTGCAGAGCGTGGGCAAAAGCTCTGCAAAAGTAGCTGTTCACAAAGGCCGTGAACTGGCCAAGAAACGCGCCGGGCAGCGGCATATGGAGCAGAGCGTTGAACGGCAGGAGCAGACGGGCCAGCAGTCTTTTTCTGAGCTACAGGCACCGGACGGCGGCCAAGTAAGCAGCAACCTTGCAGAGCCACGGGAGTGTAGCGTACCGTCTGGCAAAGAAAATCCAAGCGCGAATCATTCTCGCATAAGTGATTCTGCAAAACAAACATCTGACCGCAACATAAAATCGAATCGGCTGTCCGTCAAAGAAAAACCGCACGATATAAAAACTGCTCCGCATGAAATCCGCGGCGTGAGCCGCGACCGAAAGCAAATTCGAACCGCCGCCAGCACCGTGCAGGCAGAGCAGGTCGCCCAACAAAAAGCCCAGCAGATGGCCCAACGGACACGGCAGGCTGCCAAGAACGCTTCCAAGCAGACACGCAAGGCAGTTAAGGCCGTGCGCGCGGCAATTCGGCATTTCTTGGCGGCGCTGCACACGCTGACGGTGGCAATCATAGCGGGCATGAGCGCGGCTACCGCAGTCGTTGTTATCATTTGCCTTGTGGCTTTCATCGCCGGCTCGGCCTATGGTATCTTTTTTGCCGCCGAAGCCCCGGACGAAAGCTCGATCACAGTGCAGCAGGCTGTGGAGCAGCTGACCGGAGAATACCGTGACGAGCTGGAGCACATTTCCGATACCGTACCCCATGACCGTCAGGAGATAGAAGCCAACGACGACGTTTATTACATTCGCTGGCAGGACGTTTTAGCCGTCTTTTCGTCCCGCGTGTCCGGCGCTGCGGACGGCGCACCGATAGCGGCGCTGGATGAGGCACGCTTGGATGAGCTGCGCGAAATCCTATGGGATATGAATGAAGTCAGCTATACGACCCGCGAGGAAACCGTGGAAGTGTCCGCACAGAACGCCAACACAGAAGCAAGCCGTAATACGGCATCCGAAAGCACGGCCAACGATAGCGGCGCGAGATCTCAGGAAAGCAACGAGGCCGATACCACCACGATCACCCAAACCGTCCTCACCATTCACCTGACACACAAAACGCCGGAGGAAATGCAAACCGCCTACAACTTCACCGCTCGCCAAGCCGAATACCTGACCCTGCTGCAAGACCCGGAATATGAAACGCTGTGGGCCGAACTGCTCGGCGGTTTTGCGGCGGGCGACAGTGAAATTTTAGCGCCGGACACAACCCGCACCCCGACCGGCTCCCTGCAATGGCCGCTGCCGATTCCCGGCAGCATCACCTCGCCATTCGGCTACCGCACCGACCCGCTGACCGGAGAAACCAGCTACCACGATGGCACCGACATTGCCGCGCCCGAAGGCACACCAATCCTTGCCGCCGCGGACGGAACAGTCACGGTGGCCAACGCCCTCGACAGCTGGGGCGGCAGCTACGGCTACTATGTCCAGATCGACCACGGCAGCGGCCTGCAAACCCTTTATGCCCATTGCTGCCAGGTCTGCGTCACCCAAGGCCAGCAGGTACAGGCCGGGCAGGTGATCGCCTACGTCGGCCACACCGGCCGCGCCACGGGGAGCCACTTGCATTTTGAGGTGAGGGAAAATGATGATAGATTGGATGCAATGTTGTGTTTTCAATGAAAAGAACCTGTTCCTATAGTTTGGCAGAACACCTTCCTAAAAATATATTACTTTGGACTTGAACAACAGTTACTTACTTTTTATTGCATAACCTATTTTTGTTACCGTAGAGATGTTAGCTTGTATACCAAGCAATCACCGTAATATTGTGATGGTAACATCTACCTTCCGTGTACACACAGGTATAGAAATTCCACACACCTGATCTAAAAGTTCGGATTTCAAAACAGCTCGTCCAGTAGGATTCAGTAGATATTGAAGAAAATTCATTTTAGGGGGAGCTGTCCAAAATTAAATCTACCATGAAAGCAACCGCAAAATATAGTACATAATATTAGAGCGAAGCACAATATAATGTAGTCAAAATCTGGAGCAACGAATTTTTAGAGAGCCTGGAGGACGGCAGAAAGTGATGTAGCTTTTGCCAAATGATGGACAATGATATAAAAATGGAGATAAATAATGTTAGATCATATACTCCTTTATCCTAACAGCTTCGGTTATGAGATGGGAATGGACACGGCTGGCTGCCGTGCCTATAACCGCAACCATATTGTAAGAGATGCGGTTGTTGCCCCATCTTCAATTATTTTTAGTTCAGCCGAGGAATTAGCGAGAGAAGTAATGCCCATTTTATGTGTTCCACATGGCGTCCGAAATCTCTCCTTTTTCTTATTCTGGAGAATATTTATACAGATGGAAATTTTCTTCTTCATCACATATAATTACATAAAACACATTGCCTCCAGAAACCGTCCCACCTACAATACGGTTCTTTTCATTTGATAGTTGAAAATTTTGAGCATTCATAAAGCGTTTTTCGGATTTTTCACTAATACTGTAGCGATAAATTCCTTTCGATGTAAAAGTAAAAAAAGAATCTGCATTCACTGGATATGCTACATATGAGTCCCTTGCTTTAAATAATCCTTGAGATGTAAGTGTCGGAAGATCTAAAACTTCTACATAATCTGCGTTATACTCTGCCAATGCAACGTTATCTGTAATAGCATCTATTTTCGCAACAGTATATTCATCAGTAATTGTATTGCCTTCTTTATCCAGCAGGCAGACCCCTGCTAACGTATGTAATGCGATATACTGATCCGTAACAAATATTTTTGGTGCGTATGGGACCGAATTTCCCCCATTATAGGCGGGTAGATTTAATTCTTCTTTACATATTATATTATTGTTTTCTATTATATAAAGAATATTTTTATCTGCATAGTAAAAATCATTCCTGTATTCACCCATTGCCGCAACAGCATAAATAGAATTTTGATGATATGTAATAGCGATATTATACGCTTTACCATCAATATTTTGGAAATCATTTGCTATCTTTTTCAGCCAATCACAAGTATCGGAACACCACAAACCATCTGCTCCTAATGTATGGTGGATAATTTTTTTGTCAGAAAAAAATGTATCAAGATAGCTTTCAACACTTTCAATTGTAAAACAGTGAACACTATTATTTGGGTCGCATAAGAGACCGATATACGCATCACTGCTTGGAATCACTTCTGTCTCCGTATAAGAAAGTGTGCGACAAGAAGAAAACATTAACAAAAATAGAGCAAAAAACACAAAAACTATTTTTTTCATTTTCAATCCTTTTATTATTTTTCTTCCATAAAGAGCCGCTGCGTCAATGATGAGCAGCGGCTCTGCAAATGTATCAGAAAAGGTGTTTTTTAAGTTAACATATAGCGGTCAGTACATACCAAGAAATTCTAATTAGGTGGCAACATTAATTTCGAGGGCATATGACCCAGCTGGTCCATCAGCAATCTTGGCCTGAACCGTATGAGTACCATAGCCTACAGTCCAACCGGCAGAACCACCCATGTGAATCCCCTGTTCGTTAGATCCGATTCGAACCCAAATGCCTGCACCGTTTTCAGCTAAATTGTAAACCTCAATCGAAGAGGTACCCAAGCCAGTGCTCACACTGGCAATCGTTGTATAGCCGGAAGTAAGATAGTAACTCCCCCTGCTAAGAGGAACGATTTCCTCGGCATCTGCTGGTGCAGCGAATGCGGAAATCGCAAAAACGGCTGCAAGTACAAAAACCAATCCGAGAGATACAAGCTTTTTCATAGATACAAGCTTTTCCATAGAAGCCTCCCTTCACACCTTTTCTGATACAAATAGTCTAAAAGAAAGTTTCAAAATTCATTCGTGCCGTAATTCATATGCGACTGGGAAACGCCGTATGGTGACTACTGCGGATAAAACTGCCAGTGTCCCCATTGCAGCAAAGCAGGCGACACAGATCAGCATCACGTTTCCGGAAAACAAGTCGAACCAGAACTGCTGCAAAATATTGGCAATTGCAATCAGCATCACCACGCCGCTGAGCATTCCCAAAGACACACCGCGCAGCAGGCACAAAGCACATTCGGTGAAGGCAATACCATACAATTCAACACTGCGTATTCCTGCACTGCGAAGCAGGGCAAACTCCCGGCGGCGGGCAAGAATTTGTGCATAGATCACGCTAAATATCTCCAGCCCGCCCAACAGCAAAACACCGAACGGGAAACAAATCCGGACCGCCTGCATCAAAAGGCCAATCGCCTGCCGCTGCCGGGCCCATTCCGAAGTGGGGGTATAGTCCTGAACGGTATAGTTGCACCCGGCCTTATCCAAAACCGCACGAAGGCGTGGGGTCACGGATTCGCCATCGGTGGTATCGTAGTAGACAATCAGCGAACGGATCTGCGCAGGGGTTACAACGGCATTTGTGAAAGCGGTGCGGTTTGTTACGCCAATCGTCACATTTTCTTCTCCCGGAATGCGCCCAATGTGCAGTGGCAAGGGTTCTTTCCAGCGTCCGGCCAGCGTCAGCACAGAACCGCCAACGCTCACCGGTGGTTCACGCACTCCGTCCGATACGGCATCGGCCCGTACAAAGGGTAAAGTCCCCGCCTGTGTCGTCAGGGGTTGCCCATACCAAGAAGCAAAGTCATCATCTTCCAAAATCAACAGTCGAAACAGTCCCCCATCCACCGAGATATTGATTTCTTCCACCAACAGGGCATCCGTTCCCGGCACAATTTCTGCAAGCGATTTCCACAAGGGTTCGGGAACACTGTCGTTGTCGCTTTGCAGATAGACCCGATAGGCATAGGTGGCGTCCTGCTGGTTGTAAAGAAGCATCACACCGCTTGTAAAAGCATGGCAAGCCATCACCAGCAGGACGCAAGCAGTGATCCCGGCGGCAAGCGGACGAAATTTTTCCCACCGCTGCCGAACCCCCCGCGCCGCATACTGAAGCACAAAAGACCGGTGCAGCTTCCACGGTTTAGGGACTTTAGGGCAGCGGTTCCCGGAAGCAGTCGCGGTATCCTGCAACAGGGCAATTGGCGTGATACATTTCACAATCTGCAGCGGCTTGCGAATGGCCACGAACGCCGCCACCAAACAGCACAGCAGGCAGAACAAAAGGGCCGAAGGCTGTACCCAAACCTGCAGCGGCCCAAAGCGTTCCAGGATAACAGGTATGGCATTCAATTTTTGGAATACGCACCACAGAATGAATACAGAAAGCGGCACAGCGCAGAGAAACGCCCCGCCAATGCCAATCAGCGCTTCCAGTACCACCATACGCCGCATCTGACGATGGGACACCCCCAGTGCATACAGACGTCCCAGCATCTGCATTCGCTGTTCCAGCGTGATGAGAAAGCCGTTTTTCAAAAGGAGTCCCGTAAAAAAAGCCACCAGCAGTGTAACCAACTGTGCCGCCCGATGGATCAACGGTGCAGCAACACTATCCGCCGAAACAATCACACAATGGTTCAGCGACTCCATCCCGAACATGGTGCCGCAGATTAAGCAAACGGCGCACAACATCCCGCCGTATAAAAATGCACTTCGCAACGGATTTCGGCGATACTGCCGGAGAACCAGCAACAGCGAAAACTTCACTGACCCCTTGCACCTCCTTCCAGCACCCGGCCGTCTTTCATATACAGGATTCGGTCACACCGGGCCGCAATGTCCGGATCATGGGTCACCACAAGCGTGGTCTGGCCATAATCGCGGCATAGGTTTTGCAGCAGATCCATAACGGCATTTCCGTTGGCTCCGTCCAGGCTACCGGTTGGCTCATCCGCCAGAATCAACGATGGATGCATCAAAATGGCACGCCCAACGGCAACCCGCTGTTGCTGCCCACCGGATAATTTTGCGGGGAATTCGTTTAAAATATCCTCGATTTGCAGTTTCCGAACAACATCCGAAAATTTCGTGCAGTCTCCCTCTTTGCCGTTCAAAAGCTGAATCAGCGACAGATTTTCTCTTACTGTTAAAAGCGGAATCAGGTTAAAAAACTGGTAAATAATTCCAATATGATCCCGCCGGAATTCTGTCAGCCAAGCATCCGTCTGACCGGTGATTTCAACGCCATCAATTCGGATAGTTCCCGACGTGGGAACATCCAAGCCGCTCAGCAAATTCAACAAGGTTGACTTTCCTGAACCGGAAGAACCCGTCAATGCAACAAGTTCTCCGCGCTCCAACGAGAAAGTAACATCTTGCAGAACGGTGTGTTGCCGTTCTCCATCCAGGTATGTCTTTACAATGTGTTCTGCTCCGACAAACGGCATCCGAATCACCTCTAATCTGGAAGCTCTGATAAAATCTGGTGTACGGCACGATAAAAGACGCAGAAAATACTTGGTGTGTTTTTCGAGCATTTTCTCAACGCGGATAGTGTGCGATAGGCGGCGCGTCGTGCGCCAAGACCGTGAGACGGGATTTATTCAGAGGTTCCTTGATATTTTCTGGTAAATTTCTACACCAAACCAACCATACCATTTTATGAGATTTTTCGATTTGGGTTGGTTTCGGATACGATATTCCAAGCACAGTGCGCTGATGCCTGAGCCTTGGATGTGGGTGGTAGTTCTTTGGAACGACTTCACCATACCACAAAGTTTTCACATTCGCCACGTTTCGGCAGTATTTCAAGAGTGTTATGTAGCAAAAGGCTAGTTTTACCAAAAAAGCAGGGCTGCACGCAACCGCGTACAGCCCTGTTTAAAAATTTTGATGTTTGCTTTTTACAATCCCATCGCTTTTATGACCTGCAAAAGCAAACGTGCCCGCGCAAACCCGTCTTTGTCATTGCTGTTGTTGTACAGTGTTAACCCCTGCAATAAGTCCGCAACAGCGCACTTTTGCTCCGCTGCCAGATGTCTTATCGAAAGCGCTTCCGCGTTCTCGCCATAAATCAGCTCGTCGATGGACACGCCGAACAGCTCCGACATAGCAATGATCGTATCAACCGATGGTGTTTTGCTGTCGGTCTCATAGCTGCTAATTGTTGAAGCCTTTTTATCCAGCTTGTGCGCCAGATCGCTCTGCGACCAGCCCCGCTTTTTGCGCAGCTCATAAATATTTTTGCCGATATACCGATGTGCCATTGTTCACTACCGCCCACTTTAGCCTTGTAAGTTTACTTTACCACTTGACTATGCGCCAATAGTGTATTATTCTCGTACACAATACGCTTATAGTGTGATTTTGGCGTTTAGCAGCAAAATCACTTGACATTTTTGGGGTGCGGCATTATGTTTGAAAAAAATCAAGACATTCTACTCCATCCGAAAGGGGCGACGACTATGCCGACAGGAATCAAGGTGTTGGTTTGCGATGACGACGCAGCCTTTTGCAAGAAAATGGCCGATCTGGTGCGTAAAAGTCAGCCGGTTGACGGGTGCAGCGCTGCTGTAACGACCTGCTGCGACCCTGTTGCTTTGACGGACAAAGCATTGGGACAGTTCGATATTGCGTTTTTGGATATCGATATGGGCGCATACAGCGGGCTGGAGCTGGCGCACCATATCCGCAGTCTGAACCTTGATACGATTCTGATCTTCGTCACCAACTATGTGCAATATTCGCTGGAAGGGTACGAGGTGCAGGCCTTTCGCTATTTGCTGAAAAGTGAGCTGGAAGAAAAGTTGCCCGGCTATTACCAAAAGGCATTGGAAGAATTACAGTATTCCGCCGATGAAATTACATTCAGCGCAAACGGTGAGCAATTCCACATTAAATATCAGGACATCCTGTACATGGAAAGCCGGCAGCGCGTGATGCGCCTGTTTACGCTGACGGATACGCGGTCGCGCGGGTACTTTTACGCTAGCATGGAGGACACCGAAAAGCAGCTGGCCCCAGTCGGCTTTTTGCGGGTACAGCGCAGTTATCTTGTCAATATGGCGCACATCCAAAAGCTGAATTATGACAAGGTGATTCTGACAAACGGAACGGAATTGCCGGTCAGCCAGAAAATGTATTCGAGCATCAAGGCCAAATATCTGCGTTGGAGGAACCGGCAATGATCGAACATCTTGCGGTAGCGATTGTTTCTGCTATTGCGTTTTTGGGCGCGATTCTTCTGTACGGTGCGTTTTCGCCGCGCCGGTTGGAGGGATGGAAGTTCTGGCTTTGCTTTGCAGCGTACTGTGTTTTGATGGAAGGCAACGGTTTTTTGGCAAACGAGCTTTTTTCCGTTTGTGGGGCCGTAGGCGACGGTGTGGGGCGTCAGACGCTGTATAACGTAATAAGATATGCTCTGCTATACGCTCTTTTGTTTCGGGAAAGGCCAGTGATATATCTTTCTGTTACGGTCATTTTCTATTCGTGGGCTTGCTGTATTGAAAACCTTGTTGTCGGTGCAATACTTATATTCCAGGACGATGCAATCCGATTGGCGGTTGAATACCATGAAAGAGGTTGGCTGATTTGGATCAATGAACTGCTGATTCTTTGTGGATGCGCTATCATTAGCAAAGCACATCCCTATCAGCCTCAGAGCCATGGTTCACAAAACAGATTCACAATTCCGGCCATAATATCATTGGTTTCGATTGTAATGACCGGTCGATTGCAAAACGGATATTATCAGGGCGAAATTAACGGCGCTTTCTTGCTTTATTTTGCGGCTGTATTGCTGTTTTCCGATGTGATGACGTTTGTGCTGATTGTCTGGAATGAAAAGGATGAACGGCTCAAAGGGGAAAATCTGACACTCACCGCACGGGCACGCACGCAGGCGGAAAGCATTGAGGCTTTGAGTGCCGCTTATGCAGCGCAAAGAAAACTGACGCATGATTTTAATGCGCATCTTGCAACGCTTTCCTCATATCTGGAAAACAGGCAGATCAAAGACGCGCAGGATTATATAGCAACGCTGCGGGAGCACCAAACCGACCGAATCCTGATCGCCAATACACATAACTCTACAATCGATGCACTGCTGAATCAAAAAGCGCAGGTGGCTAAAAAGAACAACATCGATATTCGTTTTAAGGTCAACGACCTTTCAGGCACAAAAGTCGCTCCCATGGATTTGGTGATTATCATCGGCAACTTGTTGGACAATGCCATTGAGGCGTGCCTCAAGCTGCCTGCAGGCGAAAGGGAAATCTATGCCCAGCTTTTATTGGAGGGGACGCTGTTTCTGTCTTTCCGCAATACATCCCCGCCAGTGGAAATCGTAAACGGTTACATTGCCACGACCAAAAAGCCGCCCGACCTGCATGGGTTTGGGCTTCAAAATGTCAAAACCGCACTGAAAAAGTATGATTCATTCTACGATATGGCCTATGAGGACGGTTATTTTGCCTTTACGATAGAGATGGAAAACGACTTGCCTTCTGCTACCAAAAACTCGTTTTTCGCTACATGAAAGTTGAACTTTGGCGAATTTTGGCGTATTTCTGTGTTATAGCCGAAAGGAAATGATCCTATGCAAAAACTGGCCGCCAAACTGACAGAAAAGCTGCTGCGCCGAAGGCTGATTTCGCCGGAACAATCGGAGTGGTGCGCTTACCTTGTGGAGTGCAAGCTCGAACAGCTGCTTTGCTTTTCCGTGCTGATTACGCTCGGCTGCCTGATTGCGCCGCTGTGGAAAGTTTTACTGCTGAATTGGGGCGTTGTGTTCTTGCGCCGCAAGGCAAACGGGTTACACTTGCATACGTTCTTGGGCTGTATGCTTTCCTCGCTGTGCTGTGAACTGGCCGCACTTTGGACGTGCGAAAAAGCGACGCCTGCGGTTGCCGCGCTGCTGCTTATTCTTTCATTGCTTATGCTTCGCCTTGCTGCACCGGTCAATGATATCAACATTCATTTCGACAGCAATGAAATGCAGGCATTGTGTACCGGTATGCAAAAACGCTTGGCTGTGTATGCCGTCATCTCCAGCATGGCGTTTTTTGTGCAGCCGCAGGCATTTGGCGTCCTTTCTGCGTCTGCTTGTGTCGTTGCCCTATGTGTGCTTTTTGCACGGATGGGGCTTGGAATAACCGTGATTCAATGATGGGAGGAACACCATGAAAAAACTCGATACCCTTTGCGATGCCACTGCTAAAAAGATTGTACAGCACACGCTGCAAAGCGCCATGGAGGGCGGTCCTGAATGTCCCCACACATGGTTTTACCAGCCCCGCCGCCCGGAGAAAAAGCCTGCGGCGGACAGGACTAAGGCCCCTAACAAGTAACCTCAACCCGAAGTTGTGGTCGGTCAGCCCACCCAACGCACAAACCAACCGGGGCCGCCGCCAACGCAGCAACAAAGCGGCAGGCGCTTTTGAACTGAGCATTAGCCGCTTTTTGTGCCATTCCACTTGCTTTGGAAAAATCTATTGTTGACCATGCCTTGGAATAAAATCTTGTAAAAGCCTTCATGCCTTTGGCATGAGGGCTTTTTGCGTGCTACCGGAGGTCGAAACGGAACACGAAAGTGCAATATCCGCACGCTTTCATAAAAACCAAGCAACAAATGTACGAAAATATTTTTTAACCACCCCAAGGGCTGGTATAGTTACCTGTTATGATATGCCCAGAGCAAAGGAAAGGGGGATAGGAATTGGGCTTAGATTCGGACGCACGGCGCAGAGGACTGATTGAGTATTTGAGCTTGAACGGTTATGCGACAATGCGTCAGCTTGCCGGAGAATTTGATGTTTCCATCAACACGATCCAGCGAGATATTACATATCTGGCCCGATACTATCCACTGGAGACCGCATACGGGCGGTATGGCGGCGGAGTGTATTTTGAACAGAACTGGCAGCCCTACCGGATCTATATGACACCCTTGCAGGAACGTGCTTTGCAGCACGCAATTTCATCGGCAGCGGCAGAGGATGTTGTTCCGCTGCAGGAAATACTCCAAACCTTTGCTCGGAAATAGCGGCTGACAGCCGCAGGAACCTTGACAACTTCATATCCAGCACGACAGGTACGTTCCCACCCAAACGAGCGACACTGGAAAGCACGCCATAACGCACAGGGCAGTTGCCTTGTGCCGAGCGATTCCGCTTGCCCCAAAAGCAGCCATGATCCGCTGTTTCGCCACGACCTTGGATGGAGTCATAATGATACGCCTGTTGCCCCGCACATCAGACGGGGCGGCCGAGCCTTGGTTGCAATGTTAGACCTTGGCAATGCCGGCGAGCGGCTGTTTGTCAGCAGCCCGCCTGTCGTGTTCCCGGCGCTTGGGGGCGGGCGGCAAATAGAGCGCGGCAAAATCAACCATACCGTTGATGCCAAATCCGTGCGGCGCAGTGTACTTTCTGCATTGCGCCGTATTAGTTTGTCATCAACGGGGAAAGAAGCAAAAATGAACCACGAAAGCGGGTACGGGCGGGCGCACAGGCAGGCGGAACATATTTTCCGCAATCTGCTGCCCGCCCACGGCATGGCCGTGCGCGAGGGGCAGATTGCCCTCTGCCACGCCATGCTGGATGCCCTGTTCAACAAAGAAGTTTTGCTCTGTGAGGCCGGGGTCGGCATCGGCAAAACGCTGGCCTATCTGGTGGCCTGTGTGCTCTGGCAGCAGCAGCGTCCCGCGGCATTGGTCGAGCCGGTCGTGATCTCCACCAGCAGCGTGACCCTGCAGGAAGCCATCCTGCGGGAATATCTGCCGTTTCTGTCGCAGGTTTTGCTGCAGGAGCATATCATTCAAGCACCGATCTGTGCGGTGGTGCGCAAAGGCAAGGAGCGTTTTGCCTGCGACCTGCGCTTGCAGCTGCGAAAAACACAGGTTAAACAGCGCGGCCAAGGGCACGATGCCGAAATGCGCTCTCTATATAATGTAAGCCGCAATTTGGATCTGGATCAGGCCGAGGGGCTTTCCAATTTTGACCGCCGCCTGATTTGTGTGCCGGAGCATTGCCCAAAAAGCTGCTCGGCGCGGCGAAGCTGCCGCTACCGAAAATATTTGGAAGAAGCCAACGGACGGCGCGTTACCATCCAAATTTGTAACCACAATTTTCTGTTGGCAGACGCCACGCACAGGCAGGAGAAATGGCCGCGGCTGCTCAAAAACTATCAGGCGCTCGTCATTGACGAGGCCCACAAACTGCCTGAAGCGGCGGCGCAGATGTACGGCAGGCGCTTTTCTGTGCAGGACGGCGAAAATTTGTGCCGCCTGCTGGAAAAGAGCCACTGCACTCACACGGCACAGCAGCTACGGGAGCGATTAACGGCACTGCAAGCAGCGTTTTGCGCAGATGAAATAGTAAATGCAGCAGTCGCCTTTTGTCCGAGCAATGTGCAAAATGCTGCACTTTTGTCCGCACAGGCAGCTTTCCGGCAGGCAGCGGTGACCCGTACTGCCAAGCCGCTGCCCGCATGGCCGCTGCACCGGCTGAGAGAAAGTGCCGATGTTTTGCAGCTTTTTATCGAGCAAAATTCGAACTGTATTCTGTATATTCAATACGATTCAGACGGAAAACCAACCCTTTGCGCCGACTGTCGTGACCTGCCTGCCCGGCTGGACAAAGCCCTGTGGAGTGTTCGGCAAGCGGCCATCCTCACCTCCGGCACACTGTCCGCTGGTGGGAATTTTACACATACTGTGCAGCGTATAGGGCTGAACAACCCGCAAACTTTCCGCGCTGAATCGCCGTTTGACTACAAGCGCAACTGTATTTTATATTTTCCAAAACGCACCAGTACGCCGTTTGACGAGGTAGAGTGGTTAAGTCAGGAAATTGAACAGCTGGTGCAAGTGTGTCACGGTCACGCGCTGGTGCTGTTCACGTCCTACGACCAGATGGGCCGCGTGCAGCAGAGGTTGCAGGGGCGAGTGGCGTACCCCTTGCTGACTGCCCGCCGCAACGGGCAGTTGTTCGTGCAGGCGTTCAAGCAACTGTCGAACGCGGTGCTGTTCGCGGCAGGGCCGTGTTGGGAGGGCGTGGATTTTCCGGGGGACCGTGTGTCGCTGCTGATTATCATCCGCCTGCCGTTCCCGGTGCCGGACCCCGTCAGCGACGCGGAAAAGGCCAAGTATCCCGACCTGCACAGCTATATCCAGGCCGAGGTCATCCCGACCATGCAGAAAAAGCTGCGGCAGGGCTTTGGCCGCGCCATCCGCACTGAAACCGATACTTGCACCGTTGCCATTTTGGACCCGCGTGCTGCACCCGGAGGGCGGTACCACAGGGCTGCACTGGACGCTTTGCCCAAGATGAATATGACCCAAGACATCAAGGATGTCGAGCACTTTATCCGCGCCGTGAAAGGCGCGGAATATTTTTTTGCCTGAAACGGCCCCTGCAATTTCGATTCAGCATTGAAATTGCAAGGGGCCGCTTTTATTTTGCCCAAGCATCGGAGGTAATGATTATGCGGGCTGTTTATTTTATCCAGGAAACCAAAAACGCCGATTTAACCATGCGTCAGCAGCAGCTCTTATGTTTGCGCGCGGCGCGCAGGCTGCGCTGGTATTGCTGCGAGGCCGTGTTCGCCGAGGCCGGTACCGAAGCCGCTTCTCTTGCGCTGCGGCCCGGTATGCAGGAGCTTTTGCGCAGCGCTGCCGACGGTGAGTTCGACGTGCTGCTGATCGTGGACGCTGAGCATCTGTTTTGCAGTCCGGCGGAGATCGAGTGTTTGCTTTCCACGCTGCTGCGCTCCGGTGTGCATACCTTTTGTGCCAAAAGCGGCCACTGGCTGGAACCAAATGGTCGACACTGGATGGTGCTGCCGAACTATGATTCGATCAGCCTGGACGATTGGGAGGACTTCGATGTTTAACTTGTTTTGTACACTGCCCGCGCTGCCGGCAGCGGAATCACAACCTATTCCGCTGCGCTGTATCAAAGTTCCGCCTCTGCCTGTCACCCCGAACCGCGCTGTGGTCTACGCCCGCACGGCAGACCGACACGTCGGTGTGCTGGAAACCCAGTACAATTCCGTTTTGGCCGCTGCCAGAGAGGACGGCTGCATCGTGGTCGATGCTGCGATAGAGCATTGCCCCGGCAACAGTTTGAAAAAGCCCGGTTTGCTTCGCTTGCTGAAATTGGTTCGCAAGGGCGAGGCCAACGTGCTGTATGTCCAAGACCTTTCCCGCCTGCATGGCAGCCCTTTTTGGCTGTACCTGTTGTTCTGCTGGATGCAGGATCACAACGCCAAAATTGTTACGGTGGCCTGTGACATCCGCTATTCCTTACATTATGACCTGCACATTGAGCAAAAACTCCTTGAGCGTGCCGCCAGAAAGGGGCGGGATGTGCCATGGATCGTTTGAATGATTCGACCTGTCCTATCAGTACTTGTAAAAATACCGTCAAATTGCAAATCGGAGAAAGCATCGTCACGCTGACATTCACGGGGAAAAGCACAGAAAACACCCGCGCCAAGCTGGTTGCGCTTTTGTCCGAAGCCTACTCGGAACGGGTCAAAAAGTGGCAGTAATATGCCAGATTTGTTGTTGGGTTTGGTGATAGATAAACAGCGTGATTCATGATATGTTGGGTGGTAAAACGAGGGAAACGACGATTAAATCTGGTGCGCGGCGCAGCGGATGACGTGCGATAGACGCTGCGACGTGTGCCAAGCCCGCAGGGCGGGATTTATTCGGCGTTTCCCAATGGAGGTGAAACAAGATGACGAGAGTGGAATGCCTATATCGCGTGTCCACCAAGGGGCAGGTAGACCATGACGATATCCCCATGCAGCGAATCGAATGCCGCAAATTTGCCGAGCAGCAGGGGTGGAATATCATCAAGGAACTGTGCGAAAAGGGCGTTTCGGGCTTTAAGATTTCCGCCGACGACCGCGATGCCATCCAGGAGCTGCGCGAGGACGCCATGAACCAACGCTTTGACGTGCTGCTCGTATTCATGTTCGACCGCCTTGGCCGGCGCGACGATGAAACGCCGTTTGTAGTCGAATGGTTCGCCAAGCAGGGCATCCGCATTTTCAGTGTAAAAGAGGGTGAGCAGAAGTTTGAAAGCCATACTGATTCGCTCATCAATTACATTCGTTACTGGCAGAGCGAGGGCGAGTCGCGCAAAACATCCATGCGCATCAAAACCCGCCTTGACCAGATGCGCGGCGAGGGGCTGTACACGGGCGGCACGCCGCGATATGGCTACCGCGCCGTGGAAAAGGGCCGCCGAAACAAAAAGGACAAGCCGGTAAAAGACTTGGAGATTTGCCCTGAAGAAGCTGCCGTGGTGAAAGAGATTTTTGAGCGCACAGTGTACGAGGGAGCGGGTTCATTTATTTTGGCAACAGAACTTTCGGCGCGCGGGGTGCGCACCCATCATGGGGCACAATTCAATGTCTCCACCATAAACAAAATCCTGCGCGACCGCCAGTATTTGGGCTATCTCATCACCCAGGACATTACTTCACCGCACCTGCCCGAACTGCAGATCATTGACGAAGCCCTGTTCAACGCCGCACAGGAGATTACCGAACAGCGCAAGACGCAGAACGCCGCGTGGCGCAATATCCCGCGCCAAAATTGCAGTGGTGTGCTGCTCGGCGGGAATCTCTACTGCGCCGCCTGCGGCAGCCGTATGACGTCCAGCAGCCCCGGAGAGGGGGCAAAGCGCCCCTATGCCGAGTACATCTGCTACATGGGCGCGAACCACCGCATTGCGTGCAGCGGGCAGAAAGCCTATGTTGCCAAGCGCGTGGATGATCTGGTGCTGCGGGTGACAGGGATGCTGCTGAACACGATCCAGGACACCCCCAAGGACGAATCCATCGAAAAGCGGGTATTGGCCGAGGTAAAAGACTTGGAGCGTCAGTTGGCGGACACCCGCAAACAGGCAGACGAGGCCGCCAAAGCACAGGAAGCACTGGAAATGGAGGTTTCCCGCTGCCTGATGGGACAGAGTCAGTTCACCGCCGAGATGCTGAGCAAGCTGATTGAACAGGCCGCGCAGAAGCACAAAGCCTTGAACCACACCGCTGCCGAACTGGAACAAAAGCTGGCCGACCAGAAGAAAATTGCCGACGGCGTACAAACCTACTACGACCGCTTCTTAGGCTGGAGCATGGAGTTTGGCATGGCGAGCTTGGCGCGGAAACGGATCATCATTGCACAGCTTTTCAAGCGCATTGAACTGGATCGCGGGTACAATTTGCACTTTGAGGTGGACTGGAACTACGAGCAGTTCATCGACAGCGTGAACGTCAAGGGCAAGCAGGGGATCACCGCGGTCGGCATTACACTGCCGCCGAAGGTTCGCCCAAAGGCAGGCAAGACTGCCAAGGCCAGCCAAACCGCGAAGAATGGCCGCAAGCGGAAAGCCGAACCGATCAGCGCATGACGCGAGGTGATTTTCAAGATTTTTCGCGTAAAATACATGATGAACAGCAGTTGGCCTGCCAAAATCGGCAGGCCAACGAAGCTATGGAAATCGACAAGTAAATCAGCACAAAAGAAAAGCGATAGAGCGTTACACTCTATCGCTATTTGGCTGCCCCAGTCCGACTTGAACGGACGACACCCTGATTAACAGTCAGGTGCTCTACCATGTGTAACGTGGTGAGGGAGCAACATTACGCAAAAACAACGTTAAAGCGACTGATGCTGTACGGCTTGGATGAAAAATGAAGAAATTAGACAGAAAAACCTGCTCGGGAATTAGCCCAATAGCGGGGGCAAAAAAGCAAACCAGCCAACGAACTGTGATTAATATTATAATAGCATACAGCGAGAATATTGCAAGTTACTTTTACTTACGAAGGGGGGAACATCAAATCATGAAGATTGGGGCAAGAATTCGCCAAATTCGTCAACACCAGCATATGACTCAACGGGAGTTGGGTGAGCGGATTGGGCTGCGAAAGAATGGGGCAAATCGCGTAGCCCAATATGAAATGGGGTATCGAACACCCAAACGTGACCAACTCAATAAAATAGCCCATGCTTTGAACGTACCGGAGGAAATGTTTTCCTTGGAAGCGGATGAAACGCTGCAGGCATTGCTCCACAATCTGCTTTGGTTAGATCAGGACGATACAACCCTTATTGAATTGTATGTTCTAAACAAAGAAAACTGTCTGCGATCTTGCAACCGGAAAGGAAAAAGTTCTGTAGCCATTGTAATACACGATGAAGCCGTCCAAAATTTTCTTAGAGACTGGTGCACCGAAAAATCACTTATTGAAGCTGGAGCAATAACTCAAGAGGATTACTTTGATTGGAAAATCCACACCCCTTTGTAACCGATGCTTAGGCTATTTACGAGAGCAGCTGACTCATAATCATTGGGCCCTGGGTTCGAGTTGCCGATGGTGCACCAAAACAATATAATCTGAACTTATTTCCGATGGGTGATGGGGTCGGATTATTTTTTGTGTTCTTTCTTGCACTTTTCACTTTATCCCTTTACAATGAAAACAGATAGAAATGCACCTGTTTGGTGCGGAAAGGTGATTGCACAATGAGGTTTCTCAATAAGAAACTAATTATCAAATCCGAGGTTTTTCAGCCATTAGAGCTGAATGAGGACAATGTCTAGGCCATCTTCAATCGGTGTGATCAAAGGGGTATGATAGAGAAAACCTTTGGAGTGATGTGTTCAGAGCGGAATTGGGGTATTCTGATAAGGAAACTACGGACTTTTTTGAAAAAAACGTCATACTACAAAACAAACGCACAATTCAATATCTGTTTGGGCAATTAGCAGGTATCCATCAGAATATAAAGTCACTTTCGCTTAATCAATTTTACATGACATACGGCAACCACAAATGGGCAGCAAGGGAAGATGCATTGATGAAATTACTCTACTTGGGAGCGCGTAATGAAATCAACTGTATTTTTCCCTTTAGCAAAAAACAGGGGGATACAAGTTTGATTAGTTCAACACTTTTTCCCACCCTCTCCCCGAAGGACCCAGCGTTCCCGGTATGGTGGGAGGCCCATAAGAGTGAGTGGGAGGACTGACAGTATCTTCCGAGATAAGTAGTGTACCATCGAGTAAGCGCTCTGCCCTGACTTTGTATACCTGCAAGCCCCCGGAGCCTTTTCCCAGCCGGTGGTAGAGGGCGCTTTGTCACGTCGTACGCCCCGTTTCCGTGCCTCTGTGGCCGGCGGGTATAACAGACTATACCTTGCAAGCAAGGTAGTGTGCCAGGGGGACAACCCCCGGACCCCATCTGCCGCTGAAGAGGGAAATATCCGAACAGAACTACCGTCTGCCGCCAAAGACCGGGTGGGGAAAATCCGTTCGGATATGCACTTGCAAACCGCACCAGAAAGGTTGCAACAACCGTTGCAGTCTTTTTTTAGTAAAGGAGCCCAACACTGTGAATGAGAAATGGCATATCCCCTCGATATTGCGTATGCAGGGCATAATCTGGGATAATTTGACGGCACCAATCCGACATGTAGAGGTGAACCAATGGCGTGGCGGCTATACATATTGGCATCTGCCTTATGCCAGGGGGTCTTCCTCCCAGTGGCTCAATCTGTATGTTCCAGCGTCTGTCGAGCCCGTCCCGTTGCTGGTGCTCGTCCATGGCGGCGGTTTTGTGATCAATGATGCGGAGTCTCATCAGGTACAGCTCTTTTACCGCTACTTTCGAGAAAAAGGATATGCCTGCGCCACCATCAACTACCGCCTGGCCGGTGAAGCGCCTTATCCTGCTGCACTGGAGGATGTGAAGGCTGCTCTCCGCTTTTTGGGGCAGCATGGTGATCAATACGGTTATGACACCCACCGCGTAGCTTTGTGGGGGGAGTCTGCCGGGGCGTATCTGGCTGTCATGGCGGCGTATTCGGCTGCGGAAGAATACAGCAGGGAACGCTGTGAGGGAGAAACCGAAAGCGACCTTTTCCCGCCGCTGCCCTTGGCTGCAGTAGTGGATTTTTATGGACCTGCCGATGTGACTGCCCAGGAAGGCCAGTTTCTCGCCGCCGGTGTGCCCCGAATGATACGGAGACTGGCCAACGGTTGGCTGACCCGTCACATCGGTGGCTTTTCCTCGGCCGAGGAATGCTGGATGGGAAAACCCCATGAAAGTTGGACCGGGTCGGAATATGAATCATTTGTGCCTTGCCGACGGGTGGCAGCTCGTACCTGCCCTCATCCGGGGTTGCGGACCCTCCTGGTTCATGGGCAGGCTGATTTGACCGTGGCCCCCGCACAATCAGAACAGCTATGCCGAGTCCTGCAGCAGACTTATGGAACCCCGGCTGCGCGTCTGCTGCCAGTGCCACACCGAAAACACGCTGATGATCGGCTGTATGATCCGGCAGTTCTGAATCTTGTGTTGGACTTTTTGCACGAGTGCGGGGTTTCATGATGTTATCTCGTAAAATGTGGATAGGCGGAGGAGCTTGGCCCCTCCGCCTGTTTTTATTGCAACTCTGGTACCGGTATTACGATGTTTACCTGGAACAGTTGGGAGTCGGTAGAAATCACAAGGTTACCGTCATATTTCTGTACAATACGGCGAATGCTGAGCATCCCGTATCCATGGTCACCATTATTGCGTTTGGTGGTTACCGGCAAACCATCCCGAATTTCGAGCTTGCCCTCAAAATGATTTTCCACGTGTATGACCAGCATCCGGTTGGTGCATTTCACCGAAAGATGGATGAACCGCATGGCTGGTGGCAAGCCCATTTCATACTCAATGGCATTGTCCAACATATTGCCAAAGAGGGAATATATGTCCATGACCTCCATAAAGTTCATCTTGGCACCATCGGCGATGCAGGTGAACTGGATGTTGTGCGTGGCACAGTGCAGGCGCTTGTCGGTCAGAACTACATCTAAGGTTTCATTTCCGGTGCGAACGGCGCTGTTGTACAGGTTCACTGATTCCTCCAGGCTGTCCAGATAGGCCTGGTCCACCCGGCCGGTTTCCCGAAGGTGGCGGATCTGATGCTTTAAGTCATGGCATTTGATGTTCAGCGCGTTAATGTTCTCCTTGGTCAAATGATACTGACGCTGTTCCTCAGCCCACAGGGTCTGCATAGTAACTAGTTCTGCCCGCTCTTTGGCGGCAATCAGCGTTTGCACCTGAATGAGCAGCATGAACAGGTAGAAGATAATCTCACCGGCGTTGAGCAAGTTGTAGAAAAACAGATTGTAGTGGACGATTGCCTGACTCTCAAAGTAAAAGATGGGGGTCAGGATGCAGACAAGGGCAAAGAGCATCAGGGAATTTTGCATGGGTATCTCTTCACCGAAAAAGCGGTGCATCCGGCGCTCCACCGTGATAAGGATGAAAAAGTATACAAGCAGGAATGTGCCTATGTATAGCAGGATGTGTGGAAGGGTGTCTTCCACGAAATAGGGCGCAAGAACTGGGCTGAGGCGTCCCAGGGAAGCGACGATCAGAAAGAGGCGGTCGGTGATGTACCAAGTCATGAATCCGGAACCAAAATAAAACAGCATGTTCCACACGGTTTCCTGGTAGCATGCCATCAGACCGACCAACATCAGGGAGAGCAGGATAGAGGAATAGAAGGCTTCCAGCACGATGTTGCCGCTGTAGGTGTAGGCAAAGACCAGGCACAGAAGCCGGACCAGCAAGACGCCGACCACGGCCCTCAGCCAGAAATGAGGCCGGGGCTTGCAATGACGGGCAAACAGCAGAGTCGCCGTCAGAAAAGCGATGAAAATGTCAAAAAATTTGAAATGCACCACGAGTCCATGTACAAGGGTGGGTGAAAGCATAACAGGTTCCTCACTTCCGGCTGAGATAGCTGGTGACAGCGGTATAAAAGGCTTTACGCCGACGCTGGCTAATAGGCAGTCGGGTACCGGCCACCAGTACATCACTGCCAGATACCGAATCTACATAGCGTAGATTTACCAGGTGAGACGTGCTGCAACGGGCAAAATCGAAGGGAACCAACTGCGCCTCCACGTCGGACATCTTTCCCCAGGCATTCAGGTTCCCCTGTTCGGTGTGGTAGATAAGCAGATGGTCTCGGATCTCTACATAATACAGTTCTACCACATTCAACCGCGTGATGCCGCCAGCTGTCTGGATGATGACTTCCCGGGGCTGGCGGGCCGTGATACTGCGCAGCGCTCGGCGCAGCATGGAAGTAAAGCGATAGTAATTGATAGGCTTGACCACAAAGTCTAGCGCGTCCACCTCATACCCGTTGACTGCGTATTTTTCCAGATTGGTGACAAACACCAACGTTACCAGCGAGTCCCGCTGGCGGATCTGACGAGCCAGGTCCATTCCGGTCATAGTGGGAAGATCAATGTCCAAAAAAATCAGATCATAATCGGAAATATTCCCCTCCAGAAAAACGGCAGGGTCAGAAAAGCTGTGGAGAGAAAAGGATTTCTGCTGCTCCGTCTCATACTGTTGCAGGCACTTTTCCAAAGAAGCCAAGTCCTGCGCATCGTCCTCCAAAATCGCAATTCTGACCATGGGACATTTCCCCTTTCTATCTGCCATTAGGCAGCCTGTAACCTGAACTTTTCATAAATTGTAGCATGTACCGATGCCGCAGGCAAGTGTCATTTCTCAACTCTGAAGGAAAGAAACGGGATCAATTAGAATTCAAAACTGTACAAAATGGCATAAAGTTTTGCCAATGTTGATAAAAAATGGTACATTTCATCGATTGCGAAAAAAAGACCATCGTTTACGAAATGGTTGAACAGGAGACCGGATAGGTGTGATATAATGAGACTAACGGAAATACCGCTCCACAACGGAGGGTACAAACCTGATATTCGTATGAGAAGGTGGGGTGATAAAACCGGTAAAGAAACTTGCCGGTTTGTCTGCGGGTGATCAGAAAAAAAGGAGGGAATGTGCACTAGACATTTCATACTGTACTATCAAAATAGGAGGAAAATGTTAAATGAGAAGAACAAATATACTTCGAGGACTTGTATCACTTGTGAGTACAGTTCTTGTTTTTGCACTAATTATGACAAAAACCGCCTTTTCATTCCAACCAATTATCAATTCTACGCTGAACACCAAAAATGTAGAATTGGTTTCATTGGATGAAGGAGCTGATGCGATTTATTTTGCAAGCGACTATGGTGACGCAACAAATTTAACCCAGGAAAACTTAGATGCCCTGCTGAAGGATGAGGATGCATTTGTTGAACGTGAGATGGAAGAAGGAGCTGTTCTACTCCGTAACGAAAACAACACGTTGCCGCTGAAGCCGGAGGAACGCAGGATTACACTATTTGGCTTGGCTTCTGCCCACCCACTATATAAAGATGTTTCCGGGGGTGGTAATAACGATCCAACACGGCAAATTAGTTTTTACGATGCACTGAAAGAACGGGGGTTTGAGATTAACAATACTTTGTTTGAGGCATATGCGGCCGCTGATGCAACCAGAAGGGACCCAAACAGCCCGGTTGGCTTTACAAATTACCTTGAGTGTCCCGCATCTTTTTATACCGATGAGCTAAAAAGTACCTTTGCAGAGTATAATGATGCCGCAATTGTAGTAATTACTAGATTCGCTGGTGAGAACAATGACATCCCCCTTTTAGACGAACAGGGACTTAGTCCGCTTGCCCTCCATCAGGAGGAAATTGATCTTTTAAATATGATTTACGAGTCGGGCGAGTTCGACAAAATCATTATGATAAACAACAGTGCTTATCCGCTGGAACTTGGATACCTCGAAAAATACCATATCGATGCCTGCCTGTGGGTCGGAACTCCGGGACTGGTGGGGTTCCGTGGTGTGGCGGATTTGTTGACTGGCGACGCAAATCCTTCCGGAAAACTGGTTGATACATATGCCGCAGATTCCCATTCTGCTGCTGCCACGCAGAACTTCGGAGACTTTGGCTTTACAAATGCGGAGGAAATGGACAAGATCTGCGCTGATTATGATGCATGGATAAGCTCGGCGGTCTCGCGTTATCTCATATATCAAGAGGGCATTTACGTAGGCTATAAATATTATGAAACTCGATATGAGGACTGCGTTCTGGGACAGGGTAACGCAGACGGAGATGCGGGGACATTTGCCTCAAAAAATGGATGGGATTATGCCGATGAGGTCGTATTCCCATTTGGATACGGGTTAAGCTATACCAACTTCGAACAGACGCTGGACAGCGTTTCAGAATCTAACAACACAATGACTGTTAAAGTGACTGTCACCAATACTGGAAATGTGGCTGGTAAGTCCGTTGTTGAGGTCTATGTGCAGACACCATATACAGACTACGACCGCCAGAATTCGGTAGAAAAAGCAGCTATTCAGCTGGTAGGATTTGATAAAACCAATCTTTTGCAGCCCGGTGAATCTGAGACGGTTACAGTGGATGTTGACAAGTACCTTTTCGCCAGCTATGACCCGAATGGGGCAAAGGGATATATCATGGATGCCGGTGATTACTACATCGCTGTAGGCGATGATGTTCATGATGCGCTGAATAACATCTTGGCGGCAAAGGGCGCTACTGGCATGGTGAATCAGGATGGAAATAGTGTTTCTGGCGATATCGCAAAAACATATCGGTGGACTCAGGATGAACTGGATACGGAAACCTATCGCTATTCCAATGCGACCGGAGCAGAAGTGACGAACCTGTTTGATGATGCAGACATAAACTATTGGATTGAGAATGCTGTAACCTACCTGACTCGTCAGGATTGGCAAAGTACTTTTCCGCAGCCCGTAGAGGGGCTTACTGCCACAGACGAAATGATCCGGGAGATTGATGGCTACTTATACAAAACCAGTGAGACGGCGACCTCTGTCAGCGACTATACGCAGGGCGCGGACAACGGACTAAGCCTGGTAGAGATGCGGGATGTTCCGTTTGACGACCCGAAGTGGGAGCAATTTATCGACCAATTAACCTTGGATGATATGGTGGGTGCAGTAGACGAATACTTTGGCACAAAAGCTGTTGAAGCAGTATTTAAGCCAGAGACTCGCTTTGCGGATGGCCCTGGCGGTATTTCTGGCCCCTATCTCCCGGATAAGAGCGCGTTCACCGGAGTAGCAAATAGCGATGGCATTAAGGGAAGCGGCACCGCGTATGTAGGCGAAGCGGTTGCAGCCAGCCAATGGAATAAGGAAATGATTGCGCAGCGCGGATACTTTATTGCGGAAGATGCACTGTTTTGTGGGGTCACACAGGCATGGGCTCCTGCGAGCGATCTTCATCGCTCGCCCTTTGGAGGAAGAATCTTTGAGTATTATTCTGAGGACAGTACACTCTCTTACCTTTTGGCAATTGAAGAGGTCAAAGCTATGCAGGAAAAGGGCGTAGCAGCAGCGATCAAACATTTCGCCATGAATGATCAGGAGAAAAACCGGTGCGGTGTTGCTACCTTTGCGACGGAGCAGGCAATGCGGGAGATTTACTTGAGGTGTTTCGAGGGCGCATTTACTGAGGCTGGTGCATTGAGCACAATGACCGCATTCAACCGTATTGGCTGCACCTATGCAGGCCATAACGAAGCTTTGTTGAAATCCTTGCTGCGTGAGGAGTGGGGATTCCTCGGTGCGACAATCTCTGACGCCGCATTTTTTGACTTCCAGCATGCAGTGGAAGGTCTTGTCGGGGGTACCGATCTATGGTGTCTCTCGTCAATCAATAATGGTCCTGAGCTGAAAGCGTATATTGAAACAAATGATGATGGAGATCTATTCCAACTGCTACGGGAATCACAGCATCGCTACTATTACATGCTTGCTAACACCAGTCTTATCAATGGACTGACCGACAATATGGAGTATGTCGAAATCACCCCCTGGTGGCAAACTGCTTTGTATGCAGTAGATGGGGGGCTTGCCATTCTGACAGTGATGCTGTTAGTCGCATATATTGTAGCATTCCGCAAGAATAAAAGTGAAAATTAAAAACTGGAGGTACAATATGAGCGGAATTTTCAAAGAGAAACCCCTTGGATTCTATATTGGACTGGTTTCTCCTGTGTTGTCTGTGATAGTTGCGATAATCATTTTGCTTTATGGAATGTCGGTCAATGATTTCTATGCTATACCGCCTGTTCTTCTATTGGTTGGTGCGGGGTGCGCTTGTGTGGGACTCTTCTGCAAAATACATTTTTTTATGATTTTACCTGGGGCGTGTTATATGGGGGCGGCGGCCACCTATATCAGTTCGCAACTGGTCAATATCTCCGCTAAAATAAGCGGAAATGGACTGGGAGAGACCGGAACATCCATTCCCATGATTACCTTTTTTGTGATTGCAATGCTGATTACAATCATCTTTGCGATTCTATCCAGCTTTATGAAGCAGACAAAAAGCAGATAAATAAGTCGGACCGGCCGGTAGTTTACCGCCGGTCCGACCCATTAAAAGGAAGGGCTATTTTTTATGTTCAGACAAGCGCTGGACTCCAACTGGTCCTTTTCTCGTCTGGGCGAGGAATCACAAAAACGTACAGTGAACATCCTACATGATGCCATGCTCGCCGAGCCCCGCGCGGCGGAATGGGCAGAAGGAACCAACACCGGATGGTTCGCCGGGCGGGATTACGTCTATGAAAAGACCTTCACTGCCCCGATAGAATGGACCGATCGGGATGTGATCTTGGAGTTTGAAGGAGTTTATCACAACGCTGAGGTATGGCTGAATGGGGAGCAGATCGCCTCCCACACCTACGGCTAACTGAATGTAGTTCACTCTGAACTGTACACTGGCCGTCCGGGGCCCCACCTCGGACGGTTTTGTGGTACAGCAACAGCAAAATTAGGAAGGAAATCAAAAACTATGCTCGGTCATGATTTCAACCAACACTGGACCTGCCGCCATCTGGAGGAGCAGGGCAACGGCACGCCGGTCACCTTGCCCCATGATGCCATGCTGGCAGAACCCCGTACCCGGGAAAGCGCCGGCGGTACGAATACAGGCTGGTTTGTCGGCAGGGACTATCTGTATGAAAAAATCTTCGATTATCAGCCCGAGTGGGACAGCCAGGTGCTGATCCTGGAATTTGAGGGTGTGTACCGCAATGCTGAAGTTTGGCTCAACGGTGTCAGGCTGGCATTCCGGCCCTATGGGTATACCAATTTCTATGTAGACCTGACCGCGCACTTGGAACGGAAAACTCCCAACCGGTTGCAGGTGATTGCCCGCAACGCCGATCAGCCCAACAGCCGGTGGTATTCCGGCGCGGGCATCTACCGTCCGGTGACCCTCTGGACTGCACCGATCGAACATATTAAACCCAATGGGCTGAAGATTCGTACGTTGTCCCTAGATCCGCCTACGGCTGAGATCACGGTGGAGACCACCGGCAGCGGCATTGTAGAGGTGGAGGTGAGGAGTGGAGATGCCGTTCTGGCTGCAGGAAGTACTGGCAGTAATGGACAGGCCGTTCTGACGCTGGAACTGCCGGGGGCTGCTCCGTGGAGCCCCGAAATGCCTGCTCTGTATACTTGCAGTGCCTTCTTTGGCGCCGATGCGGCGCAGACCAGCTTCGGTCTGCGCACCCTTGAATGGGGGCGCGATGGTTTGCTGCTCAACGGGAAACGGGTCATCCTGAGGGGGGCCTGCATCCACCATGACAATGGGCTCCTTGGGGCGTGCTGTTACGCTGATGCAGAATTCCGCAAGGTTCGCCTGCTGCGGGATGCCGGGTACAATGCCCTGCGTTCTGCCCACAACCCCTGCTCCAAAGCGTTACTGGATGCATGCGACCGCCTGGGAATGCTGGTCATGGATGAATATGTGGACATGTGGTACATCCATAAGACCGAATATGATTACGCCACCTACTTTTCCAATTGGTGGAAACAGGACCTGCAGGATATGGTGGACAAGGATTACAACCACCCTTCGGTGATCCTATACTCTACCGGTAATGAGGTCAGCGAGACTGCACAGCCCAAAGGGATCGCCCTCACCGGCGAATTGACCGACTGGCTCCATCACCTGGATGCCAGCCGGCCTGTGAGCTGCGGGGTGAACATCTTCTTCAATTTCCTGAGTTCGGCGGGCTTCGGGGTGTACAGTGATGCCAAGGCAAAAAAAGAAGCTATGCGGGCCGAACATCGGGGCAAGGAAAAAAAGAAAAAGGCGGTGGGCAGCGAGTTCTTTAACAACCTAGCCGGGCTCCTGGGGGATGAGTTCATGAAACGGGGGGCAACACTGCCTCCCTGCGACTGGAAAACACGGGATGCCTTTGCTAGAATGGATGTGGCTGGGTATAATTATGGCATTTACCGCTATCGCCACGATCTGAAAAAATACCCGGATCGGCTGATCCTAGGCAGCGAAACATTCTGTAAGGATGCGGCCCGGTTCTATGCCCTGGCAAAGAAGGAACCCCGGGTTCTGGGAGACTTTGTGTGGGCCGGAATGGATTATCTGGGTGAGGTGGGAATCGGCACCTGGGAATATGCCGATTATGCCCCCGACTTTTCCCACGGACCCGGTTGGATGGCGGCCGGCAGTGGCCGACTGGATCTGACCGGGTCCCCCTGGGGGGAAATGTTGTACACCCGGGTGGCCTTTGAACTGGAAAGCGGGCCCCGCCTGGCCGTGTGTCCGGTGGATCACACCGGGGAAAAACATTCGCCTTCAGCCTGGCGGATGTCCAACGCTCTGGAGAGTTGGAGCTGGGCGGGCTGTGAGGGCCACCCGGCGGATGTGGAAGTCTATGCCCGAGGAGATGTAGTGGAACTGCAGCTCAATGGCAAAACGGTGGAACGCAAGCCGGTCAGAAATTGCGTGGCCCGGTTCCGCCTGCCCTATGCTCCGGGCACCTTGGAAGCCGTTGTCTACGATACGGCTGGGCAGGAGACGGGCCGTAACGCTCTACACACCGCCGGGAAAGCAACCCTGCTGCAAGCTCTGCCGGAAGAACTATCGGCTGCTTCCGGACATTTGGTCTTTGTGCGGCTTCAATACTCCGACGAAGCCGGGACTGTTAAACCACTGGCTCGCGGACGGTTAAAGGTCAAAGTCAGCGGTGGACGGTTGCTGGGCCTGGGCAGTGGCTGTCCATACAATCCTATCGGCTATCTGAGCGATGAGTGCGACACTTACTATGGCCGGGCTCTGGCTGTGGTGCTGGCAGACGGATCCGGGCCGGTAGAACTGACTGTGACCGACAGCACCCTCCAGAGCACCTGTTACGTGCCGGTCTGCTGAACTTCCGTAAGGAGGACGTCCGATGCAATATACAGGCATTCCAGCAGGGCATTGGCACCGGGGCCTGTGGACCGGCCATTGCCCTGGAATTCCTGTATGACGCCCGGCGGGACTATCGGCTCCGGTTTCTCATCCGGGTCGCTCCGACCTGCCAACTCGAATAACGAAAGGAAGGATTCACCTTGCGCGAACAGAAAACCGGGTTCTGGACCAGCCCGCTGGCGGCATCCTTGATCAAAAGCGAGGAAGTCCGCATGCCGGAGATGCTTTTCGGCTACTTTATCGGTCCTTTTGGCGCATTGCTGGCTTCCGGTATTTATACCAGTATTCTCCAAAACTATTTTACCGACGTTCTGAAGCTGGATCTCAACTTTCTGACGGCACTCCAGCTGTTTTCTACCATACTCATCGTGGCAGCCAACCTAATTGTAGGACAGCTCATTGAGCGCACTCACTGCCTGGCCGGCAAGGCCAGGCCCTGGGTGTTGCTCAGTGCCCTGACTATGTCGGTAGCCTCGGTGCTCATGTTCATTGTTCCCTTTACGGGTGTGGCCCGGATGGTTTGGATTGCCATTGCGTACAACCTGTTCTATGCAGTGGCGTATCCCATCTATAATACGGCCAACTCTACCCTGATTCCCGTCTCTACCCGCAACTCCCAACAGCGCAGCGCATTGGCATCCTTCACTAATGTGGCAGGTCTTGGGGTCATGGGGGTGGGATCCATGATTTTCCCCATGCTGGTTTCCTTCGCCCTGAAGGAGGATCAGCATCGGTGGTTTCTTGCCATGCTGGCTGTGGCTGTGTTTACGGCCCTGACCATCCTGCTGCAATACAAGTTCACCCGGGAACGGGTGACGGAAGAGCAGATCCGTGCGGGCCGGAACAGAGTGGATCGGCCGGCAGCTGCGCCTCTGTCCGACCAGCTCCGGGCTGTTGCTAGCGAAAAGTGGTGGTGGATCGTCATGGTGTTTTACCTGTCTTTCCAGTGGGCGGGCGCCATGAAAAACGGTTCCATGGCATACTTCTGCAAATGGGTCATGGACAACACCTTTTTCGGATCAGCGGATGCCTGGGGGGCGTCCCAGTCTCTGCTTGCCATCCTGGGGGCCATTCCCATGGCGGTGGCTGCCTTGTTTGTGGTACCGCTGTCCAACAGGTTCTCCAAGCGGCTGGTTTGCATGATTGGTATGCTGCTGGGCACGGTGGGCGGCGTCATCGCCGCTTTGGGCAATGGTCAGATCGTGCCTGTTGCGGTGGGCGTGGCACTCAAGTGCTTCGGATCTGCCCCGGCCTGCTACCTGATTCTGGCTATGCTGGCCGATGTCATCGACCACATCGAGTACCGCCGGGGCATCCGTACCGATGGGCTGACCATGAGTATCTACAGCTCCATCATGGTGGCTGGTACTCCTATCTGCAATGCAATCTTTTCTGGCATGCTCAACGCTGCCGGGTATGACCAGGCTGCCGATGTGGCTCTAGGCACAGCGGCCCAGTCTACGGTGGTGCAGAATACCATCACGATAAGCTATATCTGGGTGGAGACCATCGGATTCTTTTTATGCGCAGTGATGGTGATGTTCTGGAATGTGGAGAAGAAGCTGCCCGCTGAACAGGCAGAAATAGCCCGTCGAAAGGGCCAAAACACTTCTGAATAGGATATATGCAGACTTCAAAATACCTGGACGCATAATGCGAAAGTTTATAGGACAAGTGCGCCCATTTTTAGCCGCTCGGTTTCTGGTAATGCCAGAACTGAGCGGCTTTTTGCTTTTCCCCCTCTCCACACCTCTCCCCCTAAATAGTGTTTACCAAGATTCACCTTGCCGTGGATGCAAATGGTATGCCGGTCCGAGTACTTATCACAGAGGGTACCCGAGCTGATTGCAAAGAAGCTATTCACTTGATTGATGGATTATCGGCGGAAACATTACTGGCCGATCGTGGGTATGACACCAATCAAATCATTGCTTATGCCGCTGATGCTGGAATGAATATCGTCATTCCGGCTGAACGAAATCGCAAGCAGCAGCGGGAGTATGACCGTTACTTGTATCGGCTTCGTCATCTGGTGGAAAATGCTTTTTTGCACCTGAAACGTTGGCGAGGCATTGCTACTCGATATGCAAAAACTACAACATCTTTTCTGGCTGCTGTGCAAATTCGTTGCATTGCTATTTGGTGTACTGTTTTGACCTGATCTTGTGTAGACACTATTTAAAGTAAAGAGGATCAGGGCAGACAAAAACGCAAAATCAATCGGGCAAAAAGCCTCGGCCACTCCCTGCAATTGAGGGGAGCGGCCGAGGCTTTATTGTTTTCTAAAATCAGGCGGAATGATGGAAAATTGCCGAACAAAAATCCAGTAAATTGAACATTCGTGACTATTCTTGCGAGCCATGGGAGCGGTATTATAATGGCAAGCGGGAAATCATTCCAATAAGGTGAATTGCTGGCGATACTCTCTGGGAGTGAGACCTGTTTGACTGCGAAAAATGCGGAAGAAATAGTTGTAATCGGAGATACCGATTTGCTGACAGATTTCGTTGTTGGTCATTTTGGTTGTGGTGAGAAGAGAGATTGCGTGTTGGATACGCAGACGACGGATATATTCATTGATGCCGCAGCCATAGGTTTCTTTTGACAGTTCATAAAGAGCGGTCCGTCCCATTCCAAGAGCCTCGCAAATCTGCGCGCTGGATAGCTTATCCGTTAGGTGTTCCGTCAGGTAACGATTCAGTTTTTCCTGAGGGCTGCCAGGAATCAAATGAGCCATGTGTGCCTGACAAAGTGCCCGTGCCGATAATGACAGCAGATTACAGGCAGAATGCAGAATTTTATAAGAAGTCCGGGGCAGCTGAGAATAGGCCATATAGAGATCTTTTTCTGGGATGCCGTAGTTTTCGCAGGACTTTTTGGCACATTGCCACTCCGCTTCTTTGTCGGCGCCCTGTACGATGTGGCTGAGCAGAAGGTATCCAACGATAACATCGTCCACCTGAATAGGGGTGATGGCTTCGATCAATCCCGCATGGCAGGGGTAGATCAGGGGACCACCTTCTCGCTGTGCCTGACGGCAGGCTCTTTGATCGCATAAACGACATCCCTGTTCCCCCTGAGGTGTCTGACGGATCAAACGGCAATACAGGGGAAGCTCTTTCGGATAGGATAAAATATCCATGCCCCATTCGTCAAACACGACAGTTCGCAGCCCGGTCAGGGCATAAAAATCCTGCAGTAAGGTTTCCAAACCTTTTTTGTCAAACACGGCACGCATAGGGAACACCCTCCTTGTTTCTGTATTTTATAAAGATCCATCAAAAATGTCAATTGTATTTTAGGCGGTGATGAATATGAAACGATGTGAACAAAAATCCACGTCATTGGGTATTGAACTGGGGTCTACCCGCATCAAGGCGGTTCTGGCAGGTCCCGACGGTTCGGTGCTGGCCAGCGGCGCCCACGACTGGGAAAACCATTTTGAGGGCGGGTACTGGACCTACCCGCTGGCGGAAGTCTGGGACGGCATCCAGGATGCCTACCGCAACCTGGCCGAGGACTACCGGAACACCTGCGGCGAACCGCTGACCACGGTGGGCACCCTGGGCGTTTCGGCCATGATGCACGGCTACCTGCCCTTTGACAAGGACGGCAACCAGCTGGCGGCGTTCCGCACCTGGCGCAACACCACCACCGGCCCCGCAGCCGATGCGCTGACCGAGCGGTTCCACTTCAACATTCCCCAGCGCTGGAGCGTGGCCCATCTCTATCAGGCCATCCTCAACGGGGAAGACCATGTGAAAGATATTGCCTTCCTGACAACGCTGGCAGGCTATGTGCACTGGCAGCTCACCGGCGAGAAAGTGCTGGGCATCGGCGATGCGGCGGGCATCTTCCCCATCGACAGCAATACCTGCGACTACGACGCCGCCATGATGGCCAGCTTTGACGAACTGCTGGCCGAAACGAAACTGCCCTACCATCTGCGGGACCTGCTGCCCAAGGTGCTCTGCGCCGGGCAGGACGCAGGGACCCTGACCGAGGCGGGCGCCAAGCTGCTGGACCCCACCGGCACGCTGCTGCCCGGTGCGCCGGTCTGCCCGCCGGAGGGCGACGCCGGTACCGGCATGGCCGCCACCAACACGGTGGCCAAGCGCACCGGCAACGTGAGCGTGGGCACCTCCATCTTTGCCATGGTGGTGCTGGAAAAACCGTTGCAGAACGTCTACCCCGAGATCGACCTCGTCACCACGCCGGACGGTGCCCCGGTGGCCATGGTGCACTGCAACAACTGCACCAGCGACCTGAACGCCTGGGTGAATCTCTTTGGCCAGGTGGCCGCCCTCTGCGGGGCCAAAGTTTCCGCTTCCGAGCTGTTCCCGCTGCTCTTCAATGCCTCGCTGGAAGGCGCGCCGGACTGCGGCGACGTGGTGCCGGTGAACTACTATTCCGGCGAGGGCGTGACCCACTTCGACGCGGGCCACCCGATGCTGCTGCGAACGGCGGGCAGCGATTTCTCGCTGGCCAACCTCATGCGCGCGAACATCTACTCGGCGATGGCCACCCTCAAGATCGGGCTGGACATTCTGCAGGATGAAAAGGTAGCGGTGGACCGTCTGTTGGGCCATGGTGGCCTCTTCAAGACCCCCGGCGTCGCCCAGCGGTATCTGGCGGCAGCGGCCCAGGCCCCCGTCACCGTGATGGAGACCGCCGGTGAGGGCGGCCCCTACGGCATGGCGCTGCTGGCGGGGTATCGTCTGGCCGTGCTGGAAGGCTGCACGCTGAATCTGGCCGACTACCTGCAGCAAAAGATCTTTGCCGATGCCCCCGGCTCCACCCTGGCCCCCCAGGAGGAGGACGTGCGCGGCTTTACCGCATTTTTGGAACGATACAAGGCTGCGCTGCACGCTGAACGCGCCGCCGTTGAACATTTCTGAGGAGGTATTTACCATGCGTATGCAAGACTATGAATTCTGGTTTGTGGTGGGCAGTCAGTTCCTGTACGGCCCCGAAGTGCTGGAAACCGTGGCCAACCGTGCCGCCGAGATGACCGAGGTGCTGAACGCCTCCGGCAATCTGCCCTGCAAGATCGTGTACAAGGTCACCGCCAAGACCAACAAGGAAATTGCCGACGTGGTGCGGGAAGCCAACTATGACCCCCACTGCGCAGGCATTATCACCTGGTGCCATACCTTCAGCCCCAGCAAGATGTGGATCAACGGCTTTGTGGACCTGCAGAAGCCCTACTGCCACTTTGCCACCCAGTACAACCGCGAGATCCCCAACGAGGAGATCGACATGGACTTCATGAACCTGAACCAGGCCGCTCACGGCGACCGCGAGCACGGGTTCATCGCCGCCCGGCTGCGGATGCCCCGCAAGATCATTGCCGGCTACTGGCAGGATGAGGAAGTCCAGAAGCGTCTGGGCCGCTGGATGCGTACCGCCGTGGGCGTGGCCGTCTCCCGCGAGCTGAAAGTCATGCGCTTTGGCGACAACATGCGTGAGGTTGCCGTTACCGAGGGCGACAAGGTGGAAGTGCAGGCCAAGCTGGGCTGGCAGGTGAACACCTGGGCTGTGGGCGACCTGGTCAAGGTGATGAACGAGGTCACCGACGCTGAGATCGACGAGCTGATGGAAGTCTACCGCGCCAACTACGACGTTGCCACCGACAACATCGACGCCATCCGCTACCAGGCCCGGGAGGAAATCGCCATCAAGAAGATGCTGGACGCCGAAGGCTGCAAGGCTTTCTCCAACACCTTCCAAGACCTGTACGGCATGGAACAGCTGCCCGGCCTGGCCAGCCAGCACCTGATGGCCCAGGGCTACGGCTACGGCGGCGAGGGCGACTGGAAAGTGGCCGCCATGACCGCCATTATGAAAGCCATGGGTGAGGGCGGCAACGGCTGCTCCCTCTTTATGGAGGACTACACCTACAACCTGGCCCCCGGTGCCGAGTACAGCCTGGGCGCCCACATGCTGGAAGTCTGCCCCTGCTGCGCGGCGGAGCGTCCCCGCATCGAGACCCATCACCTGGGTATCGGCATGAACGAGAAGGACCCCGCCCGCCTGGTGTTTGAGGGCAAGGCCGGTCCTGCGATCGTGGTCAGCCTTATCGACATGGGCGGCCGCCTGCGCCTGATTTGCCAGGATATCGAGTGCGTGAAGCCCATTCTGCCCATGCCCAACCTGCCGGTTGCCCGCGTTATGTGGAAGGCACTGCCCGACCTGACCACCGGCGTGGAGTGCTGGATCACCGCAGGCGGCGCCCACCACACGGTGCTGAGCTACGACGTCACCGCCGAACAGATGCACGACTGGGCCAACATGATGGGCATTGAGTTCGTTCACATCGGCAAGGATACCACCCCCGAGGCGCTGGAGCACGACCTGTTCCTGGCCGACCTTGCCTGGAAACTGAAGTGAGGCACATACTATGCTGGAAGAACTGCGCAAACAGGTCTACGAGGCCAATATGGAATTGCCCCGCCGCAACCTCGTGACCTATACCTGGGGTAATGTGTCGGGCATCGACCGGGAGAGCGGCCTTGTGGTCATCAAGCCCTCTGGCGTGGAATACGACGAACTGACGCCGGAAAACCTCGTGGTGCTGGACCTCGAGGGCAACCGGGTGGAGGGCGACCTCAATCCCTCCAGCGATACCAAAACCCACCTGGAACTGTACAAGGCTTTCCCCACCCTGGGCGGCATCGTACATACCCACAGCCCCTATGCGGTGGCCTGGGCCCAGGCCGGGCGGGATATCCCCTGCTACGGCACCACCCATGCCGACTACTTCTACGGCACCGTGCCCTGCGCCCGCCACCTGACCAAAGAAGAGCTGGACGAGGATTACGAGAAAAACACCGGCAAAGTCATTATTGAAACCTTCACCGGCCGCAAGATCGATCCGGTGGCGGTGCCGGGGGTCATCTGCCACAGCCACGGTCCCTTTACCTGGGGCAAGGATGCGGCCCAGGCCGTCTACCACGCCGTGGTGCTGGAAGAAGTTTCCAAAATGGCCCTGCTGACCCGCCAGGTGGACCCCGGCGCCGCCCCGGCCCCCCAGTACCTGCAGGATAAACATTACATGCGCAAACATGGGCCCAATGCCTATTATGGACAAAAGAAGTAAGGAGTGGAGTAACATGAAATTCTTTATTGATACCGCTAACGTGGAAGAAATCCGCAAAGCCAACGACATGGGCGTCATCGCCGGTGTCACCACCAACCCCAGCCTGATCGCCAAGGAAGGCCGCGACTATGCCGAGACCCTGGCCGAGATCGCCACCATCGTGGACGGCCCCATCAGCGGTGAGGTGAAAGCCACCACCACCGACGCCGAGACCATGGTCAAGGAAGGCGAAGCCATCTACGCCCTGGACCCCAAGCACATGGTCGTCAAGATCCCCATGACCGCCGAGGGCCTGAAGGCCATCAAGGCTCTGTCCGCCAAGGGCATCCCCACCAACTGCACCCTGATCTTCTCCGCCAACCAGGCTCTGCTGGCCGCCCGCGCCGGTGCCACCTACGTCAGCCCCTTCCTGGGCCGTCTGGACGACATCTCTCAGCCCGGCATCGAGCTGATCCAGAGCATCCATGACATGTTCCTGAACTACCCCGACATCGAGACCCAGATCATCGCTGCCAGCGTGCGCAACCCCATCCATGTGACCGACTGCGCCCTGGCCGGTGCCGACATTGCCACCGTGCCCTACAAGGTCATTGAGCAGATGCTCCATCATCCTCTGACTGATCAGGGCATCGAGAAGTTCAAGGCCGATTACATCAAGGTGTTTGGTGAGTGATATGACAAAACAAGAGAATCTGGCGCTGCAGAAAGCAGCCTGTAAGGTGCGCATGGGCGTGATCGAATCCACCCACGGCGCCAAAGCCGGGCATCCCGGCGGCAGTCTGTCCGCCGCCGACCTGTTTGCCTATCTGTATAATAAGGAACTGCGGGTTGACCCCGCCAATCCCAAATGGGAGGACCGGGACCGGTTCGTCCTCTCCAAGGGCCACACCGCGCCGGGCCTGTACAGCGCCCTGGCTTATCGCGGCTTCTTCCCGGTGGAGGACCTGCCCACCCTGCGCCACATCGACAGCTACCTGCAGGGCCACCCCAACATGAACACGGTGCCCGGCGTGGATATGTCCACCGGCAGCCTGGGCCAGGGTGTTTCCTGCGCCGCAGGCATGGCCAAAGCCGCCAAGTATCTGCACAAGGACAATGTGCGGGTGTACACCCTGCTGGGTGACGGCGAGATCGCCGAGGGCGAAGTGTGGGAAGCCTTCCTCTTTGCCGCTCACTACAAGCTGGATAACTTCTGCGTCATCATCGACCTGAACGGTCTGCAGATCGACGGTGCCACCAAGGATGTTATGAACACCGACCCCGTGGACTCCAAGCTGCGGGATTTCGGTTTCCGTGTGGTGTCCATCGACGGCCATGACTTCGCCCAGATCGAAGGCGCTATCCAGTATTTCCACGCCCAGACCGGCGCCCCCACCGCCATCCTCATGCACACCACCAAGGGCAAGGGCGTCAGCTACATGGAGAACAGCGTGGGCTGGCACGGCAAGGCCCCCAACGACGAGGAATACCGGACCGCGATGGGAGAATTGCTGGCACAACTTTGGGAACTGGAGGCGCAGGTATGAGTGACGTAAAGAAGATCGCCACCCGCGACAGCTACGGCGCTGCGCTGGTGGAACTGGCGAAAGATCACCCCGACGTGGTGGTGCTGGACGCCGACCTGGCTGCCGCCACCAAGACCGGCGTGTTCAAGAAAGCCTATCCCGACCGGCATTTTGACTGCGGCATTGCGGAGAGCAACATGATGGCCGCTGCCGCCGGCATGGCCGCCATGGGGCTGGTGCCCTTTGCTTCCAGCTTTGCCATGTTTGCGGCGGGCCGCGCCTTTGAGCAGGTGCGCAACTCCATCGGCTACCCCCACCTGAACGTGAAGATCGGCGCCACCCACGGCGGCATCTCGGTGGGGGAGGACGGCGCTTCCCATCAGTGCTGCGAGGACTTCGCCCTCATGCGTTCCATCCCCGGCATGACGGTGCTCTGTCCCTCCGACGATGTGGAAGCCCGGGCTGCCGTCAAGGCTGCTTACGAGCACGAAGGCCCCGTCTATCTGCGCTTCGGCCGTCTAGCTCTGCCGGTATTCCATGACGAAGCCACCTTCAAGTTCGAAATCGGCAAGGGCGAACAGCTCACCGAGGGCAACGATGTGGCTATCATTGCCACCGGCCTGGAAGTGAACGAGGCCCTCATCGCCGCCGAACAGCTGAAAAACGAGGGCATCCAGGCCCGTGTCATCAACCTGTGCACCGTCAAGCCTCTGGACGAGGAAATCGTGCTGAAGGCCGCCAAGGAATGCGGCGCCGTGGTCACCTGCGAAGAGCACAGCATCTTCGGCGGCCTGGGCGAAGCGGTGGCCGGTGTGCTGGGCGAAAAGTGCCCCACCTCCATGCGCCGTGTGGGCGTCAAGGACGTGTTCGGCCATTCCGGCCCCGCCTGGGAACTGCTGGAACAGTTCGGCCTGCGTTCCGACGCCATCGTGGCGGCTGTGAAGGAGCTGGTCTGAGATGATCGCCATCGGATGCGACCACGGCGGATACGAACTCAAGGAGAAGATCCTGGCCCACCTGCAGGACCGCGGGCTGGAATACCGGGACTTCGGCTGTGATTCCACCGCTCCGGTGGATTATCCCGTCTACGGCAAGGCGGTGGCCCGTGCGGTGGCAGCTGGCGAATGCGATAAAGGCATCGTCATCTGCAGCACCGGCATCGGCATCTCCATTGCCGCCAACAAAGTGCCCGGCATCCGCTGTGCCCTGTGCGGGGATTGCTTCTCCGCCCGGGCCACCCGGCAACGCAACAACGCCAATGTGCTGGCTCTGGGGGCGCTGGTCACCGGTCCCGGCCTGGCGCTGGAGATCGTGGACATCTTCCTGGACACGCCTTTTTCTGAGGAGGAACGCCACCGTCGCCGGGTATCCCAGCTGGAGGGAGAAAATGTTTGAACTTTGCGCCTCCATTCTGGCCGCCGACTTTGCCCGTCTGGCAGAGGATGTGCAGGCGGCGGAAGCCGCCGGTGCGGATGCCTTCCACATCGACATCATGGACGGCCATTTTGTGCCGGCAATCTCCTTCGGCAACGGCATGGTGGGCACCATGGGCCGCCTAACCGGCAAACCTCTGGATGTGCACCTGATGGTGGAAAATCCGTTGGATTTTCTGCCGGAACTGGCCGAGCTGGGGGTAAAACGAGTCTCGGTCCATTACGAGATCCCGGGTGGGCCGGAAGCGGCTTTGCGGGCCATCTGTGCCGCCGGAATGCACGCCGGGCTGGTGCTTAACCCCGAAACGCCGGTGGAAGCAGCCCTGCCGCATCTTGCACAAGTTTCGCGGCTGTTGCTGATGACGGTACCCCCTGGCCGCGGCGGGCAGGTGTATCTGCCCGGCAGCAACGAAAAGATTGCTGTTGCCAAGAAGCTGTTGAAAGGGCAGGGGAGCCATGTTGTCATCCAGGTGGACGGGGGCATTACCCCTGCAACTCTGCCCGGTGCCTATACGGCGGGGGCAAGGAGTATTGTGGCGGGCAGTGCGGTGTTTGGCGGAAAGATAGATGAAAACGTGAAGATGTTGAGGCTTGCAACATAACGAAAGCCCAAAAGGAAAAATTCCATTGAAAGAAGTAAACCGAACTGCCAGCGGCAGTTTACACGGCAACATATACGCAAAGAAGGGTGCTGACCACGATGTGGTCGGCACCCTTTTTGTTTCGACATTATATTCTAAAATGCGCTATTGTTCGGGCAGTATCGACTTGCAGGGCAAAGTTTATTGAAGTGACCCCCAAAAGTTAGACAATATTTTGAAGTAAAAATTGCTCAAGCAGCCGAAAGGGCTTGCTGTCTGTGAATTGCAGGCGGCAAGCCCTTTAGCTTTGCCTTGATCCTGCGGTTGTTGTAGTAATCCAGATATTCGATCAGTTCCTGTTTGAAGTGTTCCATGGACTGAAATTCTTGCAGATATAACAGTTCACTTTTGAGCAGTCCGAAGAAATTTTCTATCACAGCATTGTCCAGACAGTTTCCCTTGCGGCTCATGCTCTGTCGGATACCCTTCTCGCGGAGCATCCGCTGGTACTGCTTGTGCTGATATTGCCAACCCTGATCAGAGTGGAGAATCAGGTTTGTTCCGGCCGGGATCTTTGCAAACGCCTCGTCAAGCATGGTGGTTACCATGCTGAGTACAGGACGATCCGATATGGTATAACTGACCAGATCGCTACTGTGCAGATCGAGAATCGGGGACAGATAGAGCTTTTCTCCAAACAGGCTGAACTCTGTCACATCCGTGACCCAGTTCCGGTTCGGCTTGTCCGCATGGAAATCCCGATTCAGCAGATTTGGCGCTGTCCTGCCCAGTTCTTCCTTGTAGGAACGATATTTCTTCATTCGCACACAGCAGACCAGATCAAGCTCCTTCATAAGCCGCTGGACGGTCTTGTGGTTCAAGGGCAACTTACGGTTATGCAGATCTGCTGTGATCCGGCGATAGCCGCAAGCAATAAAGGCAAGCCGCAAATCGAATAATAATCCGCCGGCCTAGCCGGCGGTTTTTCGTAGACGGGCAAAGCCCTCTGTTACTAGCTTGCACGTCACGTCGTGCAAATACGATCTGCCAGCCGCGAGAGTTCTGCTACTTGCAGCCCATGAACGGGCTTAGAAATTTCCCATTGTCAGTTGTTCCCCAGCTTTGTCCTCATCCAGCTGGTGCTTGATGTATTCTTCTATTTTCTTTGCATTCTTTCCCACGGTATCCACGTAATATCCTCTGCACCAGAATTCCCTATTTCTATACTTGATACTTATATTTCAGCTCCAGGTATTTCTCATATATCATCAGACTGCTCTTCCCTTTCAAATACCCCATAAAACTGGGCACCGATACCTTCGGTGGAATTTCCAACAGCATGTGCACATGGTCTACACAGACTTCTGCTTCTACTATCTTGACCTTCTTCCACATACATAACGTTCGCAAAATTCCTCCGATTTCCCGCCGCTTCTCTCCGTAAAACACTTTCCTGCGATATTTTGGTGCAAATACTATGTGATATTTGCAATTCCTGCTCGTATGCGATAAACTATTCATGTCATTCATGTAATGACCTCCTTTTGCTTTTTCGTGCAGTTGGCAGACCGCACGCTCATTCTAAAGCAAAAGGAGTTTTTTGTCTTCAGCATCGCCACAAGGCTTCTTTAGAACCACTCGCCTAGCGAGTGGTTTTCACTATACAAAAAGCCCGGCAAACAGTCGAGACAGCTGCCGGGCGCCAAGAGCTATAGGAGAATTAAATGATCTCCATTTTTTAAACCATATTCGGCAAAGCTGTGACCCGACCGCAGCAGGATATTTCCCTCAACTAGGCAGAGCACCTCCCGGCCAGAAGAAGCATATCGTCCAGCGGAAAGCTCGACCACCGCCTCGACAAGCAGCCCGACTGCCTCACCAACCAACAAATCCGCCGGCAGCAAAATATCATGCCGCAGCGAAACAGACGGCACAGATAAATGAACCAGAGTTTTCATACAAACGCACCTTCCTCATGGCACAAGCAGTACAGCATGGTCAATCACCGTCACGCTCCCGCAGCATTCGGTACGCGCCGTTGATCAGCATCAACGTATCCTGATTGAGTGCCGCCAGCCGCTCGCACGCATCCTGCAAAAAGCGCAGCCGCTCAGTGACAGCGTATTGTGCGGCATCTAAGAATGCACGGCGGTCCGAAAGCCACGACTCTGATACATCCGCACATGTGAGCTGCCCGAGCAGCGTCTCCAGATCCTGCAGCAAGCGCTGCTCAGCGCGCACCGTGTCCATATGCGCTTCAAGCTGCCGTAGATTTACATGAAATTGCGCCATGGACTCCGCCGCGCTCAAAATCCACCGCTCAAAAGCTGCAATGCCGAATCCAGCAAACCACTGGTGACGCTCTTTGTCGCCCCAAGCTTTGCAACGGCACTCTTATAAAATGCCAGCGTCTCCTGCGTCATGGTCATAGAGCTTGTAACCTGACGGATCGTCAGTGTAAGCACCTGACCGGCCTGACGGGCATTATCATCGTCCCAAAACTGGAACATATTTTCCTTCAAGTTCTCCATCTTGTTGAGATGCTGCTGCAGCAGTATGTAATACTGCTCCAGTTCGGCAATCTTCGCCTCATACTGCGACTGTACATATTTGATGATAGCCATAACGTTTCCTCCTTATTTGGCAATTTTTCCAGCCAGGCCCTGAACGCCCTCCAGCAGTTCACTTGCAACTTCGCCGTGGCGCCGGAACGCCTGATGCAGCAAATCTACCGCGCCGCTAAAGCCCTTGCACATCTGCTGCCAGGAATCCTGAAGGCGCGTGCCATAATTATAAATACCCTGCATAATGGTGTCATCATCGCCCGCAACGGTCGTAAGCACGCCCGTCACGCGATTGAGCACGCCATTCACTTCTTCGATTTCTGCTTCTACGTCCTTCACCCAAATCTCTGCTTTTTCTGCGTCAATAGAAATATTTGCTGCCATGTCTTAACTTCCTCCTTGCGATCGTATTTTTTGTTCTTCTTTCTGCAGCATTTCCCGCTCCTGTGCAAGGCATTGACGATATCGTGCGAGCAATTCGCCCTGCATACACATCTCCGCTGACTGGCCGTCCTCTTCGAGCAGTTCTGACAAGCGGTAAAAACGGGAGAGATACGCTTCTATTACTTCCACACATTCTCCTTTCCAAGCGCATATCATTATTTATGGTCAAAAGATGCTCTGGGCATCTTCGTCCACCGGTTCCTCGTTCAGCTCGCCGCACGGCATTACCAAAGGGTATACACCGCCGCGGTAGCGCATCAGGCAGCGATTCAGCGGCAGCATTTGGGTTGCCCCCTGTGCGCTGTCAGGAATATCACATAAATTCTGACGTGCATACTGTCCGCCAAAAAGCAAAGCATCTCCCGACAGCGAGAAATTCTGGTACAGCACCCCGGCGTCTTCGTCAGACGTATGGTTCGGTGCAAAACACGCCGCAGTGTACACATTTCGCTGCGGTCCCGCCTGAAACAACCTGCTGAACATCAATGACGTCATACCATCCGCCCCGGAAGAAAACTCCTCCATCGACTCAATCCACAGCAGGATCGGCCGCGTATGTGTCTGCAGCAGCCGAAACACCTCCGCGCCGTCCCCTTCAGGAACGCCCTCTTGTTCCGCAACTTGCTCCAGCACTGTTTTCCGCCGTCCAAATTCTGCGGCAAGCTCCTGCCACAAAGCGGTAAGGGATGCATTATCTGTTCCCAGCACACGAATATGCTCTTCCGGGATATCCAGATCACCGA
>ERZ834433.240-NODE-240-length-70552-cov-25.655035_pt1 | contig 70552 bp, 66 predicted proteins | sample MGYA00519948_ERZ834433 | MGnify/ENA primary metagenome ERZ834433 (study PRJEB31850, sample SAMEA3708752) | human gut metagenome | biome: human gut; feature: human-associated habitat; material: faeces | place: China | collected 2014 ...
AGGATGCAACAAAGGTTACATTCACAACATTTGCTGGATTAACAGATGGAAAGACATATGATGTAACTCTTGACGGAACAACAAAGCAGGTTCCTGTATCCAATGGAAAGGTTGCATCTGTAAATGTTAATACACTCACTGTTCCGGTTGCAACTGAGACAGAAATCAAGTTAGTTTCTAAGGATGCTAACGGTGTTGTTCTTGATGAGTATGCTTATGACCCTAGCTCTTCGAGTTATTCTTCCAAGTATGACTTCTCTCTTACAACAAACAATGGTTATGTAAATGGTTCTAAGTTATACTTAAATAAAATTGGTGATACTGCAACAGCAGAGGTTACTTATAAGTCTGGAAAGTATGATCAGAACGGTAAGCCAGAAGGAAATGTTACATCTGGAAAGGTTACAATCACAGCTGTAGATCAGGCTACTGTTAATACCTTTGGTGTTAAGGTTGCAGACGCAAACGCACAGAGCAAGAAGTTTGACAAAATTGATGCAAATACACAGCTTGCTGTTGACGAGAAAGATATGTATGCATATTTCCAGATTAAGGATGCAGACAATAATGAAGTTTCTAATTACTACAATTATTCTGTAGAGTCCAGCGATAAAAATGTGTTAATGCTTGGAGGATCTACTCTTAATGTTGCAAGCAACAGCAATCATAGAGTACTTGTTACTCCTGTAAAGGCTGGTACCGCTTATATTTTAATTAAGGACAAAGACAATAAGATTGTTGGTTCTGTAGCGATTACTGTTGTGGCAAAGAGAGAAGTTGCAACAATGGATGTTGATAAAACAACTGCAACTCTTTCAAATTCTGCATCTTTAAAACAGGATGTTACTGTAACCGCATCTTTCAAGGATCAGTATGCAAAAGATATTAAAGTTGCTAGTACTTCTCTGAAAGTTACTTGCCTTAGCACAACTGCAAAAAACGTAAAAGCATCTGATATTACAGATAATGGTTATGATACATATTTTAACATTGATCCTGCAACATCATCAAACAAAATCAAAGTTAATTTCTTTGCTTGGGATGATCATATTACTATTCCAGAAGGAACATATCAGTACAAGATTGCATATATGAAAGATGGCAAAGAGGTTTGTGCTAGGGTTATTACTATCGTTATTCAGAAGCCAAATACTAACGGAACAATTTCGTTTGGTATCGACGTAGATAAGAATGAGGTAGATAATCTTGTAGATAAAGATCATAAGGATGATCAGACAATAACCATTGCTGTTAACGAATTAAGAAATGGTGTTGCTAGTGCTCAGTTAAATAAGGATTCAGTTGTGTCTGACAAAGATAACAATGACAAAGTTCGTAAGATTGATTACAAGATTGAAGACAAAGATGGTAAGACTGTATATAATTCAGCTTCTTCAGATTCTAAATTAAATACAGTTTCAGGATGTGCATTTGATTTTGATGTAGATGGAGCTTTAACAGTCACAACAGTTTCTTGTTCAGCAGTAACTGCTAATGTACCGGCAGAGAAGTATTTTGCTCCTGGCACATATAAAGTTACAGCAACAGTAAAGACTGGCAATTCAACTGATGATTCTAAGTGGGTAACTAAGATCTTTACAACTACATTTACAGTTAAAGATTCTCAGCCAGTTGGTACATTAACAATTGAAAAGGACTCCGTAAAGGATGTTGCTGGAATTAGTACTGTAGAAGATGCTGTTAAAAACGCAGTTAAGCTTGTTTATGCTGACAAGACATATTCTGCAGATACAAATGATAAACCACTTGTAATTGTTTCTGTTGAAGGTATTACAAATGATGGTACGAAGATCACTAAAGATAACTTTAAGAATGCTTCTATTATTACATCTAATACTACAGAAATTACAATCAGTAAGGTTACATTTACGGTTGGTGATGATGAAACAAGTGTTAATGTAGAAGCTTCTCCTTCTAATTCTCAGACAATTACACTGAAATAATTATGATATTTCATAAAAAGAGGTTGCTCCGGCAGCCTCTTTTTTAGTAGAAAGGGAAAATAAAATATGGAAAAACAAATGTCACCGTATCAATCGGTAAGACAATGTATTCGAATTTTTCTAAGTCTCAATGATAGAAAATCAGAGATGGAACATTTCGATTATCAAAGAAATGATGGTTACGAAACAAAAATAGATGCTGGATTTGAAGATTTGGATCTACAAAAAGATGCTGCTAAAATAATGCTTTATATGCAAAATGATATTATTCGTTTTAATAATGGTAGAGAATACCGGATTACTAAAAGAGAATTTCAGCCGTGTGTCCCTGTTATGTTAATTTTACATGTAGAGGAGATAAAAAAGTAGGCTTGGCCGATATTTGAGATCTCTTTTCAACGAGGATTTTTCGAGTTTGTCAAGTAAAGTGTGCAAATTTTTTGATTTTTTTGTGGTGGTCGATAAATCGACCACCATTTTTACGAGCTTCAATCAAACGGAAGTTCTTCATCTATGGATTTTGAGTCAGATGTTTTGCGAATATACCGGTCAATTAAATCTTCCGGAACAGGGATGTCTTCTTTTATCAGTAAAGCTAAAAGATGTCTGATATCAGCTTTCTGTTGATCTATAGTTTTCAGTGCTTGGTCATAGTCATTCCGCAGAAAATCGAGTTGTGCAAAAAATTCATCATCTACTTCATATGGGGCTGATTTCCGTCTGCTCATTTGAAATCTCCTTAGTAATTCTCGTATTTTAATATTCGGGTATGCATCTTATCATCCATTGAAAGCTGATTCCTTACCAGTGCCCAATTAGCCACAGGTCTGCCATTCCATTTCCTGTAAAGCTCGGTAATGCGCAGATATAATGCTTTCATTATGGCATCTTCGCTTGGAAATGAGCCTTTTTTAGTAACCTTGCGGAAGCTTGAATTTACGGATTCTATCGCATTTGTTGTATACATGACTTTTCGTACAGCACTGCCATAATTGAATAACTGCTCGATATTTGACCAGTTACGGATCCATACATCTATGGCCCCGGGATATTGGCTCCATGCCTGTTTAAAGCATTCAAACTCTGCTTCAGCAGCTTTTAAGCTGGATGCCCCATAAACCTTTTTTAATTGGGCAGTATAGGCTTTATAATCTTTTGAGGGAATGTATTTAATGGAATTCCTTATCAGATGGACAATGCATCTTTGCACAACAACATCCTTAAATATAGACTTTGCCCCTTCCTCAAGACCGGACACCCCATCCATACTTATAAAAAGAATGTCTTCAACCCCACGCGCCTTGATTTCATCGAAAATCTGCATCCAATAGTGTTTGCCTTCTGATTCTCCAATCCATATCCCCAGAATGTCTTTGATTCCGTTTACATCATATCCGAGCACAATATAAACAGCGCAGTTCTTTGTCTCCATTTCCTTACGGATGTTTACATACAGGCAGTCAACAAAGATAAAACTGTAAAATTTCTTTAATGGTCTGTTTTGCCATTCATTTGCCGTTTCTATAACCTGATCTGTGATATTTGAAATGGTCTCGTGTGAAATCTCAAATCCATAAATATCTTCAATTGTATCAGCAATATCACGCTGGCTCATACAATGCATCTTCCTGCCGGAGATTATATTCTTGAAATGAATTTTGAAACAGAAGTTAATTATGATCTAACTGTTAGCAGAATTTGAGAAAATACAAAATTAAATTATTCAAAACTTGATCTTACAAAAGGTTTTAACAAACAGTTAAAGGCAGAAGGGGGAACTATTAAAAGTTGTAGTTCCAGCAATAAGAAAGTTGCAGCGGTAAATAATTCAGGAAAAATTTCCGCAAAAAACATCGGAAAAACTACAATTATGGTAAAGTTGTCAAATAACAAAAAGCTGTCATGTGTCGTTTCAGTAAAACCAAACAAGTATCAAGCCAAAAAAATTACAATCGAAGATGTTGTTTACAATACATCAAAAATGAAAGCATATGCAGCATCATTTGATGCAAAAGGCAATTTGCATTTAAAATTTAAATTGGTCAATAATAGTTATGGGAAAATCACAAATGTATCAAAATTCAAAGTTTCTGTAAAAGATTCCTCGAATAAAAGCTTTATATCTTATAGTAAGAACAATTTCAAGACAAATGTTGCCAGCTATAGAGATAAGGATTGTACAATAATAATTCCTAAATCCGCATTGAAAAAAAGTTATAAAAAAATAGATTTACGCACTGCGAAAATTTCAATTAGCGGAAATTTTGCATCTGCATCTTTATAAATAATATTCATAAAAATAACCTAATAAAAAACTCTGAGCGATTTCTCGCTCAGAGTTTGGCTAAAATAAAGTCTTATTTAGCTGTGATAGAAAGTGACACCTTGACTTCCTTATCTACATATCCGATAGTATTTCCATCTGCATCATGGAATGCAACTCTTACGGTAACTTTTGTTACATCAGCAGTTTTTCCAGAAGGTAAAACTGTAGTCATATTATCAGCTGTAATTTTGCCATTGCCACCAATTACATTTGAATATCCTTCAATAGCAATGATAGTAGCTGACTGATCTCCATCTGCACCATATTTAACACCATCATAAGAATACTGGATTACAGAAGCAAGAGATGCCTGAATAGAAGCACCGGAAGTAACTTTTGCATCCTTTAACTTCATATCAGTGATTGCATCATTGGAAGTATCCTTAACAACAAATGATTTTGTAATTGTTGTCTTTGTATTCTTTGTAGAATCATAAGTATATCCTGCAGTAGTATGCTTTGGTTCAACTTCAATAGTAGCTGTAATTGTATAAGTTCCCTCTGCAAGTTTTGCGTATACATTAGAAGCATCTGCTTTAACAACGTTGATTGTTAACTGATCAGTAGCACTTAAACTTCCATCGTTAAATGCAGCACCTGTGGTAACTGAACCCGGAATTGTGTTGTATACAACATCTCCCTTTGCATTTTTAACAGTATAGTAAATACCTCTTACCTTGCCGGCAGTCTTATCTGTTTCAGTATCTTTTGTGTCATCCAAGCTATCGTTTTTAGCTAATTTCTTAGCTTCCACGCCCTTCAGTAATTCAGATACATTAACAGTAAAAATACGATTGCTAGTATTATCTGCATTTACTACGGCATCTTCTTCTGTCTGTGTTGCATTGTTGCTATTTAAAATATTAAGGCTATAGGAAATAGAATCACCAGCTACACCAGCCTCCTGTACATTAACAGTAACAACCTGTGCACAAACTTCTTTTCCGTCTTTCTTGAAAGTAAACTTAAAGGTATAAGTTCCCTTTACATAGTTAGATCCAGTAACAGTATATTTTACTTTATTGCCGTTCTTTGATGCATATCCTGGTACAGTAACATTTGCTTTGTCTACGCCATCCGGTGCACCTTCGCATGTAACTTCAATAGAACCATCATTAGCAGTAAACGCAAAATCATTTCCATACTGATCCTTAGTTGCTAATGTAATAGTTTCCTGGTTTGCATTTGCTGACTTGGATACTGTAACAGCAGTCTTATCAGCTGTCATAGTAACAACCTTTCTTGCTGCTACAACAGTTACAGGTACAGAAGCGACAATCTTATCATCTTTCTTAATGAAGATGTAAGCCGTTCCTTCTTTTGCAGGAATAAGCTTTACTTTGTTATTTGTCTGCATTGTATCACTGCCAAGCATTAATGTTGTCTTATCGCTTGACTCAACTTTGTAGTCACTGTAATTTGAAATTTCTTTTCCATCAGTGTCTTTAATTTCAAAGTATGCCCATACAGCGCTTGTCTCATCTACAGCAATTTTATCATTGTCCTTTAAAGAACTAAATTTTTTATTAGCATCACCAATTCTTACCTTGAAAGAACTTACAGCAGCCTGATCAGTAGCTGTGATTGTAAGCTTGTTTGGTCCGATGTTTCCATCTGCCTTACCATCTGCTGTATACTTATTTGTCTTATAGGTAATCTCGGCTGTTGCAGTGTCACCAACTTTATTTAAGTAAAGTTTAGATCCGTTTACATATCCGTTTGCTGTTGTAAGTGAGAAATCATAGTTTACATCAGATGTTCCGTAAGGAAGCTCTTTTAAGATAACTCCGTTGGCATCCTTTGCTACTAACTTAATCTCTGTCTCAGTTTTTACTGGAATGGTAGGCTTATCAATATTGATGGACGCAACCTTGTTGTCTGTAGCAACAAAGTTTACAGTTGTTCCATCTAATGTAACTGTATACTCTTTGCCATCATTCATATCTGAGAATGTTGTAAGAGTAACTTTTGTAGCATCTTTGCTGTCTACAGAAACAGACTTAACCGGAAGGACTACATTGTCAGGAGTTTTGATAGTTACCTCAGAAGCCTTAATATTCTTTGTAGCACCATCGATAGTTGCAACAAGCTCATTTGTCTTGTTCTGTGCTACACTCTTAAGAACATAGTTCTTTACTTCTACATCCTTAGTAGTTTCAGCTGAATCCTTACCAACGGTAATCTTAGCTGTGATTGTTGCCTTACCAGCCTTAACACCAGTTACTGTACCGTCAGCTGCTACTGTTGCAATAGAATCATCGCTTGATGTGTAAGTAATCTTAGCTCTTGAAGAATTTTTCTTAGTATTTGTTAACTTAGTTGTGCTTCCAATAGCTACTACTGAATCTCCAGATAAAGCAACGCCTACCTTAGCAACTTTCAGTGTGTAAGTAAGTTTCTTTGTCTTTGCCTTAGCACTCTTCTTTGTAGAAGTCTTGTAAGTTACCTTAACCGGAAATACGCATGGTATTTTCCGCGGAACTGTTGGAAATACCGGATTTGTAAACAGAGTTTGGGGCAAAATCACTTCTACAAGTAACACGCAAGCAACATACAAGAAGCGATTAAATCTGATTTATGGCTTCGACCAGCGCAGGTACATCCAGATGCGTGTAAATCCGTTCCGTCAGGGACATAGCGCCGGAATGACCGACAATTTTTTTGATGGTAGTCTGATCGACATGTGCTTCGGCGAGCAGGGAAATCGTGGTGTGCCGGCAGCAGTGAGGCGTATGATCGATGTGCAGACGAAACATCAGAGGCTGGAAAACATTGTGGTAATACATATAATAGGTAAAATGCTGGCTGTCCAGAGTATGGATGAGATATTCACAATCGGAACAGTCATGAAGCCAGCGCTGGTAAAAGGGGAGTACTTTGTCAGCAATCGGAACTTTTCGAATGCCGTTTTCGGTTTTGCTGTCAATGACATCAAAATATTGTTCGGACAGATGAACATTTTCTTTTTTCAGATCCAAAAGCTCTGAGACACGGACCCCATTGTATATCAGCATGAGGACTGTCTGGCAATAGGGATCGTTTTTGTGTTTCCACAGGAGAGTAATCTCAGAAGTGGAAAAACAGCTTCGTATGTTTTTATTAGGATTCCGGTCTTTGTATTTCGAAATATTTACATAGGCAGAATAATCTTTTGAGACAATTTCGTGCTTCATGGCATAAGAATAGAGCTGGTTAAAAAGAACACGGATTTTTTTCAGGGTAGGATAGTTTTTGCCACAGTGATCAATCACCTGCTGTAAATCATTGAGTCTCAAATTGTGAAATGGCATATCAGCAATGTTTTCACAAGTGGCATAGGCTGCCCGATAGCCTTTGATGTTGGAGTGGGAGATGGTAGGAAACTTTTCTTCGGACCATCGGAGATAAATTTCCCGGAAGGTTAATTTCAGCGTTTCCCCATCGATGGGATAATTATTGTAACGTGCCAGAATCTGCAGAGCTTCCGACCGGGTAGGAGCGTACCCCAGAATCTGGTAGTGCTGGATGCGCTTTCCCGTGATGTCATTGATGTGCCAGCCCGTAGTGATGCGTGCTGCATAGGGTCTTCTTCTGTTGCCGGAGAGTTTTACGACTCCACCGTATCCGTTTGGTAATCTCATTTTTCTTCCTTTCGTGTGTAAAAATTTATATTATCGTGTCAATCATACACATTTATTTGTAAAATTTTTAAGTAACACATAAGTAACAAAAAAGTGTTTTTACCTATATAAAAAGAAAAATAAAATCGACATGCCGGAATGATTGAAAAAAAACGAAATTTGGGGTATGATTATAGGCAATGAAACGTTAAGGAGAAAATAATCTTGAATACGAATGGAAACAAAAACACGTTAAAAGCAAATAAGATATTGATTCCTGTTATCTTGTTGATCGGATTGATTCCAATCATTGTGCATTCTTTTGTTTATGACACAAATCTGGCACAGTTTGACTGGTATCCGGAGAGCGCCGCAAAACAGACGGACTTCTTTTTTGCATGGAAGATGATTGCGATCATCCTTGTGGGAGTTGTAATGCTCGCAATTTTACTGATCCGATATCTGAATAAGAAGGAATTTAAATTTGAAAATTCCTTTTATTTTCTGATGGTGTATGCATTGTTTGTTGCAATGTCTGCCCTGTTTTCCAGTCACAAATACTGGGTGGCACATGGTACATATGAACTTTTTGAGCCTGTATGGGTTGTATTTGTCTATATGATACTGTGTTATTATGTCTATAATTATGTACAGGAAGAAAAACAGATAGAGGTAATCCTGCGCTGGTCCGGCATTGGAATCGCAATTGTTACTCTGATTGGATTTTTCCAGGTCTTTGGATTGGATTATTTTAAGACATCTCTGGGCAAACATCTGATGACGGACACAAGCTGGTGGAACCAGTTAGATAAGATTTCCTTTAATTTCGCAGATAAGACTGCGTATACGACACTTTACAATCCAAACTTTTTGTCATTTTATTTTGGTATGTTAATTCCACTGCTGATCTGCCTGTTTATTGGGGCAAAAAAGATGTGGCATCGTCTTGTAATCGCAGTCACAGAGATTTGTTGCATTGTAGCACTGGTTGGAAGCAGAAGTTCTTCCGGATTTATTGCACTGGCAATTGGAGCGGTGATTCTCGCATTGGTTTTGCTCAGCCGGAAGAAAAAATTATTTGCAGCCGGGATTGTTGTAGTTGTCATTGGAGTGATTGCAGCAGGAGTGTTGGCAAATACGACAGGCATCGGTCAAACTCTTAAAAAGACGGTTGTTGGAACCTATCATATGAAAGATCAGTTCTCTTTAAACGATATCAAAACAAACACAGATGATGTGGAACTTGATATCTGGAACAATCCTCTGTATGTGTCCTATGATCTGGGGAGCGACGGTGTAATCACCGTGGTATGCAAAGATGCAGATGGTCAGGAGATTCAGACAACAGAGGTAGATCAGGAAAATCATATTTTGGCCCTCAATGATGAACGGTTTGCAAATGTACAGATTCAGCCGATCATGTTTACCGATAATACAGCAGGAATAAAGATGATCATAGATGGTGTCGAATGGGATTTCTCAAAAAATGATACGGACGGATATGAATATCTCAATCCAGCAGGAAAATTAGTGAAGTTTGAGAATCCGAAGGTTTCAAATGTATTTTTGGATGATGCAATGAGCAATCGAGGACATATCTGGAATAAAACGATTCCGCTTCTTGGAAAGCATGCTTTTATGGGGAGTGGGGCAAATACCTATATGTTTGAAGTGCCACAGGAAGATTATATCAGTCAGAACTATGTCTACGGCGCAAACAGCTATGACGTAAAAGCCCATAGCTGGTATCTGCAGCAGTGGGTAGAAACCGGATTACTCGGTACCCTGGCACTTCTGGTATTTCTGTTCTGGTATCTGGTACAGTCGGTACGCATTTACCGCAGAGTGGATCTACACGAGAGTATCAGCTGGATTGGATTTGGATTATTTGCGGCAGTGCTGGTGTACATGATTGCAGGTATCGCAAACGATTCTAATGTATGTACCGCTCCGGTATTCTGGGGTATGCTTGGTCTGGGACTTGCAGTGAACCGTATGCTCGTAAAGAAAGAAAATCTTTTTGTTAAAGAAACAGCGGTTTCTGCAGAAAGTGATACTGCCGTAAAACAGAGTATTCCAAAAGCGGCAGAGAGTGCAAAAGCAGATACCGTGCAGATGGTACAGAATACTCAAGGGGCAGGAGTGACAGAATCCTCAGTCAGGAAGAAATCATCGAAAAAACAATCGAGAAAACAGAGAAAGAATCAAAAATAACAGATTGAAATTATGAAAAAAATCATTCAAGATAAACAATTACTGATCAGACGGATTTTTCTGATGTGCTACGACGTGCTTGCAGTGTTTGCTGCAAGCATAGTTGCGTTATTGATTCGGTTTGATCTGAATATCAAAAGCGTACCGTTTCAATATATGGATGAAGTGTGGAGAGCGCTTCCTTTTATGATCATTGTTACGCTGGTCATTTTCTGGCTGCTCCGGCTGTATTCCAGTCTCTGGAGTTATGCGGGAGCACTGGAAATGATGTATGTGGTTTCAGCATGTATTCTGGATACCGTTGTTGTGACAGTGCTGATATTGCTTCGGAACTGGGGGGATATGTACCCGGTGCCAAGAAGCTTTTACATTCTGTATGGATTGTTTCTGTTTGTATTGGTCATGGGATGCAGATATTCCTACCGCGGACTGCGTGTGCTTCGCAATATGCGCAGAGCCGGTGTGTACAGACGGAATGTACTTGTAATCGGTGCGGGAGATGCCGGGAACCAGATCATCAAAGAAATCAACAACAGCCGCTATGTGAAAAAGAAGGTTGTTGGTGTGATTGATGATGACCGGAACAAGATCGGCAATTATATTCATGGAGCGAAAGTCGTAGGAGATCGGAGCGATATTCTGGAAAAAGTCGAAGAACTGCATGTGCATGAGATCATCATTGCCATGCCATCGGCCACACAGAAACAGATCAAGGGGATTCTTGATATTTGCAAAGAAACCAGATGCACATTAAAGCGTCTGCCTGGCATTTACCAGCTTGTAAACGGCGATGTCAGCGTCAGCAAATTAAAAGATGTAGATGTCAATGATCTTCTTGGGCGGGATCCGGTGACGGTTGATCTGCAGTCCATCATGGATTATGTTTCTGGGAAAATCATAATGGTTACCGGTGGCGGTGGCTCCATCGGAAGCGAATTGTGCCGGCAGATTGCCGCACACAAGCCAAAACAGCTGATTATTGTGGATATTTACGAGAATACGACCTATGATGTGCAAAACGAACTGAAAGTCCGGTTCCCGGATCTGGATCTTGTTGTGCTGATCGCATCCGTGCGGAATACGAATCGTATGAACTGGATTTTTGGACATTACAAGCCGGAGATTATCTATCATGCAGCGGCACATAAGCATGTGCCTCTCATGGAAGAGAGTCCGAACGAGGCAATTAAGAATAACGTGCTTGGCACGTGGAAGATTGTGCAGGCGGCAGATCGGTACGGTGTGAAGAAATTTGTGATGATTTCCACGGATAAGGCAGTCAACCCAACCAATATCATGGGGGCCAGCAAGCGCATCTGTGAGATGATCATTCAGACCTATAACCGCAGATCGAAGACAGATTTCGTAGCCGTGCGTTTTGGAAATGTGCTTGGCAGTAACGGAAGTGTGATTCCGCTGTTCAAAAAACAGATTGAGCGTGGAGGTCCGGTCACGGTTACCCATCCGGATATCGTGCGGTATTTTATGACAATTCCGGAAGCGGTATCTCTGGTGCTGCAGGCGGGCACCTATGCCAAAGGTGGAGAAATTTTTGTTCTGGATATGGGAGAGCCGGTCAAGATTCTGGATCTGGCAAAAAACCTGATTCTTCTTTCCGGTCACAAGCCGGATGAGGATATCCATATCATTTTCACAGGACTTCGACCGGGAGAAAAACTTTATGAAGAAATGTTGATGGATGAAGAAGGAATGCAGGACACTGCAAACAATCTGATTCATATCGGTAAACCGATTGAGCTGGATGAAGAAAAATTCATGCAGCAGTTGGAAGAATTAAAAGAGTACGTTGTGACAGAACCGGAAGACATCCGGGAGTGTGTCAAAAAAATCGTGCCGACGTATCATCCGGAACTGGCAGGGGAGAATAAATAAGTAAAAATAGAACGGCTATCAATGACAGCAATTCCGTGCATGGCACGTGAATTGCTGTTTTGCTTTTTACAGATGAAACGTATTGCGGGGATGTCTGGTAGTGAGGATGGCACGCTGCTTTGACATGGCAACATGCGTATAGATTTCTGTGATATGAATAGAACTGTGACCAAGCATTTCCTGTATATAGCGGATATCGACATCCGCTTCTAAAAGGCTGGTAGCAAATGTATGCCGGAACATATGCGGTGTAATATGCTGTTCAATTGCAGCAAGAGAAGCATATTTGTTGATCATCCGCCGTACCGACTGATCGGATAATGCCGTTCCGTTTAGCGTCGCAAAGAAATGCTGGCAGGTTTCCATCTGGGGGAGAAATTCATTGCGGTATTCCGACAGAATCTGTATGACCTCGTGGTTTCCGATCTGAACAATTCGTTCTTTGGAACCTTTTCCGTAGATCAGGACTGATCCATCGTACAAATCGATGTCACAGATACGCAGAGCGCATAATTCGGAAATCCGTATTCCGGTTGCAAATAAAAGTTCTATGACAGCGGCATCCCGCAAAGCGTTTTTTCTCTGATAATCCGTTTTGGCGACGGTGCGCTGCTCATAGATCGTAGATAAGAAAATTTCGATCGTGTGCAATGGAATGGTTTTCGGCAAAATCACAGGTTCGCGGAATTTGATCTGCACCTTGTTGAAAGGATTCCGGGCGATGATTTCTTTATATTCCAGGTAGTGAAAAAGAGCTTTGACCGAGGCAATCTTTCTTTTTACGGTTTTGGGTTTGTACTTCTGGTGCAGACTGCCGATATAATTTTCCAACAGATCCGGTGTAATATCAGAAACATTCCTGCATGAAAAAATGGCATAAAATTGCTGAAGGTCGATGCGATATGCTTTCAGAGTCTTAGAATCCAGGCGTTTTTGGTGACGGCAGTGTTCCAGATAGTTGTTGATGTGTGTCTGTAAATTATTCATGGGTGGTCTCCTTTGTATATGAAGTTTTGTTTAGGAGTATATGGTACATGAAATGGGGAGGATTTTGTTGGATAAGGCAAAATTTGAAAAAATTGTACAATATATAACAATTACATTGATAGAACTGTGGTGTTTCCTGTGTCAGTATGGGTGGGAAAGGATATGGGATAGACTTCGGGGAAATACAGAATATGGATGTCGAAAGGTGATGTTTTGATGGGAAAACGGTGAGATTAAATAATAAATTACCGTTTAAATAAGAAAAATGGATTAAAATAAGGGATTTTGTTATAGTTTTTGGAAAAATGTGATATAATCCTTGATGTAATAGAAGAAGTACTTGAAAGATAATAAATAGTTATCCATTTATTCTAAATAATGGGTAAGCTTATATTAAGAAATACTAAAGTTTGGAGAGATATATACATATGATTTCAACATGTTTTGTAATAATGGGCTTTAATATAAAAACAAATGAAGATGGAAAAGAATACAATTTAGATCTCTCGTATTCTGAAATAATTAAACCAGTATTAGATTTTTATAAATTAAATTATGTGCGAGCAGATGAAATTATGATAGCAGAAATGATTGATGATTCAATGTACAAATTTCTTTTGAGCGCAGATTTAGTGATTGCTGATATAACAACTTTGAATGCAAATGCTCTCTATGAATTGGGAGTTCGTTATGCTCTAAAACCTTATTCTACAATTATAATTGGCTCAACAGATACAAAAATACCATTTGATTTAAGTCATGTAAGGATTTTTAGGTATAAGCATGATGGTGCACAAATAAAACACGATGAATGTATCAAAATAATAGGAAGTTTAAAAACAGTAATCAAAAATATTATGGATAATACTACGCCTTTAATTGATAGTCCAGTATATAAATTTTTATCCAATTTGGAGCCGCCTAGATATAAATATATTAGTGATACAAATTATTTTGAAAATAATATTAAACGATTTAAATCTGAAGAAAGTTTAGGAAGTTTAATTCATTTTGCTTATCAAAAAAGAGATGCAGGATGCTTTAAAGAAGCAATCACTTTATATAAAAAAGCATTAAAAATATCTAAGGACGAGTATATTATTAAGGAAATTGCTGTATGTATGTATCAGGAAGGTACATATCAGTCCTATTACGATGCGTTAAATTTTTTAAATAAAAATATAAAAATAGAAAGTACCATAAATCCAGAAGTGTTAAAAACACTTGGAACAATTTATAAAAATCTTTGGTTAAAAAAAAGAATTACTGAATTCGCGGATCAAGCACTTGCTTGTTATGAAAAATCATTTATACTTTTAAAAACATACAACAGTGGATTAAATTATGGATTTATGCTCTTGGTAATGAGTTATATTAACCAAGAAAGCATAAATCAAAAATTCTATATGTGGTCACAATATATATATAGTAAAACAAAAGAAATATGTTTAGAAAAGTACGATGTAGATGATTATTGGACAAATGCATCTCTTGCTGAATGTTGCCTAGTATTAGACGAAAAAAATGATTATAAAAAATATTTGGAGCTCTCAAAACTGTGCTATTTTGAAACAGAAAAAGAAAAGAAATGGAAAAATGAAAAAACTCGAAAGCAATTAAATGATATCAAAAAAATGATTCAAAAAATAAAACACAATAATTAATATTCTAAATATTTAATTGTTTTATAAGTAGAGGTATAATATTGCTTTTTAAATATTCAAAATCAAGAGTATTATTTTTGGCATTAGGAAGTATATAATATTTAATAGGATCAATTGAATTTAAAAGTGCAGTGTCTTTTATTTTTGATTCTTTTATCACGAAAAATGGGAGATTATGAGCAATCGCTAAAGCAATTTCGATATCTAGCCATACACTTGTTGTATAATAATATTCACCATTCTGATCCATATATTGATCTTTTTCATACGCAATACAAAGAAAAAAATCGCATTGCTTTAAGGCATTATTTATTTTGAAAATGGGAGATTTATCTAAAACTTCATTTTGTACTTCAACTATACATATATTGAGCTTATTTAATGTTCTTTTGATATAGTTTAAAATTGTTATTTGCTGTTTGTTTATAGGTTTTGAATAACTTAAAAATAATTTATACATTTTCATCCTCCAAATGTATGCTTCGAATATTTTTTATATATACCAGTTTTTGATGATAGTTATTTTTTAAATATTGAAGGATTTTAGGTTGCAAATATATTTGTTTATATATTGTGATAAAAACAAAATAAAAATTAATTTTTTGAGAGACTGCATTTTTCTTTTTGGGGGTTAGACAATAAGTAATATGCCTTTTTATCATACGAAAAATTCTCACAAAAATATTACAATCAATATAAATAATACAATCACAGTAATCTAATCTTTCTGTAAAGGCATAATTAAAATAGTTTCCATCAATTATAGAGTTTTCTTTTTCAACAAAATCATTAATATCAAATGTTTTATCAACTATCCATGGAGATTCCCAATAATAGGAATCTAAATGAAATACTTCTAAATTCAATAATTTACCTAATTTATTTGAAAAAGTGGATTTACCACTACAGCTTAATCCTAGAACTACAATTGTCATACTCAAATTTTCCCGCAATTTCATAAATTTATTTTGAAGAAATATAAACTTCACCATTGTTTAGAATAAATGGATAACTATTTATTATCCTTCAGATTTTAATATTTGTAGGGACAATACAGTGATAGGTCTGATAGTTGTTTTGGGAGGGGATGCCAAATTTTAATCTTAATATGTTATATCTAATTAAGGTTGATCTTAATTTTGTATATTTTCAATTAAGCAAAAATGTTGCCTCCGGCTACAATTATTGCAATATCCCCAAAAATGGGGTATGATATAATACATATAAATAGTTGAAAATACGGGGAAGAACTTGGAGGCGGCATGTTTCAAACAATTGATATAAAAGCATATAGGGGATTAAAGAATATTACATTACAAAATCTCAGCAGGGTAAATATTCTTGTGGGAGAAAACAATACCGGAAAAACATCTATATTAGAAGCGATACAGCTTTTAAGAGATCCGGAGGTAGTGGACAATGTTCTGTCAATTGCAAAAAAACGTCAACCTAGGAATATAATGGTGCAAAGTGCAAATTTGATTCCGTTTGATGAATTTCTTTATTCTTTTCCGGTACAGGGAGAACAAAAGGATATAGTAATTTATGCGACAGATTATGAGTTGAAGAAATGGCATATTGAATTATGTGGAACAATAAAAAAAGAAATTTATGATAAAGAAGATCTTTCGGAGAGTGAACAGAGAAGATATGATCTTTATTGCGGAGAGGATGGGGAAATCAGTGTTATAAGCGGAAACTTCTTATATATAAGCGAAAATCTGACATCTGAAAATAGCTACTCTTTTCGAGAGACACAATTGAGACCGGATATGTCTATGAAAGAAACTCTGGACATAAAAAAAGAGAATATGTCAAGAGTGAGTATAGTGTACATTTCACCAATGGATGTATACACCAATCGTGTGCTTAATGCGAATTTTTACAAAGGAATGAGAGTATCAGAAAAAGAAACATTAATTCAGTTGCTGCGGTTATTCGATGAACGTATTATAGGCATAGAAATTGGAATGTTAAATGCAAAGCCAACGATTTTGATTGAGTTGGAAAATATAGGATTGATGCCCGTATCTTTGTTTGGTGATGGTTTGAAAAAAATTCTTACACTTGCGAGCGCGATTGTGAAAACAAAACATGGGATAATTTTGATTGACGAATTCGAAACCGGAATTCATCAGAGAGCGTTGGTACAGGTTGCTGACTGGATTGCATCAGCAGCAGAAGAAAGAGATATACAGATCTTTCTTACTACACATAGCAGCGAGGCTGTCAATGCATTGGTACAGGCTCAAAAGAAACAACAGATAGATATGAGCGCATATCGTTTGGAACATTATATGGGAGATACTTTTGTAAAGCAGTTTCGAAGTGATGAATTACTGGAATTGGTAAATAAACAGGGGATGGATATTTTATGAGAAATTACTTGATTATTGTAGAGGGGGCGCATGATATTGCGGTAATTCAAAAACTGTTGCGTATAAACGGAGTTGATAAAATAGTACATTCTGAACGTGAACTTCCACCTGTCTGGAGACGCACAATTCCAGACAGGTATCCATTTCATGGGGATCGGCTGGAGAGAATCTCTCCAATTCCAAGTTTCGTAAAAAATGAAGAGATATCTGTGGCAATCAAGAATGCCGGCAGTGATAGTGAGATCATGAATGTATTAGTGCAGACATTGAAACTTATGGATATAAGAGAAGTGTTATCATTGGATGGCATTATGTTAGTGTGTGATGCTGATGAGAAAAATACAAATGATAAGAGAAAAATGATGTTGGATAATATGGGGGAAGGGACTGATTATATATTTGATGAAGATAAAATGACTATGTTATTTTATGGAAGGAAAGAAGTAGAAGTCTATACATATATTTTCCCAGATAATGATGGAAGTGGAAATTTGGAAAATTTATTGATAGATACAGCAAAAATTGTGTATCCACAGCTATTGGATTTTGCAGAAGAGTATGTCGGGAAGGCTGCAACAATTCAGACAACTTTAATGAGAGAACAAGATAAGAATAAGGCAATTGTGGGATGCATTACGAATGTAATGAAACCAGGAAAAGCGAATCAGGTTTCAATTGCAGACAATGACTGGGTATCAGAGAGAACAATAGAGGAAAGTGAGATACTCAGAAGACTAAATCAAGAGATTACGAAAATGTGCAGGTTAGTGTGAAATCAGGAAGGAGCAAGTCAACCATGAAAGGGTACCATTACATCAAAAGAGGAATTGATATCATATTAAGTGGGATGGCGATCGTGATCTTATCACCACTCCTTCTTTTTTTATGTATTGCGATCAAATTGGATACACCTGGACCGATATTATTTAAGCAGAAGCGTGTCGGCATCCACCGGAGTTTCTTCCAGATTTACAAATTTCGTACCATGCGGATTGACACACCGAAGGATGTGCCGACACATATGCTGGAGAATCCGGAGCAGTACATCACAAAGGTAGGAAAATTTCTGCGCAAAACCAGTCTGGATGAACTGCCGCAGATTTTTAATATCTTCAAAGGAGAAATGAGTATCGTAGGACCGCGGCCGGCACTGTGGAATCAGGATGATCTGGTAGCAGAGCGTGAGAAATATGGTGCCAATGATGTGACACCGGGGCTGACCGGGTGGGCGCAGATCAATGGCAGAGATGAACTGGAGATTCCGGACAAAGCAAGACTGGATGGCGAATATGTCAAACATCTGGGACCATGGATGGATCTGAAATGTTTTCTTGGCACAATTGGATCCGTGCTCATGCACGACGGCGTGGTTGAAGGTGGAACCGGCGAACTGAACAAAGCGGAAGAAGAGACAGAAGCACACAAAAGCGGACTGGTCGATCCACAGAAACTGAAGAGAGAAATTGTATTAGGCGGAGCAGTGGCAGTAACCGCGCTGGTAGTATTTTGGGCTGTAATTCACCATATTTTACATAAGGGAGAGGACAGGAAAAAGAAAAAAGGAAACATTCCGGGACAAACAACACAGAGCAGCGCAAAAAAGGAAACCATTGCAAAAGACACAGAAGAACGTGAAAAGGGCAGGAGAAAAAAGAAGATTCTGATCACCGGAAGCGGCAGTTATGTGGGAACTTCCGTGGAGGCATGGCTGAGACAATGGCCGGAGTACTACCAGGTTGACACGCTGGATATGAGAACCCAAACATGGCGGACGCACGATTTTTCTGCATATGATGTGGTCTATCATGTGGCGGGAATCGCACATGCAGACGTGGGACAGGTGTCGGAAGAAGAAAAGAAGCAGTATTACCGCGTGAATACAGATCTGGCTGTAGAGACAGCCGAAAAAGCCAAAAAGGAAGGTGTGCAGCAGTTTCTCTTTATGTCTTCCATGATTGTATACAGCGGATGTAGAGAAAAGAAAATTACAAAAAATACAATTCCCAAACCATTGAATTTCTATGGAGACAGCAAATGGCAGGCAGATCAGAAAATACAGGCACTGGCAGACGAACGTTTTAAAGTTGTCGTATTGCGTCCACCGATGATTTACGGAAAGGGATCCAAGGGAAACTATCCACAGCTTGCAAAACTGGCAGGAAAACTTCCGCTATTTCCGATTGTACATAATCAGCGTTCCATGCTTTATATAGAAAATCTGGCACAGTTTGTCAAACGGATGATCGACAACGAAGAGACCGGAGTGTTTTTCCCACAGAACGAGCAGTATATCAATACTTCGGATCTGGTGCAGATGATCGCTGTGGTAAAAGGACACCGGCTTGTGATGGTTCCAGCGACTGGCTGGATCATCCGGCTGATGAAAAAGATTCCGGGAAAAATTGGCACCCTGACGGGCAAAGCGTTTGGTGACAGTGTGTACGATATGCAGATGAGTGAATATAAGGAAGAATATCGTGTGTGTGACTGGAAAGAGTCGGTAAGAAGGACGGAAGGATAAGAGCTGGAATGGGAAAATCTTGCATAAATAAAAGAATTAAAGTATGATACTACTGAAAAGATGATAAATAGCTTAATGGTATGCATTCGAAGGTTTAGGAGATAGAAAAGCGTGAGAATAGACAAACTGCAAGTGCACAATTTCAGAGGTTTTTCAGATACAGAAATAGTATTAAACGGAAAAGATGCCATTTTTTATGGAGTAAACGGAATGGGAAAATCGTCAATACTGGATGTCTGCAATCTTCTCTTTTCCAGAATTATGCAGGAAGCAGCACAGGATGAACAGATAACAGCCTCTCTTTTAGGAGAAAAAGATGTAAAAGTTGGAGAAGAAGAAGCAAAAATAACGTTGTTTCTTGAAGACCAGGGAAATAATTTTCACTATTACCGAAAAAGAATTCAGGGGAAAAATCTGCATAATTCCAAAGAACTGAAGAGAGTTTCGGAATATATTCGAAAACAGTATCTGGGAGATTATTTGGAAACAGAAGAAGAGTATGAAAACGATGACACGGAAACACCACAGAAAGAGTTTACTTTAAATAATGAAAATATTCCTGTTTATGTGTTTTATGGAGTTGACCGCTATAATGAAAAAACACGTAAATTGAGAAGGCGTTATACAGGAGCAGCAGGGAAGCTGGATGCGTGGAGAGATTCTGCATTTGGAGGAGTGATCAATTTCCGGTTATTTTTTGAATGGTTCCGGGGAAGACAGGAATATGAAAACAGTATACGTGTGGAAAAGCCGAATGCAGAAGATCCACAGTTACATGCAGTAAAAAAAGCCATATTAAACGCATTGGGAGATGGATTTTCGGAAATTCGTGTGAAAGTAACAGAAGAAGATGCGGAACTTATTGTCATCAAAAAAGAATTGGAATTGGCATTTTATCAATTGTCAGAAGGAGAAAAAAGTGTAATCGCACTGGTAGGCGATCTGAGCCGGAGGCTGGCAATTGCAAATCCAAAGAGGGAGAATCCGTTGAAAGGGGATGGCATTGTGCTGATTGATGAAATTGATCTGCATCTGCATCCGAAGTGGCAGGAGAAGATTTTTCCGGCTTTACAGAATACTTTTCCAAATATTCAGTTTATTGTTTCCACACATGCTCCGAAAGTGCTGGAGTCTGTGGATGAAAATATACAGGTAATACGTTTGCATGAAGATGCAGAAACGCATCTGGTTTTGGCAGAACCGATGGAGCCAATGAACGGCTGGGATGTCAATACAATTCTGGAAGATTACATGGATACCGAAGTATATAACAGGAAGACAACGGAACTCTTAGAGCAAATAAATGTGTATCTGAATGAAAAAGCATATGATGAGGCAGAAAAACTTGTAAATAAGCTTGCATGGATGACATCAGAAGAGAATACAAAAGTTGTGCGTGCAAGAATCTTGATTGCAAAAGGGCGATAAAGTTTTTATGGTTTATATTCAAAAGACAGGTGAACCAGAGGAAGTAAGCCGGTGGAAGAAAAAATTTAAGAATAAGCATAAAAGAGAAGCAGGGTATGAGGATATCCGGCATGAAAAGGAACTGCAAATATTAAAGAATGCATTGCTGGCAGAACAGAGGCATCTTTGCTGCTATTGTTGTTCTTATATTAAAAATACAGAGACTGAAGTACAAAAGAATAGTTTTCATGTGGAACATTTTCGACCTCAGGCACAAAATCAGGATTTATCTCTGGCCTATAATAATCTTCATGCTTCCTGTAATGGAGACAATCGCAGGCACTGTGGGCATAAAAAAGAAAATAATTTTGATGCAAAGCGGATGATTTCTCCGCTGGAGAAGGATTGTGAAAGTCATTTTCGATATCAGCAGGATGGAACAATACAGCCGGCGGAAAAGACAGATGAGGCAGCTGAGTATACAATTACAAAGTTGAACCTGAATGATAAACGTTTATGTCGTGCCAGAGAAAACGCTTTATGGACGTTTAATGTGTTCCAGTTGAATGGAGAAGAAAAACAGCGGGAATTGAAAAAATTTGAATGTTCGGAAGAACTGCCACCTTATTGGGACGCAATTAAATATTTTTTGACACAGGGAGACTGATATACGTGAAATATGATAGAAATCTGGTCGCTACAATCATAGAAAACGAATTTTGGGATGACTTGTATAATGAAATTGACGATTCTGTTATGAACATGGAAGGTCAGGAATTGGATGAAGCGTTTGAGACATATGTTGACTATGCAGAATTGGATCAAATAGAAAATGTCAAAGTTGTCCGGGTAGAACAGGAAGAGGATGATACATGTACGATTGTGAGAGGCATATTGGAAGCTGATGTTTCTCTTGATGGTTATGTATATTTTGAAGGGGAAAATAATATGGTGAACAGTTCGGAAGTTACATTGGAATTCGAATTTCAATTTGAGCATCAGAATGGGAAAAATCGCCAATTTGTGTCCCGGGTAATTGCATAACTTATAATTGATAGAAGATATCATGAAGAATAAAAAATGGTAGAATCTGTAGAAACTGTGATAGGACAGATTAATAGAAAGAGTGGAGGTTTAGGGATGCCGTACGTGTCACCTGTTGTTGAAAATGATTTTAAAGACCGGTTGAACAAGTGCGTAGATATTATTAAAAATTCGAGTATCAAATATCAGAGTTTTGGGATTTTTGGAAGCTACGCGAGAAATGATTATAAGGCCAGCAGTGATATCGACTTTTGCATCATAGTTCCGGAAAAACCGGAAAGATGGATGATGGGAGCCTTGCGGGAAGAACTCGAGATGTTGCATGCGGATGTGGTTTTTGTAACACCGCAGTATTTCGAACATGATAATTCAAAGTTTACACAACAGTTAAGAAGAGATTATAAGGAGTTGAAAATATGATAAAGGCAAATTCTTATTATTCTATTGCGTGCAATGAATTCTGGTATTTAAGGGATGCAGTGTCACCTGTATACTGCAATCCGGCTGCAGCTTCGGCACAGCAAATTGCAGAAAAAATGTTGAAATCTGTGGCAGAACTGGTTTGTACTGGAATTGAAAAACTAATGACATCCCATAATTTGCGCGCCTTATACGATGAGATTAAAAGGGTGGATACTTCCTTGCAATTAGAGAGGAAGGATCTGGCATTACTCAAAGACTATTATTATGATGCAAGATATCCGGGGGATAATTTTGTTATTGTGACAGTGGATGAGCTGCGTGAGGCATTGGAGATCATGCTTGACGTTGTAGAAGCTGTAAATTGCTGGAGAACGTCTCATGAATTGGAGATATTAATTGCTGATCCGAGAGGGGAGTTTCAATCAGCGATGAGCAGATTGAAATAGAAATTTTGAAATTATGTGAAAACTTATATACGCAGAATATTAATGCATTATTAAAAAATATGGAGCCATAGTTTCGGTAGAAGTGATAAAACCGGTTGGATGATAAGTCTAACTGGTTTTTTACATTGAGTAAGATAAAGGTTCGTGATATAATAAAAATAATATTTATTGGATTTGGGGTTACGGAAGACAGAGGACAAGAGAATGCATATAGTTAAGGAACTTATCGATAATATATTATCAACAAGCCTGAATAGATTTCTTACCGAACAGAAAATTGCAAATGAGCAGAGGCTGTCTTTTTCGGACCATCGGGTTTTGCTAGAACAGCTTTGTCAAAGCGGATTGATTTCTGTTGAGGATCTGAATGATTTTTTCTTTCAAGAATTATTATATGGTCATCATCGATTGATGCGCGTGTATTCATTAACTGCTTCGACCTGTCTGCGATTAAAGAGCAGGGATTCGTGGGGCAGACTTATGCGCAAATTCCAGATCCCAGATTGGACGTACAACCAGATCATAGCGACGATTCCACAGAAGGAAGACTCCACGAAGCTTGCAGCGATACAGGAAGAAAGAAGGAATGGAAATTTAATCAGGGTGCATCTGATTTTTGTGTTCTGCATGTTAAAAGATTCTGCAGGTCCGATCGAGGAGGAGTGTTCCTATCTTCCGGTAACCATTGATCTGGAACAGCGCTGCATGATTGTTAAAGTATGGAATCAGCATGGAATTATACAGGAGAGCCGTCCGCAGATTCAGCTTGATAAAATCTATAGTATAGTAGAAGAAACATTAGAACTGGAATTGGACAACAATAGAGCGGCTGATCCGCAGAATGTATTGTATGACATGAGCAAAGAATTGTTCAACCAGTTTTTTGAACGGCTTCCAAATATAAAAGAGATTGATGATAAGAGAGAGAGCCTTAGCAGCATTATCGATGCAATGTTACAAAATATTCCGTTGCATCATGTAGAACAAAAAGACGGAAAATTATATATGCCGGATGGAATCATTAATTTAGAGGAAGAACTATATCGCCTGATTCAACAGACTGCATTATATGATTACCGGGAAGATCATGCATTGGAGTCGCTTCTTCCGCGCAATGAAAAATATATATCAAGAATTCGATTCAGTGACAGAGATAATCTGTCGGCAAACTTAACAGGAGAAAATGGTGTAGATTGTATTTATGATGCCAAGACGTTTATGTGTATCAGGGATTCTTTGGATATCGTGAAAAGAATTATTTCCCTGACGGTCAATTTTCCAAGAGCGCGAGGGGTATTACAAGTGAAATATGAGGCTGATAATTATCAGTTTCTGACGCTGCACATTTTGGAAGGAAAATATTATTCGGAAGAAGAATTCCAGCAGATATGGGGGCTTTATAAAGAGTATGAACGAAAGAGAAGCGGTTCGGCAATGTATGAAAATCCTGCCGCAGTTGACACAAAGGCAATGTAAGCAGTTTACGACGCAGGATCTGAGTGAACGGCTGGATCTGGAAATTACATATACCAAAAGTATGCTGCAGGTTCTGTGTGCAAAAAATCTGGTTCGAAAAGAACTGCACTATAGCTGCCCACAATGCCATAGTCAGAATGTCTTCGTATGTGATGGATTTGCTGCTTCGTATCAATGCTATCACTGTCAGGCAATCCTGGAACCGACACGGGTAGAAAACGAGGGGAGACCGTTTTACAGTGTTTCCAAGGATGACTTTATGCAGTATACAAAAGAAACGTATCCGGATATCTTTTATATGACATGTGAGCCGGAAAAAGAAATTATTCCATTTCGTCCGGTGGTTGTCGAGAAATCGGAAGAAAATGTTGCTCCGGTGATCGGGGATGACAAGGTGGAGACGGTAGAGGATAAAGCTGAGAAAACGGACAATGACCTTGAAAAGCGTGTGGTTAGCTTGGAAAATGATAAAAAGGGGAAGAATCTGTTTTGGGCGATGGTAAAGATAATTGTATGGGTTACATTTATAGCGCTTGCCTCTTGGTTTGTCTTGTATGAAATGCTCGATATTTTTGTCTTTAAGGATCAACATGCCTTTCTGTATGAGATGTTTATGTTTGCAATGAAGGGAAGTGTGATTGAGACAAATGATTGGGGCGATATATTTATAACTATCATTGGTGGAATATTGACTTTGGTGGTTGGTGGAATTGATGTATTGGGATGGAAGAAGATACATCAATATTACCATACTATAAAAGAAGAATTAATTAGTTGAGTATTTGGTGAAAGGAAAAGATGAAACGAGTTCTAATGCTGGCGTCCGTCGCCTCCATGATTGACCAATTTAATATGCCAAACATTGCATTACTGCAGAAACTGGGCTATCAGGTAGATGTTGCCTGCAATTTTATCGAAGGAAATACCTGCTCGGATGCACGTGTCGCAGAATTGAAGCAAAAACTGCAGGACATGCATGTGCGCTGCTACCAGATTGATTTCGCACGGAATATCAAACGCATGGGACAGAACATGAGGGCACTGCGGCAGGTAGAAGGTTTGATGAAGCAAAATGGATACGCATTTTGCCACTGTCACAGCCCGATCGGTGGTGTGGTCGCAAGGATTGCCGGACACCGGACAAAGACAAAAGTGATCTATACGGCACATGGGTTTCATTTCTATCAGGGGGCACCGGTTATGAACTGGCTGGTGTACTATCCGGTGGAGAAGATGCTGAGCCGATGGACAGATGTGTTGATAACTATCAATCATGAGGACTATGCCAGAGCAAAAAAGAAATTTCATGCTGGAAAAACCTATTATCTGCCAGGAATCGGAATCAATCTGGAGCGATTCCATGCGGGAGATGCACAAACAATCCAGCAGAAACGGCAGGAACTTGGATTGCAGCCGGAAGATGTGTTTTTGCTGTCTGTGGGAGAACTCAGTGATCGTAAAAACCATGTCGTTGTCATTGAGGCAATGAAACAGCTGGTTCAGAGACATTCGCAACTGAAATATTTTATTTGCGGACAGGGAGAAAAAAAGCAGGAACTGCAGCAGTTGATTCGAAAATATCATTTGGAAGATCATGTGAAGCTGCTGGGATTTCGGACAGACGTGGCAGAACTCTGTCAGGCAGCAGACGTGTTTGTGTTCCCGTCCAAGCAGGAGGGACTTCCGGTAGCACTGATGGAAGCGATGGCTTGTGGGGTTCCGGTAGTGTGCAGCAGAATTCGGGGAAACACAGATCTGGTAAAAAATGGAGAAAACGGTTATCTGGTAAGCGCGGATCAGCCGGAGGAATATATTCAGGCAATTGAAAAACTCCTGCGGATGTGGAAGAATACAGAAGAAGTCCGGCAGATGAGAAAAAATAACCGTGCACGGACAAAACAATATAGTTTACAGACGGTATTAAAACAATATAGGAAAATTGTATTAGCGTTAGAAGAGAATTGACAGTTTTCATGAAATAGAGTATTCTAAACTAGAGTGTTTATGACTACAAAAATATAAAATGGATATTTCAATAAAATTTAAGGTGTAAATAAATGAAAAAGACATTAGCAAGATTACAGGGACTGTATAAATTTAAAGATTTAGTTAAACAACTTGTTGTAAAAGATATTAAACTCAAATACAGAAGAAGCTTTTTGGGATATGTGTGGAGTGTTTTGAACCCATTGATGGTAATGGTAGTAATGTATTTGGTCTTTTCCAAGATGTTTCGCTTCAATATTGAAAATTATTCTGCATATCTGATAATTGGACAAACTTTATTTACTTTTATGAACGAGGCAACAAATCAGGCAATTGGTTCCATTACTGGAAATGGATCACTGCTTAAAAAGGTATATGTGCCTAAATATGTATTTACTTTATCAAAGGTTACGAGTTCTTTGGTAAATCTTTTGTTTTCATTAGTGGCATTGGTAATTGTATTTGTTTTTACAAGAGTACATTTTTCGTTTTATATGTTACTTATTCCCGTTATTTTAATAGAGGTATATATTTTTAGTCTGGGGCTTGGATTGTTTCTTGCACAAGGATCTGTTTTTTTTAGGGATATTCAATACATATACAGCGTTGTAATTACAGCATGGATGTATCTGACTCCAATTTTTTATCCGATGGAGCAGCTTCCGGATGAAATGCAGGTTGCCATTAAAGTATGCAATCCAATGTATCATTATATTAATCAGTTCCGAATGGTTGCATTGTCGCATACGATGCCACATTGGCAGTCAATTTTATACGGCTTTGCTTTGGCATTCTTTTTCTTATTTATCGGAACAAAGTCATTTTTGAAATCGCAGGATAAATTTATTTTGTATATTTAGGAGCATATGATGGGAAAAGATAATGTTGTGATAGAAATTGATAATGCTACAGTTCGGTTTAATATGGCGAACCAGCAAATTAATAGTTTGAAAGAATATGTGATTAAACTTATAAAAAAAGAATTGATGTTTCAGGAGTTTTTAGCTTTGCAGGATATAAACTGGAAAGTGAAGGAGGGAGAAGCCTGGGGAATTGTTGGAACAAATGGTGCAGGTAAATCGACTCTTTTGAAATTGATTTGCGGAATATTGAAGCCATATAAAGGTTCTGTTCATGTAAATGGGAGTATAGCACCATTGATTGAGTTGGGGGCAGGATTTGATGGTGAATTGACAGCGAGAGAAAATATAGTATTGAATGGTACTTTGATGGGACATTCTGAAAAATTTATGTTAGAACATTTTGAAGAGATTGTTGATTTTGCAGAATTATGGGATTTTTTGGATATGCCAATAAAAAATTATTCATCTGGTATGTCGGCCAGACTTGGATTTGCTGTTGCAACAATGGTGAAGCCGGACATACTGATTTGTGATGAGGTACTTTCTGTTGGAGATTATAAGTTTCAGGAAAAATGTGAGAAGAGAATGCAGGAAATGCTGTCTAAGGGTACTACCTTATTGTATGTTTCACATTCTATAGAGTCTGTACGGAAGATTTGTGATCATGCTTTGTGGTTGAAAAAGGGACATGTTGTAAAACAGGGAAATGTAACAGAGATTTGTGAAGAGTATATGAATAGTTAAAGGACAAAAAAAGTGCATGCGAAAGAACCTATGTATACTGCAATTGTTGCAGCGTATAATGTAGAGAAATATATTGGGTCATGTTTGGATTCTATACTGAAAATTCAGGATGATAATTTAGAAATAATTATTGTTACAGGCAGAAAAACAGATCAGACCAACCATATTTGTGAAGAATATAGCCTTAGGAAAAATATAAAACTGGTCCGACAGAATGGTGTGGGACTTTCAAATGCGAGAAATTGTGGAATTAACGAAGCAACTGGACAATATATTTTCTTTGTTGATGGAGATGATTCGGTGGATTCTCAAAAATTGAAAAGATTTTTGAGCAATGCATCGAAATTGATACAAGGTCAAAAGGTTGACGCAATTTTAAATGATTTTTATTTTACAACAGAGACAGGAAGCGTATTGATTGAAAATAATCAAATACCAGCAGGTGATTTTAGCAATTTCCGATATGCGGAGAAAATCATCAAGAGTAAAGGAACATTTTGGAATTCCTGGAGATTTTTATTTTCTAAAACGTTTATAAAAGAACGAAGATTATACTTTAAAGAGAATAGTACATGTGAGGATCTGGAATTTGCAGTACGTTTATTTACAATGACAAATCATCTATGGTTTTGTCATATCCCGTATTATCAGTATTGTCCAGTTCGAAATGATTCCCTCATGAATTCTAAGAATTACGAAATGATTCGGGATTTTTTTGGTGTACAAAATGATTTAAGATTTCTGTTAAAACATACAAAATTTAAATTGACATCAGTAATTATTAGTAAATTGAATGAACTTGTAATTTTGTGTCTGCCTGATATATATGAAGTTGATAAAAATGACAGAAAGCGATGTGCAGTTGAATATCAAAAATTTGCCAGAAAAGCGAGTGTCTCATCGGGTGGAATACAGAAATTTATTTTCATGATCATGAAAACAGATGGAGTTTATATGCTCAGTTATCTGTTATATTATATTAAAAAAGTACGAAGAAAAAAAAGATACAAAGTTTAAATGGTGAAATAGGATATGCCTGAGATTACGGTTGTTATGCCAACCTATAATAGTGAAAAATATATAAAAGAAGCAATTGACAGTATACGTGCACAATCATTTAAAGATTGGAATATGCTGGTGATTAATGAGCATGGGTCTGATGATAATACCCGATCTATTGTAGAAGCATATGAAAAAAGAGATACGCGTATTCAATTAGTTCAGAATGAGACAAAATTAGGGTTGGCTGACTCACTTAATCGTGGAATAAGGTTGGCAACAGGAAAATATATTGCGCGCATGGATGCAGACGATCTGGCTCATCCAGATAGATTTCAAAAACAATGGGAATATCTGGAGAGCCATCCGGATGTGATTGTATTAGGAACAGCACAACATCATTTTGGACCGAATACGGATTGGGTACACAGACCAGCAACGACAGCAGAACAATGTAAGGCAAATTTGTTATTTATGTGTGATGTATGTCATTCCACGGTCATGTTGAGAAAACAGATTTTTATAGAAAATTCTTTGTTTTACGATTCGGTATATTTCGCAGAAGATTACGAGTTGTGGATGAGAACTTTGAAATATGGAAAAATAACCAACTTGTCAGAGGTGTTGGGAGAATATCGATGGGGAACAGAAAATATTACAAATTCTAAAAAAAAGCAGCTTGCAAAAGAGAGTGGAGAGTTTGTTGCCAGAAATTTGAAGGAACATTTACAGATAGATTTAACGGAGGAAGAGACCTTCCTTATGAACGGATGGAGTAATCCATGTTTTGGTTCTATGCATCGATGGAGCAATCTGAAAAAGATAAAAAGAATTTTACAGAATGTGTATGAGCAAAATCAGAAAAAACTATATGTGGATGAGAAATGCATGCTACAGATTATTGGAGCCAAATGGAGATGGGATAAGTATTATGAACCTATCACCAATGGGAAAAAAGAAAAATCAATAGAAGCAATTTTTGCATATAACGGATGTGCAACATTTGTACAACGTTTTTTTGACTATATGAAGAGAAAATAAAATTAAGTTAAATACCATAAGGAGGAAATAGAAATGCTAATTACAAAAACCCCGTTTCGGGTCAGCTTCTGTGGTGGTGGAAGCGATATGGCCGATTTTTATGTAAAATATGGAGGATGTGTTCTCAGTACATCTATTAATAAGTATTGTTATATATCTATTCATCCATATTTTAATGAGGAGCAGACGCTGTTAAAATATTCACAGAACGAATTGGTAAATAGTGTAGATGAAATTGACCACAAAATTTTTAAACAAGTGTTGGGAGACATGCATGTAAGTGGTGTGGAAATCAGTAGTACAGCAGACGTCCCAGGGGGAACCGGATTGGGTTCATCCAGTACATTTACTGTTGGTTTGTTGAATACATTATATTGCTATAAAGGACGATTTGCTTCCAAAGCGAAGCTGGCAGCAGAAGCTTGTGAGGTTGAGATTGAAAAACTCAAATCCCCGATTGGAAAGCAGGATCAGTATGCAGCTGCATTTGGAGGTCTTAATTTCATTCGATTTAATCAGGATGGTACGGTATCGGTTGCACCAATTATGATGCAAGCGGAAACATATAAAAAACTGCAAAAGAATTTGATGATGTTTTATACTGGTACTACCAGATCAGCAAATGGAATTTTGAGTGAACAGAAGAAAAATATTGCCCAGGAAGATAAGACGAAGAATTTGTTGAAGATGTGTGACCTGGCATATGAGATGAAAGATGCATTGGAACATAACGATGTTTCCTCTTTCGGAGATATTTTAAATACAGGATGGGAGTTGAAGCGTTCATTGGCTTCCGGTATTTCAAATCCGGAAATTGATAGGGCTTATGAAATTGCTATGAAAAACGGAGCTCTGGGAGGAAAATTATTGGGAGCCGGTGGAGGTGGATTCTTATTGTTCTACTGCCCGGAAGAAAAGCAGGATCGTTTGAGAAATGCAATCGGATTAAAAGAATTTGAATTTACTTTTGAGAAAGATGGATCTTCGGTCATATATATTGGAGATAAGTATTGGAGATAACATTTATTGACTAGAAAGGATGGATAAAATGAAAGTATTAGTAGCAGGCGGAGCAGGATTTATTGGAAGCAATTTGATAGATGCTCTTTTGGAAGAGGGACATCAGGTAGTATGTGTGGATAACTATTTTATAGGAACAAAAGAAAACATAAAGCATCTTTCTGGAAATCCAAATTTTAAAATGTACGAACAGGATATCTGTGATTTGGACGCACTTAAAAAAATATTTGAGAATGAAAAAATTGAATATGTATTTCATATGGCTGCAAATTCAGATATTCAGGCAAGTGCATCGAATCCTATTATTGAGTACAAGAACACTTATTCTACAACATTTAATTTATTGGAATGTATGAGAATTTATGGTGTGAAAAAATTATTCTTTGCCTCAACATCTGCTGTGTATGGAGAAAAGATGGGAGAGCATGTTGCTGAGCACAGCACATCTTTAGAGCCGATTTCCTATTATGGAGGCAGTAAGCTTGGTTCCGAAGGTATTATTTCAGCATTTAGTTATATGAATGATATGCAGGTACTGATTTTCCGTTTTCCGAATGTAATCGGACCAAGACTTACGCATGGAGTAATATTTGATTTTGTAAAGAAATTAAAAGCAGATCCGACAAAGCTTCAGATATTGGGAGATGGTACACAGACAAAACCGTACATTTACGTAAAAGATCTTGTAGATGCGATTATGAAGTTTAAAGAAACTGGAAAGCAGGGAATCACTCTTTATAACGTAGGTGTTGAGACACAGACTTCAGTTACCAGAATTGCAGATATTATATGTGAGAAGATGGGACTTTCAGGTATTCCGTACAATTATACTGGTGGCAGAGGCGGTTGGAAAGGTGATGTGCCAAAATTCCAATATAATTTAGATAAGATTCATGCTGCAGGATGGAGTGCAACACATACTTCGGATGAGGCAGTAGCTTTGACGGTTGATAATGTTTTGGCAAATCATAAATAGGAGAAGATTAATATGCAGGCAGTGATTATGGCTGGAGGAAAAGGAACAAGACTTGCAGCTATTACAAAAGATGAAATACCGAAGCCAATGGTTCCTGTGAATGGAAAACCACTTCTTCTCTGGCAGATAGAAGAACTGAAAAAAAATGGTATCACGGATATCATAATGATTATTGGTCATTTGGGTGAAAAAATCGAAGAATATTTTCAAACCGGAGAAAAATACGGAGTTCATGTTTCCTATATTAGGGAACATGAACCACTGGGGACTGCAGGAGCATTTTATTATTTGAAAGATAAAATAGTATCGGATTATTTCCTGTTGGTTTTTGGAGATGTGTTTTTTTCCATAGATATTCAGAGAATGGAAAAATTTTATATTGATCATCAAGCGAAAGCAGCTTTATTTGTACATCCGAACAGTCATCCGGCTGATTCGGATTTGGTTGTTTTAGATGAAAATAATAAAATTTCTAAATTTGATTCGAAACATAATGTGCGAAATTATTGGTTTGACAATTGTGTAAATGCAGGATTTTATATTTTAGGTAAGGAAATATGTGATCTGGTAGAGAAACCATGTAAGCTGGATTTGGAAAAAGATATTTTAATGCCTCTGGTAGAAAAAAAAGAAGCTGTATATGGATATCGGTCTCCAGAGTATGTTAAGGATATAGGAACTGTAGACCGAATTCGACAGACAGAAAAAGATGTAGAAAATGGCTTTATAGAGGAAAAATGCCTGAAAAATAAGCAGACATGTATCTTTTTAGATCGTGATGGCACTATCAATCAATACAGGGGACTGGTCTGGAAAGATGAAGATTTTGAACTGGAAGAAAATGCCTGTGATGCAATCAAACAAATTAACCAATCGGGAAAATTGGCGATTGTGATTACAAATCAACCGTCTGTTGCGAGAGGCTTGTGCCAAATAGAGAATATTGAAACGGTTCATAAAAAAATGAGTACGTTGCTTGGAAAAGAGGGAGCATATTTGGATGATGTGTATTTTTGTCCACACCATCCGGATAAAGGTTACCCGGAGGAAAATCCAGCATATAAAATTCCGTGCGAATGCAGGAAACCAAAGACTGGTCTGATACAAAAAGCGGTGGAACAATATCATATTGACCTAAGTAGTTCGTGGATGGTCGGAGATACTACAGTGGATATTCAGACAGGAAAGAATGCTGGGTTACATACGGCACTTGTTCTTACGGGAGAGGCTGGAAACGACAAAAAATATGATGTGAAACCGGATCTGGTATGCAAAGATTTGAGGGAAGCAGTGGAAATGATTTTAAAATACAAGGAATAGATAAAGGAGTAGAAAGATGGATTATACAAAGGCAATCAGAGAATATATTGATTTAGAGAAAGAAGTTATTAGCAAATTAGATGTAGATGCGATTAATGATGCGATGAATCTTATTATGAAAGCATATGAGGCAAATAAAAAAATTTATATTTTTGGAAACGGAGGAAGTTCTGCAACGGCTTCTCATTATCAGAATGATTTTAATAAAGGAATTTCTGAATATGTAGAAAAGAAATTTAATTTTACCTGCTTAAATGATAACATGGCAACGATTATGGCAATAGCAAATGATATAGGATTTGAAGAAGTTTTTCGTTTTCAGTTAAGAAATAAATTGGAAGAGGGAGATATCGTTATTGCTATTTCAGGAAGCGGAAATTCTAAAAATGTAATTAATGCCGTAGAATATGCAAAAGAACAGGGAAACCAGATTATAGGATTAACGGGATATACAGGTGGAAAATTAAAAGCATTGTCGGACATTTCACTTCACGTAGATGTTATGAGTATGCAGGTTACGGAAGATGTTCATATGATGTTTGATCATTTGATTATGAGTATTTTCTATAAGACATTGTGCGGAAAAGAGCATTTAAGAGAGTAAAGAGCTTCAGAATAGGAAATAAAGATTAGAGGAGAGATAAAATGCCTAGAGTGTCAATTGTTATGCCTGTTTATAATGGTGAAAAATTTATATCTGAATCAATTGATAGTGTTTTGGATCAGACATTTACCGATTGGGAACTTATTATTGTAAATGAATTTGGTTCTAATAAAGAAACAACTGAGATCATACATAGATATGAAAAAAAAGATTCTAGAATTAAAGTGATTCAAAATGAGCAGAGATTGCGTATCGCAGAATCTTTAAATGTTGGTATGCGTAATGCAGCAGGAGAATATATTGCACGAATGGATTCCGATGATCGTGCAGGAAAAATGAGAATTCAGAAACAGGTAGAATATTTAGATTCGCATCCGGAAATTGGGATAATTGGAATTCATCCTACTGTGTTTGGAGATGCAAATTGGGATTGGAATACAGAATATGATAGTGATACGATATTGGCAGATTCTCTTTTCTTTCTTCCGTTTCTTCACCCAACAGTTATGTTTAGAAAAAATGTAATTGAAAAGAACGGAATTAAATATAACAAGGAATATTTTTATACAGAAGATTATGATTTTTTTGAAAGAATGTTGCATGTCACGAAAGCATCTAATATTGATGATAAAACGCTATTCTTTTATCGAATTCATGGTGCGGCTGCAACTTTTGTTGGCGGAAATACTGGAATTGATATCTATAAGCAAGTTATGGCAAGGGCATTTTCGAGACTTGAGTTAAATTTTGATAAGGAAGAACTTTCATTACTTTGTATACATGAAGGGTGTAAGAACTGTACAGGAGAAAAATTATATAATAATATTTCACGATTAGATTTACTATTAAAACAGATTTTAACCAGCAATCTCACAAAAAAAATATACAATCAGGAAAGTTTGTTTAATACATTGCATAAGCGTTGGATGCAATTATGGAATAATGAAATTGTACCTAGTTATAGTGGAAATGTACCGCAACTGCTTAGAGAAGAGTTTGAGAGGTCTATTTTCTATCAGAAAGAATTTGTATTAACGTTTAAGAGAGATCATAAGAATACTTCCACTCCCAAAGTTACGGTACTCATGTCTGTTTATAATGGACAGAATTATCTATACGAGTCTATTAAAAGTATTCAGAATCAGACATTTCAAGATTGGGAATTGTTAATTATTTGCGATCCGTCAACAGATCATACAGTTGATATTATAACTGAATATCAAAAAAAAGATAACAGAATAAGGCTGGTTTGTAATGAAAAGAGATTAGGGCTGGCAGAGACCTTAAACAAAGGTATTCGCGAAGCCGCAGGAATTTATATTGCAAGAATGGATGATGATGATCTTTCGTTACCAACTAGGTTAGAAAAGGAAGTCAGGGTTTTAGAAAATAATCCCAATATTGCTGTGGTTGGAAGCTGGCAAAAACATTTCGGAACTAGTAATTGGGTTCATCAACCACCGGAGACTTGTGAAGAAATGAAGGCAACGCTATTGTTTGAATGTTGCGTTTGCCATTCTACAATAATGTTTAAAAAAGATATTTTTATTCAGAATAATTATTTCTATGATTCGAAATTTTATTCAGAAGATTATGAGTTGTGGACAAGAGTTATTCAAAAATATGACATGTATACAATTCCCGAAATATTAGGCGAATATCGATTAAATGGGGACAATATTACTGCAGAAAAATTAGATAAAATTGATATTGAGGCAAGAAATATTGTTGCAAAGACGTTGAGAAATAATCTTCATATCAATGTAAAGGATCAAGATAAAGTACTATTAGCTAAATGGACAAATCCGTTTCAGAATCAAAGCGATTTGAAAGCAAAAAAAATTCTTATAGAGCAGGAAAAAGAATTATTAGATCAAATCCGTGATGCGAATAAAAAGTGTAAATATTATGATGAAAAAGCGCTGGATGCGATTTTGAAGATCAGATGGAAATGGGTCAATGGAGATGTAGAAGAACCGCGGGAAGTTGTGGATGAAAACTTGAATGTAAAAAAAATCAGCGTCTTAAAAAGATTCGCTAAAAAGATAGTCAGACCATTGTATAGACCATTTCAGCGGCGTTTTGAAAAAAGACTAATAGATACTCAACAAAGTGTGTGGGATTTAGATGGGCACGTTGGAGACTATGCTCATAAAAACTTGAATCTTTCCAAGGAAATTTTACACAGAGAAGATCAATTAGTACAAAATATAGAATCATTAACGCGAGATACAGAGCCACTAATTCAAAGCGTAGATGATATTGCGTACAAAATAGATGAGCAATTGAATGAATTCGAGCGCTTCGGGAAAGAGATCAGTAGATTAAATAACCAGTTAGATATAAAGAGCAAGGAGATAATTGCGTATGTTGATGATAGAATATGGAAAGCAGAATTAGAAATTTGTAACTCTCTAAAAAAATACACAAATGAAATAGGAAAAGTGGTGTCCATGGTGAAAGAGCGGCAGAAGATCGTTTTGCTTGGAACGCCATATCATTCTAATTTAGGGGATTATGCACAAACATATTGTATTGAGCAGATGGTAAAAGATCAGTATGCAGAATATGATTTCTTTTCCTTTGAAGTCAGCCCACAGTCGGACTTTGACTATAGCAGCTTGCTTCTGGCAATCAGAGATAAATTGACGGAAAAAGATACGATCTTGATTCAAAGTGGTATGCATTTAACAGATGTTTATAAAAATGAACAAAATTTATTAAGACAAGCTTTAAAGGTTTTTCGTGAAAATAGGATGATCATTTTGCCGCAGACAATGTTCTATATGAATGATGAAAATAAACAAAGTTTCCTGTCCTACATGGGAGAGTTTGACAATGTTATGTTTTATGCAAGGGAGCAACATACATTTGAAGAGGCAAAGAAATATTTAAAAACAGAGAATGTTTCAATGTGTCCGGATGTAGTTCATTCTCTGATAGGTCGCTTTCAGCAGTATGATTTCGAAAGAAATGGAATTCTTGTATGTAAACGTAAGGATGACGATGATATCCTAATCTCTTCTAGCAAATTAAAAGAGAACTTGGAAAAGCTTCAGATGGAAATTCATTGGATGGATACAGAGTTAGAAATCTCACCGTCAGAGTTAAAAATGGATACAGCATATATCTTAAATGATATAGTAAGAGAAATGTCGAAATATCAATTAGTCATTACAGATCGGTTACATGGAACGATTTTTTCTTTGATTGCAAATACACCCGTTCTATTAATTGGATTAAAGAGTGATAAAGTGCAGGCTAATTATGAATGGTATAAAAATGTACCTGATATTTTGCAATATGTAGATCTAATTGGAAACGTTTCTGAAATAGATGAAAAAGTAGAAGGAATGTTACAGAAACAATATGATTATAGGCTATCAGACTATTTTTATAAAAAGTACTTTGATAATTTTTTGTTGAAATAAGGAGTGGGGACATGGATAAATTACATAAATTTATCGATTTGTATTATCCAATTGAAACGTGCAACTTATCGTGTGAGTATTGTTATATACACGAACACAGGGATAATATAAAGAGAAAGTATATTTGTAGTCATTCATCGGCTGAAATTAGGCGTGCACTATCGGTGGAAAGGTTGGGTGGTATTTGCTTATTGAATTTTTGTGCTGGTGGAGAAACTTTGTTATATCCGGAAACTTTTGATATTATAGAGCAATTATTGTTAGAGGGTCATTATGTTAATGTTGTTACAAATGGAACTATGACAGAAAATATTCATCTCCTAGAACGGTTTGATGAAACGTGCAGGAAGCGTCTTTTCTTTAAATTTTCATTTCATTATGGGGAATTGAAAAAGAGAAATTTATTGGATGTATTTTTTTCCAATGTACAATATGTAAAAGAAAAAGGATGTTCTTTTACTGTTGAATTGCCTGCTTGGGATGGATTCCTTGATTTAAGCGAAGAGATTATTGGCCTATGCCAAGAAAAATTAGAACATCAAATATGCCATGTAGCACCTCTGAGAGATGAAACTAAAAATGATTTTTCGTTATTGTCTAAATTGGATGATTTAAAAGAATATAAGGAGAAGTGGAAAGTATATCATTCTAAGTTATTTGATGTTCGAATTGATGTAATGGAGAAAAAATATAAAGGTTTTTGTTATGCTGGCGATTGGACTTTTACAGTTAATTTAGAAAATGGTGAAGTTAAACAATGTTTTTATGAGAGAGTTTTGGATAATTTATATCAAAATATTGAACAAAAAATAAAATTGTGTGCGGTGGGGAATCATTGTCATTCCTCATATTGTTATGCGTGTCATGCTTTTTTATGTTTAGGGGTTATGCCTGACGCAAATGTTAAAATATGCTATGATGAAGTTAGAGATCGTGAGGAAAAATGGCTTTCTTATGGTATGAAACACTTTTTACATCAAAAATTATGTGAAAATAATTCAGAGTATACAATAATAGAAAAGGAAAATGTTAATGAACAGAATGCAAAGGCTGAAAGAAGTTTGTATCAATCACCATTTGAGTATAGTAATCAGATTATAATTGAAATGAAAGATCTTCCGAAAGTAAATAATTATGCTGTGGTTAGGGCAAGGCATGAAACAAGATTAATGTATTCGCAGGTTCCACGTGAGTTAAAATGGATTTATAATGAAATACCGGAGGATAAATGTTTGAATGGTGATAGAATTATTATACGAGCTATGAATACAGCGAATGAAATGGCAGATGGAAATGAAATATGGATTGTTGGAGCATTAATTGATAATGTGTGGTATGCAGCAGAGTGTTTGTTTGATTCAACTTGGTTATGTAAAATGAGAATGATTGGCTGGAATAGTTACACAGAAAATTTGCCGGATAATGTGTGGGGTATAATTCCAAAAGGAGAACATATTACATTAGTTTTTGAAAAAAATCGTTGGAGGGGTAAACTTGAAGTAGAATATAAGAATCAAATAAAAGAGATTGACACTTTTTCGCCCTGCGATAATGATTTATTGTATTATGATTTGGAGGAGTAAAAGTGCACAATGAATTTTTACATTTTTCAGTAGATGATGTAATTGATTGCTTCGAAGACATTTTTGTTAATGATTATGAAAGCATTTTTGAAAATGAATTCTTGGCAGATTGGAAAGTATTGCATAATGAAACTGGTTTGAAACTAAGCTTATTTTGTTATTATCATAATAATACTTTCAGTTTGGATATGTTTCCAGATAAATATGCGCATCAATTTTATAACAATAGTGATTGGCTTCGTTTAGGAGTTCATGCTTTTGACCATGATGTTGCAAAATTTGATGATTGGCGTACTTATTATATTAGCTATATTCGGGTCATGGAAGAACTGATGCGTATTTGTGGTAAAAATACTTTGGCTATTGACTTTTTTCCTAGATTAGATTGTTATAAGTTACCTTATATGACGTGGAGCAAACTCAGAAATTACCGCTGGGGACCGGTTGGACTCTTGGGGAATGATAAAAAGGGGGGAAACAGTTATTTTTTGAATTCAGAACAAAATAGGGTATTAAGAGATCAGGGGAATGTGATAGTGGATGACAGATTTCCGATTTGTGCTACTACTGTTCGTTTGGATGAAATTAGTTATATTAGTGAGTTGGATATAAAGAGACCCTGTATTTGTTTTACGCATGAGTGGTTATGGAAGAATCAAGAAAAAATTAAATTGAAGGAATTGGTAAGAAGTCTATGTGCATGTAATAAGTCAATTGGAAATTACAGTTTATTTCCGGAAGATGTGCTAAAAATATAAGTTTTGAGAGAGAACACAAAGGTATGGATGAATTGGTGCGTATTGTAGGAGAAGAAGCAATTGATTTTTGCCCCAGACTTGATTCATATAAACTTCCAATAGAGGCGTGGAACAAATTGGATGAATTATATGAAAAGTGTCCACAAGGCTTGTTGATTGATGGGTTGGGGGCGCGAACAATTATTTTTTAAACATGAAACAGATAAAAAGTATTAAAAGGTATGGAAAAATTTATTTGGATGGAAAACCCCTGATTTGTACAACGATGTGTTTAGAGAAGAATTTAAAAGTGTGTAATAAATTACCACAATTTGTTTATACACATGAATGGATTTGGGGAGAAAAAAGAATAGAATTGATGCAGAGGATAAAGCAATTAGGTCAGTGGGGGAGGGAGGAGAGGCGATGGATATTTTCTCTGGATTTATTATAGAATAGAGTTTTATGAATAAGAGAATGGTACATGGTTCACTGTATGGCAGAGCGTATAATGCAAAGGAGTTGCTATACAAACGTTGTAAAGGAAAGGGAGGAATGTTTGGTCTATGACAAAAAGCATACAGGACAATGGATTAGTTGGGATGAGAGTGTTAGCTACATTAGGAATTGCTTTTTTCCACTTTGAACTAAGTTATCCATTTATTGAAGGAATACAAATATTTTCAACAGCCTACTTATTAGTTGAATTCTTTTTTATGTTGTCTGGTTTTTTGTTTGCAAAAGGAGTATTAGATGGTAAGTATCGAAATAAATCTTTAATATTGATCATTAAGGATAGAATTATGAGACTATGGCCTACATATATCGTTGGATTAATCTTTTTGCCTATTGTGTATTCTTTGGCTTGGTATGAAGGCAATTATTTTAAGTGGCTTTTGGAGGGAAGTCATCTTAAATCGTATTTGGCTGAAATATTTATGCTACAGTCAATTGGTGTATCACGATTCGAATATATAAATGGACCAGCTTGGTATGTATCCGCATTATTATTTGCTACGATAGTAGCATGGTTTGCAATTAAAAAAATAGGGAAAGGAAATTTTATTTTTCTAATTTCTATATGTCTATATATTTTTATTGGTATTTTTGAGTCACCAAGTATGTCTACGCAGAAATTTATTTTGAAGTATATACCAGTTCCACTTTTACGTGGTATAGCTGGAATACTACTTGGAGTTTCGCTATATTATTGCTATACTAAAATTGGCGATAAAATATTCAATTTATCAAGACAAATGATAAGTGTGATAGAAATTGTTGCGTTTTTACTTGGCTTAAGGCTGCTACTGTATAGAAATTCTAATTGGTTAAATTTTGGAGTGTTAATTCCATTCTCTATATTGATCATAGTTATGTATTCGGATAATAAGGGTATTTTGTCAAAAATTTTATCCAATAAAAAGTGGAGTTATTTGTCAAATATAAGTTTTGCATTTTATATTATGCAGTCGTTTTGCAGTAATATACTTACATGTATGTGTCCAAATGTAAAACAACCATGGGCATTTATTTGGTATATGTTTTTCAATTGTACTTGTGCAATTATTGTATATGAGTTAATTGAAAAAAGTGGTAAAAAACTTCTAGAGTATTTTAAATAAATCAAGAGAGAAATACAAAAATATTTTAGGGTGCTATGTAGCTTACGAAATACATTATCTGGTGCAAATGAAACCAAAAGCAGATAACTCAGTAAGTGGCTTTTTCATTCAGCAATGTTGTGGATGTCTTTTATAAAACAAAAGAATGGACAGAAAAATAGTAGTTTTATTTTGTACATTTAGTTTCGATTGTTTAGTATTTGTCATAATTGAATATTTCGGATGGTTTTACATCAGCTGTCCGGTGATATGGAAATCACTTTTTAGATCCGTTTTTGTGCATACCGAATCATAATTTCTGTTGAGATATTGGTAAAGACTGCTACACACCGCAGATGCGGCAAGGTCTTGACCAATATCTCAACAGAAATGGATAGGTTATCAAGCACAAAATAGGCGATTTCTGAGTACCGGAACTCTGATTTCAAAATTTCCGGAAGTGCGATTTCACCGCACAAGAATATTCAATAATGAATGTTCATGATGTTGGGGGTAAAAGCCCCACTATAGTACCTTGAAAAGTTCATATATTTTGTAGTAAATCCAACACAAGCCCTGGTTTTGCGATATAATAGAGGTAATTTATGAAAGCAGGTATTTTCTATGTCATTTAAAGAAAATGCATATCGGCAGTTATCCATTACAGACAGTTTTTCCGGTCTTACAGCCCGAGAGCAAAAAGCTTTGGAAAAATCATGGGCAAAAGTTTTTGTGGATGAATTATTCCCAGCAATCGACGAAAAAAGATTCTCCGTTTTATATAGTGACAAAGCATCCAGACCCAACACTCCAATTAATGTAATTGTTGGTGCGCTCATTATCAAAGAAATTTTCGATTACTCCGATGATGAGATGGTTGAGAATCTGATGCTGGATTTGCATCTGCAGTATGCGCTGCATACCACAAGCTTTGAAGAACAGCCACTTAGCGACAAAACGCTCAGTCGTTTCGGAAAACGGTGCTATGATTATGAAACACTTCATAATGAAGATCTCTACCATGACTGCGTTAAAAATCTATGTGGCACAATTGCTAAAATCATGGCGTTGAATTTCAAGAAGCTCTTCCGATATCGGAAGGGCCTGGGCAATTATGCTCCAAATCCGGTAATTGCGTAAATAGTAGCCGGGATATACGTCGCTATAGATTCAGAATACCGGTTTATTACTACAGAATATGAATTTTTCAAGGTACTATAGGGTAATCGGGAGGGCTAGAAGTTATGTTTCGACCCCAATATCTGTTCATGAATTTGACACCAGTGTTATGAGGTGAAAATTAAAAAATTCGAAAATCAATGAATAAGGATTTGAAATTATGATAGGGAGGTTATAAGTATGAAACGAAATGATAAAGTTATAATTTGGAGCTTTTTTATATTACTTTGGATAATAATGGCCTTTTTTTATTTAAGAGTTCATCCATTGGTAATATGGGATACAGATGATTGGGGGAATATTTCTTTGGTAAGAAAACCATATCCTGATAGAAGTGCTTGGAATCCTAGTAAAGTTTTTCCTGAAATATTTATGAAATTATGTGCGTGGATTGGTGTAAAATGTATTATGCCTTTGAGCAATGACTTTATTGGGGCTTTAACTTTAGTTTTTGGATTGGTAGTAAGTTTTTTTATTGCAATGTATGGCACATGTTTTGTGCTTTTCTTGTATACAAAATTTAATTTTGAAGTCTATAAAGCGAGTTTGGTAGGTATCTTTTTTATACTATTTCACTTTTTGATTTTTGATACGAGTGAAGGCGGAAATTTATATTTATTATATAGCTCAAGTGTTACAGGGTATTTTCACTATGTCATACCGAGTTTGCTTAATCTCATTTTGTTAATGTTACTTGAGATTGAAAATTTGCATAAATGTAATGCGTTGAAAAAAGGGGGGATATTTCTTTTAATATATTTAGCAATTTTTTCAAATCTTTTTTGCTCATATATATTAATGTTTTGGGCAGTGTTTAAAATATTTAAAAAATTTTTTGACAATCAAAAGAACTTAAGAAATATATTATATGAGGAGATTGATAAATTTGGAATTATAGTAGTTTGGGGGATATCTGCAATATATGAATTAAATGGGGCTAGGGCGGACAGTTTAAAAAATGATAATTTTATTGGTAATATAGTGAGTGCAGGAAAACTATTTGTAATTCGTTTTGGAAAATTGAATACATTTTTTGTTGTTTTATCAATAGTTATTATTGTGTTTGGAAATATATGTATTTTCTTAAATAAAGAAAAAGTAAGTTTTTTGCTTGAATGTCTTATTTTTATAATGATAAATGCCATTTATTTAGTTTTACTATCAGCAAAAACAACGGCAGAGTATATTGATAGACCTGACGTTCTTATAGGATGTTTCTTTTGGATTTTAATGTTTGTTATGGTTAATATGGTTGTAATAATACAGAATACAGATAAAATCATACTGACTATTCCTATTATTCTTTTTGTATTATGCTTTGATATTCCATGTGGGTATTCAACTTTTGCGGAATCAAATGCATCTGGTATTGATAGTAGTATAGTTAAAGAAATAGATAATGATTTTATAAGACAAATTATTTCAGCTGTAGATGGTAACAAAGATAGATTAGAACTTCACATTCCTGAAACACCGGGGGATAATTGGCCATTTGTATCGGAAGCAAGTAATTGTTTTTCGCATAGTTTATATACATATGGAATTATTAATAGGGAAATAGAAACCGTATATGTTCGAGATCGATCGATTAATGAAAAATATAATTTTGTATATTAAGGAAAAATAAAGAAAGTGAGAATAAACAAATGAAGTTGTCGTTAATTGTTCCGTGTTTTAATGAAGAAGAGTCATTACCCCTTTTTTTTGTAGAAGTAAAAAAAGTAATAAATGAAATGAAGGTAGATTATGAGATTTTGTTTATTGATGATGGATCAAGTGATGGTACATTAGAGGAGATAAAAAAATATAGTAAGATGGATAAAGGGGTAAAGTATCTTTCATTTTCTCGAAATTTCGGAAAAGAAGCTGCCATGTATGCCGGATTTTGTAACGTAAAGGGAGATTATGTTGCTGTTATGGATGCAGATATGCAAGATCCGCCGTCTCTGTTGCCTCAAATGCTTAATATAATTCAGACGAAGAATTTTGACAGTGTGGCGACTAGAAGAATAAATAGAGAGGGGGAACCCCCGATTAGATCTTGGTTTGCACGCAAATTTTATAAATTAATTAATAGAATATCAGATGCAGATATTGTAGATGGAGCTAGAGATTTTCGTCTTATGAAGAAAGAAATGGTTGACGTAATTGTTTCTATGAAAGAAAGCAATCGTTTTTCAAAAGGAATATTTGGTTGGGTAGGTTTTAACACTTACTGGTTACCGTATGAAAATAGAGAAAGGGTTGCAGGTGAAACAAAATGGAATATATGGAAATTATTTAAATATGCAATAGATGGCATTATTAATTTTTCTGAAATACCGTTAAATATTGCATCATGGTTTGGCATGATGATGACAGTTGTATCGTTTATTTTCTTGATTTTTATTATTATACGAAAAATTTGCTTTGGTGATCCGGTAGCAGGATGGGCTTCTACAATATGTATTATTGTTTTTATCGGAGGAATACAATTATTTTCAATGGGAATTATGGGGCGCTATATTGCAAAAATATATACAGAAAGTAAGCATAGACCACATTATGTTATCAAAGAAACAAATGATGAAAACTTTGAGAGCGTGCAATAATTTTTAGAAAAGATGATAAAGGATATTTATTAAAAAAGAAGGGAGTAAAAAGAAGGGAGTAAAAAGAAGGGAGTAAAAAGAAAGGGTTTCGAAAAGAAAAAATTATTTTGTATTTGATTTTTGGAGTTTCTACAACATTAGTTAATTTGGTTGTATATTGGATGATGGCACATTGTTTTTTAATTGATGTAATGGTAAGTACTGTTGTTGCATGTTTTTTTTCAGTATTGTTTGCATATGTTACAAATAGACAATGGGTATTTAATAGTAAAGTCATTTCAACTTATGGAATATTAAAAGAGCTTTTTTCCTTTTTTACATGTCGTATATTTACCGGAATAATTGATTGGATATGTATGTTTGTTTTTGTAGATACATTGCATTACCAAGATTTTATTATTAAAATATTTTCTAATTTTTTAGTGATTATTTTAAATTATATAACAAGTAAAGTTTTAATCTTTAAAATAAATTGTTTGAGAATATTGTGAATAAAAGGGGTCTGACCCCATTAATGATGGACAGGATGATATTGGTGCTATGGATGCTATGGTGGATGAATACTTAAATGGCAATGAGATTGTTTATGGAGTTAGGTCTAATAGGGATTCTGACACGTGGTTTAAGAGAACTACAGCTCAGGAATTTTACAAGTTCCTTAGACTGATGGGAGTGGAAACTGTATATAATCATGCAGATTATCGGTTAATAAGTTCACATGTTCTCCGATATTTTGCGGAATTTAAGGAAGTGAATATATTTTTACGAGGAATGCTTCCTTTGGTAGGGTTTTCCAGTACCGCAGTATATTATGAACGACACGAAAGATTGGCTGGAGAAAGTCATTATCCTTTGCGTAAAATGTTAGGCTTAGCCTTTGAGGGAATTACGAGTTTGTCAATAAAACCGATTTCTATGATTGCAAGCTTAGGATTTGTTGTTAGTGCTCTCAGCTTTATTGGGATTATTTGGGCTATTGTCATGGCAATTATGGGCCATGCTATTACAGGATGGGCATCTATGACATGCATAGTTTGTTTCCTTGGAGGAATACAGTTATTAAGTCTTGGAATTATAGGGCAATATGTGGGAAAAACATATATGGAGACAAAACATAGACCGCGATATATTATTAGCGAGAAAACATATGAAAGTGACAGCCGTGAACTAAGAAAGGACATATAAAATGACTGAAAAAGACATTTTTGATAAAATCATGGAGTTGCCAGGACTAAGAATTTTCAATGGTGTTTATATGAAATATAAAGAAACGTTATTATATCTTTTTTTCGGTGGACTTACAACTGTTGTCAGTATTTTATTATTTGCATTATTTAATATTTTTTTTCAAATTAATGCGTTAATTGCAAATATAGTGTCATGGATTATATCTGTTGCGTTTGCTTTTTTAACAAATCGAATATGGGTTTTTTCGGCACCTACACATACGATTTCAGAATTTATAACACAGATGGTCAATTTTTATGGAGGAAGAGTAGTAACTTTATTTATAGAAGAGGGAATTCTTTTTGTTTTTATTACATATTTAGGATTTAATACAATGATTGTAAAGATTGTGGCTCAAATAATTGTAATTATATTGAATTATATTATTAGTAAATTGTGGGTGTTTAAAAATTGAGGAAGATTTAAGGATTTTGTATAAATGCAGTTGTTTTTAAGGAATAGTGAATGTTAACTTATATGAATAAAATATAAAAATGAACTAAAATTAGTCTATAATTACGATGGAGAGGAGAAAAGTATGAATGATATCATACAAATATAGAAGATGCGGCGTTACAGAGAAATTGATATTCTCAGAGGTTTTGCAATCGTATTAGTAATACTTGGACATGCAATCGTTGTATATCCTGTCAATTTAATGAATGTGGCATGGTGCAAAAGTGCATTTTCTTTTGTGATAACCTTACATATGCCCATTTTTTTCGGGATAGCAGGTTTTTGTTTTCATCAGAATAAGTCATATACATATATGGTAAAGAAAAAATTTGCAAGGTTATTGATTCCATATATAGTTTTCAATCTAATGGACATGTTTTGCCGGCTGGCATTTTCCGAATTGGTAAACAGACCAAGCAGCGTAAGAGATAGCATATATAAAATATTATTTCATGGTGGCGAATATTGGTTTTTGTATGTATTGTTCCTTATGTGCATTATATGGGGAATGATTCAAGTATATATAAAGCAATATGCCTGGCTGCAAATCGTGGTTGGAATTGGAGCAGTTGGAATTAATCTGTTAAATATCTCCTTTGATTTATTTAGAGTAGATTCTATTTGCAAGTATTTTGTATTTTTTTATGTTGGATTTTTGATACAAATATATTGGGATCGTTTGGTGTACATGAAGAAAATACTGAAAAATGTGGGTATCATTTGTTTGATGAGCATAATATGGATCGGTATATTTGTGATATGGTATCAGAATGGTGAAAAAATTATTCCTGAAATATTGATTAGTTTTATTGGTATTTTTGTTTGTTTGATGCTTGCTGGAAAGATTTGTAATACAAGGTTAGGTGTAGCCTTGGCGGATGCAGGTAAATATTCGTTGCAATTATACTTAGTGAATGGTTATTTCCTGGGAGTTTCGAGAATCGTTCTTGTGCAGTTATTGGGATGTTCGAGTCCGGTTTTGATTGTAGTTGGAAATTTGGTGTTTGATCTGTTGGGAGCATTTTGTGTGATTAAACATTTGATGATGAAGATTCCGGTGGTACGTTTTTTGTGTGGGGAAATATAAAGTATATGTGTTTTGAGATTAGTCTAAATTAAAAAGCTATGGGAATTATATGAAAATTATATATGGTAAGTACGTAATCATCCGTATCTGTTAGCACCCATATTTTTCTGATAGGTCATGGACAAGAGGTGCCTGACACAATAAAATTTTTATAAAATAATAAATACGTGTATACGAATTGGCTGAAATATGATAAAATGCAAGGAAAAGGACGTTGAGAATAAATATAGATGAAGGAAAAATAAAATGAAGACGATAAGCGATAAGATATTTGAATTATTAAAAGAAAAAGGTATGAGTCAGAAAGAATTTGCCCAGAGGACAGGGATAGCAGAAAGTTCTATAAGTGACTGGAAGAAGAAACGAACAAATCCGGTTAGCGATAAGATATTGATTATATGTGAGGTATTAGGTGTCACACCGTATGAACTCTTGTCAGGAGCGGAGCATACAGGAACCAGAAGTAAAACAAATGAAATGTATGTATTTACAAAGGATACGGAACTGGGGATGCTCATAGAGACATATCAGCAATTAAGCGTAGAACAGCAGAAAAGATTACTGGGGTATATGGATGCACTGAAGGATTAAATTTTTGCGCAAGAATACGCATAAACGGATAAATTATGAAACAAGGGGTATGAAAAAATCGGAAGAAAAGAAAGAGAATGGTATCCAGGAGCAATTTATCATTTAATGGAAAGAGGAATCCGCAGACAGGAGATTTTTAGAGAAGAAACGGATTACTATATATTTATTGCAATATTAAAGAATGTAATGGAAAAATATGGAGCAAACCTGCATGCATATTGTTTGATGACGAACCATATTCATCTGTTATTGGAGACATATGAGGAGAAAGTTGGTAAGATCATGCAGAAACTTGCAGGAGATTATGCTAGAACATTCAATAGAAGATATGGATATAAAGGGCATTTGTTTGAGGATAGATATAAGTCATGTCTGGTTGAAACGGATGAATATTTTCTACAGACAAGCAGATATATTCATTTGAATCCAGTTAAGGCAAGGATGGTGTCGAATCCGGAGGATTATAAGTGGAGTTCATATCGCAGAATAATTAATCTATGTGATGATGGAATAACAACGAGTCAGAAAACATTGTCATATTTTGGAAACAAAAGCATATGGGGATACAGGGAATTTGTTGAAGATATAGCAAATAAATATGTGGTAACAGAAACGGAGATAAGAACAGTGATGGGGGAAGATGAATTATGGCTACCGTGGTAAAAAGTTTTGCAATACAGGGGATTGATGGGTATACCGTTGATATAGAAATAAAGACGCTGGAAGGACAACCGCTCATTAATATTATTGGGCTGGGTGACCTTGCAGTAAAAGAAGCAGCAGAGAGGGTACAGGCAGCAATTGATGAAACCGGGTATGTTTTTCCAAAAAAACGTGTGATAATAAGCCTTGCACCAAGCGATAAAAAGAAAAGTGGATCTCATTTTGATCTGGCTATGGCAATAGGGGTTTTACAGCAAAATGATGATATTGCGGCAAAAAGTCTTTCAGATTATGGGTTTATTGGTGAATTGTCTTTAGATGGCCGATTGCGGGCCTGCAGGGGAATCCTTCCCATGATCATAGCTGCAAAGAAAAGGAAAATAAAAAAGCTTATTGTTCCATTTGAAAATATAAATGAGGCAAAATTAGTTCATGGGATAGAGACCATAGGGTTGCATGATTTGAGAGAAGTGATTCAGTATGTAGAAGGAAAAAATATAGAAGCAGAGCAAAAACAAATGGTGATTATCAAGCCAGATGATAGAAATGAAAAGGTCATGGATTTTTCTGACGTAAAAGGACAAGCAGAATTGACAGAGGCGGTTATGCTTGCTGCCGCAGGTGGCCACAATATGTTAATGATTGGGGAGCCGGGCTGTGGAAAAACAATGGTAGCGAAGCGAATTCCTACAATATTGCCACAGATGACAGAGGAAGAATGTCTTGAAGTCACAAAGATATACAGCATTTCAGGAATCCTTGAGAATGGCCATTCACTAATAAAGAACAGACCTTTTAGAGCACCACATCATAATGCGTCCTTGAATGCTTTGATTGGCGGAGGAGTGAATGCACTGCCGGGAGAAGTTTCATTAGCCCATAATGGAGTGTTGTTTTTAGATGAACTGGCAGAATTTTCAAGGCGCACATTAGATGCGTTAAGACAGCCAATTGAAGATAAGAGGGTATGTATTTCGAGAGTGAACGGAACACATACCTTTCCATCTAATTTTATGTTTGTGACAGCTATGAATCCATGTCCTTGTGGTTATTATCCCAGTTCAAAGTGCAGATGTACGGATTATGAGATAATAAAGTACAGAGGAAAAATATCCGGACCTATCATGGATCGGATTGATATACAAAAAGAGGTAAAGCCGGTGAATTTTTTTAATCTGGAAAATCAGAAAGAGTCTCTATCATCTGCGTGGATTCGAGAAAAGGTGGAAAAAGCGCGTATGATTCAGCAGGAGAGATATAAAAATGAAAAAGGTATTAATTGTAATGCCCAGATGTCGACATCACTCATTCAGCAATTTTGTGTGTTAGATGAAGAATCATTAAAACTGTTAAAGCAGACAAGCGAAAAATATGGATATAGCGCAAGAGTAATACACAAGTTGTTGCGTTTAGCGCGGACAAGTGCAGATTTAGATGGAGAGGAGAGGATTCGACAGTTGGATATTGAAAGAGTGCTGTCATGCAGAGACCTTGATAAAAGCAATAGTAAGATGTTGGTGGTAAGTTAAATGAAGTTGAAGTATTGGTTATGGTTGACACAAATTCCGTATATCGGAGTGGTTACAGCAAACAAATTAATGGATTGTATGGGTGACCCGCAGGTGGTGTTCGAAGCGGATGAAAACACATTGCGGCAAACAGGAATATTGAATAAAAGACAGTTAAGGAACATAGTAGAAAATCATGACATGGTGTTGGCGGAGACAATTATAAATAATTGCAGGACTTTAGGGATATCTATAATGACAAAAGCAGATACATGTTATCCAGACAGGGCAAAATATTTCGATGATGCACCGATTGTTTTGTATTATAAGGGAACGCCAGAAAGAAAAAAACGTGCGGTAGGGATTGTTGGGGCAAGAAGATGTACACAAGAGACAAAGAAACAAGTAATTAAGATTACAAGTCAGTATGTTTCAAAAGGGTACAGTATTATAAGTGGTATGGCAAAAGGAGTAGATTCATATGCACATACTGTTGCAATCAATAATGATGGTTATACAGTAGCAATTGTTGGCAATGGCCTTGACATATGTTATCCAAGTGAACACGATAAGTTGATGCAGAAAATACAAAATAAGGGGTTATTATTATCGGAATATCCACCGGGAACTATACCAGCAAGATACCGATTTCCGCAGCGCAATCGTCTTATAAGTGCATGGTCGGATGAAATCGTTGTTATTGGTGCTGGAAAAGGCAGTGGTGCATTTATAACAGCAGATTATGGTGATAAATACGGACATAAGGTGTTGTATATGTGATATGGCATAAATAAAGTAAGTCTATTAAATGTGGTAAATTTTGGGTTTCCAACGGTGTTGTTCAACAATATAATAGCAAAATAAATATATAGGGGTATAGTTGACGAGAAAGCGATCATAAACGGGACACAAAAATAGAACAAATGTACGGGAAAATATCTGATACTGGAAATTTGAAAATGAAAAATATGCAAAAAATGATGAAAATGTTTGCCGGAGATAGAATGGCTTAGAAAATTTAGTTGTGGAAAATGGAAATAATAGATATAATATAGAAAAGAAGTAGTTTCCAAAAGCGGATAAGGGGCTTTATTACTATTTTGATAAATATATATTAGGTTATTTGAAATCTCGAAGGGGGATGGATCTATGACAGCATTAAGACGGAGTGCAATATTGGAATTGGAAAAGATACCGGAAGATAAATTGTCTTTTGTAATACAGATTATGCAAGGCGTAAATGGATTATATAATGATACAGATAAGGAGAGGAAAGAAGCGTTTGAACGATTGGAACAGTTACGAAAAAAGGGTACTGTTACAGATGATAAGGCAGAGTTAGCTTCTTATAGGGAAGAAAAATATGGCAGGTAAAATTTTGATTGATACTAATGTATTACTTGATTATCTTTTGGAAAGAGAACCATTCTTTGAGGACGCAAAGAATGTGATTTTGTTATGCATCAAAGGAAAAATAAAAGGATGTATTGCAGCACATTCAATATCTAATATGTTTTACATATTAAGAAAAGATTATACAACTGAGGAACGCAGGGAAATATTATTCAATCTATGCGAAATCTTTGATGTAGAGGGTATAGATAAGATAAAACTATTATCTGGTCTCGTAAATGATAATTTTTCTGATTTTGAGGATTGTCTACAGATGGAATGCGCAAAGAGTTATGGGGCAGAATATATTGTGACAAGAAATGTATCGGATTATTCTGTATCAAATATAAAGGCAATTAAGCCAAGTGATTATTTAGGATTACAAAAAAGAGGTGCCTAAACAAAAGCCAATGCCATTGAAGCCAGTTGTACACAGCTTTGTTTGATAGCCCAGATGTTGTCAAAGAAAATGTCAAACTATTGATAATTAGCATTTTTGTGAAAGAGGCAATTGAGGTTGCTGAGGGTGGATTTCTTGTTACAATGGGAATCACACTGACTTATCCTTGCACCGGATATGGATATATTCGGTTTGACAAATGAGAAGAAGGTATTGCAAAAAAGGTAATCGAATTTAAGGAAAAGCCGGATCTTGCGACAGCGGAGAAGTATGTTGCAAGTGGAGAATATGCATGGAACAGTGGCATGTTTGTATGGAAAGCTTCTGTGATTTTGGAACAGTTTAAAGAATTTCTTCCAGAGGTGTATGCGTGTCTGGTGAAAATTGGGGACGCGATGGGAACTGACTCAGAGATGGAAGCAATCAATGAAATTTATCCGGTTATTCCAAGTATTTCTATTGATTATGGAATCATGGAAAAGAGTGATATTGTGAAAGTTATTTCTGCGGATATGGATGGAGTGATGTCGGAAGCTGGGACAACCTTGGGGTGCTTCATGATACGGATGCCTATGGTATTTGGTAGTCAACAGATCGAATTGGAGAACGTGAGTATCGGTATCAATTGCATTATTTCCTGGATCTGAATTATGAAGAAGATGAGATATGTAGAAGTGAGACTAGGACAGTTACATTAAATCTGGTGGAAGATTGATCGTATTGGCCGAGATGATGGGGGATACATATGAAAATGAAGTATAGGATAAAAGAGGTAATGCAATTTTTGAATTTTGCTTTTTATCCCCAAATAACATTGATTGCCTGTGCGGTTATTTCGGTGATTGTTGTTGCTATACTTGGAATTGTGATGGCATTCATACCGCAAGATTCCGGTAGTTATAATATGGTGTATGCTTTGACGACAGGTGCGATTGCTTCCTTTTTCGTTACATTTGTTGTGGAAATGTCTAATAATTACAGGCATAATAAGCTGGCGTGGTATGAGTTGCAGGACTATTATTCGGCAGTTATGAAATATGAGAGTTATAAGCAGGTCATGATGCAACAAACTCCGCACCAGAGGGCAGAGAAGAAAGCATACGATGAGCTTGTAGCAGCAGGTGGGGTAGAGGATAAAGCAGCACCGAAAGATATTATACAAATAACATGGGAACGATTACCGGATTTGATTTCGATTCTGAGAAGGACATACAATGATAGAAAAGAATTTCTGAGTGATGCAGAAATCGAGGAAATGCAAATAATTTTTTCGTATTATGAACAGATTCAATTTGTTATACGGGAGCGTGTTATGATGTCTCCGATGTTGTATGATGCACTTAATCATCCGGATGAAGAGTATTTGAAGTCGATCTATCCAGCGGATGTTATAAAAAATATGCCTGATTGGATAAGACATCACCTATCCAGTGAAGAAAGCCAGAAGGCATGTGATCGATATGCAGATGCAATTCTTGCGGATTCGTTTTTACTTTCAGAATTTATGAAAAACTACGATATATCACAGAATGGGCTTGATAGATATCAGGATGAGATAGATCGCATGGAAGAGGCAGAAGCGGATGAGCCGGAGGATATTGATTATGATGAAGTTGATTTTTCGGAACCGGATGACGAGGAAACATTTCGCGTACAGAATGAAGAATTTGACAGACAGATGGAATTGGAGCAAAGACCGTTTGTGAGCTGGCAGTTAAGCCAGTGTTGTTTGGATATAGCGGAGAGCCTGGATGTTCTTGAGAAGAGCATACGTAAGAAACCGTATTATGGAATGATGATGAAGCATTATCATGATTGTGCAAGAGAGCCGCTTGACGATACGATATCCATGTTATCGTATGAGCGTGAAAAGCGGAGATTAGATAAAAAACTTGAACGGCAGAGAACTGCTGATAATGCGAAGTAGATATAGCTAAAATTTCATTTTAGGTTCTTTGAAAGTTAATAAATTATTTGTTGTGGTTTCGCTCGTTTTCGTATACAATAACATAGGCAGAATAAACATATAAAAGCATAAATAAATGATGCAGCTGAGATTGAAGAGGAAATCGTGATTCCATCGCACAAACGGAAAAAACGCACCGGGAAAAGGGAAGAAGATCTTTCTAATTTCGAAGTGACAGAAACAATCGAATATAAACCATTGCGATGAAACCAGGATCCAGGTGATTGATGAACCGGATCAGAAAGGATCATCTCAAAACCGGATGATCTAAATCGGCTTTTGCCATGGTCAGATGAATTACCGGAAAGATTTCGAATCAAAAAGAAGAAATAAAATGTGCCGCCCTGATGGGCGGCTTGTTTTGAAAATCAAGGTACGGATGATTACCTACTTACATTTATTCAAGGTGAGAAAATGGATGACAAGATACTTGAAGTAAAGAAAGAAATGATGCGTATTGCAAAAATGAAAGATTTGCCGCGAATGGAAAGGCATGAATTGGTAAAGAAACGGAGTGAAAGACTGTCGGAAAGTGAACGAAAGTTATTGATCGAAGAGTGCCAAAGAGATTATGAATCCTATGATAGAATTGGAGATATCAGAGAATTATTCACTTTTTTCTTTGCAGGTATTAGCATGATTTTATCCGTTTTTGCCATTTTTGCAAATAATAAAGATGTAAGCGAGGAAAGCTTGGCTTCTATGTTACTAATACTTCTTATATTTATTGTTGTCACGATTGCTTTCATTGCAGTAATCCAGATCTGGCGAAGTAGTGGTTTGAATATTACTAAATACATGATTGATGTTTTAAAGGAGAAGAATTAAGAGGGGATAGTCCATGCCTAGAATGTCAGCAGCAAATTTGAAAAAATAGAATAAAATATTAAGACGGTCAAAAAGTTTAGTCCCAAAAGTTTAGGCTAAACTTTTGAGACGGATGGAGAAAGTCTATAAAATCTCAAACAGTGCTTTGGAATCTCGGAGAGCAGTAACTCGGAGTAGTGATAAAAATTTAGGTAGTTGGCTTTCGTAGTCTCAACAATATTGTAGATCATTGCTCTCCCTGCCAAGCTTATGGTAGACCTGATAGCCGACTGTAATTAGAAAATATATCCTGACACTGTATCTGGATGCAGAATCGTATTATTTTATTCCGGAAAGTACGCTTGTGCCTAAAGGAAATGAAGAGTATGACGAAGCGGAAGTGGCTGGATATATTGTTAATATTATTGACAGCTACAGGGATGGTTGGTGTTCTGAATTGGAAGCATATCTTGGCGACGATGTGTATGAGGCTTTTTTAGATGACCTTCCGTCTGTAAATATTGATGATGAAGATTGCTTTCATGATGTTTACACCAATGAAGATCCGTCAGAGCATATATTGAATACTTTTGTGGGCGTAAATGTGTCCGACGGCACACTGTGGGAGGTGCAAACCGCACTTTAAATTCTGTGGAAATACCTCCCAGACTGTGCAGTCCTGTAGGTGACCGCAGGCTGTCGCCGGTGCGACCGCACAGTGTTGTAGGCTTGTTTGAAAGGCAGATGAACGTAAGCGATGTATAATCGCACGGTTTGTCGCTACCAACTTTTCATGAGATAATCACTTCAGGAGTGAGTATCTTTCTGGATCAGCTGTATTTGTAGTTGGAGCCGTTCGCTCTAACTGTGATTGATTCCGGTTGAATTCACTCTGAATAACCTTTAGGAGTGAATTACTATGAGTTCAAAAAGACTGCACTACTCTGATGAAAAGTGGCTGGACATGATTAGCGAATGCCGGTCAAGCGGGCTCTCTGACAAGGACTGGTGCATGGAACACCAAATCGGAATCAGTACTTTTTATTACCGTGTCAAACGACTTCGCAATAAAGCATGCAGTATTCCACCAGCTGCTGTCGGTGCCGTGATTCCCTGCTTATCAAAGGAGCTCTTGAATATCTGGAGCCGATTTACAGCCGGCTGCATGAGGAACTCTGAAGAAACCTCATTCACGCAGACGAAGTTCCATGTCAGGTATTGCATGAGGATGGCCGAAAGGCAACTCAGAAATCCTACATGTGGATTTATCAAAGCGGAAGCGATGGGAAGCATCCAGTGGCACTGTATGAATATCAGCCAGGCCGGGCAAGCGTCTATCCGATTGAATTCCTGAAAGGCTTTCATGGAATGATACAGTGCGATAGTTATGCGGCATACGGATGCATTGAAGATGTAATTCTTATCTGCTGTCTGGCTCATGCCCGTCGTAAATTTTTTGATGCCGTTCCAAAAGGAAGGCAAAAAAGAATCCGGCTTCTGGATATCAACTCGGAGCAGGCACTGGATGAACCCATTTCTACAGAGGAAGATGAAAATCTGCTTCCTGCTGAAAAAGGAGTCGTCTTCTGCAATCGTCTGTTCTTCAAGGAACGTTTGTATAAGGAGTTATCTCCGGAAGACAGAAAAGCAAAACGTCTTGAAGAAGAAACACCAATCTGGGATGAATTCTGGTCCTGGATTGACACGCTGGATCCATCTGGAGGAAGCAAACTGGAGAAAGCGGTTAAGTATGCCTTGAATCATAAGGAATCGTTAATGAATTATCTTCTGAATGGAAGATGTGAAATTTCAAACAATTCCGCTGAGCGAAAGGCAAAGGTTTACGCCACCGGGCGTAAAAACTTCCTGTTTCACGACTCTGTTGACGGTGCGAAAGCAACCGCAATTGTTATGAGTCTTGTGGAGACAGCAAAAGCAAACAACCTGAATGCTTACAAGTATCTGCACACCCTGCTTCTGTATATGCCGGACTACAAAAATGAGCCCGCAGGCATAGAACAGCTGCTACCGTGGAGTACATTTGTACAGGATAAGTGTTCCGGAATCATAGATGATAGCCTGGAACTTCCAGAAAATCGTGGGAACCTGCCAATTTAGGGTTTCCTGGTTCGGATACCCGTGTGGTTATTCATCGCTTACCTTTGGTGTCTTGGTAAGCAGCATACGCATGTACATGAGCCTCTATCCAATGATTGGATTTCATGTCAGGAAAGGCTTCTGCATAGGAATACAAGCTGCATGGAAGTACCGCAACAAATATATATGCAGGTATGTCGCTGCCACTGGCAACGTCATAAACATGAATGGTATCGCCAACCCAGTCAACTTCCATAGTTTCACCGGGTTTACGTTTGATTCTGAGCGTTGCTTTCTTTGATGCGGCATAAGCATGATACTTGTCATTAAACTGTGTGTGCTGGTACGGAATCGTATGCTCTTGCTCACACTTGGTACAGTATTCTGCCCATAAGAGTGAAAGCGTTACACCGGGCTTGGCAAGCTCGTTGTAAATATACTCAAAATCTGGGAGCCTCCTTCCTTCATTATTGCCTCTGTCCGGGTAAAACAGATGCTCGATGTCAGTGTTTGACAGTGCATCAGGGATAGGTCATCCCAGAGAATGTGTTTCTGCAAGCCTAAGTACTTCAGAAACCGTGTTGCGAGAGCAACCTAAACTGTTAGCAATGGCAACATTGCTAAACTCCAGACTTTTTAGTCTGATGATTTCTCGATAATCCGTCATGGTTATCGACCTCCTGTAATGAATTTACACATTTTCATGTGCATGGATTCATTATAGGGGATTGCACTCCTAAGCGGAAATGCCTGCTCTGAAATATCGGAAAAGGGTGCTCTGAAATATCGGAAAAGAGTGCACTATTCAAACGGAATATACACCCCAAGAGCCTTTAGGGCTACTTTGGACTGGAAATTCAGGATTATGGCGTTGACTGGTTAACATTTTATTATGTTATTCAATGATGTTAGTTTTTATAACGTTCTCTGTATTAATAATACAGTTGAAAAAATCTTTGGTTTTGATGCGGATACTCGCAGAATTGGAGCCACTGCCCATTACCACATATTCGGTATTGATTCGATCTACATTAAGTAGATAAATCATTTCCTTGCGGTTTTGTTTTTTCTTTAAATCCGTGATTACCGTAAGTGGGGATATGGTTCCTTGATAGAATCTTCTAACCACAGATGGCTCAGGAACCAATTCAAATCTGGTATGATCGAATGCCACTTGTTCATTATATGGTAGAATGGCATAGATCCATGTGTTTTGATTCTCTTTTCGATCCCTATTCTGTAAAATAACAGTTTTTAGAAGCGTGGCGTTAGTTACTGGAATGTCATTTGCTTGAAGACTCCGACGCAAACTTTTTGAATCAGGAGAAAGCAAATGAGTGATGGAATCAAAAGGAATTCCTTTGTTCTGAAGATAATCAAGCACCATAGATTGGTCGGTAGGAATGTCTTGATAAATTCTTTTATGAGCAATCAAATTAATTAATTGTCCATGAGAGCCTTTTTTTGCATACAATTTATCAGCTTCACGAATCTCATCCAAAATCTCTTGTGAGTATTCACCGGGATCAATTAGTGCAGAGATATATGGATATGTGGACAGACTAATTCTACCCTGATCAAAAAATGGTAGGAAAGCCGACAGGAAGTTTTCCGGAGAATATGCTTTTAGTCTTTTTAGCATGGAGTTATGTTCGTCGGTTGTATGGGTCCAGTAATCAGCAATATATGTAGGAGCGATTTCAAAACGCTGATCATGAATATGATGTTTATTTAGAACAATAGCATCCTTATTATACACGGATATGAACAGGGTTCCGTTTTCTGACAGCCAGTTATAAGCATACCGGATAAAACGAGTCAAATTGTCAATCTGACTTCCAGCACCATATCCTATGACAAGCAGATTAACTTTTCCGTTAAGCTCTTCAGGGTACTGGTGCATCATATATTCCGGATTCAAATGACAGAAGCGTAAGGACACATTCTCAGGAAGATAACGATGCTTAGATTTTTCTTCAAGCGTACTCATAACGTGGTAAGCATTTTGTGAGGCAGTAAGTAAAATAACTTTTTCGCAACGTTCAATAATGTTAAGTGTTGTGAGTGAGTTTGGAGAACATATTTCAACCACAAGAGGGAGTTTTTCTTCTTTTGAATTTAAGATTTTATCTACTTCTTTCGCAACCTGCGCCCGCTCGTAATAAATTGTGTGTCTGGATAAATACGAATATTGGCAGATATCCTTGAGTAATGTGTGTGTGGCATAATGCTCGAAGTTACGTTTGTTGGTACGTTCCCTATACGAGATCAAAATTTCGTTCAAAGTTTTTTCAGCTGTTTCGTCATCTTTTGCTCGATCGAGTTCCTTATGAAGTTTTTCACGATAAGGAACAAAGATAATTTCATTACTTATAACGGCAAGATAAGACATCAGTTTCTCGAAAATCAGCTGTGCATATTTGTGGCAATCAATAATTTGAGCAAACTTTGCGGTATCCTCCTGTAGAAGTTGTAATCCCTGAATCGAAAGCTGATCCAATGTTTCGCGCGTTATAAATTCAAAAAAAAGATTGTGCTTTTCCATTAATGCCAATTGAACAGGAAATGAAACTGATCTTTTGTCTATATCGGTAACGAAAAGAATCATACTCAGGTTGTTTGAAACCTTTAAACGGTCTATCATATATGAAAAATAACTGAATTTACTGGTATCTGAATAATCTATAGAATAATTCGACAATAAGATACCAACGTGATATGTATTGGGGAATTTCAAAATTAAATAGTTAAGTTGACTAACCCCATGAATTTGCGATGATGTATATCTGGAACTATAGATCAAAGGAGCATAAGCAGGTTCGAATCCATTTTCGGTGTCATGGATAACCTGTTCACTGACTTGAAAATAATCTCTAAAGGGGGAAAGCAATACTTTAACCTTTTGAATAATATTTTCGGTACCAATTCGATCCTGCAAATAGTGTCCTTCAGAAAAATCAAGCAGTAATAGCTGTTTTATTATGGTTTGGATTGGTTTATTATCATCAAATACTTCCTGTACATATTCCCTAATTATACCATTTTTTTCCAATACGGACAGTGCATATTTGGAAAAATCGTCGAAATGTAAGGAGATTTCGTTCTGTAAAGCATTTACGACAGCATTAAAGTTTCTGGTTTGCACACGTTGATTCTTTTGATCAGACCATGCTTGCAGTGATTTTATATCTTTATCGGTTTTCCTTTTTAACTCATAAAATGACATTTCTTTCTTTTCATAGAAATATTTCAGAATAATAGAAAGAAGCAGTTCTTTTGTGATTTTCATGATTAATTCTCCATAAGGTAAACAACAGTTTCATATAGAGTATATCATATAAATATAAAAATGTGTCAAATTTATCATTAAAATAGTGGAATTTAGTGGAATTTGTAATTATTATAAATAATAAAAATCCCTTTAATAATCTCTTACAATCCCTGTATACATATGATAATAAATAGATATGAGAAAAAAGGAGGGCGAGTAGATATGAAAAATATTAAGTTTAAAGAAAGTTTTAATAATTGTCGTGCATCAATTTATAAACCTGAAACAAGACAGTTCTTATTGTCAAGAATTGCTGGAAGCGAACAGGAAACGGATATGTCTGTTCCTTCTAATTGTGATGGCTATGGACGTATCCATCATTTTAGACGTAATGTTGATAAATGGGTACAAGATCCGTTGCCAAATGATCCAGCATGTAAAGCACTGGAAATTCCTTATACTGATCTGCTTGAGGCACAGGTATTTCAGCTTGCATCATGTAATGTTCATTGTTGGTATTGTTTTGTACCGGATGAGTTGAAGCGTGGGAGACTAGTTAATGCGAAATGGTTTACAGCTGAACAGATGGTTGAGTTGTATAAGAAATCAGATACTGGCATTAGAGTAATTGATTTGTCAGGAGGAAACCCAGAATTAGTACCAGAATGGACTTTAGATACGATGAAGGCTCTCGAAAGGAATGAGCTCCAAAATAAAGTATATCTGTGGACTGATGACACGTTGACCACTGACTATGCTTTTGAGCATCTTTCTAAGGACGAATTAAGTTACATGGCGTCATACAGAAATTTTGGTAAAGTTGGTTGCTTTAAAGGTTTCGATGCGCATTCATTTGCTTTTAATAGTAAACTTCCAGAAGGCATGTATGAGAAACAGTTTGAACAGTTTGAAAGATATGTTGATATGGGATTAGATATTTACGGCTATGTGACATTAACCTCTGATAACTATGATGATATTGAAGAGAAGATGGGGAAATTTGTAGATCGTTTGCAAAAGATTCATCCAATCCTGCCGTTGAGGACTGTACCTCTTAAGATTTTTATTTTCACACCAACTGGTTCAAGAATAAATGATTGTTACAGAAGGGCACTTGAAAATCAGACTCGTGCTATTAAAGCATGGGAAGTTGAGCTTTCAAAACGTTATTGTGAAGAACAGCTTGCCTGTAGAATTTCAGATAACACATATTAAAATGAAGCAAGGAAGGAGATTACCATGGTAGTTGATAACAGTTCAAAGTTTATGAGTCAGATGGATGATACTGTCTTAACTTTAATGGATGATTATGATGACTTTTATATGATTATGAAGAACAATCATGGTATTCATCCAATAGACCTTCAGAAATCTATCAAAAGACTATACAGCGCAAACAAAATCCGAAAATCGAAATACATTCGAATAATGGCATCGGCATCAAACACGAATATTCATGGTTTTGAAGATATGCCGGATGTACTTCCAGTTCCTCATATGCTGGATTATGACTGGCGATTTAGCCGTCAGGGACTTGAGTATATGGCTAATTCCGTTAAAAAAATCATAAAAAAGAAAAATGCAGTGGTTGTTTTCCTTGGAGCTCCAACATTATTTAGATATTGCTATAATAAATCTTTTTTACATGCAAAACTGGTACTGGTGGATATTAATGCGGACAAGCATTCTATTGGAATTGACTCAAATCGTGCATTATGCATTAACTGTAATTTAAATGGCTCCTGTACAGAACTTCTTTCAATTCATGCAGATATTGTTGTGATGGATCCTCCATGGTACTTAAACTATTACCAGCTCTTCTTTGATAGAGCTGCTATGATGAGTAACCTGGATACTCAGATCATGTGTGTTATGCCGCCAAAGTTTACCAAGGCAAAGACAGAGAGTGAAACCTACTCACTGGTGGAGATGCTCAGGAAGGATTATGGCTTTGTAAAAAAGCATTATTTCATTGGCGTAGTAACTTATCATACCCCGCCATATGAACAGAATGTTTTAAAGGCAAATGGAATTTGTTGTAATCCTGAAAATTGGAGAATCGGTGATCTTCTTATTGTTGAAAAGGTGTATAATGTTATTACCACATGTACACATGATTTTAGTATTAAAGAACCTGAATGGGATGAAGCATGTGTAAACAACATCCGTATCAAATACAGAGCATCTGAAAGCAAGATTGATAATTATAACATTGAGTTAGAACATATTTTCAATGATGATATTTATCCATCTGTGAAAAGAAGCTTTGGTGGGAAGAGAAGCTTCAATGTTTGGACCAGTGGCAACCGCGTCTTCTGGTGTAATAATATGGCGGTTTTAAAAATGATCCTGCGTAACATTGATAGAGATATCTTTGAAGTTATTGTGGAAAATGGCTATAGAATTCCTAATAAGAAAGAACTGGAGCAGCTTGAGAAAATTCAGGGAAAGATTCTAGATGTAATATGTCTTGAAGCGGTGGAATATGGTTCATCATGGAGGGTTGCAATATGATTGATAAAGGAATGATTCTAACACAATTAACTCATCAAATTAAAGCATCTGGAGACCAGTATTGGATCTCAAAAATTGAAGTTCTTTGTGACAGCCATATTCATGTGGCTGTCATGGTTGAGCCTTATATTACAAAAATTATGAGAGGGGAAAAGATCATTGAATCTCGATTTTCACAGAATAAAATTGTACCGTGGAAGCGAGTATTTCCTGGTGATATTATAATTATTAAAAGGTCTGGAGGCGGTTTTGAATCTGTTTTTGAGGCTGGCGAGGTGATTTCAAGGGAGATAAGTTCTCCGGCTGATGTTGAACAAATAAAAGCGAATTTTAATGATCGTCTGTGTATAGAAGATGATTGGTGGGAAAGAAAATCAAAAAGCAGATATGCTACTTTGATTTCAATAACACATCTGTTGAGGTTCAATCCATTTGTAATCAAATTTAAGAATCGCCAGGCTTGGGTGGAGTTATACCAGCCCAATCAGGATAATAAAGAACTAGCTTCGAAGGGAAGTATAGGAGATGAGGAAACTTCAGTTGCTTCAAAGATGATGCAAGCACCAGTATATTGTATTTCTGGAAAAATTGGAAGTGGCAAAACAACAATTGGTAAAATGATAGCAAATGAAATTGGTGGTATACACGGTTCAGTAAGTGATTTCTTGAAAGCTGAGTTGAAAAAACAAGGTATTACAGCGCCAACAAGAGAACAATTGCAGGATCTTGGGGCAACCTATATTGAAAATGGGTGGGTTGAATTTGCATCTCAAACAGTGAAATATATTGGACGCAAGAAGGAAATACCTTTTGTAATTGATGGAATTCGCCATATCAATTTTTTAAATGCGATGAAAATGATATGTTGGCCTGCACCTGTTTACGAAGTTGTTCTTCATGCTAATGACGATACTCTTCAGCAGCATCTCTCTATTCGTGGAGCTGAAGTATTTGATTCTACACATCGCGCTGAAGGAGATCTGGAAGGACTTCTCGCAGCTGCAGACATTGTGATAGACATTGATGGGAAAGGAAAAGAAGAGGTTTTGAAAGAATTCTTAATTAAACTTCCTGATGCAACAATAATATCAGATGATAATTTACCTCTTTGTAAAATTCGTGAATTTATTAATTTGTTTAACAAAGAGCGGAAGTGGAAATCGTATCACAATGCGAAAGACTTGGTTATAAGTATAAATATAGAAGCATCGGAACTATTAGAAATCTTCCAGTGGACGGATAAGAAGACTGAGCCGTCTCTTGAAATGATGGAACGTATAAAAGAAGAACTGGCAGATGTTTTGATATATAGTATTGATTTGGCCAATGCTTACGATATAGATATGACTCAGATGATTATGAATAAGCTTGTAAAAAATGCAGAAAAGTATCCGTCTAAATAAGTGCTTGCGCGAGGTGGACTTTATCTGATGGGCATAACCCTTTGAAAACACAGTCTAAATAAAAGGGTATTGCGACATAGTAAATTATGTCGATAAGTTTGTCTGCTGTTCCTTTCTCATAAAAATGAGTGCCGAATGCGTGTCGGAATGAGTGACATGTAAGCCGATGTTCCCATTCAAGCCGGTCTTCGTGTGCGTGGATATGTCTGGAAAGATAAAAGGTATCAATCGGTTTTTCGGAATCAAACTGTTTCGGAAAAAGCCAGCCGGTCGCTTTATCATATGCATACCAGTATTCGGTCAGCATTTGAAGCGCATTTTGAGAAAGAATGGCATATCTGTCAGAACGGTTCTTTAAGCGAGGGATGTAAATACGCATCTGTTTTCGTTTGATATGCTCATAGCGGGGGTGACATACCTCCCCGATACGCAGACCGGAGAAATACATGACAGTGACCAACGTTTTTTGCTTCAAATCCGGCATTGTGTGTGGAAATGAACTGCCAGACTTCCTCTTTAGAAGGAACAAAAGGAATATAGGTATCGAATTTACGAAGTGAAGCTGTGTGGAATCCCATGGTCTATGTAAAACATAAATGGTAAAGAACCGTAGCTGCGAAATAGCCGTATTTATGGTTCTGTCATTCAGCTGTCTGGTTTTTTGAAGCCATTTGATATAGTCACGGAGTTCCTGCCAGGTAACATCAACAGGATCTTTACGAAGGACATCAGAAAGATATCCGAGATAAGCAAGAATGTAAGTGCAATAAGATTTCATGGTGTGGTCAGTAAGACCGCGGCGAGAGATCATTTCTCGATAAGAATAAAAGTAATTGTCCATAATGGAACCTCCTAAAATGAATCGATTGTAAGTAAAAAATCAATTCAAAAAAGGGGGTGGACGAATAAAAAAACAAAATATGTAGTTGGTGAATGAATCAAAAAGTGATAAATTAAGCATGGTAGTGTTTTTGATTATGTTTAATGTTGTTTTGTGGTGATTCAACAATAAAACATAAAAGAAAAAAACACTACTTTTTTTGAGAAAACTAGAAGGTAGCAAGAAATGTATCAGAAGCTACGCTAGCCATCGCGCCAGCGATTTGGTACAATATAGATAACTATTAGGGAAAGAGGGTGTATATTATGGCTTATGAAGTAGTACCAGCGGTACAGGCTGTTTTAGATGTTTTTCCAGAAAAGAAAAAAGATGGATTTGATCGGGTAATGGATGTAGCGCATTTAATTATGGATGGCACGGTGGGTACAGTATGTTCTACAATTGATTCTGTCTTTCAAACATATGCTTTGATACAGGGGAGAAGAGATGCTAGAAGAATAGTCAAATATACGAGTAGTTTGGAAGAAACAAAAGTAAAAGCTGCTGTTGAGTTGAGAAAATTGGATTTAGAATCACAAAAATTGGACAATCAATACAAACTTCAGAATAAGGTACTGACGCTCTATGTTGATAGGCAGTATCAAAATACAGTTGATCAGATAAGCAAAAGTTTTCACCAATCTTCCCGAAATATAGAAGACCAGAAATATTGTGCCATACGAGAGATAGACCGTTATACACAGTCTGTAACAGCAGGAATGGATCAGAGATACAGGAAATTGCTTTGTGAAGAGGAAATGGTTTGTGGAGCTTATAGGGAAATGTTGAATGATTTGAATCAAAAGGGAATTAGCAAAATACATGCAGCGGAAACAATTTGTGGCAGAATTATTGATAATACGGATCGACTAAATGATGAGAGATTTGCACTTTTGATTAATGTAGTAGATAAAATGCTGGAGCCAGATTTTGTGTCTTTTGAAGAGTATATAAAAATGAGGAATGATTTTAGATGGAGGATAGTATGATGGCTACTTTAAAAGTGGATTTATTGAATATTTTAAAAAAGTTTCCAATTCCATTTCATCCTGTAATTGCCATAGTGGTTATTGTGCTTGTTATGATTATCATACATAGTATCATAAAATCAAGGAAAAAGCGGAGGTCAGATCATAGAATCAAAAGTGATTTTGGGGAAAGGAGTTACAGGAAAGAAATAGTAAATTCTTTGCCGGAAGCGGAACAATTGGATTTTTCAAACTTATATAGTAGACTGGATGAATTGCAGAGTTTTGTAAGTCAGGGAAAGAGACAATTGGAGTTACAGCAAGCTGAGGCCATAGACAGTATAGATAGAAAGATTCAGGATTCTCAGAATCAAATTAGGAATAAGTGGAATTACCAAAAGAAAAAAAGAGATTTCTATCATTGTATTTGCGTGCATTATGCGTCATTTACTTTGGCGGATAGTATAAAACGTGAACAGGAAAATATTCGAGATGTTTATGTGCGTTACAAAATGGAGTGTGATCAATTATCAAAACAAATTAATTATTTGAGGCAGCAAATTGAAAGTTCTAATGGACAGCAAAAATATGAATATATGCAACAGCATAAAGCAAACTGTAATAAACATCAGAGACTTTCAAAAATAAAAAAAGTATTTGCTGCCAGAAATGCACAATACCTGAAAAAAGTGAAAGAGCAAAACGCATATACGAAACAATGTAGGGTATATATTATTAATAATTTTGGCACTAAAGGAAGAACATGGGGACAGCGTCTTGAGAGACGAAAGGCTGATTTAATAGCAAGTGATTAGTGATGGGGATATAGCAATGGACATATAGTAACCGGTGCACAGTGGGGTCAGGCACCAATGTGGTCAACTTAAGCCCCAAAGCCTTGATTTTTCAAGGCTATAGGGCTTTATTTCTTTGTGAAAATTTCTGTTTTTTTCTGAAAAAGACTTGACAAAAACCTCCAAAAGTGAGGTCGCTTCGCGACCTATTAATCAAGGGAAATGTCGTTGCAGCGACAAACTTAATCACACTTAGGAGGTATGTCTTATGAATCGAACCGACATATGCAAAAATATCATTCAATCCATAAAGGAGTATATCACAACCCCAGAAAAACTGGAACCTCATCGTGCGAAAAATCATTTTATTCGCAAACGAAAGCTTTCTCTTTTTCAAGTAATTATGTATCTGCTTTACACTTCAAAGGCCTCCATGTTTCAAAATCTTTCCCGTATTCGGGAAGATCTTGGAAGCCTTGATTTCCCTGACATTTCAAAACAGGCTCTGTCAAAGGCTCGCCAATTTATTAACCCTGCCTTATTTAAGGAGCTCTACTATTTATCAGTTGATTTATTCTATAAGCAGCTCCCATCTCGTAAACTTTGGAATGGATATCATTTATTTGCCATTGATGGTTCTAAAATAGAATTGCCTAATTCGAAATCGAATTTCGAGTTCTTTGGTGAAATGTTTGGATATCCTGATCCAAGCCGCCGTTTTACTATGTGACTTGGTTCCATTGTTTATGATGTTCTTGATGTGTTGTGGTCAATGATTATATTGTCCATGCTTCTTTTCAACGATATCTTGCATCTGAATGTTCCGCTGCTTTAGAGCATTTGCATAATTTAGAAGATTTAAATATCTATCAAAACAGCGTTGTAATCTTTGATCGTGGCTATTATTCTGAAGACATGTTTCGTTACTGTGTCGAGCATCAGCACCTTTGTCTTATGCGCTTAAAACAGAATTATAACATTGCTAAGAAATGCTCTGGAGACATAATCACGGTGTGAAGAAATTAATTGTTGTAAAATTAAAATTGAACAAAATCGCTGCGCGATGGCCTGCCAAGGCTGTGGCATAGCGATTTTCTGCTTTCTATAACAAAAAGCAGTGGAAAGCAAGTCCTAAAAGTAGTATTGTTAAGTCACCACAACGAAACAATCAATCAGGATCGACCTTCCCACTGCTTATGAAAAGAATACCATCCTTCCGCTTGGTTGGCAAGCGGTTTTACGACTCAAATGCACCTCCGTGTAAAGCAGTGTTTTGATTACTACTGATTTTACATGGAGGATTTTATTATGTATGAAAAATATTTAGAACAGCTTGAGGAAGCCGGAAAAATCCGCAACCTCAAAGAACGTTCCATCAACTGCTATAAAAACTATGTTTCTTACTTCCTGAAATATCAAGCTAAGTGCCCTGAAGAACTTACCTGCCAGGACGTTAGGACTTTTCTGCTTGCCAAAAAGGAGGAAGGACTAAAAGCCACAACTCTGAACCTTTATAATTCGGCTATCCGTTTTTTCTATCGGAACGTCCTGCATATCCTTTGGGATGATATCACAGTTCCACGTATGATTCTGGAACACAAGCTTCCAACAATACTGACTGTTGATGAAATAGACCGTCTGTTAGAAGCTGTCGATGATATCAAATATAAAGCCATGTTTGCAACGATGTATTCTTCCGGAATGCGGGTTTCTGAAGTGATTCACCTTCATTATGATGATATTTCCCGCTCAAATATGCAGATTCATGTCCGGGATACGAAGAACAGGATGGACCGCTATACAATTCTTTCTAAACGGTGTCTGGATATCCTTACACAATACTGGTTTGAGAAAGGGCGTCCCCGTGGAATCCTGTTTCCTAATAAATTTACCGGGAATTACCTGACAGTCAGTACACTGGAGCAGGTGATGCGACGGGCAGTATCCGATGCTGAACTTCCAAAGAAAGCAACTCCACACTGTCTCCGTCACAGCTTTGCAACTCATCTGATGGAGCAGGGAGTAGAACGGCAAAATATTCAGGCACTGCTTGGACACCGTGACCCAAAATCCACGGAAGTTTATCTTCATGTCAGCAACAAATCCCTCATGGGAATCCAAAGTCCATTTGACAGGAAAGAAGGTGCTGATTATGAATAAGCCCACCGTTCAGGATATTTTCCGGTGTTTTTATCCGGCATACCTTGAAAAGTATTCTCCTTCTCCGGAACAGGCAAAAGTTGCCCGGAACATCTTGAACTGCAAAACCGGAGCCTATGGTGCAAACGTCAGTGTATGCGAAGACTGTGGTGCTGTTCAGATTCACTATAATTCCTGCTGCAACCGTTGTTGTCCCATGTGTCAGGCTGTTCCAAAGGAAATGTGGATGGATGCCCGCAGAGAGGATGTGCTTGATGCACCCTACTTCCACCTGGTATTTACAGTTCCTGACATCCTGAATCCGATCATTTACAATAATCAGAAACTGTTATATGACACCCTGTATCATGCAGCTTCTGCTACAATCAGGGAACTGACCGCTGATCCAAAGCACCTTGGTGCTGCTGTCGGTTATATCTGCATCCTGCATACATGGGGCTCTGAAATGAACTTTCATCCTCATATCCATACAATACTGCTCGGCGGTGGTCTGACATCCAAAAATGAGTGGAAAGACAACGGTACTGTGTTTTTTCTTCCTATATGGGCTATCTCCAAAGTTTTTCGTGGAAAATATATGGATGAGCTGAAAAATCTCTGGAATACTAATCAGCTTGAGTTTCATGGAACTGCCGAAAAATACCGTAACCATTATGCGTTCAAAGAACTGATTGATTTCTGTTATGATGCGGAATGGATTCCTTATTGTAAGAAAACGTTTAACGGCGCACAGTCTGTGATTGACTACCTTGGAAAGTATACCCATAGGATTGCCATCAGCAATCACCGCATCATCTGCATGGACGATGGAAACGTTACTTTTTCTGTAAAAGATTACCGGAACAAAGGACAATGGAAAGAACTTACCCTTTCCGGCGTTGAATTTATACGACGGTTTCTGATGCATGTACCGCCAAAACGTTTTGTCAGGATTCGGCATTACGGACTTCTTTGTTCTCGCAGCAAACACAAGAAGCTTGCTTTATGCCGGAATCTCCTTGGATGCCAAAAGTATCTTTCGAAGCTTCGAGGTAAGGAGATGCCGGAAATATTAAAACAGCTTTATGAGATAAACATTTGTGTGTGTAAATCCTGTGGTGGGCATCTTGGAAAACCACAGCTTCGAAAACCACAAAGATGTTAAAATCTTATTCTTTCATACGTTTTCTAAAGCCTCAAAGCTTGAGGTTTTGTTGTCGTACCTATTTATCTGAAAACACTTGATTTCTGTAGCTTCTGCACAGGAAATCCTGTATAATCATGGGTAAGCACAAAAGATTGAAAGTCCATAGGTAATAGCTACCCGGACGCTCACTTTGTTCAATTAGGTCAAATCGAAAATGGTGTAAAC
>ERZ834433.343-NODE-343-length-58555-cov-4.696752_pt1 | contig 58555 bp, 50 predicted proteins | sample MGYA00519948_ERZ834433 | MGnify/ENA primary metagenome ERZ834433 (study PRJEB31850, sample SAMEA3708752) | human gut metagenome | biome: human gut; feature: human-associated habitat; material: faeces | place: China | collected 2014 ...
GGCTCCCTGAAACCTACTGATGAAAGTCAGCAAGGCGCAGGGTGCCTACCTCATACTTGCTTCAGTGCCATTCTTCATACGTGGTCACGGACCCGAAAGGGAGTATTGTATGCGAATGTGGCAATGCGTTATTGAAGAAAGGGTACCAGATTAAAATTTTTAACACGATAAATTTCAAAAAGTCCATGCATTATAATCCGTTCACGTATATTCACAGTGAAAAGGATATTCTGAAGTTGGTGACCACACTGGTTGCCAATACAAAAGGAGATGGAAAGTCAGGAGATGAATTCTGGGAAAAATCAGAAAAGTTGCTTTATACGGCATTGATAGCCTATATACATTATGAAGCGCCAGCTGAGGAACAGAATTTTGCTACATTGCTGGAGTTTTTGAATGCCATGGAAGTCAGGGAAGACGATGAAGAGTTCCAAAATCCCGTTGATATGATGTTTGAAGAACTGGAGAAGAAGAAACCCAATCATTTTGCAGTTCGCCAGTATAAGAAATATAAATTGGCAGCCGGCAAAACTGCAAAGTCAATTTTGATTTCCTGCGGCGCTCGTCTGGCTCCCTTTGACATTCAAGAAGTACGAGATGTAACTGCCTATGATGAATTGCAGCTGGATACCTTGGGCGATAAAAAAACGGCTCTGTTTCTCATTATGTCGGATACGGACAGCACTTTTAATTTTCTGATTTCCATGATCTACACGCAGTTGTTCAATTTGCTGTGCGAGAAAGCAGATGATGTATATGGCGGCAGGCTGCCGGTTCATGTGCGTTGTCTGATTGATGAAGCAGCCAATATTGGCCAGATTCCAAATCTGGAGAAGTTGGTTGCCACAATCCGCAGCAGAGAAATTTCAGCCTGTCTGATACTTCAGGCAAAAAGTCAGCTGAAAGCTATCTATAAAGATAATGCAGATACAATAGTCGGTAACATGGATTCGCAGGTATTTCTTGGAGGTTCGGAGCCTACCACATTGAAAGACTTGAATGCGGCCCTTGGGAAGGAAACAATTGATCTCTACAATACTTCAGATACCAGAGGAAACAGTCCTTCTTACGGGACAAATTATCAGAAGACCGGACATGATCTTGCTTCGCTGGATGAACTTGCAGTGCTTAATGGCGGCAAGTGCATTCTGCAGCTGAGGGGTGTCCGGCCTTTTTTGTCGGATAAATATGATTTGACTCAGCATCCCAATTACAGGCTGACTTCAGATTACGATAAACGAAATTATTTTGATATTGAGAAATTTCTGAATCGCAAACTGAAACTGAAAAAAACGGACGTATTTACGGTTGTGGATGCGGGATAGATAAAGGAGGTGTTTAAGGAAGCTTTGTTTGAAGAATCTGTGCAGGGAGAAGCCGGGCTGCGGCAGACAGAATAAGAACTTTGCTCCATCGGCACGGAAATGATTCAGACACATAAATGATAAGGGCAGAAATCAAATGAATGAAGAAAGGAGAGGCCAAAACGTGTTACTGTCAGGCAGAAATGCCGGCAGTTTTTTCTGCCCGGAAAAGAAAATGATTGTTTTGGCAAAGAGAAGAAATATGGCATTTTTTAATCAAGCGGTTAATGTCATGGGGACTGTGGTTGTTGGTCTTGGTGGGGGACTTGGAGTCTGGGGCATTATCAATCTGTTGGAAGGGTATGGAAATGATAACCCGGGTGCAAAGTCACAAGGCATCAAACAGCTCATGGCTGGAGGCGGGATTGTTATTGTAGGGACAACCCTGATTCCGCTGTTAGCATCAGTATTTGGTTGATAGGAATTATTGGTTGATCCAATAGATTGACAGAAAGGAGGTGGAACCGGGATGGATTATATCTGGGAATCCATTACGGCGGGATTGAAAGAATGGCTGGTAGAAGGCATTATGGGACATTTATCCGGCATGTTTAATGCAATTAATCAGCAGGTAGGAAATGTGGCAGTTCAGGTAGGAACTTCTCCGGCGGACTTTTCACCAAGGATCTTTTCTATGATTCAGGATATTTCAGAATCTGTTATGATTCCGATTGCAGGGATTATTCTTACAATGATTGCCTGTTATGAGCTGATTCAGATGATCGTTGACCATAATAACATGAATAATTTTGAAACATGGATTTTTTTCAAATGGATCTTTAAAACATTTGTGGCAGTAATGCTGATAACCAACTGCTTTAATATCACCATGGCGGTCTTTGATGTCAGTCAGCATGTGATTAGTAATGCTGCAGGCTTGGTATCCGGATCAACGGCTATTGATGCGGCGGGCCTGGACAGACTTGAGGACACGCTTATGGGAATGGGAGTTGGCTGGCTGGTAGGGCTGTTTCTTCAGTCCTTTATCCTGAATGTGACCATGTGGGCGCTCAGCATCCTTATTTTTATTATCGTTTATGGACGTATGATTGAAATCTACCTGATGGTGAGTCTTGCGCCCATTCCCTTTGCCACATTTGGAAACAGAGAGCAGAGCCAGATAGGGCAGAATTATCTCAGGTCTTTGCTGGCACTTGGATTTCAGGGATTTTTGATACTGGTATGTGTGGCTATTTATGCGGTTCTGATTCAGAGCATCAGCTTCAGTGATGATATTATTGCATCTATTTGGGGAATTGTTGGCTACACAGTGCTTCTGTGCTTTACACTGTTTAAGACGGGGTCACTGTCGAAGGCAGTATTTTCAGCACACTGATGAGAGGAGGTTTTGAAAATGGCGAATTATATTCCGGTACCCCGTGATCTTACACGGGTAAAAACAAAAATTATATTTAATCTCACAAAACGGCAGATTCTCTGTTTTGGAGTCGGTGCGCTAATGGGCGTTCCGGTTTTCTTTTTGCTGAAACGGTTCGGAAATGTGTCGTTTGCGTCTCTGATCATGATGATGATTATGCTGCCTATGTTTTTCCTGGGAACTTATGAAAAACATGGACAGCCGTTGGAGGTGATTGCAAAGCACTTCATAGAAACTAAATTTATTCGCCCTAAGGAACGTCCTTATCGGACAGACAATTATTATGCGGTTCTGATGAGGCAGGCTTGGGCAGAAGAGGAGGTACAGCGTATTGTTTTTTCTGAAAAACGAAAAGAAACAGGCAGAAGCAAGCGTCATTTCTCTGTCGGAAAATTTGACAAGGAGTGAAAAACGACAAATCAGGTACGTACTTAAACGTGCCAGAAGCAATGACGGAGTCCCACGATCTGCACAGCAATCCATTCCGTTCCAGCGTATGTTTCCGGACGGAATCTGCCGTGTCAGGGAAGGGTATTATACCAAGACCATTCAGTTCTGGGATGTGAACTATCAGCTTGCACAGCAGGAAGCGCAGACAGCCATGTTTGAAGAGTGGTGCAGATTCTTAAACTTTTTTGACAGCTCTGTTCATTTCGAACTGTCCTTTATGAACCTGCCCGCAGATATGGAAAATATGGAGCACAGCATTCGGCTTAGAACTCGGCAGGATGGGCTTGATGACAAGCGTCAAGACTATAGTCGTGTGATTCAAAGTCAGATGAAGGGAATGAATGGTCTGGTCAAGACAAAATATCTCACTTTCGGAATCGAAGCTGAATCCATGAGGCAGGCAAAACCGAGGCTGGAGCATATACAGACGGACCTCATCAATAATCTGCGTCGTCTGGGAGCCAGTACAGGCGCACTGGATGGGAAAGAACGACTGAAACTTATGCATTCATTGTTCCATATGGGAGACCGGGATCGGTTTTGGTTTGACTGGTCCTGGCTGGTGCCTTCGGGACTGTCTGTAAAAGACTTTATTGCGCCAAGCAGTCTTTCCTTTCCGGGCGGACGGACCTTTACCATGGGTTCTGTGTATGGGGCAATGAGTTTTCTTTCCATAACAGCGTCTGAGTTAAATGATCAGCTGCTTAAAGATTTGCTGGATATGGAGTCCTGCGGGGTGGTAACTATGCACATTCAGTCAGTGGATCAGAATAAGGCAATTAAAACGATAAAAAGGACGCTTACAGAAATAGATCGCTCCAAAATTGATGAACAGAAAAAAGCCATCCGTTCCGGCTATGACATGGATATCCTTCCGTCTGACCTTGCTACCTACGGAAAAGACGCGAAGGAATTTTTATCCGGACTGCAGAGCCAGAATGAAAGAATGTTCCTGGTCACTTTTCTGGTGATGAATACCGGGAACACACTACAGGAACTGGAGAACAATGTGTTTCAGGCACAGAGCATTGCACAGAAGCACAATTGCAATCTGTGCCGTCTTGACTTCCAGCAGGAAGATGGTCTTATGAGCAGTCTGCCTCTGGCGCAGAACTTGATAGGGATTCAAAGAGCGTTAATGACTAGCTCAACGGCTATTTTTATTCCTTTTACAACACAGGAACTCATTCAGGACAGTCAGGATGCTTTGTATTATGGAGTAAATGCCATTTCCAATAATCTGATTATGGCAGACAGAAAAAGGCTTAAGACACCGAATGGTCTGATTCTTGGAACGCCTGGAAGCGGTAAAAGTTTTTCTGCTAAGAGAGAAATCGTCAATGCAGTGCTTGCCACGGAAGACGATATCATGATTTGTGATCCGGAAGCGGAATATCTTGCACTGGTGGCAAAGCTGAAAGGGCAGGTAATAAAAATATCCCCGTCCAGCAGCCAGTATATCAATCCTATGGATATCAACTCCAATTATTCGGAGGAAGATAACCCCATTGCACTGAAAGCAGATTTTATTCTTTCCCTTTGTGAACTTGTGGTTGGCGGAAAGGACGGCCTCCAGCCAGTGGAAAAGACGGTTATAGATCGTTGTGTGCATCAGATTTATCAGAAATATTTCCAGGATCCAAAGCCGGAGAACATGCCGATTCTTCAGGATTTGTATGAGGCGTTACTTGGTCAGGAGGAAAAGGAAGCCCGCCATGTGGCGACCGCTCTGGAGATCTATGTGACAGGCTCCTTGAACCTTTTTAATCACCGGACCAATGTAGACATAAAGAACAGGCTGATTTGTTATGACATCAAAGATCTGGGAAAACAGATGAAAAAGATAGGTATGCTGATAGTTCAGGATCAGGTCTGGGGACGTGTGACTGCGAACCGAAACGCCGGGAAAACTACCCGGTACTATATCGATGAGTTTCACCTTCTCTTACGGGAAGAACAGACGGCAGCCTATTCGGTTGAGATCTGGAAGCGATTCCGAAAATGGGGAGGAATCCCCACAGGTATCACGCAGAATGTAAAGGATCTGCTTACCAGCCGTGAAGTGGAGAATATTTTTGAAAATTCAGATTTTATTATTATGCTGAATCAGGCTGCCGGTGACAGAGAAATTCTGGCCAGGCGGCTGAATATCAGTTCTCATCAGCTTGATTATGTGACACAATCCGGAGAAGGAGAGGGACTTTTGTTTTATGGTGATGTAATACTGCCTTTTGTGGATAGATTTCCTAAGGATTCAGAACTCTACCGTATTATGACGACGAAATTGTCAGAGGTCTCAGGTCGAGGGGTGTGACATGAAGAATACGACAACACGACTTCATTTCACAAAAGAAGAGTTAAAAAATAAAATTATTTTTCATGAAGCCCGAAACGTGGATAAGACGGCAGATAAGGTCAAATCCCGTATTTCTAAAAAGTGTGGAGTGAGATATAGAACAGAGGAATCTGCCGGGTATAAAAGGAAACTGCGTTCTGAAAGTGAGGAAATTCCGAAACCTGTTGAATCGCAGAAGGCAAACGCTCAAAGAAGTTTATCTGTATCAGCAGATAAAAGTGGTGGCGGACAAAATGTCCGCCGCCAAACGTATTCGAATTTCGAAAAGGCGGGTACATCAAAGGTAAAATCCCATATCCGGAACGATGAAAATGCTATGGAATTGCATTCTCCAGGGCACAAATTCCGGCATGCTGCAGTATACAGCTTCACGGAAACTGCCGCTTCCGGGATACATAGGGGAATTGCAGAACATGAAGAGGATAATGCAGGTGTTCAGGCTGCGCATCATAGCGAGCAGTTTGCAGAGAACACCGCAAAGACGGTACATGAGGCTGTTTACAGTCATAAGCTGAAGGCTTATCAAAAGGCAGTCAGATTGGAGAGGAAGGCGGACAGGGCTAACACAAAGGCTCTGTTCCGGCAGGCGGCATCTGAAAATACGGAATCTGTGTCAAACCCGTTTTCACGATGGAGACAGCGTCAGCAAATAAAGAAACAGTATTATAAAGCCAAAAAGGCTGCCGGCTTTTATTCCGCTGGAGGACAGGAAAGCAGAAAAACGATAAAAAGTGCCGGTACAGTTTTAAACCGACTTAAAGACGCTGTCCTGCAGCATTCACACATCTGGGTGATTGTTCTTATATCGGCAGCATTTCTGATGTTGATTTCCGGCGCATTTTCTTCTTGCTCAGCCATGATGCAGGGCAGCATGGGAACTGTTATGGGTTCATCGTTTACAGCTTCGGATGATGCAATTATCGGAGTAAACAAAGATTATAGGGATCTGGAAATCTCCCTGCAGAATCAGATAGACAATATTGAGTCTACCCATACAGGATACGATGAGTACCGCTATCAGCTGGATGAGATCAATCATAATCCTTATGAACTGACGGCCTATTTGACCGTAGTGTATGAAGATTATTCGAGAGAGGAAGTCCAGGGAGCTCTGCGCGACTTGTTTGACGCCCAATATGAGCTGGAACTGGAAGAGGAAACGGAAGTACGTACTCGTACAGAAACCCGGACTCATACAGTCACAGATCCAGTGACAGGGGAAACACACCAGGAAGAATATGAAGTTGAGGTGGAATACGAGTATAAGATTCTCCATGTAACGCTTCAGAATCATGGTCTGGGTACGGCAATAGATGCTTCCGGATTATCAGAAGATGAAAAGGAACGGTATGAAGTTCTTTTAAAGACACAGGGAAACAGGCCTTATCTGTTTGAAGATGACATTTATGCGAATTCTACCGGACCTTATCTTGATTATGATATTCCGGGAGAGGCTCTGACAGATGAAAAGTTTGCCAATATGATACAGGAGGCAGAAAAATACCTGGGAATGTCTTATGTGTGGGGAGGAAGTTCGCCGGATACAGGCTTTGACTGTTCCGGATTTGTAAGCTGGGTTCTCAATCACTGTGGAAACAGCTGGGATGTGGGACGAATGACAGCAAATGGACTCATGGGCTGCTGTGATATCATTCCTGCCAGTGAAGCGAAACCGGGGGATTTGATCTTTTTTAAGGGAACCTATGATACGGCAGGCGCGTCACATGTTGGAATCTATGTGGGAAACGGAATGATGATTCACTGTGGGAATCCGATTTCCTATGCTTCAGTGGAGACGAGTTACTGGAGGTCACATTTTTATTGTTATGGACGTATTCAATAGGAGGAACAGATATGAGTATAAAATTAGACAGACTCAGAGCGGAACGAGACAAGGCTCTGAAAAAGCGAAACGACTGGGATGTCAGGTATCAGGATCTGGATAAGCGATATCAGGAACAGGAGAATATAGAGATTCATGATATGGTTCATGCAGCGGATTTGGATCTGGAACAGCTGGCCCGGCTTCTGAGCATGGCGTCTAAAATGCTTCCGACGCCGGAAGTACTGGAAGAAATTACGAAGGAGGATATGCAGAATGTGGATTAAGAAAAAAGGAATTGTTTTATTATTAGCGGCTGTTTTATCAGCTGGAATGTTTACGGCAAATGTGTATGCTTATTCAGATGAGAATACCATGCAGAATACGGTGGCAACTGCAGAAACAAGTACCGTAGAGGAAGAAGCAAATGAAACAGCTGACAAAGAAGAACAGGAGATACCAACGGATGCACTCACACCAGATGGCAATCTGACGCTGGTGGATGATGTAGGAGATCATGCCGATGCAGGAAAACAGTTTATCACGTTGGTTACCAGAGATGGAAATTACTTTTATCTAATCATTGATCGCGATGATGAGGGGGAACAGACGGTACACTTCCTCAATCAGGTGGATGAATCAGACCTTTTGAGCCTTATGGATGAAGAGGAAGCCAAACAGTATCAAGAGAACCAGAAACCAGTCGAGGAGCCGGAAACGATAGAACCTGTTACACAGAACCCGACTCCGGAACTGGAAAAGGAAGAAGAGAAGATAATACCTAATTTTCTTCCCGCTGTTGTGATTCTGATAGTGATGCTTGCCGGAGGCGGAATATACCTGTATGTTGAAATGAAGAAAAAGAAAAAAGGTGAACAAAAGCCGGATCCGGATGCGGATTATGAAGTAGAGGAATATTTGGAACTGCTCGATGAAGAAGACAGTGCCGAAGATACAGAGAGTGACGAATGATTTTTACAGGGCAGAATAATACTGCCCTGTAAAAGAAAGTTTATTATCTAATTGATACAGAATGTATATAGTGAGATGCAACTTAGTTTTTGCTCCATTTAAGAAAAAAGAATAGTATCATGTATTAGCAGTCCCGACCATGTGTCCGGGGTTGCTTTACTTTGGAAAGGAGAGTATATGAATGAATAAATTAGTAATAGCCGAAAAACCTTCAGTTGCTCAGAGCATTGCAAAGGTTTTGGGAGTCAATAATCGCGGTACTGGATATCTGGAAGGGAACGGATATATTGTAAGCTGGTGCGTCGGTCATTTGGTTGAACTGGCACCGCCGGAAGCGTACGGTGAGCAGTACGCAAAGTGGCGTAAAGATGACCTTCCGATTTTTCCGGAACCATTTCAACATCAGATTCTTGCTTCCACAAAGAAGCAGTTTGACATTCTGAAAAAACTGATGGAACGATCTGATGTGGAGAGCCTGATCTGTGCAACAGATGCCGGGCGGGAAGGGGAGCTGATTTTCCGGCTAGTGTATCATCAGTGCGAATGCAGAAAGCCGTTTGAGCGACTGTGGATCTCTTCTATGGAAGACAGCGCTATTTTGGAAGGATTTCAAAATCTTCGTCCTTCCAAAGAATACGATACTTTATATGAAGCGGCCTTGTGCCGGGAGCGTGCCGACTGGATTGTCGGAATCAACGCCACCCGGCTTTTTTCATGCCTTTATAACACCACTTTGAACGTGGGGCGTGTTATGACCCCTACGCTTGGAATGGTCGTGATGAGGGAGGCTCTCATTGATGCTTTTGTGCCGGAACCATTTTATACTGTGCAGTTGATAACAGACCGCTTTTCGGCAGTCAGCGGGCGGTTTCAGGACAAAGCAGAGGCGGAAAAGGTTTTGAAAGCCTGTGAAACAGAAGGCAGATGCACTGTTGTAAAAGCAGAACGTCAGGAAAAAAAGGAAAAGCCGCCGGCTCTTTATGATTTGACCTCTCTTCAGAGAGAGGCCAACCGGTTGTATGGTTTTACTGCACAGCAGACGCTGGAGTATGCGCAGAGCCTTTATGAGAAAAAGATGATGACTTATCCCCGTACAGACAGTCGATACCTGACGGAGGACATGAAAAGCAGTATCCCGAAGTTGGTAAAAGATATGGCAGAGAAACTGGAAATGAAGCTGCCTGTCACTGACATTCACGCAGAGCTGGTCATTAACAGTAAAAAGGTTACGGATCATCATGCGCTGCTTCCTACGGAGACAATGGAACGTGCAGATCTGTCAGCATTGTCAGCTGGAGAGCTCATTGTATTAAAAATGGTTACAGGCAGGCTTTTGACAGCGGTAGGCGCTCCCTATCGTTTTGCCGAAACAACTGCGGAATTGAAATGCGCTGATCAGATTTTTGCGGCAAAAGGGAAAGAAGTCCTGGAAGAAGGCTGGCGAAGTGTCGAGCGAGAGCTTTTCCCAAAGGAAGAAAAAGAGGAAACAAGACTTCCGCAGCTGGAAAAAGGAGAGAGCTATGTTCTGGTCCGATTGGAACTGAAAGAAGGAAAGACATCCCCTCCCAAGCATTTTACAGAAGATCGTCTTCTGCAGGCGATGGAAAATGCAAGCATGGAAGAATTCCCGGAAGATGTGCAGAGGAAAGGAATTGGTACCCCGGCTACCAGAGCGGCGATTATAGAAAAGCTGGTGCAGAAAAGTTTCCTGGAACGCCAGGGAAAGGGAAAAGTAAAGATACTGATGCCCACAGAAAAAGGGAAAGCGCTGATTACTATTGCTCCGGAACAGCTGCAGTCTCCGTCCATGACAGCAGACTGGGAAGAACAGCTGTTGTCGATTGAGCGAGGAGAATATGACAGCAATACATTCCTCAGAGAAATTCAGGATATGATTTCTACACTGGTCCAGACCTATGAAAAGGTTGAGGGGTCTGAGGTTTTGATGGGGGACAGGGCACCTGCAGTCGGCGTATGCCCGGTTTGCGGAGACTCCATAGAAGAACGGAAGAAAGGGTTTTTCTGTTCCAATCGATCGTGTCCATTTGCATTGTGGAAGAACAACCGTTATTTTGAGAGCATTGGGAAAACCTTGACAGCGGCAATGGCGCAAAAGTTCCTGTCTGGAGAAGAAGTGAAATTAAAAGGATGTAAATCCGCTAAAACAGGAAGGAAGTTTGACGCATCAATCTCAATGACAGTAACAGAGGAAGGCAGACCGCAGTTTAATATGAAATTTGAAGGTAGTGTCAAGTAATCTATGAAAAAACGAGTCAAAAAAAGGCTCGATTGAACCTTGAAAATTGCAGATATTTATTCCGATAAGCTCTCCGAGGGCTTAGGGCGTTGCCCTAAGAACCTACAAAGGACACGTCCCTTGACCCAATATCGGGCTTTGCCCGAACCCATCCTCGCCGGAAGGCAGGAAAAGGGCGCAGTTGCCCCCTTTTCTGCTGAACAGGATGCTCCGAGAACTTTATGTCAATAGGCTTTCGCGGCATATCCTCACAGCCGGCAAAGCCGTCTGTTCCGGTATTCCACGGTTCTATTGACAACAGTTCCGCTCCGATGCGGCAGTACCATTTTTCTGTATGTTCAGAATGGTCTGTTGTCCAAGAAAGATCAGAAGCTGCCACTTGCCAGGCATATTGTCGGCACCCTGAAGCATTGCTACTTCATTGAGGACTTTATAGCCTGCATGCTTATGTGGACGCAGGAAGTTATAGTAAGCGACCCAGAGCGCCAGATCATAGTTGGCACCGTCGATGTTGTCGAACCCATTTGTATGGCGGTAAGAAGCTTTATAAGTACGGTTCAGTCGTTCAATCATCTGTTTGAATGGACGATGCTCTGTAGAGATAGCATCGTCGTTGGTAAGTCCAATGACCTGAGTGACGGAAAAAGTGAAATCTTTGCCAAATTTCTTTGCGAATTCCATAGTGGCAAGGGGATAAGCACTGTATCCGTCAGCAATAAATTTAAAGTTTTCCGGAAGCTTTTTGAGATTCTGGAAGGCCATACGCATAGCAAGGATGCAAGGTCCGACACCACGGTTATCAGATACCTGATAGCCAAGGATAGAGCGGGTAGCGGCATTCATGATCAGCCAGACATAGGTTTTGATACCACGGATTTTGATGTAGGTTTCATCAGCAGTGAAGACCGCATTCTTTTCGTAGGGGTACTGATCCACGAAAGGCTTGATGCAGATGGCGGCAGTCTTACAGTAGTTGGCGATCTGTTGGTGGGAGATGCTGATGTTATACAGGTCTTTTAAAGCCTGTGATGTCTTTCGCAGGGAAAGCCCAAGATTGACGTGCAGCGTCAGGCATAAAGACATGACATGGGCATTGTGCTTATTGAATTTAAGGGAAGAGGCATTTTTAGGCAGGGTATTTAAGTCCATGCTGAAAAAATCCGTCGTGAACTCACGGTAGATGTAATGGAGTTTGTATTTATTCTTGCCATAGTCTTCTTTCAGATCTGACTTATCTACTTTTTTTAGATTGTGCAGATAGTAGGAGCACTTAGGATTCACGCATTTATGGACAATGAAATGTTTTCTGTCTTTTTTAGGAACCAGAGTGTTGCCGCAATGAGGACATCTCAGTTTTACGGCAGAGAATCTGCTTTCATCAGGCGAGAATCTGGCATCACAGATCTTACACAGGAGCTGGCCTTTGGAACCGTTGTTCTTGTAGAGAAAAGGTTTAGGGGCATCGCAGCGGGGACAGGTGCAGGAGTCTGGAATATCACACTCTGAGCGTCGGCTGATCGGTCGGATTTTCTTACCGTAACGCTTTTCGTAGTAAGGGATCAGCTCTCTGTAGGTCCAGTCCTGATGGAAGTCCGTGATCAGAGGAAGTTCATCAACTTTGAATTTTTGATATTTTGGAGAATGGGAATCATCGAAAGCCCACTGCTTGAGAGGAATGTATCTGCAGATAAAATTTAAAAGCCAGCAGATTTGTTTATGTTGGTATTGAATTAATTGTAATAAATAAAGTATAATGTTCATGAGCATTGCTCCTTTGTTGGAAATGGTGTTTGTGGTGAACTCATTATACTTCAAAAAGGGGGTCAATGCTCTTTTTATTTGCAAACCTCCAATAAATCAAGGTTTTAAAGGATTTAGAACAATAAAAAACAGGTAGTTTTTGACACTACCTGAATTGTAAAGGGAGACATAAACATGAACTACGGAACTTTATATCTTAGAATTGAAGAGATTTTAGAGGAAAAAGGAATATCAAAGAATAAAATCTGTAAGGACTTAGATATACCAAGATCCAATTTTAACAGGTATTGTCGGAATGATTTTCAGCGAATAGATGCCGGGCTGCTATGTAAGTTACTTTGGTATTTAGATGTGGATATCTGTGAATTATTAGAATATCACAGATAGTTGTGGTGTAAGCAGCTAATCTATTTAGATAAGGTTTTGTTTTTATTTAAGCCCCAGCAAAGTTGCTGGATCTTATTATTTAGCATAAGAGGGGATTGGGGACTTCCCCAACAAGAAAAATACCGATGCAGCTCAGAAAGCTATATCGGTATTTTTGCATTTGTATATACAAATGCCCTGCTTGCGAAAGTTATGTTGAATTCGATATAAATAAGTGAGGAAAACAATATATAGGGATAGTGTCAAGAGTTTTTCGCAAAAATTAAATTCAGTCGTTTGGTAGCCGGCAGTCAACCGGCTATGATATCAGACAACAGATCATCCTCTGCTTTGAACAGATGATCCATGTTCATGTAGCGTCTGCTTCCCCATTGGGTTGCTGCTACATGACGCAGTCTGGCACATACAAGCATCAGAGCACTCTGTCCATCAGGAAAGGCACCGATCGCTTTTGTTCGACGTTTGATCTCACGATTGAGGCGCTCAATGGTGTTGTTTGTCCGGATTCTAGTCCAGTGCTGTGTTGGAAAATCCATGTAGGTTAGAGTTTCTTCTATGCCATCTTGTAGCTTTTTGGCAGCAGAGCTAAGTTTCATTTCCTTCAGTTTTTCAGCAACCTGTCGTGCTTTCTCACGTGCTGATTCCTTGCTCTCCTGGGCATGAATAGCCTTTAACATCATGGCTACAGCTTTCATCTTGTTACGTGGCGTAGCAGAGAAAATGTTTCGGTAAAAATGGACGGTACAGCGTTGATAACGGGTATCTGGAAATACTTCTGGTATGGTTTCAAGCATTCCGAGATTTTTATCTCCGATGATCAGACGAACCCCAGTTAAGCCTCGTTCTTTCAGCCATACAAAGAAGGAACGCCAGCTCTCCTTGTCTTCTTTCATACCTTCAGCTGCACCGATGATTTCACGGCAGCCATCGGTGCTGACTCCAATGGCAACAAGGATAGAAACGTTTTGGATTTCACCACCCCAGCTACGTTTCAGATAAACACCATCCACATATACATACGGATAACTTCCGACCAGTGGGCGTGTACGCCAGGTTTCGATATGTTCATATGCCTTTTTATTGAGATTACTGATGGTACCCGGGGATACTTTTGTTCCCCACAAGGCTTCTGTGATATCTTCGACACGCCGTACAGAAACGCCTGCCAGATACATTTCAATCAGAGCCTCTTCAACAGAAGATTCTCTGCGGCGGTAACGTTCAATAATTGCAGTTTCAAATGGAATGCCTTTAAGCTTAGGAACTTTCAATTCTACTTCTCCTGCTGTAGTATGAAGATTTCGCTTATAATGGCCAGAACGATATCCCTGACGCTCAGAGGAACGTTCATACTTTTCAGCGTTGACTAATTCGTCGGCTTCCTTATCAAGAAGAGCATTTAAGGTTTCCTCGACACTGCTTCGAACAAGATCTTTTAAATCGTGCTTTATTAAGTCCTCATTTAGCTGTATAATCTTATCAGACATGGTTTATAGCCTCCTTTGATGGGTTTTGTTGTGGTGACTTAATTCTACCAAACGGCTATAGACCATGTCTATTTTTATGAAATTGAATTTGCGAAATTAATTATACGTTATCTATATAGGTGGTAATGTACAAGAATCACAGTACTCTAGTAATGAAGATTATTAAAGATTAAATTAGGAAATATTATTGTTAATAACCTATTTATGATTTATAATGATATTAACATATTTCTTATGTTTTTTAGAGAACGTATAGAATGATATACAACTATAATCTCTTTAGTGTAGAACGATAGATAAAAGAAAAAGATTGAATATTCCGGATGATATTGGTCCTTCCGCAATTTTACGTTTTTCACTTTAATCAAGTTATAAGAATGCCGATAAACGCAGGCGTTCTCATTCTTGTAAATGATAAGATACGGATGTTTGCGGAAGAACCCCTGAGAAAAGAATATTCAAAGATCAAGATATGTAAAAAACTAGCACGGTACTGAGGATTTACCGTGTACCTTTAAAGTCAATGGAAAGAAGATAAGAACGCTGCATAGAGGAAGGAGTTCTTGGTGCAGGCCCGAATTTAGAATATTTATCAGCCATAAAAGTATCGGTAAAAGATAAATCGAGATTCCAGAAACGCTCGATAATATCCCATGTAGAGCGGGCAAGGGCATCAGGAACAGGATAATATTTACGAAGATTAGTAACAACAAAATGTTGGTAGTCAGCATGGCTGCCACAGTTAACAGGTAACATAAAAAATCGCCTCCGATCGAAAAATATCTGCCGCTGCAAGCAACGGTTCTTATTAATCAATAGGCGCGAAGCGCCGCATTTTTCGATGAAGTTGTCAAGTGGTTTTGGCAAAAAAGTGGGGGATTTTAATAAAAAAGGAATCTGAAGGCCTTGTATTTACTGGCTTAGAGATTCCGAGAGATTATTACATGGAAGAGGAGGCCGCGGCCCGCTACTCCAAAGCGCCCGATTACCCCGAGATCGCCCGCGCTGCCCTCGAGGAGATGGTGCGCCAGACGGGCGGGCCCGTCTTTGACGAGGCGGGCATGATGAAGCGGGGCGTGATCGTGCGCCACCTTCTGCTTCCCAATCATTTGAAAAATGCCAAAGCCGTCGTGAAATATGTGTACGAGACCTACGGGGACAAGGTTTATATCAGCCTGATGAACCAGTACACGCCCCTTCCCCGAGCGGAGGCCTACCCGGAAATTAACTGCCGGGTGACGAAGAGAGAGTATGAGCGCCTTATCGACTACGCTCTCTCCCTGGGCGTGGAGAACGCCTTTATTCAGGAGGGGGAGACAGCGAAGGAGAGCTTTATCCCGGCCTTTGATTATGAGGGGCTGTAGAATGAACGAGACCAGTGGGGCCTGCCGGATATCCGGCAGGCCCCACTGGTTCATCGTCAGAATTTAAATGCAATTTTGAAATCTCCGTATTTTCCGGTGGCGTAGTCGAAGGCCTTTTCCCAGTCTTCAAGCTGGAAGTAGCGTTCAACCAGGCCGTCTGTCTTGAGCGTGCCGTTGGCAATGTTCTCAATGACATAGGGGTAGCAGTAGGGGCTTAAGTGGGAGCCCAGCACATTCAGCTCCTTATTGTCGCCCACCAGAGTCCAGTCTACAGTGGTGGCCTCCGCAAATACGCCGAATTCCACGAAGGTTCCCAACTTGCGGACCATCTGTAAGCCCTGTACGACACTGGAGGGATGACCGGCGGCCTCGATGTAGATGTCGCAGCCGTAGCCCTCTGTCAGATCCGAGATAAGCTGGAGGGCGTCCTCCTTGCCGGAATTGATAACGATGTCGGCGCCGAATTCCTTCGCCTTTGCCAGACGCTCGTCCCTCATATCCAGAACAATGAGCTTCGCCGGATTCATCTGGCGGATATACGTAATCATGCCCAGACCCAGCGTACCCGCGCCGGAGACAACCACAACATCCTCGATGGTGATGCCCGCGCGATCCACGGCATGCTTGGAGCAGCTATAAGGCTCAATCAGCAGGGCCTTTTCAAGCGGCAAATCCTCGGGAACTCTGTGGAGCACCGCCGTCTTCGGGTAGCGCACATACTCCGCCATGCCGCCGTTGTTCTCCTTCTGAAAACCGAAGGTGGCATGGGGCTGGCACATCCAGTAACGGCCGGATTTGCAGAACTTGCATTTTCCGCATGGAACGATCTGATCGGCAATGATCCGCTCCCCAAGCTCGTACTCCGTCACATTCCTGCCCTTTTTTACAATATGCCCCAGAAATTCATGCCCCGGAATAAAAGGCGGGCGAACCCACTTCGCATGGGTTTCATCTCCCCAGGTGGAATTTCCCTGATAGCATTTCAAATCTCCGGCGCAGATACCGCAGCCTTCCGTTTTGATAATAATATCGTCATCGCCGCATTCGGGAACAGGATAGGCGGACTCAAAGCGGTAGTCTCCCTTGTCATAGGCCACAAGAGCTTTCATAGTTTTTGGTAAATCTGATGGCATATTGCAAAACCTCCTTTATTAATTAAATATGTTTTATAAAACGAATTATAGCATCTGAATAAAAGAATAGCAAGTAAAAGAGAAAAATTTTATGACATTTTTTGTGTATGGGCGGATTTTTAAGAAAAAAATATGGCAGCATGGACAGATATCGCCATGCTGCCGCATATTTTTAGATGGATCTGATAAAAGAGTCGATGAAATTCAAAGCAGCGCCGGCCGCGATGGATTCCTTCTTATAGAGACAGGTCTTCAGGTAATCGGCGTCATTGGAAAAGGTGTTGAGCTTCGCGGCGCGCTCCCGCAGATCATCCATGTAGGGATCCAGGTATTCGCCCACATAGCCGCCCAAGATAATATTGCAGTCCAGAAGCACGTGGACGATATTAACGGTTGAGGCCAGGTGATCGAGATAGGTGTTCCAGGTCTCCAAAAGCTTCTTGTCACCGGCCCTTACCCCTTCGAAGAACGCCAGCAGATTTCCGTCGGTGAGGTCAGACAGATTGGTGGCGGCGAGAAAGGCGTCCACGCAGCCGTCCTGCCCGCAGTAGCAGCGCTTCCCGCCGGGCACGAGGGTAATGTGGCCGACCTCGCCGCTCTGTTGATGGTCGCCGCTGTAGACGCTGCCGTTTATTACCATGGAGCCGCCGATGTTGTTGCTGAGCATCAGATAAAAAGCGTTTTTCATTTTGCGGTTCATCCAGATTTCCGTGAAGGCCGCGGCATTGGCGTCGTTAAAGAGCTGGATGTCATAGGGGATATACCTTGCGAAATCCCTCAGGGTCGTGCCGCTCAGGTTGATGATTTTGCTGAAAAACACGCTCTTCCTGTCCGCGTCCACCAGAGCCGGGAGACCGACGCCCACGCCGAGAATCTGCTCCTTCGTAAGGCCGATGTCCTTGATAAGGGAGGACAGAGTGCTTCCTACATACTGGTAATATTCGTCCTCGGCCCGGAATTTCATGCGGTGCCGGGAGAAGGAAATGATGGTACCGGTCAGATCCACGGCCACCACGGTCACGTGGTTGAGGGTTACGTCGATGCCCAGGGCTACCTTCGCATCCTTGACGATGGAATAGGTAACGGCCCGCCTGCCGCCCGTGTGCCCCTGGGAACCGGATATGGCGACCAGCCCCTATGCCACCAGCTCATCTACATTCTTGGTGACGGTGGGAAGACAGAGCTGCAAATCCGAGACCAGATTCTGCTTCGTCAATTCCTCATGGTCCAAGAAATGGTGGTAGATGTTGGAGCGGTTGATCTGCTTGATTTCAATGTTCATATTTTTTTTTTGGTTGCCATAATAGAAGTTGCACACCTTTCGTTTTTTAAAATGGATTTAATAATATAAGTTCAAAATAGCACACTTTTTTAAATTCTGCAACAGAAATCTCCAAAAAGAGGGGGAAAACCTCTATTTTGCCGGAAAAATGTAGACGGAAGAGCGGGCAATTCGTGATAAAGTATAAAAAAATAAAGAATATCCCAAAAAACTATAAATAATATATAAAAACCTGTTGACAAACGGGTGCGATTCGTTTATTCTCTTATTAAAGCTGTTATATAAAACCAATTTAAAAAACTGGAGAATAAAACAGACACAAAATCATAGGAGGGATAAAACATGGTAACTGGTATAATTATTGTTCTGATTTTTGTCGTGATCGCAGCACTGATGATTGCAAAGAAGCTTCCGACTGTTCTTGCACTGCCGCTGATGGCTGTCTTGATTGCAGTCGCAGCAGGCCTTCCGCTCAAGGGCGAAGAGGGTATTTTGACCTTTGTAGTATCACAGGGAGCCTTGAAGCTGTCCGGTACATATGTAGCGATTCTGTTCAGCTGCTGGCTGTCAAGAATCCTTTACAGAACGGGCGTCTCCGCAACCATTATTAAGAAGGCGGCAGAGTTCGGCGGTGATAAGCCTTTTGTTGTTTCACTTCTGCTCTGTGCAGCCAGTGTATTCCTTTTCACAGTGCTTTACGGAACAGGCGCGGTGGCAATGGTTGGAGCGATTGTACTTCCGATTATGCTTTCTGTTGGAGTTCCCCCGTTAATCGCCTGTAATTCATTTCTGGCGGCTATGACGGCAGGTTATATGCTGAATCCGGCCAATATTGCAGCAATTACAAATATTACCGGCGTAGCGCAGAGCGATATGTATATGGCCGCAGGTATCTTAACTGCAATCAGCTGCGTATTCTGTGTTGGTATTCTTGTCTGGGGATTCAAAAAAGGCGGTACAAAGTATGCGTTTGCAGCGCCGGTAGTGGAAGATGATGAAGAAATTGAGACCGTAAGCGGCATCCGTGGCTTCCTGGCCTGCATGACTCCGTTCGTAGTCGTTCTGGTTATGCTGCTTTTCAAGCTGGACGCTATCACGGTATTTCTGATTGGTATTATCTGGGTTATGGTTATGACGGTAAAGGGAAATTGGTCAAAGTATACCAGCATGATCGTACAGAGCTGCTACGAAGGCTTTAAGGAGGGCGCTCCTACAGCATCTCTGATGTTTGGAATCGGTATGTTGATTAATGCTATGATGGCTCCTACCACTCAGGCATCCATTGCTCCTTTTATGCAGGCGATTACACCGGCAACAGCAGTAGGACTTATTATATTCGTGTGTATTCTTTCTCCGGGCAGCCTCTATCGTGGGCCGTTCAACATTCTTGGACTTGGTGCGGGCCTTGCAGTAAGTATGATGGCAGTACAGTCAGTTCCGGTTTTGGCTCTGTCCGTAGTGTTCTATGCAGCTATGCGTTGGCCGACGCAGGCTTGTCCGACCTCCACACAGGTGGTATGGTGCTCGAACTTTGTGGGAAGCGAACCTACGACAGCGGCGATGAAGGTGTTCTGGCCTAACTGGGCGGTGACAGCATTGTCGGTTGTAATTCTGGTTATGATGTATATGTAAAGAAGGACTTGGGTAAAGCGGGCTTTCACTGTTCGCTTTACCTTTTTGAAACAGAGAGATATACTTTATGTAAATAGGGAACAGGGAGGAGCAGTTGTATATGAAAGTGAGAATCGGAATTGATGTAGGCGGTACTTTTACGGATGCAGTTGTCATTGACAACGATACCTTTGAACTGATTGGCAGCGCAAAGACACCGACTACCCATGAGGCAAAGGAGGGTGTTGCAGTCGGCATCATTCAGGTATTACATAAAGCGATGGAAGAGTGCCACGTGAAGCCGGAGGACGTTATCTTTATTGCGCATGGAACAACCCAGGCTACCAACGCTCTGCTGGAGGGCGATGTGGCGAAGGTCGGAATCCTGACGCTGGGAAGCGGAATCCAGGGAATGAAGTCGAAGTCAGATACGAATATCGGAAATATTGAGCTGGCTCCGGGAAAATATCTTTATACAGAGAATGAATTTGTAAATACGGCGAATCCGGATACCTGGGCGGCAGATGTAGAGGCCGCGCTTGGCAGGCTGGAGGAAAAAGGTGCGAAATCTATGGTTGTGACCGAGGCGTTCAGCGTCGACGATCCGGCCAATGAAAATACAGTGATGGATATCTGTAACAAAAAGGGAATTCCTGCATCTGCAGGAAACGACGTCTCGAAGCTCTATGGATTAAAGGTTCGAACCAGAACGGCAGTCATCAACGGCAGTATTCTTCCGAGAATGCTGGAGGTGGCGAATATGACAGAATCCTCCATCAAAAATGCAGACATCAAGGCTCCGCTGATGGTGATGCGCTGCGACGGTGGCGTTATGACTGTGGACGAGGTGAGAAACCGGCCGATTCTTACGATCCTGTCGGGCCCGGCCGCAGGCGTGGCGGGAGCGCTGATGTATGAGAAGCTGACGGACGGCCTGTTCATGGAGGTGGGCGGAACCAGTACCGACATTTCCTGCATCAAGGACGGCAACGTGGTAGTGAAATATGCGGAGGTCGGCGGCCACAAGACCTACGTAAACTCTCTGGACGTGCGCACCGTGGGAATCGGCGGCGGCAGCATGATAGAGCTTAAGAACGGCAAAATGGTGGATGTGGGCCCCAGGAGCTCCCATATTGCCAACCTGAAATACGAGGTTTATACGGACACAGAGGACATTGTGGATCCGGTACTGAAAGAAATCCGCCCGAAGGAGGGCGACCCCACCTATGCCTATATCGAGTGTAGCAACGGCAAAAAATTTGCCCTGACGCTCTCCGGCGCGGCGAATATTGCGGGCTATGTGGCAGAGGATAATTATGCTTACGGCAATGTGGAGGCGGCGAAGAAGGCCTGGGAGCCGCTGGCGAAGAATATGGGTCTTACGGTAGAGGAGACGGCGAAGCAGGCCCTGCATCTGTCTGCGCTTAAGAACGGAAAGGTTGTGGAGAGCTTTATCAAGGATTACGGCCTTGACAGAAAGAGCCTGACCTTCGTGGGCGGAGGCGGCGGTGCGGCAAGCGTTGTTCCCCATCTGGCGGAAGAATTTGGCGTGCAGTCCAAGATTGCCAGAAATGCGTCCGTGATCTCGCCTATTGGCGTAGCCCTGGCCATGGTGCGGGATATGGTGGAGCGAACCATTCAGAATCCCACAGAGAAGGACATTCTCGATCTGCGCTATGAGGCGGTTCAGAAGGCCGTGAAGGCGGGAGCCAATCCCGATTCCGTGGAAGTGAAGATTGAGGTGGACGCCCAGCAGAATAAGGTGCGGGCCATTGCCATCGGCACCACGGAGCTGCGCACCAAGAAGCTGTCCGCGGCCAAGAAGACGGACGAGGAGCTGGCGGAGATTGCGGCGAAGTCCATTGGCGTATCGGCAGCAGAACTTTATAAGGCGGCAGACAACGGAATGATGACGGCTTTTCTGTACCATACATCTATAAAGAAGCTTCTCTTTTTCAAGGAACAGATAGATACCCTGCGCCTGGTGGATAGAGACGGAGTGATTCGTCTCCAGAGAAGGAACGCAGCGGTGATTCCCTGCGAGGCGGAGCTATGGAAGAAGAATGTGAAGAAGCTTTTGAATGAGCATACCATTCACTCCGACGGCGGTGCGGAGATTCCGAATATCTATATCGTGCTGGGGAAGAGAATCATTGACCTGGCGGGAATGCAGAGTGCGGAGCAGATCCTGTCTATCTGCGAGGTGGAGCTGGCCAATGTTCCGAAGGATGAGAAGCTGATTATCATTTGTACGAAGACCACAGAGAATGCGAGGGGTTAAATGAAGGCGTTTCCTTTTCCGGATCAAATCGAATCAAGAAATGAGCTGCGGGCAGACATTCTTTATCACAGAATCCCCGAGGCGGATCGGGAGCGGATCTGCGATCTGGCCTGGAGTAGGGGCGCTGCCGCAGCGGAAGCGATTCTGAAGAAATATCCGGGGAAGCGGATGGCCGAAATCGCAGAGGAAGAGGGCTTGAGCGTGGCGCTTGTGGAGAAGGATGCGGTGAATCAGGTTTTTCGAACCTTCGGGGAATATGATACGGCATCCGGCCAAATGACGCTGTATCTTGCGTCCATCGTCAAGTGGGCCCGGGCCAACGGACTTTCAGAGGAGACTGCACGGGAGCTGGTTATGGCCCATGAATTTTATCATTTTCTGGAGTGTACGAGGCTGGGAATGACCTCAGAGCTTTACAAGATTCCTCTTTGGCGGCTGGGGAAATGGGTGCTTCGAAGTTCGGGGATACGGGCCCTGTCGGAGATTGGAGCCCATGGATTTGCTAGAACCTGTTTTGAAGCGAGCGGCGTCAGCGCGCTATGACGGAAAGGAGCAGCATATGGAACATATAAAGAAAGACATTGTAGTAGTGGGCGGAGGACCAGGCGGTCTGGCCGCGGCGGTAACGGCGGCGCGGGAGGGCGCTTCGGTGCTCCTGGTGGAGCGAAACGGATACCTGGGAGGACAGCTGGGAAGCGGACTGCCGTTTCTGGCTTTTCTCGACCGGAAGCAGCGTCAGGTGATCGGCGGCTTTGCCCAGGAATTTGTAGACAGACTTCAGGAGGTAGACGGAAGCTATGGACATGCCTACTGTCCCTTCCATTTGTCCACCACCCTGATTCATCCCTTTTATTCCAGAATTATCGCCTTTCAGATGGTGAAGGAGGCGGGCGTGGATCTGCTGCTCCACTGTGAGCTGACAGAGGCGAGAGTAAGAGACGGGAAGATCGAATCCATTGTGGTGACGGGAAAGGGCGCGCAGCTTGAGCTTGAGGCGGAAACCTTTATCGACGCCACCGGCGACGGGGATTTGGGATATCTGGCGGGTGCTGAGTGCGCTAAGGGTCAGGACGATACGCATGTGATGCAGCCGCCGACGCTGATGTTCAATCTGGCGGGAATTGATTTTGACAAATTCTGTGATTTCATTGCGGAGCACCCGGAGGAACTGCCCTACGGCCTGAAAATGCAGAATTTAAGAGAGGGCTACGATGCAGACTTTTTCCGAAGCAATCCCAGTTTCACATTCTTCGGCATGCAGCATCTGATTAAGAGGCTGCGGGAAGAGGGAAGATGCCCCATTGCAAGAGATACGATTATCTTCATCCGGCAGCCGATTCCGGGAGAGGTTGCAGTCAATACCATCCGTATTCTGAATTTTGACGGATCGGATGTGCACGATCTGAGCAGGGGAGAGATGGAAGCGCATTTGCAGATTCCGATTCTGATCAAGATGTTCCGGGATTACGTTCCGGGCTTTGAGAACTGCTATCTGACTTCCATCAACGCCAGCATCGGTGTGCGGGAGAGCAGACGAATCGTGGGCAAAAAGATACTGAACTACAAGGACTGCCTCGAGGGCCGGGTGCCGGAGGATACCATCGGCCTGTGCAGCTATTTTCTGGATATTCACAATGGAAACGGCGATGACACCACGGGAATCAATATAGAGGAGCCTTTTGGAATCCCCTATCTCTGTCTGGTGTCCAAGGACATAGCGAATCTGATGATGGCGGGAAGAGACATCAGCGTGGATCCGATTACGTTCGGCGCAACGAGGATTATGAATGTCTGCATGGCGGCAGGTCAGGCGGCGGGAACAGCCGCAGCCATGGCGCTTAAGGAGGGAGGACTACCCGAGGAAGTGGATGTGCAGGAGCTTAGAAGACGGCTGTTGGAGCAGAAGGCAATTTTAAAGGTCGATTGATAGGGAGAAGAAAGATGGAACAGATAAAGAAAGATATTGTAGTGGTGGGCGGCGGCCCGGGCGGTCTGGCCGCGGCGGTAACGGCGGCGCGGGAGGGCGCTTCGGTGCTCCTGGTGGAGCGAAACGGATACCTGGGAGGACAGCTGGGAAGCGGACTGCCGTTCCTGGCATTCTGGGATAAGAAAAGGAGACAGGTGATTGGGGGCTTTGCCCAGGAGTTTGTGGATCGGCTGCAGGAGGCCGGAGCCTCCTACGGACACGCTTACTGTCCGCACCACCTTTCCACAACGCTGATTCATCCCTTTTATTCCCGGATTCTCTGCTTTGAAATGGTAAAGGAGGCGGGCGTGGAGCTTCTGATGCACTGCGAGCTCAGCGGCGTGAAGCGCAGCGGAAATCGGATTGAGTCCATTATCGTGACAGGCAAGGGACAGCCGATTGAAATTAAGGCGGATATTTTTATCGACGGAACAGGAGACGGCGATCTGGCAGCCATGGGCGGGGCGGAATGTGAAAAAGGCAATGAACAGAATGTGATGCAGCCGCCGACGCTGATGTTTAACCTGGGAGGCGTGGATTTCGACAGGTTCTGCGATTTTATCGTGGAGCATCCGGAGGAGCTTCCCTATGATGTACTGCAGAACATTGAAGAGGGCTACAACGCGGAGTTTCTGCGAACCAACAAGAGCTTTATTTTCCTGGGTATGCACCATCTTCTGGAGGAGCTTCGAAAGAAGGGAGAGTGTCCGGTGGATCGGGAGACAGTAATTTTCATCCGTCAGCCGATTCCGGGAGAGGTGGCTATCAACACCATCCGCCTGCTGAATTTTGACGGTTCGGACATTCGCGACTTGAGTAAGGGTGAAATGGAGGCTCATTTGCAGATTCCCAAGCTTATCAAGATGTTCAAGGAGCATGTTCCGGGCTTTGAAAATGCCCATCTTTCCTCTATCAACGCGTCCATCGGCGTGCGTGAGAGCAGAAGAGTAAAGGGAATCAAGATGCTCGCCCACGAGGACGCCATTGCCGGTAAGAAGCCGGAGGATACGATTGCCCTTTGCAGCTACTTTATTGATATTCACAATGGCGCCGGACAGGGAACCTACCGTGTGTCCATCGAGGAGCCCTTCGGGATTCCTTACGGATGTCTGGTATCAAAGGATCTGGAGAACCTGATGATGGCGGGACGCGATATCAGCGTAGATAATATCACCTTCGGAGCCACGAGAATCATGAATGTGTGCATGGCTGCAGGCCAGGCCGCGGGCGATGCGGCGGCCATGGCTGTGGCGGGGAGCTATAAGCCTGCGGAGGTGGATACGAAGAAGCTGCGGGAGAAGCTGCTGGCACAGAAGGCAATACTGGATATTTAAATGAAAACGTTAAAATACATAAGCGGGAGGCAGAAGAAATGATTTTTGAGGATATGGATCGCATTGTTTTTGCGGGTGACTCGGTTACCGATATGGGCAGCGAGCTGCCCGTGGGAGAGGGGCTTTTTGACAACGTGGGCAGGAGCTAAGTCAGGGTTCTGGAGAATATGTTTGCAGCCTATTATCCAGAGGTAAAGATTCGCGTCACGAATTCCGGAGTGAGGGGAAATACCAGCCGGGATTTGCTGGATCGGTTTGACCGTGACGTTGTAAATCTGCATCCGGACTGGGTGTCTATCTGCATCGGAATCAACGACGTGTGGAGACAGTTTGACAGCCCTGCGATTCCGGACGAACAGGTGATGCCGGAGGAATATGAGAGCAATCTCGAGAAGATGATTTTATCTGTAAAAGGAAAGGTAAAAGGAATCTTTATTCTGTCGCCCTATTATATGGAGCCGAACCGCAGCGACAGGATGCGGGCAAGAATGGATGAATATGTGGAGGTGAACCGGAGGCTGGCAGAAAAATATGGCTGCTTCTTTGTGGATTTCCAGAAGATGTATGCGGACTACTGCAGCATCCGCCATTCCGCTTACATTGCCTGGGATCGGGTGCATCCGAATCAGGTGGGCGCAACTCTGATGGCGCGGGAATTTCTGAAGCAGTGTGACTTTGACTACCAACACGAGGTTTAGAGGAAGAGGAGGACATGGACATGGAATTACCAAAAACGATGAAGGCTCTGGTGGCTTTCAGCAAGGATGAGTATAAGCTGGTAAATGATTTCCCGGTACCGGAGTGCGGAGACGACGATATTATTATCAAGACGGAGGTCTGCGGAATCTGTGCGGGAGACTTGAAATGTAAGCACGGCGCGGAGCGCTTCTGGGGTGATGAGAAGAATCCTTCCTGGGTAAAGCCGCCCTTCATTCCGGGACATGAGTTCCTGGGACGCATTGTGAAAATGGGAAAGAACGTGAAGGGATACGAGCTGGGCGAGAGAATCACGGCGGATCAGATTGTGCCTTGCGGCGAGTGCAAATTCTGCAAATCCGGGCGCTACTGGATGTGTGAGCCCCATGCCACCTTCGGCTTCCAGAAGGATAATAACGGCGGCATGGCGGAGTATGTGCGCTACCCGAAGACGGCGGTGCTTCACAAGGTTCCGGACGACATGCCCCTTGAGACTGCGCTGCTCATCGAGCCCTTCGCCTGCTCCAAGCACTGCGTGGATCGGGCCCAAATCACCGGCGACGACATGGTGGTGATCTCCGGCGCGGGTACGCTGGGCTTAGGCATGATTACCTATGCGAGACGGATGAATCCGGAGAAGCTCATCGTTCTGGATATGAAAGATGAGCGCCTCCAGAAAGCCAAGGAGTTTGGCGCGGATCTGGCGCTGAATCCGGGAAAAGAGGACGTGGTTGCAAAGGTAAAGGAGCTGACGGGCGGCTACGGCTGTGATATCTACATCGAGGCCACCGGCCATCCCTCCAGTGTGGAGCAGGGTCTTGCCATGGTGCGCAAGCTGGGCCGCTTTGTGGAGTTCAGTGTGTTCGGAGGGCCGACCACCGTGGATTGGAGCATCATTGGAGACGGCAAGGAGCTGGATGTGCTGGGAGCGCACCTGTCTCCCTACTGCTTCCCCTATGTCATTGAGCATCTGGCAAATGGAGATTTGAGGGCGGACGGAGTGGTTTCTTCCATCTACAGTCTGGATGAGTGGGAGGAGGCCTTCGACAAGGCCACCGGAAAAGACGGAGATTTTAAGGTTGCATTTAAGTTCTGAACAGAGGAATGGAGGGCAAAATGAAGTACGGAATTTATTACGCGTATTGGGAAACAGAATGGGAAGCAAATTATGCGCCTTATGTGGAAAAGGTGGCAAAGCTTGGATTTGATATTCTGGAGGTGGGAGCAAAGCCTCTTCCCGACTATACGAAGGAGCAGATAAGGGAGCTGCGTCAATGTGCCGCAGACCATGGGATTACGCTGACGGCGGGCTATGGACCCTCCTACGACCACAACATGGGATCAGGCGATCCGGCTATCCGCGCCAACGCGACAGAATGGTTTAAGCGGCTGTTCGATGTGATGGGGCAGCTGGAGATTCCGGTCATCGGCGGTGCGCTGTACTCCTACTGGCCCATTGATTTTACAAAGCCGGTCTATAAGGAGGAGGACTGGAAGCACAGCGTGGAGGGCGTTCAGATCCTCTCAGAGCTGGCGAAGCCCTACGGGATTAACCTGGGGATGGAAGTTCTGAACCGCTTTGAAAATCATATCCTGAATACGGCGGAGGAGGGAATCCGCTTCGTAAAAGAGGTAGACCGGGAAAATGTGAAGGTTATGCTGGATACCTTCCATATGAATATCGAGGAAACCAGTATGGCGGCGGCTATCCTCTCTGCAGGCAGTCTCCTGGGACACTTCCACACAGGTGAGTGCAACCGCATGGTTCCCGGCCAGGGCCGGATGCCCTGGCGCGAGATCGGGGAAGCACTGCGGGATATTCACTATGACGGCTTCGTGGTGATGGAGCCCTTTGTTCATCCGGGCGGACAGATTGGGAAGGACATTCATATCTGGCGCGACATTAAGCCGAATGCCTCCATGGAGCAGCTGGACACAGACGCCCGCAATTCCGTGCAGTTTGAGCGTTATATGTTTGAGGGGTAAAAATATACGAGCCTGCGGTTTTTGAACCGCAGGCTCCCTTTTTTCTAATTGCCAGCCGTCTCCCCCGGCAGCATTTTCTTCAGGGTCTTCATGCAGTGCCAGAAGGCCGGAACCAGGAAGAGGTCTGCCAGGATCCAGGCCACGGGCGAGGCGAAGCAGACGGCGGGGAAGCCGAGGACGGGAACCAGGAAAAAGCCCACCAGGGCGCGGCCGATCATTTCACAGACCCCGGCCAGAATGGCGAAGGCGGAGAAGCCCATGCCCTGGATGGAGAAGCGCCACACGTTCACGAAGACCAGCGGAATGTAGAAGGAGGAGACGCAGATCAGGAAGAGGTGGGCCTGCTCGATGACTGTCGTTTCCGCGGCGTTCACGAAGAGCAGCGGAATCCGGTCGCCGAAGAAAAAGAGAACGGCGAAGGCGGCGAGGGCGTAGACGGATCCCATCAGGGTGGCGGATTTCACGCCCTGGCGGATGCGCTTTAATTTGCCCGCGCCCACATTTTGCCCCACATAGGTGGCCATGGTGCCGCCCAGAGCGTCGAAGGAGGAGCAGAAGAAGAAGCCGATTTTGTCAGCCGCCGTGACGGAGGCCACCGCGATGGAGCCTAAGGAGTTGGTGGCTGTCTGGATGATCACCGAGCCAATGGCGGTGATGGAGTACTGCAGGCCCATGGGAATTCCCATGGTGCAGAGAATTTTTACATGTCGGCCGCTGAAGGCTCGCTCATCCCGGGTGATGCGCAGGATGTCAAAATGTCTGCGCATATAGAAGAAGCACAGGATTCCCGAGATGGCCTGGGAGATTACGGTGGCGTAGGCGGCTCCGGCCACGCCCGTGTGCAGCTCTACGATGAAGAGCAGATCCAGCACGATATTTAAGAGGCTGGAGAGGATCAGAAAGTACACGGGCGTCCGGGAGTCTCCCAGGGAGCGGATAATCCCGGCCAGCAGGTTGTAGAGGAAGGTGGCCGGAATCCCCAGGAAGATAAAGAGGATATAGTGGTAGGCACCGTCGATGATATTCTCCGGCGTCCGCATAAACACCAGAATATTCCGGGTGAGCAGGCTGACCACTGCCGTCATGACTGTGGCGAAGAGGACGCAGAGCCATCCGGCATTGGCCACGAAGCGGCGCATATCGGCGTAGTCCCCGGCCCCGAACCGCTGGGCGACCGGAATGGCGAAGCCCGTGCAGACGCCGATGACGAAGCCGTTGATCATGAAGTTGATGGCCGAGGTGGATCCCACCGCCGCCAGGGCGTCCACGCCCAGGGTCTGACCCACGATGATGGTGTCCACCATGCTGTAGAACTGCTGAAACAGCATCCCCAGGAGCATGGGGATGGCGAAGCCCAGAATTAGCCCTCAGGGTTTCCCGATAGTCATATCTTTCACAGGCGCATGCTTTCTCTCACTCATAGCAGCCCCTCCTTTTCTCTCTTCGATAAAGTCGCTTGGAACCTGATTTATTTTATCCTGAATCCGTGAAGTTCATCCTTTAAGTGAACCAACCCGCCAAGGGCAAGTTGGTTCCATGATAAAAATATATTTCACTGTCTATTTTCAATACCAATGTCGTGACTCCAAGCGCTCATTGGGCAAAAAAAGGTACACGAAATAAGCCTACTATAAAATTGCTTTGTTACTTATGCGTTTGTGACAGCATATTTCTGACAGATATCAGAAAATATATGCCGCCAGACGTTGCTTTTTCCAAGGCCGATTATCAACTGGCGTGCATGTATGGTCACATGGCCTGCCATCATGATCAGGTTGCTGATAACTGTGCGTAAACGACGGCGTTTAACATCCCTCTTCTGACGAGGTGCTCGTCCTCCAATTGTGCCCTGACCGATCATACGGAGAATGTTATATGCGATCATCCCCAATTCGAGTATCAGTGCATTGGTCGTGAACTTTCCGGATGGAAGCCGCTCCAGATCCATGTCAGTTTTTACCTCACTATGAAACTGCTCACATTCTCCATGGGCATGATACAGACGGATGATTTCCTCATCCGGGTCACCAAGGTTTGTCCACCAGGTTTCAACTTCAACATCGGGAACCAGATTGAACTGACCATATTTATCAATGGTTCGTTCCGTAATCTCGTAGCCGGTACGGAGTGTAAACTCTTTATTGAACTGCTTACTGGTAACGGTTTTCCAGTCACTGCCTATATAAACAGTTTTTCCATCTCTGGGGCTGTTTACATTCTGGCAGTACTGCTTTGCCATTTCAAACCAATCATCCGTGCTTTCCCGGCGAAGATTCCGCTTGATAATAAAAAAGCAGCCTGCATCCATCAGAACAGCAACATTGTCGATGGAGTCATTGCCGGAATCAAGGCGAATCAACAGCGGCTTATCTGTCAGTTTGTGGCAAAGCATTATTGTTTCCTGCAGAAATTTAACCGTCCCCTTCTGACAATGCTGTTTTCCTTCACGGAGTTCGAAATTGATGGCGTACCCCTCTGTACCTATATATGCCATCATAGGCGCATAGCCGTCAATCCCTTTGTAGGTTCGTGAAACACCTTCCTTTTTAGATTTCGAATTATCCATAGGTGTCACATCAATATCTACCGGAACAAGATCATTTGCAAGAGCTGTCGGTTGTATTTTGTTTGCAAGGAGCATTTCAACATTCTGCTCAAGAATAGTTTGGCGAAGGGAATCACCGATATCATCCATACGCTGACGCAGTGTCTCTTCTGAAGGAATGCTCCGGGTGATGCCAAGAGCGGTTTTGTAAAAGTCCTTGTCATCGTCCATTTCATGGACAGCTTCAAAGTAAGGTTTGCCCATGCAAAGCATTCCAAGATAAGTGAGTACAATATCACCGTTCTTAATCTGATGCTGGGAGCGATTGGATGTCACATCCATGCGATTAAGTTTTTTAATGAAACCGCTTTTTCCGAGGAGGGCACCTACAACAGTCAGGCCGCTGGCAGGAATAATGCGTTCATTTGTAAATTCAACAATAATGTTCTTATTGGTGTTCAGTGTGATTCGGTGGTTGTTATTCATGGTAAAAGCCTCCAATCCATAGGTTTCGCAATGTCTATTTTACCATAGATTGCTTTCACCGGTTGGGTGAATAATGATATGATGTCGGGGTCAAAAGCCCCCGACTATGATGCCGACGGATTGCTTCGTGCTACGCACTCCCACAATTCTACCCAATATTCGCATATCGTGGGATTATCATCCCATTTTTATGCTCATATCGGGGCGGATCCTAAGGGCTTTCACCCACCTATGAGCAAGCTCATGTGGGCTTAGACCTTTTGACCCTGGCATCATGATATTGAATAACAGAGTAGCGCAAAAGCTTGAAATTATAGGATTTAAGGAGCCTGTGAAGAAATCAACTTCACGGATTCAGGAAATTAATTAATTTTAAAAATAAATGTTTATATAGAAAAATATTTACTTGAAAATCGAACATAAGTTCGATATAATAAACACAGCTGAAACGATAGATTCATTATAAAAGTAAGGAATGGCTGTGTGAATCAAAAAATAATGTCATGGTGACATCTGCACTTATGTAAGATTGGTATTACCATTATAAACCTATGCATTTATTTGAGTAAAAACTGTGGATGAATAGGCGTTTCTAAAGCGGCACCCCTTCGCTACCTGGCCGCAATGAAAAAGTTGTAGTTTTATAATGGAATTTTTGCTGTTTCAAACATAAGTTAAGAAAAATCAGAAGAATAAATTGTATTTAAACAATTTGTATTCTGAGAAAATATGCAAAAAGATTTCATAGTTAATGCGGGCAATGTTAATGAAGACATGATCGTTATCAGAATAAAGCAGCTTGTTGTAGAGGATGTAATTTACATGCTATGATAGTTTGTTGTTTGGACCTTAAAAAGGGGTGTGAAAGGATGTGTTCTGAAAATGAAAAGTTACGACGTGCGTTGTCCGATATGCGGAGAGGTAAATACGCATCTTTATCTGGAAGAAACCTCAGGTTGGATGGAATGTAAGTATTGCAGGCATGTAATACAAGTATTGATTTCTGTAAGAAGAAATGAATTGCTGCTGATGAAGAAAAATAATTTGCATAGGAACATGTAGTAATTTTGAAATAAGAATCTACAGAAAAGGGCAGAAGTAAATGCAGACAAATGAAAAATGGCAGTCATTTTCATGGCATTGTCCAAACTGCGGAGAACTGACTGCTGGTTATCAGAATGCCAGTGGTACAATTAAATCCGAATGCAGAAGATGCCATACAGTAATGGTAAGAAGAATTATGGGACGGCGGCATAACCGCATTGACGTCTTTGCACCAAAGGGTGAAGACATTGGTACGGATGAGTTTACCGCCATATAGTAACAATTTCATTTAAGATGTAACGACGGAAAGGTTGAGATGAAACAGGCTGCATAAATCCTTCTCCAGGTCATACATTAGAGTTTTATCCAGTGGTTAAACCAGAGTTTACATGAGAGGCCGCTGGCAGGATTGGATTTCCATATCGGGAATCTGAAACTGCCGGTGGCTTTTTTGTTTTCCGGCAGGGCTTTAGAACAGTTTGTATCCTTTGTCACTTGCTGAGGCAGAAAGGAAACCTATGTGTTTTGAATCGGTAGAGTGTGGAAAGCGGATTTCAGCTTTGAGAGCAGAACTGGGCATGAGCCAGACACAGGCTGCAGAAAAACTGAACATCAGTGTTCAGCATTATCGTGCTGTGGAAAGCGGAAGAAGAGGCGCATCCATTGATCTTTTGATGGATATTTCAGTTGCTTATCATACATCTCTTGACTATTTGGTGATGGGAAAAACTCATGAGAATGATTTGAACATGATGAAAGAGAAACTAAAAACGATCATTCAATGTCTGCAAGGAATTGAAAAAGCTCTTTAAAACAGAAAAGTGCGTCTGCAAGACATAGTCAAGTGCGTCTACGAGGGACTCTGGCATTAACAAATAATTTATTACAATAAACCTGCAGACGGCAATGACGGCTGCGGGACAACTGAATACCCATTCATCAGGTACATTACTGTATTCCAGAGCCACCAAGACAGTACGCCATGACCCTCCACCCTCCAGGAGGCGGCGAGCGATTCCTGCTTGTCCAAAATACCGGACTGCAACCGGCACGGCCATGACGGGATACGGGAATAATGATACTTCTGTAATTCGCAGCCCGGCCATAAAGAAGGCGGGGAGGTTAGACGCCTATGGGGCAGCCTCGCAAGCAGCCGCCTGATGACTTCCCATATCTCGGGGGTGTCGAGGACAAATGTGAGAAAGCAATAGAAGGGGAGTCCTGGCATGTTTGCCAGGCTCTCTAAACATAGAATAACAGCAATATATTCAGGAAGAAAAGGAGAAGACCATGAAAAACAATAAAACAATTATAAAAAGAGCTTGGAAAGCAGCCATTTTGTTAGCAGCAGTGGCAGGAGGATGTATTGTGATATACAGGAGCAGAGAGGAACCGAAAAGGCTCAGTACGATGAACACAGAATACGTTGTTGTCCCTTCCTATACAGGGCAAATTTTTTCTGCAGTGGAGCCTCAGGATGTGGATGATATTTATATGGATGACCTGATGTCAAGAATGCTGGAAGTATATAATGAAATTCGGGAGACCAACTATCCTGTCTGGACGGATGAACAGGTGGCATATACTACGCAGGGTAAATATACAACAGCTTCCGAGTGGCGTGATTATTTGCAGAAAAAATATATTGAGATAGAAAAGCAGAATGCCAGGAATGATACTGCTCAGATGATCCTTGCGCAGATTGTATCAGAGTCCACACTGTTGGGATATGACCAGGAAGATTATGAAAAAGCAAAGAAACAAGTGGAACAGCAGATCATCTTTGGAAATGGTTTTTCCGAAAAAGAAGAATTTCTGCAGGCGCAGCAGTGGTCGGAAGAGGAATATCAGGACAAGATACAGGAAACAGCGCTGGAACTTCTCAAACAGATGTATGTGATTCAGGCGATTGCGGAGGCAGAAGGTCTGGAGCCCACAGAAGCAGAGGCGGCAGAAGCGGAAATAGCAGATGAAAAGGATAGGGAGGAATGGTTCCGCACAGAAAGGGTGAGCAGAGTGAAAGACTTCTTATATAACAACAACAGTATAAAATAAGCCTTTCCAGTATTTAGGGGGCTTGGAAAGGCTTATCCATGTTTGGGAGAATGACCGCTTGTTTGCAGCAGTTCAATTCTCTTTGTTTAGTATAGCAGATTGTATATTAGATACAAGGTGATTTTAAAGACCCACTCAGTACGAGGGGTCTTTTTTTATGAAAATAACTGAGAAAGGAAAAGAATATGGCAGGAAAAAGAAAACCTGAGATACGGATTCTGACGCTGTTTCTTGCAATGGTACTGGCAATGACTTCCTTTTCTTCTGTTCCTGTATATGCTGCGGAGAAGACGGCAGCTTATACCACGGAAGAAAAGTCAGAGACACTGCAAGTCCTTGAAGAAGAAGCAGAAAACAGCCAGGAAGATGCCGGTGAAAAAGAGCCGGAGAAGATTCCCGAAGCTGAAGAAGCAGAAACCATACAGCTGGAAGATCCGGATCTGGAAAATAAGGAAAACGAAAACGGCCAGGAAGAACCGAGAGCGCCGACAGAAGCTGTTCCTGATGCAGCTGAGATGCCGGATAATTCAGCTGCAGTCATGACTGAAACAGAAGAAATTCCGGAAAATGCTATTTCTGTTTCTGGAGAAGGGACATGGATGGAGTTTCAGTTTGATCAGTTGTCTTATACATCTGGCGATACAGTGACTGCGGTTCTGACACCGGAGACAGGGTATGATATTCAGCCGGATAGCATAAAAGTTGCAGATATGCAGGGCATGGAAGTGGAATATGAATTGAGCGGGCCGGATGAGAAGGGGTCTTTCATACTGATATTCCAGGCGGCAGAGACGGATATGCTCATAACGGCAGAAGCAGTTCCCCGGGAGCAGTATGCGGTGACAGTAACGACAGAAAGTCTGGAAGAAGGGGCTTCTGTGTTTGAGACTTCTGTGGAGCCTATGGAGTTTTACGAGGGTACGGAAGTCACAGTTCATGTGGAATACTCCGGAGATCAGATCTGGACAGCCACGGTGACTTTTGGAGAAGAAAACACAGACCTTGATTTTCAGGTGTCTTCTTCTGCGGTTACGTTTACCATGCCTGCGGCAGACGTAGAAGTAGTGTTATCCGAAAGGGAAGGACAGAACCTGGGGGATTTGTCAGCGGCAGACGACAATATCGCCGGGGACTGGCAGGGAAACACTTCTTCCACGAAAAAAGAGCATGAACCGGATGTGGAGCTTTCCAAGTCTGCCCGCTGGACAGACATTGAGGACGGGTATGCGGAGCTGACCATTACAGAAAAGGATACTTCCGATTACTCCAACATCCCGGTGGATTACATTATCATCCTGGATCGGACCCGGACCATGTCTTTGAGCGGCATGACCTGGGAGCAGGGAGGCTATCCCGATATTGTAAATGAAAATTCTCCCTGTATTAATCCGGACCACTATTATCATAAGGGAGGAATTTCCCTCAGCCTGGTGGATTACTATACCGGATTTGACCATTCCAGCGGGTACTGGTTCAATGATCTGTCAGGAGGAGCCTCAAGCTGGACGAAGCGCCACTATAACGGGGCGGAGCAGAACATCGGCGTCAGCTATGGGAACGGCTGTCAGGATCGTCTGACCATGGCAAGACAGGCCATTTACGAACTGATGGATCAGATCGAGGAAGACAATGCATCTGTTCCTGATGGGAAAATCAAATCCCGTGTGGCCTTCTGGTCCTTTGCGGATGGTACTTATTATGGAGCGGCAGATTCTTACCGGCTCCGGGGACTTTTCAACTATACCCCCTGGACAGAAGATTATGGGGCGGTAAAGACAGCAGTCAGTCAGGTAAAAACCTTTTCCGGGACCTATTATACGGAATCCCTGAAAGAAGCCTATCGTATGATTACAGAACGGAACCGCACAGACAGCGCGCATGCGGATGTCTATACAAAAGTGATCTTTATATCAGACGGAGTCTGCGGAGATCCGGACTGGAATACGGTGCGCAGCTATGCCAATCAGATTAAATCTCTGCCTAACACGGATCTCTTTACCCTGGCAATCGGCATGCCTTCCGGCTCGGAGGGAGCAGCGTTTCTGGCAGAACTGGCCACCCAGAAGCCGGACGGAACCTATACGGCGAATTTCTGGCAGAACCTTTCCTTTTCCGGAGGAACAGGCTCTGCGCTGGCAGAGACTCTGTTCAGCATCAACGGGAAAGCAGGGGAGCTCAGCGCCGGGGACAAGGTGCTGACAGATCAGATTGAGACGAAATACTGGGAGCCCGTGGAGATCGTGAGCGCAGACGGCGGCACAGATGCGGCTGTCCTGGACAAAGCGACAGGAAAGCTCACCTGGCGGGTGCCGGAGGGAGCGGGGCAGACCTATCGCTGTACTGTCCGGCTGAAGCTGAAAGACGAGTACCGGTATCTTTTGTCGGATACTTCTTATCCCACCAACCGGGACGGGGAAGAGGCAGCCTCTGACCTTACAAAGGCCGGAGCCGTGATGAGCTATACAATTCAAGGAGGAATTTATAATCAGGAAAACCGGAAGACAGGAGTTGTGACGCCGAAACTGAAGTACGGAACGGCAGCTTTTTCCGGAGAAAAACACTGGACAGTCAGCGGATCCCGGGCAGACAGCATTATGGTGAAGCTGATGCGGACACTGCCCTCCCAGAGTACGGCAGTGCAGGTCAACAATGCCGTTACCAATGCAGGACGGGGCTGGGCCTATTCCTTTTCGGTGCGGCTGATGCCGGATGGAAGTACAAAGCCCCTGATCAAATACGATGAAAACGGGCGGACGGTGCAGTATGAGGTAACAGAAACAGTACCGGAGTATTATACGAAGCTGGATAACGTGGTGTCGTCGGGAAAGCCGGATGAGAACGGCGGCAGCGTGACGGATGTTCAGCTGTATAACGAACCGTTCAAGGTAAAGGCACAGCTGAAAAAGGTGGATGAGGAAACCGGAAATCCCTTAAGCGGAGCGGTGTTTGGGGTCTATGCCTGGAGTGAGCGGGCAGAGGAATACGTGCCCTACCGGGGAACCACAGACACGTCGTCAAAGCCTTATGAGACGGGAAGCATGACCGGGGCGGCAGAGGGAATGACTCTGACCGAGACAGAAAAAGGCGTTTATCTTACCCCGTCCTGGCTCTGGTATTCCCCGGATAACCAGGGAAAATTCCGGATTATTGAGATTTCTGCGCCGGAAGGATACTTCGGAGACTGGAAGGAAGAGCTTTCCGTAACGGAGAACTCCACAGATGCGGACAAGAACGTGTATGATTTTTCGATTTCCCCGGACAGGGCTCAGAACGGGTCCACAATTCTGATTTCCAATCAGCCGGACGGGACCTTTGGAGACCAGAGAGTGCTGGGGAAAATCAGCTTTACCAAGGAGGATCTGGAGGCAGAGGAATCTGTTCCCCAGGGAGACGCGCATTTAAACGGCGCGGTCTACCGCCTGTATGCAGCGGAAGATATCCTGCATCCGGATCAGAGTGGCACGGTCCTTCACAAAAAGGGTGAGGAGATCCGGGTCAGCTATGTGGGAGCGGAAAACGGCGTGCGGACGTATCAATATGATCCGGAAGGGATAGCCGTGATGGAGACAGGTTCCGGCTGTACCATTGTGGTCGAGGGGCTGGAGCTGGGAAGCTATTATCTGAAAGAGGAAGAAGCCAGTGAAGGCTATCTCGTGGACCCGAAACAGTATTCGTTTGAACTGACCTGGCAGGGAGAGAAGGTCCCGGAGGTGGAGATTTCCGGGTATCCGGTGTATGAGCAGGTGAAAAAGCAGACCCTGACCTTTTATAAGGTGACGGGTACTGACAATGCGGATCGGCTGGATCCCCTGGAGGGAGCAAAGTTTTCCGTCTATCTGGTATCCGATCTGGCAGAGGGATCCTTTGCGGAGGTTTCAGATGAGGAACTGCCCCAGGCAGTCATGGATGCATACAGGGATCCTACAACTCTGGATTATGCCGCGTTCCGGCAGCTTCAGCCTGCCATTGTTTTTGATGAGGCAGACAGCGAAGATGTGAAGAGCGGCAGGCTTAAGAAGTCTGTCACCTACAGCGATGGAACACGCTATGATATTTCAGACTATACGGATAATGAAAACGCCTACTTTGTGGCGGAACTTGAAAGTGATGCTAAGGGAATCGTAACGACGCCGAAGCTGCCTTACGGGCGCTATGTGGTAATCGAGACCACCGTACCGGAAAACCGGATTGCTACCCGGCCCTTTGTGATTCATGTGCAGGAGGACGGGGAGGACGGTACCGTGGACGGAGACGGACAGGGGAAGCCCCTTGAGGATCTGGTGCTTCTGATGGACCGCCCGGTGACGGCCCTTGTGCGGATTGAAAAGGTGGACAGTCAGAGTAAAAAGCCGGTATTGAAGGAAGGTGCGTCCTACCTCATCTGTGATGTGGACGGAGCCTGGTTTGATTATTATACCCAGGAGATGACCACGGCCCAGAAAAACGCTTATAAAGAAAAGTATGGAGATCTGGTGGTGCAGTACAGTCAGGGGGTATACCTTGGCACAGAAGACCATCCTTATACCACGAAGCTCATTCCTGCGGAGGAGGATGAGACAGCAAATGTTTATATTGAAACGCCTCAGGAGCTTCCGGCAGGAACCTATGAACTTCAGGAAATCTCTGCCCCGGAAGGCTATGTACTCCAGGGACATGAGGGTGTGATTGCAAAGGATGAATCCCTTAAGACCAGAAACAAAACCTATTATGAGACGGAAGAAAGCGGCAGGTGGAAAGAAACGCCCCAGGGAGTGACGCGGTTTGTGGTGTCATCCGGGGAAGCCGTTTATGACAGCAGTATTGGAGCCTACCTTGTGACAGCCAGACAGCAGAACGATCCGGCAGTGGGTAAGATCTCCATCTATGCAGAAGGAGAGAAGCTGGTATCTGCCGCCCAGGAAGGCAGCACCATTCTTACCCGTCTGGGGGATGCGCTCAGCCGGTTTTTCGGCTATGTAAAGGGCCTGATTGGCCTGGATGTGCCGGATGAACAGGGAATGACCGAGGCAGAGCTCAGTGAGTACCGGGACTACGTGTTTGCCTATGAACTGCAGCCCATAGAGGGGGCACAGTTTGAAATCCGGGCTGCGGAAGGCATTTACAGTCCGGAGGGTGGAGCAAATGCAGAGTGCCTCTTTACAGAGGGCGAACTGGTGATGACACTGACTACAGACGCAGAAGGAAAGACCTGGACCGGGCAGGAGGACTGGGAAGGAACGGAAGTTGCAAAGGGACTGCCCCTTGGGAAGTATACCGTGACCCAGGTATCAGCGGGAGAAGGCTTTGCCTTAAGCGAAGAAAACGCGAAGCCCAGGGAGATTGAAATCGCCTATGCGGGACAGGAGATTCCGGTGATTTACCGGGATACTTCCTATACCAATCCCAGACAGAAGGTGAAGATCGCCATCGAAAAGCAGGATCAGGAGACAGGAACGCCTCTTGCGGGAGCAGTCTTCGGACTCTATGCGGCAGAAGACATCCAGAACTATAAAGGAAAGACCGTGGTGAAGGAAGGAACGCTGCTTGCCACAGCAGAGACAACAGTTCAGACAGACGAATCCGGGAAGGAAAGGGTACAGAGCGCCATCTTTGCGCCGGATTTACCGCTGGGACAGTATTATGTGAAGGAACTGAAAGCGCCCTTTGGGTACGCCTCCGGCAATACGAGGATTGATGTGGACGCTTCCTGGCAGAGTGATCAGAGGGAAGCTCTGACCTTTATGGATACAGTGAAAAATGCACCTATCCGGGTCCAGATTAATCTGATGGACTATTACACAGAAGTGGAACTGGACGGAGCGCAGCTGACGGTTCTGGACGAAGAGGGAAATCCCTTTACTACTTTCCTGACCGTGCATGAAGGAAATCCGGTGATTCAGGGACTGGAGACCGGAAAGACCTATACCTTAAAAGAACTGGTAAGCCGGGAGGGTTATCACCGGAATCTTTACATCCGGGAGGACTTTGAGACATCCAAAGAAGGAACCGAGCTTGATAAAACCTATGCAGAAGAAAGCGGAGTGGTCTCCGATTCCATCCGGTTTACCGTGCTGGATACGAAAGAAATGCAGATTGTCAGTGTGTTCAATAAGCCTCTTCTGGGAGAACTGACCATTGAGAAGACCGGAGAAGAAGCTGTCGCTACGACAAGCACCACAGATGAGGATGGAAACCTTCTGGAAACTCCTGTTTATGAGATAAAAGGACTGCCGGGCGCGGAGTATGCGCTGCGGGTAAAAGAGGACATCGTGTATCCGGACGGCTATACAGGAACATTGTTCGAGGCCGGAGCTGTGGTGCTGGATGAGTATGCAGACATGAAAGAGTCAGGTATCAGTAGTTCTGGCAGTCAGGAGCTGATACTGAAGAATTATGAACTGGCGATTGTGGACAACACCGGCGAACTGGCGGATGTCAGTGGATATCTTGGTGTAAAGCATGAAAAAGACGCTTCCCAAGAAGAGATCAAGGCTTTCTATCAGAAGCATGGCTCTCACACGGAGCGGCAGATTCCTTCCGAAGAGGAGATAAAAGCCAATGAAACACGGTTTGGCGGCACGCCGGTAATCTGGGTGCTCCGCACTAATGAGGAGGGACTGGTGAAGCTGACAGGACTGCCCACGGGCGAGTACGAAGTGATTGAAGTAAAGGCTCCCGTTGGGTATTACCGGGACAAGACTGCGTGTATACAGTCTGTCCATGTGGAGGCATCCGGGGAATTGTCCGGGCAGCCGGAAGAAACCGTAACCGTGGAGGTGAAGTATGAAAACGCAAAGCAGGAAATTGAGACTCCTCCGGAACAGCCAGAGAAGTCGGAAACAATGGAAGTTATCTATCACCCGGCAGTGGAAGTTACGAAGCATGCGGACAAAGACCTTTACGAACCGGGGGAGACGGTAGCCTACCAGATTGCCGTGACCAATACCGGAGATGTGGATCTCTCCAATGTCCGGGTGGATGACAGCCTGGCCGGCGGGCAGATCAAAGTGATTGATTCGCTGGCGGTGGGCGATACCAAAGAATTTAGCTATGAATATGTGATACCCGAAGACGCTCTTCCCGGCAGCCGGATTGACAATACGGTTCAGGCAATCGGAACGCCGGTGATTCCTGATCCGGGAACGGACATTTACGGTCAGCCGGTGACGGTGGACCCTTCCTCCTATACAGAGCCGGAGGATTCTGATCTGGAAAAGGTCTTTGTGCGAGGCGGGGAGATTCTGGTGAAAAAGGCAGCTGGCGAGCGCGTGTACCGCCCCGGTGAGACTGCCGTCTATACCATCGAAGTCCTGAATCCGGGAACGCAGGAACTGAAAAATGTCCAGGTGAAGGATTCTCTGGGGGGAAGCTTTGTTCTTACAAAAGCGCAGGAAGAAACGGAAGGAATCCGTGTCAAGGAAGACGGAAGCCTGACCATCGATACACTGGCTGCAGGCGGAAAAACCGTGCTTCGGTATGAATATGAGATTCCAAAAGACGCCAAAGCCGGAACGGTGGAAAATCTGGTGATTGCAGAAGGAGAGACAGACGACCCGGAAAAGCCGGTCCGTGATGAGGATGAGGAAATCATACTGGTGCGGGATCCGGATATCACTATTACCAAGAAGGCAGACCGGCAGGTGTATCGACCGGGCGAAACTGCCCATTATACCATTGTGGTGACCAATACGGGAAACTGCGGACTGACAGACGTGACGGTGGAAGAACAGCTTTTGACAAACGGAGGCTTTGTAAGCAGCACAAAGGGAACTTTCTCAGGGGCAATAGCGCAGATCGGCGGACTTGCCATAGGGGAGAGCGTAACGCTGACATTTGACTACGTCATTCCGGAGGATGAGAAGGCCGGAACGGCGCTGAAAAATATCGTAACGGTACAGGGAATTGCAGAACCGGCCGTTGACCCGGCTGTGCCGGAACTTCCGGATGGAACGCCTAATTATCTGCCAAAGCAGCCGGTATCTGATCGGGATGAGGAGATTGTTTACGTGGAAACCGTGCCTGCAGGCATGGCAGTGGTCAAGTACAGCCTGGATGAAGGAATCCGGAGTGTACAGGCGGGAGCGGAGTTCACCCTGTATGCCGAAGAGGAGGTGAAGAATCTTCACGGGGCGGTGATTTATGAAAAAGGACAGGAGATTGAGACAGCGGTTTCGGGAGAAAACGGCATTGCCCGGTTTGAGACAGACGTACCTGTCGGACGATACCGGATTGCGGAAACGAAGGCCCCTGCAGGCCATTACAGCAGCGGAAAGGAGATTATTTTTGAGGTAAATAAGGCAGAACACAATGACAATGTACATTATCTGTCTTTCCGGGACTATGTGGAGAATGCTGTTACGGCAGTCCGGATCCGCCTGGTGGACGATATGACCGGAAATGAGCTGGCGGATGCTTCCCTGCAGATCACAGACCCTGCGGGAAATCCGATACAGGCATGGATCACCAGGGCGGACGGAGGCTATGTTGTGAAAGGACTTGAGCCGGACACCCAGTATACTATCACAGAGAATGTTCCAAGGACAGGCTATCTTGTGAATTTTACAGGGGTTTCTGCTGTTTCAGGCAATGCGGTTCTGGGAGAACCCCAGGGGACACAGGTAAGCTTTATGCTTTCGGATGTAAGGACGGAAGTGACAGAAGACGGGAAAGCAGATAAGACATCCATTCCGGAGACAACAGAAATCATCCTGGAGAATCCCTTTATAACGGGAGAGGTACAGGTCAATAAGGACGGTGAGGTACTGGAGAGCTGGACTCTGACTGATAAGCTGGGAACCCTGGTGAAATCTGTCTTCCGCTATGGAAGAAAGGCTCTTTCAGGCGTGGAATTTACCGTAACCGCGGCGGAGGATATTTATCATCCGGATGGAGTGACTGGTCTGGTATTCCGGAAAGGCGATATCGTGGTGGAAAAAGTCCGAGGCATCCAAAGCCCGGCAGTAAAACAGACAGACAGCCTGGGAATTGCAGGGTTTACAGGTCTGTATCCGGGAAGCTACGAGATTACAGAGACGGCGGCGCTTAATGGCTACATCCGGGATGCGGAGCCCAGAGCCTTTACGCTGGCCTGGGTGGACGGTTATACCGATCCGGTGCCAGCTGCGGAAGGGATCCTGGAATGGACAAACCCGAGACAGAAAATCCGGATAGAAGTAATGAAAACAGATTTGGAAACAGGAGAAACCTTATCGGGAGCCCTTATCGGACTGTATACAGAAGAGGATATCCAGAACGGAAAAGGCGATGTGATTGTCAGAAAGGGCACTCTTCTGGAAAGCAGTGAAACCGGAGAAGACGGACAGGCTGTGTTTGAGTCAGACCTGCCGTTCGGGTACCGGTACGCAGTACAGGAACTGGCCGCACCGGAAGGATACCGGCTTTCAGAGGAAAGGCCGGGATTTGACTTTGACGAAAACGCAGAGAAAGGAGAGACTGCAAAAGTAAGCCTGCAGATAAAAGACCAGCCGGATGATGTGAGGATTGAAGTGGAGAAATCTGCGCCGGAAATTGTAAAAGAGCAGGAGAGCTTCTGGTATGTGATAGAGAAAGTCCGGAATGCAGGAAACTGTACGGTAGACAACTTCACTCTGACAGATATGCTTCCGGAACAGGTGATCCTCACAGAACTGCGGACGGGCGCCTTTACGGGACAGAAGGACGCAGACAGTTACAGCATCTGGTATCAGACAAACCAGAACGAAACGTACCGTTTGTGGAAAGATCATATTCCGGCAGATACGGAGCAGAGGCTTCTGACAGAAGAGTTAGGACTGGAAGAAGGCGAAGAAGTAACGGCGTTTCAGTACCGGTTCGGGACTGTGAATAAGGGCTTTACGGAGCTGGACAAGCCGGAATATCTGGTGGAGGTGAAAGACGGACTGACTGACGGGGAAGAAATCAGGAATCAGATAGAGGTGACGGGTGAAAAGTTTGAAATTACTTATACCGCAGAAGATGAGACGGTAACCATCGTGAAGAAGCCCGGGGATTCATCAGAGGATTCACAGGATCCGGATCCGACACGCCTGATATCGGTGCGGACAGGCGATTCAGCTTTGCCCTGCCTGTGGATATTGACAGCTCTGACAGCGACAATAGCAGGTGTTATCATCTACAGAAAAGTGAATAAGAAAAAGGAGAAAGATTGAACATCATATATTTTTTGAGTGGTGCCATGGTGATGGGAGGCGTTGCTCTGATAGTAATCGGAGTGCTTCTCGATATATACTGTGACGAGTATGATAAAATATGGAAAGATCTATTCTCCTGAGTAATTAATAAAAGAAAACAGCGGCAGTTTTGTGCAAAAGGATTCACACAGCACAGACTGCCGCTTTTTTGAAAGAAAAACAGGAGGAAAGAAACAAATGGATAAAGACTTTAAGGAGTATCACAGAGGAGAGATTTATTATGCAAATTTAAATCCTGCGTATGGTTCGGAGCATGGTGGGATCCGGCCGGTGGTGATACTTCAGAATAATACAGGCAACAGCTATTCCCCTACTTTGATTGTGGCACCGGCTACAAAACGGATTGGAAAGAAGCCTCAGCTCCCGACGCACGTTATTTTGAAAAAAATACCAGGGATGAAATATGAAGGCACTTCATTGTTTATGCTGGAACAGATGCGTGTGATAGACAAAAGACGTCTGAAAGGCTGCGTGGGAAAGCTGACCAAGGAACAGATGAATCTGATTGACAAAGCACTTTGTATCAGCCTGGGAATTACCGGGCCAGCCGTATGAGCCGGCAAAAGCGGCAGGCGGCAGACAGAACATCCCTGATTTGTCTGTGCCCTTCCTGTCGTGATGACTTCGGAAGTGCAGGGAATTACCGTTTGCGGCGGGTAAATTATCAGCAGAAAATCAAAGACAACTGTACTTATTGCCAGAAACGGATGGGATATGACTATTATGTAATACCAGTGCGGAAGCAGAGGTGACACAAAATCATGAAAGAATCTTTGCGGGTAGATCCGGAATTTCAGTCGAAGATCCCGCCTCTGACGGAGGAAGAATTTCAGCAGCTGGAAGAGAATATTCTGCATGACGGCATTGTGCTGAATCCGTTGATTGTATGGAATGGATGTATTGTAGATGGCCATAACCGTTTTCGAATTATCCAGTCTCATCCGGAACTTAAGTACACGGTTTTTGAAAAAGAATTTTCGGATCGTTATGCAGCGATTGCCTGGATCTGCTGTAATCAGCTGGGCCGCAGGAACCTGACTCCACAGCAGAAAAAATATCTGATTGGCCAGCGGTATGAAGCAGAAAAACTGGCAGATAAATTTCATGGAAACCAGTTCACTTTAGCAGACAAAAGTGGTAGGTATCAAAATGATACCGACCAGAATCCAGAGCGAACAAGAGAACGAATAGCTCGTGAAAATAACATCAGCGAAAGCTCTGTATCACGGGCCGGTCTCTATGCCAAAGGGATAGACGCTGCCGAAGAAGTAAAACCAGGTATTAAGCAGGAACTGCTTTCTGGTACCATGAAACCAACAGACGCTGCGGTTGCTGCCATTGCCAAGGCAGATCCGGATGACCGTCCTGCATTGGTGGAACATCTTTGTAAGCCCAGACCGTTGCCGGAAACATACTCTGAACCTGCATCAGAACAGTCAGAAGTTGAACAGCTGCCTTCATCAAAGGAAGAACCGGAAGTCAGGCCGGAGACAGATTCAGAACAGGAATCTCTTCCTGTTCGCCCTGTATCGGAACTGCAGAAAATTCTTGAGATTTCCTCTGGCATGGAGACGGCAGCGAAACTTGCAGATGAAAGCACCATGTTTTATGAACTGGAAGACGCCGTGACCACAATGATACGGCGCTGCCTGCGATGTTTTGAAAGTTACCCGGGACTGCTTACAAAGAAGATATATCGAAGAAGGGTTCAGAAAATATTAAAAGAAGCAGGAAAATTTATTCTAAAGATAGAACAGGAGGAGGCAACATGAAAAATCTTACGAATTGTCCCTTTGATGAGATGATGATATTCAGTGCAAACCTTGAGGTTCCCAGGAATGCCTACCAGAGGGAACTGAATCCGGTGCGTGTCCGCAAAATTGCGGCTGAGTTTGACGAGCACATCGCAAATGATCCAAAAGTCAGTTTTCGCGAAGGACATTACTATGTTTTTGATGGCCAGCATACGATTGCGGCAAGGAAACTGCGCAACGGGGGCAAAGATTTGCCGATTCGGTGTAAGGTGTTTTACGGTCTTTCCGAACTGGAGGAGGCGCTTCTGTTTGCTCAGCAGACAGGAGTATCGGCTCAGCTGACGGCGGGAGCGCGGCTGCGGGCACTGATTTATGGCGGCGAACCGGATGCGGTAGCCTTTCTTAAGGCTACAGAAAGCGTAGGCCTGCGTCTGGACTACAACCAGGACAGGGGAAAATACCGGATTGGCTGTGTGGGGACAGCCTATGCAATTTATAAGAAAATAGGGGAAGACATCTATAAAGAAGGATTGCTGCATATAGTGCGGGCGTGGGATGGAGCGCCGGATTCCCTGCGGTTTGAGATTCTGCAGGGAGTGCTGTTTTTTGTGGATTTGTATCATAATGAATATGATCCCAGAAGACTGTCCGAACAGCTGCGCCGTTTTGATCCTCTGACCATCTACAGGGAAGGAAGATCTCTGGGTATCAACATGGCCGGGTACAAGAAGTATATGTATCAGGTTTACCGGATGTATAACGGAAGCAGTAAGAAATATGCTCTTCCCTTAAAGTTTTAAATATGGCGATGTCAGGTATGAATCCGAAGAGACTTCAATATATTATGGGCCATAGTGACATTGAACATTTACACACATCTGAATTATGGTGATGTAAAGGAAGAAATGCAGAAAGTAATAGATTTAGTTTCCGGGAAATCTGTAACACGTAGTAAAAAGTGCGTGTCGTAAAGATATCCTTGAGTTAATGTGTCAACTAATCTTGACAATATCAAGCATGTAAGATCAAAGAAAGAGGAATTAAGTTTATGAGTAAATCAAACGAAATGCAATTCCCTTTTACATCAAAAAGTAAAGGGGTAACAATAACCGAAGATGAAGTAGCCGGATTTAATCGAAAAGAACAAATTCAGGTTCCTATTCATCTAAAAATGACACTAACAATTAAGGAAGCTGCCGAATATAGCAATATCGGGATCAACAAAATTGACTCTATGCTGCGGCAGCCCAACTGTCCTTTCGTTTTGTATGTTGGGACGCGGAAACTCGTCAAACGCCGAGAATTTGAAGAATATATACGCCGAGAAATTACAATCTAATTTTTTGCCGCTTATTGGTTGAGATTGTTCCGTATATGATTGAAAAAACAGAGTCTTTGTGCTATACTTTGTAGTTGCGTTGGACTCTTTTTTGTTGAAGGGAGTCTGTACTAATGGGAAAAAACTTAAAAGGTAAAGAATGCGGCAAAGGCATTTATCAAAGAAAGGATGGTTTATACTCCGCAAGATTTTATGCGAAAGATGGCAAGCGTAAAGAAAAGTATTTCGATACGCTGCCAGAAGCGAAAAACTGGCTTGCTGACGCAAGGTACGAAGAACGACATAACTTGATCGTCACTTCCCCCGATATGACAGTTGACAAGTGGTTTACTTACTGGATTGAAAATATTGTTTGTGATCTTGCTCCGAATACCAAACGCAATTATCGAGAGCGGTACAAATGGAATATTCAGCCGGTGTTGGGAACCATGTGTATAGGCGATGTAAAGCCCATGCACTGTAAAGCTGTTCTCAATCGAATGGAAACCACCTACGCAGGCTCTACAATCCGGCAGACTTATATCACGATGGGAACCATGTTCAAATCGGCGGTTATGAATGACATCATTGGAAAGCACCCCATGAACGGTGTTCGTTACACAAAACCTGTTCGGGCGGTAGATGATATTAAATACTTAACTGTTGAGGAACAAGAAAAATTCCTCGAAGTGGCAAAGCGTTCTCATAATTACAGGCAGTATGTGTTACTGCTTGAAACAGGATTAAGAACGGCTGAATTAATTGGTCTGACATGGGACTCTATAAATTGGAAGAAACACACCCTGACGATCAGCAAAAGTTTAGAGTATCGGCACAGTCAAGGCTATTGGCGAGCTGGTCCACCAAAAACGAAGAAAAGCTATCGCACAATTCCGCTTACAGATATGGCATACTCCGTTCTTAAAAGCTGTTACGATGAACGAAACAGCCGAAAGGAGTCCGATGTGCTGTCACAGGTTTTGGAATATATAGACAGTAGAACCGGAGAAAAGAAATGCCTTATCATGCATGATCTGGTGTTTGTCAACTGGCGCACTGGGGAACCGGCAAAAAACAGTTCCTACGATACGCACCTTTACAAACTGTGCGACGAAGCTGGCATCAAGCGTTTTTGTATGCACGCTCTGCGGCACACTTACGCCACACGCGCAATCGAGCGCGGCGTACAACCAAAAGTCTTGCAACAGCTATTGGGCCATGCGAGTATTAAGACGACAATGGACAGATATGTTCACGTCACCGACGAGTCTATGGTAAAAGCTGTTCGCCAATTTGAGCAAGCTACGCCAGCCTGATATGAAAAAAGGGCGTAAAAAGGGCGTAGACAAAATTTAGAGAAAGGCGGAAAGCCAGTAAAATCAAGGCTTTCTGGATAGGTATAAGATAAAATGAAATTAGGAATCGAAATTTCAGCGTCGTTGTTTTCTGCAAAGTTGAATTAGAGAATTGATTCGACAAAATTGAGGATTTCGCTTTCACAGGCCTCTCTGGCAGGGATACTTGCAAAGTTGTGATTTCCTTTCGGGATTTTTACAAAAGTTCCGTTTCCGTTGTATCCTTCAAGATATGTTTCACAGGTTTTATCATCTACCAGATTATCTTCTGTTCCGCGAAGAATCAGGGCTTTGCCGTCATATCCTTTTGCATCCTCAAAAGGAGAGTAGGTTGCCAGGTCATAGTTGAAATCAAGACCGAATTTCAGTCCTTCCATATCAGCAAATGTCATTCCCTGATTTTTGAAGAAATCTGCTTTTTCTTTACATCCATTCCACATTCCGGCGCCCGGGCACATCAAGATCAGTCCGTAAGGATTCAGCTTTGGCGCAGCGGTAGCAGCGACAAATCCGCCCATGCTCTGTCCGGATAAGATGATCTTATCTGTATCTACAAAATCTTGTTCCTTCAGCCATTCATAGACATCCTGAGTATCTTCCAGAAGTCCGGTGAAGGTCATTTCTTCGAATTCTCCGTCACTTTCTCCGCAGCCGTAGAAGTCAAAGCGAAGACAGGCGATTCCCTTTGCTTCCAGAACGCGGGCAAGATGTGTATGTGCGTATTTATAACCGGATAAGCTGCCGCCGAATCCGTGAAGATTGAGTACGACCGGAGGATGGCTGATTCCGTCCGGAAGATTTAACATTGCCCGTAGAGTATGATTTTTTCTGTTTTTAATTTCTGTGTAACGAATCATGATATTATTCTCCTTGTTTTGCTCTTTTTTTCGCGAGTGTTTCTAACATTTCTTCTGTCTTTTTCTTGGAAAGCGGATACACAAAATACAGGATCAGTACAGCAATCAAATATCCGATCGCATAGATCGCAGTATAAGATTTCCAGATATGTGCTTTTACAGCAGCTGTCTGTACAGCTTCATTTACGTTATATCCGATCAGAGCCAGGGTAAAGCTGCTTAAGCTGGAGCTTACTGCGGAAGCAAGCTTGCGGAAGAAGGAATAGGTTGCATAGACCATACCTTCTTTTCTGTCACCGGTGGTCAGTTCCTGATAATCGATCGCATCATTTACCATAGCCCAGATAAGTACCTGGAAACCACTTGCACCGAGGTAGCAGATTCCGTTGATAACAATGAACAAGATCGGATTCTTGATCGGGAAGAAGAATAAAATTCCGAATACGATAGCGGCAAAACCGGCTCCGTACATACACCATTCTTTTTTTCCGAATTTTTTAGATACAAATTTTGTTCCGACAAAAGTGATAATGGAATATACGGTACTGAGCATACCGGATACTGCCATGATCTGAACATTACCAAAGTAATCTTTAAATAAATAAGTATTCAGTCCGTTTACCACACTGGCTGCAATCATACCTGCAAGGCTGGAGAAAATGAGTCCCAGAAGCGCTCTGTTTTTAATGATATGTTTGAGTGCTTCAAAATAGTTGAATTTTTCTCTTTTTCCACGGTGATGGAAACTCTCTCTTTACACCAGCTGCTTGTGATCATCAGGCAGAATACACCGATTGTTGCACAGATCAGTGCCATCAGGGTAAATCTGGAAGGAATCGGGTTGTTGTCTTTATATAAAACCAAAGGACCTGCGATTACGACGACTGTCATAAAGATTGTACCGCCAAGGCTTCTGTATCTGGACAAGTCTGTTCTGTGATTGACATCATCTGTCATAACGCTGGACAGAGAACCAAACGGCACACTGACACATGTATACAGGGCTTCATATAGTACGTAGGTTACTAAAATGTAGATCAGTTTTAATTTATAATCAAAGCTGCTCACATCCAGGAATCCAATCACGCACATAATGGCCATAGGAATGGAAAATGCCTTGATCCATGGAATAAAACGTCCGCCTTTCGTAGATTTTCTGGTATCGATCAAAGCGCCGATGATCGGATCATTGATGGCATCCCAGATTTTAGTGATCAACAGAATCGTTCCGACATGTAAAGGATTTACTTTCAGTACGAGCGTGTAGAATACGGTCAAAAACATTGCCCGAAACTGTTCTGTACAGCAGCACCCCAGATCTCCGAGCGTGTAGCCGATTTTGTCTTTCATAGAAAACTCTCTCACAATTCTTCCTCCTTATCGTGTGGCTTTTTGTTTTCGTTTGTTTACGATGTTCATTATATCTTTATCTGAATAGGAAACATATCCAATTCTTGCTTGAAAACTATCAAAAATTGATATACTATTTATTTTGAATAGTTTTAACAGGGATTTACAGTGAATTTCATATATTTTAACGAGGTGATCATGAAAGAATATATTGCAAAGGAATACAAATATACACAATCAAAATGTAAGAAATTTCCGGCGACTACATATTATACAGTGTTTTTTATTACTGCCGGAAAATGTACATGCAGAAGCAGGGAGAAAACATATTTTTGTGCAACGGAAGAAATTATACTGGTCAATCCGGGTACATCGGTAGAAATTGAATATCCGGCGTCGAAAACTCCGCTGCATTTTCTTCAGATTTCGTTTTCTGCAGAACTGCTGAAACGTTTGTCTGATGAACAAACGGATCTGGAGTCCTGCTTTCATGTGGTGCCATATCAGGTTGTGGTCATTCAGGCAGAATCAGAAATCAGTATGCTGATAAAAAATCTTTCGAAAAGGCTTCTGACTCTTCCAAAAGAAACGACAGATTTCGGGCATGCACTGTTTCAGGACAGTATTCTGTCAATGCTGATCGTGCTGCTTTTACGTGCCTGTATTCATGTGGAATTTCACACAAAAAGTAAAACACGATCCCGACTTGCACTGGATGACATTTTTATTTTTATCAAACATCATCTGTACGAAGAAATTTCACTGGAACGTCTGGAAAAGGAATTTTTTATCAGTAAATATCATATTTCCAGAGAATTTAAACGGCAGACAGGAATCACCGTTCATCAGTATATTGTCAAAGCGAAGCTGGATCTGTGCAAACGGCTTCTGGAAAAGGGATATCCTATGACGGAAATCTATAAAATATGTGGACTTGGAAACTATAATAACCTGTTTCGGGCATTTAAAAGGGAGTTTGGAATCACACCAGGGGAATATGTGCGTCAATTCCAGGAGAGACAGAAAACTAAATCTGATGTTCATTAAAATGATTGTTCTCCATAAAACGGGTGACGGTGTCAAGCATTTCCTGTGGTGTGTAGGACTTCACGGTTCCTTTTTTATTATGAGGGAGGGAGTCGCTGTTCATGTTCTTTTTGAACTCATTCGGAGTCTGCCCGGTATATTTTTTAAATGCATTATTCATATAGCGGTAATCCGAAAATCCGCAGCCGTAGCAGATATCAATCAGAGAAAGTTCACCTTTCATCAGCAGTGCTTTTGCATTGAGATACCGGGTGTAGGTCAGAAATTCACTGAAAGAACGGTGCAGATTTTTCTGAATAAAATGTGATAAATAAGAGGCCGAGAGCTGCATGTGTTTTGCCAGGTCAGACAGAGTCACTCTTTCGGCAGAATGTTCCTCAATGTAACCAATGATTTCAGAGAGCTGGCTGTTTCTCTTGGTAGTGAGCGCAAGTTTGTCTCCATACATTTCATAGTAAGCGCAGCTCTGCAGGATGTCATGCACCATAATGTTGATCAGACCGGCACACTCCAGCTGGTAATAAGGCGCCTGCAGGAGATAAATCTTTAAAAGTTTGCAAAACGAGTAGGTGAACAGTCGCTCATTTTTACTCAAAAGTGTATTTTCCAGAAAGCTGATATGACTCATCTGCGGAAAATATCCTTCAAAATACTGTGGAAGAATATGAAGGGAGAGCAGGGTGGACGGCGCTTTCTCCGAAATAATCTCGTGGAGCTCGTTGGCGTTGATCAGGATGATATCTTTTTCAGAAAAAGACGTAGTATTGCCGTTGATGTTGAATGCCGGATCTCCTTTTAAGACCAGGATCAGCTCAATTTCCGGGTGCAGGTGGGCAGCACGGTATCCTACATCATAGACGGACAGATTCATATTTTTAATTTGGGGATGGTGGATATTTTCAATTTCCAGATGCATAAGAGAACTCCTTTTTTATTGTTGCTTCTATCATAATATAGTGCGCTTTATTATTCAATCAAATTCATAAAACAGCAGGAAAGTGATAGGAAGAAAGCTTAATTGACATATAAAAGAAAACAGGGGATGTGTATAGTAGAACATGTATTGAGCAGAAAGAAAATGTTAAGGAGAGGCTGATTATGAGATTATTAGAACCAATTAAAGTGGGAAAGATCGAGCTGAAAAACAGGGTGATGTTTCCGCCGATGACAACAGGATATGAAGGCAGAGACGGCACAATTGTAGAACAGAGCTTTAACTTCTATAAGAGACTGGCAGAAGGTGGCGTGTCCTATATTGTATTGGGAGATGTTGCTCCTGTAAATACAATCTCACCGACACCGAAGCTGTTCCATGACGGACAGATCGAAGCATTTAGAAAACTGGCAGATGCAGTTCATGAATTTGATTGTAAACTGGGAATCCAGATTTTCCATCCGGAGTATGATGTAGAGGCACTGGCTGAATTATTCCGCAAAGGGGATATGGAAGGCGGACGTGCAAAAATGCGTCATGATATGGTACATTTCATTCAGGAAGTGACGGAAGAGCAGTTGAACAGTATTTTGGATAAGATCGGGGAATGTGTAAAACGTGCACAGTCAGCCGGAGTTGATATTATAGAAGTACACGGAGACCGTCTGATCGGATCATTCTGTTCGACATTGATCAACCGCAGAACAGATTCCTACGGCGGAAGCTTTGAAAACAGAATTCGTTTTGCACTTCGCGTGGTGGATAAGATCAGAGAAGTGGCACCGGATATCTGTATTGATTATAAATTACCTGTAGTAACAGAAAACCCACTGCGCGGAAAAGGCGGTCTGATGATCGATGAGGCAGTAGAGTTTGCAAAAATTCTGGAGAGATCCGGAGTGGATATGATTCATGTAGGACAGGCAAACCATACAGGAAATATGAACGATACGATTCCTGCGATGGGAACACAGCCATATTGTTTCATGTCAAAATATACCAAACAGATCAAAGAAGCAGTCTCTATTCCGGTATCCTCAGTGGGACGTATCGTCACACCGGAGAACGCAGAAGCACTGATCGAAAATGGTGTCTGCGACATCGTGGGTCTGGGACGCTCTCTTCTGGCAGATCCGGATTATGTAAAGAAACTCGAAGCAGGAGAAGGAAGACGCATCCGTCACTGTATGATGTGCAATAAGGGATGTACAGATGCGATCCAGAACCGAAAATTCTTAAGCTGCGTACTCAATGCGGAAAACGGATATGAGTATGAGAGAACGATCACTCCTTCCGATGAGAAGAAAAAAGTAGTTGTGATCGGCGGTGGAGTTGCAGGTATGGAAGCAGCGAGAGTTGCAAGTGTAAAAGGTCATGAGGTTGTTCTGTTTGAAAAAGAAACGACACTTGGCGGTCAGCTCAACATTGCATCGATTCCTCCGAGAAAATCTGAGATGAACCGTGCACTCCGCTATCTGACAAATGAGATGAAAGAGCTGCATGTAGACTTACGTCTTGGAAGAACAGCAGATGCAGAGATGATCCTGGCAGAGAATCCGGACAATGTGATCGTGGCAGCAGGAGCGCACAATGTGATTCCGCCGATCGAGGGAAGTAAAATGCCACATGTATTTGATGCATGGAAAGTATTGAATCATGAGGAACTTCCGAGCGGACGTGTGGTTGTAATCGGAGGCGGTCTGGTCGGAGCAGAGACAGCAGAGCTTCTTGCAGAGATGGGATGTCAGGTTTCTGTAGTAGAGATGATGGAAGAAATCGCAAAAGAAGAATCCAAGACAGTAAGACCGGTATTATTTGAGAGCTTTGAAAAATATCAGGTTCAGCTGCTGACAGGAACAAAAGTAACAGCCATTACAGCAAACAGTGTGGAAGCAGAAAATGCAGAGGGCAAAGTGTCTCTTCCTTGTGACTACGTAGTACTCGCAGTGGGAGCAAGACCGAATCTGTTTGACGCACAGGCACTGGAAGATAAAGGCGTACAGGTGAGCTTTGTCGGAGACTGCAATGAGAGAGCAGCAGATATCAATCGTGCAGTAGAAGAAGGGTATCTGGCAGCAAACGTTTTATAAAAAACGTACAGGTGGATGAAACATCCTTCTTTCGCATATACATGAAACAGAGTATATGCGAAAGGGGATGTTTTTTTGCGGTTCAAAAAGGCATTGGGGATACTGCGGACAAAGATCCGTCTGCTGCTGATGATCGGGGTACTTCTGGCGGCGGCAGCAGGATGTCAGTTTGCCGGAGAGTATCTGCACAGTCATTATATTCGGGAGGAAGCATCTGAGACCTCCGGAAATATATCAGAGAAAAAGACGGTTGTGATTGATTCCGGACATGGGGGAACACAGTTGCGCAAGTAAGGCTGATAACGATATTACTTAAAGAAAGGCAACTGTTGTACCTATCAAAATTAAATATGTGTGAGAGGACAAGCCTTTCAGTTTATAGACGTTCAGAAATGAGCGTCTATTTATACTGCTAAGTCATATTTAGAAATAGATAAAAACTAAAAAATACTAATAGATTTTTGGAATTAAATAACGTATAATCAAATCAAAGAAGTATATTATAGAAAAGAGGGGTTACATGCTACAAGAAAATTATTTAGAATACCTCGAAAAAACAATAGAATTGTATCCAGATAAGTTGAAACGTTACTTAGTAAAGCGATTTATCCAAAAAGGCATTGCAACTAAGGAAGTGGATACTTCTGGGCAGCTTTGTTTAGATGGAATGGATATGGTTGATATCTCGGAAAAAGCGTTGACTGAGCAATTGGTGACATGTATACGTCAAAGCAAAAGAGCTTGTTTTTTTATTGAAAAGTGGGAGTTTATAAAAGATTATAAATACTCTGTACTTTTTACATGTGATGATTTTGCAAAGATTTTAGAGAGGGTAAAAAAAATATCCCCTTTAAACGAATGTTATGAAAATGAATACCTTTATACTTCTTTTGGAGAACCGGTTGCATATAGTTCAGAGGGATACAATTTTTTGAAATTCAATTTAGCTTTTGCAGCAGTTCATCCATTAACACAGGAGGAATTTTTAACAAAATATCCTTTTTTGGTAGTCTTTCATGAAGAGGGCGAGCTTATAGAATTTCGGTTCGATGTTTTAAAAAGAGTGTTTCTATCGGACAGAAAAGAACAAACTATTTATGCGGATTTGATTGCAGAAATGGTAGAATATCTTAAAGTACATTTTGAGTGTAATTTGAATCCATTAGATTTGGATTTCATGGTCAATGTGTGTAAACATGATAACAACGTAAAATTGATTGCTCAATATATGAAACTTCCGAGTGGTGGCAATGCTCAGTTAGAAGTTGGAAATAATCAAGAATATGTTTTACCATTTCTTGGGGAATTAAGGTCCTTATTGAGTGACAATCAAGCAGAATTGGAAAAGGTTCCGGATTTTAGAGAAGCCTTAGAACAATTCATGTTTGAAATGGAAGAAATGTCAGACTACCCGTGGATTGAATTATTGTGGGAGAATGAAATTAAAACAAGAAGTATTCGTGTAAAATTTGTTTTTAATTACATGAATAATGAATATTGCTTAATACAGCATTATTACAGTAATGTGCTGATCGGAATGGAGCGGATGAATTATGTTATCAAATACGTTGTCAATCATAGAAATGACGATACAATACAAATTGAATAACAATGTAAATATCACCGCATTAGTTGACTTTTTTAAGAACTATAAGATAAATATGTGGATTTATCCCGGTGTATTGAAGAGAAAATTTTCTTTATCCTTACCAGAAATCTATGATTTTTTGTCTGCTTTAGAGGAGCAGGGCGTTTTACAAAGTTATTATGAATTGTATTGTAGTAATTGTCAAAAGTCTATGGGTACAGTGCGTTTGTTTAATGAGTTGCCAGAGACTTTTGAATGCGAATTGTGTCATGGGGAACTTTCTACATTAGAAAATTCTTTTATAATCTATAAGGTGATGCGAGATGATTAATAAATCTGATATGGAGATATCTAAGGCACTAAATGTATTGGAGAATATATCTGATGAATTGCGTTATGAGAGAATTTGCCAACTTAATGATTTACAAAAAAAACATATGCTCAGTTGCTTGATGATTTTAAGAAACTGCATAGTGTAAAAGGACAATCGGATACTGTATCTGCAAATTTACATAATTTAAAAGGAGAAGCATTAGAAAAACTGGTTTCATATTTATTAACTATATCTGGCAATATTTTTTATGTAGACAGAAACCTACGGACGTCGACAAATGAAATTGATCAACTTGTTTCGTTGACGCCAAAGGGGAAAATTCTACTAAGTTATCATTTGGTTAATTCTAAATTGGAATGTTTTTTAGGAGAATGTAAAAACTATGATAAATCGGTAAGTGTTACATACATAGGAAAATTTTGCAGTCTGTTACTTACTAATAATGTAAAAATTGGAATATTATTTTCGTATCATGGAGTAAGTGGAACAGGTTGGAGTAATGGATCGGGACTTATTAAGAAATTCTATCTTCATAAAGAGAAACTTGAAGATAAATATTGCATTATTGATTTTTCTATCAAAGATTTTGAATCAATTCTTGAAGGAAAAAATATGCTTCAAATTATTGAAGAACAGTTAAAGTCATTGCAATTTGATACGGACTATTCGCGATATCTTTCAAAACATCCTGCCGAGTAATCAAAAGTTAATATAGTTATTTATAGACGTTCAGAAATGAGCGTCTATTTTTTTACCCAAAATGAAAGGAGAATCAAGAAATATGAATAAGATTATGAAACGATTGCTTACGGGTTTCCTTACCCTTGCAACTGTATTTACTACTTTACCTGTCAAACAAGTTCATGCTGCGGATTCCGTCTACACCACTACGGACGGTAAAGCAGGAACAATCGTCAAGATTGATAATGGCGGTTCAGAGGTTTCCAGTTTTGAAGAAAGTATAATGAACGCTGACGGGCAGATTGCCTATTGTGTAGATATTAACACTGACTTTAAATCGGGATATAAAAATCGTGTTGACGCTAAAGACAGAATGAGTAGCGACCAAATATCAGATGTAGCTTTGAATCTGGAATATGTCAAACAGTATTCCAAAACTCACAGTCTTTCCAGCAAACAGGCTTATCTATTGGAACAATGTGTTGTCTGGCGAAGATTAAGCGTTCATTTAGGTTGGGGTTACAACAATGTACGAGCCGCCTATGATGAAATATCAGAGAAAATCCAGTCAGAAGTCTATGAGAATGCAAAGGCCTTCGCTAAAGAAAACAAAGACCGTTACGATTGCGGCGGTTATATCTATACTGGTGAGGGGCAGGATTTAGGTCAGTTCTGGGCGAAGCTGGCTGTCGGGAATGGCAAAATTCAGAAATCTTCCAGTAATACCACAGTTACAAACGGGAATGACTGCTATTCTCTCTCTGGTGCGACTTATGGTATCTATTCTGATAAAGGCTGCACGAAATCTGTTGCCACACTTACGACAGATAGTAACGGAAATACTGATACTGTGGAATTAAGAGCTGCGACATACTATGTAAAAGAGACGAAAGCTCCAAAGGGATTCCAGTTAGATAAGAACGTCTATACCCTTACGGTCAAGGCTGGTGAAACTTCCACATTGAAAGTGAGCGATACACCAAAGGTCACAGACACTTTGGTTGAGCTTTTCAAGATTGATATGGAAACAGGAAAAGCTA